>WNFJ01054677.1_pt2 | contig 27248 bp, 28 predicted proteins | sample 5400461 | NCBI WGS metagenome assembly WNFJ01 (sample SAMN13153349, study PRJNA577476) | soil metagenome | isolation source: 115 cm saprolite on Douglas fir-dominated hillslope | place: USA:California | collected 2013-09-17
ATCTACGTGCCCGCCGATCTCATGCGCACCAGCTTCGAGGCTCATGTCCCGGTAGCGGCATTCACGGTCGATGAGCCGGCGCTGCGCGCCCAGGAGCACAGCCCCGATTTCCCGCCGGATGTGCCGGAGGCCGCCCGCGAGGGCACGCGGCGCAACATGCTCGGCGAGGCGCTGCTCGACAGTGGGCGCAACCCGCAGATCGTGTTGCGGGCGGTGCGGCTCGAGTCTGCCGGGCTGGCGGCCTCAGGCACCGGCAGCGAGGCCGGCGGTGAGGGCGGTGGCGAAGCGCGAGCGGTCCTCGCCCGCGTGCAGACCACGGTGCGCGGAGAGCTGCACACCATCAGCGTGCCGGTGCGCTATCAGCTCACCGTGGGCACAGTGATCGCATCCGGCGAGGCCCCGCTCAGGCAGAGCGATATCGGGCTCACGCCTTTGAGCGCGCTGCTCGGTGCATTACAAGTGCAGGACGAGATGCGCGTCAGGTTCCGCATCGTGGCGCGCGCCGCCGACTCGCGTTCCGGCGCGCCGCACTGAGGGTAGCGGGCCTCACTTGCGGCCCAGCTCCGCCAGCAGCTCGTTCGCCTTGTACACCTTGCGCAGTGCCTCGAACATGATGGCCGGGTCCACCGCGACCGCGCGGTTCAGCTCGGGGTCGAACCAGTAGCTACCGGCGATCGAGTGGATGTTGCCATCGAACATCAGTCCCACCAGCCGGCCGCCGGTATCGATCAGCGGGCTGCCGGAGTTGCCGCCCACGATGTCGTTGTTGGTGGAGAGATCGAAGCGGGTCTGCGGATCGAGATCGGACTGCACCGTGAGCCAGCTGTCGGGAATCCTGAACGGTTCCTGGCCGGTGGCGCGCTCGAACAGGCGCGCCAGGTGCGTGAACGGCTCGACTTCGCGCCCTTCCTCCTGCCAGCCCTGCACCGTGCCGACGTTCAGGCGCAGGGTGAAGGTGGCATCCGGCGGCTGGCTCGTGCCGTACACGCGAAAGCGGGCGCGCGCGATTTTCTCGGAAGCGGCGTCGACTGGAGCTTCCACCTCGTCTTCATAGCTCTTGCGCACCGTACGCGACGGCGCATCCACGCTGCGCGCGAATTCGATCATCGGGTCGTGCGCGGCCTCCAGCGCCGCCGCGCCACCGTCCCACAAGCGCTGGCGCAGCTTCGGATCGGCGAGCTTCGAGCCGTCCACCAGCTGTGCCGCCAGCGTGTCGGGTGAATCCTTCGCCAGGAGCTGGCGCACGATCGGCGCGTCGGGCCCCAGCCATTCGCGCATGCGCTCCAACGCGAAAGACAAGGTGAGCGTGTCGAGCGCCGCATACACCGGTACCGGGGCGGTGAGGCGCTGCGCGACGCGCGGCAGCGCCGCGTCGCGGTATTCACGCAGCCGGTCGGTGTTGGGTTTGGGGCGTTCAGCGGCGCCGCGCACCAGGGTGCGCGCATAAGTGAACAAGCGGCTGTTGAACCCGGCGCCCTGCTCGAGGAACGTATAGGGCACGTAGAGCTCGCGCGCGCGCAGCTGCGCTTTGGCGATGTCCGACCAGGGATCGCCGGTCGCGGTGGCGAGCTGCGGGTCGGCGGCGACCTTGTCGCGCAGCGCCGCTTCCTCGTAGCGCTTGGCTTTCAGCAGCCGGTCATCGAGCAGCGCGTCGAGCTGCTTGCGGCGCACTTTGATGGAGTTTTCCAGGCTGTTGAGCGGATCTTCCACGATGCGGTCCGCTTCGGTGCCCGTCTTACCGTACTCGATCAAACGCCCGCGCAACTCCGAGGCGCGCAGCAGCCAGCGCGGCAGTGCGACGTTGCGCAGGGTCTCGAGCTGCGCGACGGTCAACAGCCGGTCGGTGGAGCCGGGATGTCCCGACACGAACACCAGCTCGCCCGCCTGCGGTCCCTCCGACCGTAGCACCAGGAAGTTCGGCGTCGCGGCGGGCTTGCCGTTCGGGCCGTAGGCGCGCAGCACCGACGTGTCCAGGCACCAGCGCGGGAACTGGAAGTTGTCCGGGTCACCGCCGAAGGCGGCAATGCCGCGCTCGGGAGCGAATACCAGACGCACGTCGTCATAGCGGTGGTACTTGTAGAGCCAGTACTGCCCGCCCTGGTAGAGGTCGACGGATTCGCACTTCAGCGGCCCGGATTTCGCATGCTGGCTTTCCTGCTCGCAGGCCTGCTCGAGTTGCGTCAGGGTCTTCTTGCGGGTGTCGTTCGCCGCGCGGTCATCGAGTCCGCGGATCGCCGCGGCGACCTTGGCGGTGATGTTCTCCACGCCCATCAGGACGTCGGCGATCTGCGTGCCGCACTTGAGTTCCTGTTCCCGGGAGCGGGCGAGGAAGCCGCGGCGCACCAGGTTGTGCTCGCTGCTCGAGTGATCATCCAGGCAGGCTTCGGCGCAGTGGTGATTGGTGAGGATCAGTCCGTCGGGCGACACGAAGGATGCCGTGCAGTTCGATAAGCGGATGGTGGCGGTGCGCACCCGATCAAGCCAGGCGGAGCTGATGTCGGCGCCGTACTGACGCTTCACCAGATCCTGCGGAAAGTCGTGGAAGGTCCACATGCCGGCGTCGCTGAACGCGGGCGGTGACACCAGCAGCACGAGGACGGCGAGCAGACAGCTGCGGCGCATGACGATCCCGCGGTCGCTTCAGCTGTCTGACTCGAGCAGCATGAGCGGCGTGCCGTCCACGCTTTCCAGCAGGGCGTCGCCGGGGCTCGCGGCGGCGCCCGGCTCGACGGCGGATATGGCCACGCCCAGCTCGCGCAGCCGCGCAATGCGTGCGCGCATATCAGGGTCGCGGAACACGAGCATCGGACGCTCGCAAACCCGTGGGGGGTGAAACGAGACGTCCAGATAATCGCTGGTGAGCGGCAGGTGCGGATAGGGCGCTGTCACCTCGCCGGCGGCGACAAAGCCGAGCAGCTCCCAGAAGTCCTGCGCAGCGGCAAAGTCCGTGACCGGCAGACTCACTTCGGCGAAGGCGCCGCACAGCGAGATATCCGTCACCCCGCGCGCCACCGGAGAGTAGGTGCGCACTTCCAGCACCGCGACCGCGTGGCCAAACGGGTCCGACAAACCAATCTCGTTGAATACCTCCTCGCCGGTGTGGCACAGCGTCAGTTCGATGCCGGCCGCGGCAAACTCCGGGACGCACTCGGCAACGCCGGGACGCACGAAAGTGAGAACCGGCGAGGCGCCGCGCCGTTGGTGCAGACCCATGAACAGCCGGCCGTCGGTCAGCACTCCGTAGGGGTGCGTGAGCGTATCGGTGGTCGGGGCCTGGATGAAGCCTAAGCGTTCGTAGAACTCGAGCGTGGCGCGCACATCATCGACCGCGATGCTGATCTCGTGAAAGGTCCCCAGCAGGGGCAGTGGCGCCTTGGACATCACGCGGAGGCACCGCGCGCGGTGCTGGGGAGGCGGTCATGTCCGGCGTGCGTCCAGCCCTGACAGTGCTGCTCGATCAGGTCCGCGAGACACTGCGCATGGCTGGCGCGGGCGTTGAGGGCCGGCACATACTGGTAGCGCTGACCACCGGCGCGCGTGAAGGCGTCGCGATTTTCGATATCGATCTCCTCGAGCGTCTCCAGGCAGTCCACGGCAAAACCCGGACACACCACGGTAACCTCGCGCACGCCGCGGGCGGGCATCCCGGTGAGCACCGTGCGGGTGTAGGGCTTCAGCCAGTCGGTGGGACCAAAGCGCGACTGAAAGCTCACGCTCCACTCCCCGTCGCGCAACAGCAGTTCGTCCGCGAGCAGGCGCGCCGTTGTCTGGCAGCGGCAGAAGTACGGGTCGCCCTGGTGGAAGTAGCGTTCCGGAATGCCATGGAACGAAATCAGCAGGTGAGCCGTGCGGCCGTGGGCCTGCCAGTGCTCGGTGACGCTGGCGCGCAGCGCATCGATGTAGCCCGGATGCTCGTGATAATCCGCGATGAAACGCAGCTCCGGCAGCCAGCGCCAGCGGCGCAACTCGGCACTGACCTGGTCGTAGACGGCGCCGGTGGTGGCACCGCAATACTGCGGGAACAGCGGCAGCACCAGGATGCGCTGTGCACCGGACTCACGCAATCGACCGAGTGCGCCGCGCACGTCGGGAGCGCTGTAGAGCATGCCGACCTCCACCGACAGCGGCGCCAGCATGCGTTGCGCGAGCGAGCTGGCGAGCTCGGCGCGCAAGCGCTCCGACAGATCGCGCAGCGGCGAGCCCCCAGCAGTCCAGATGAGGCGGTACTTGCGCGCGACGCGCCGCGGACGCCAGGGCAGAATGATCCCGTAGAGCAGCGGCAGCCACAAAGCGCGCGGCAGCTCCACCACGCGCGGGTCGGCGAGGAAGCGCGCCAGGAACGCGCGCACCGCGCCGGTTTCCGCTGCTTCCGGCGTGCCGGAGTTAACCAGCAGGATGCCGATGCGTTCGGGGTTCGCGTAGCGCATGGTTAGCCAATGCCCACACACAGGTATTTCAGCTCGGTGTAGTCGAGGATCCCGTACTTCGAGCCCTCGCGGCCCGTGCCCGACTCCTTGACCCCGCCGAACGGGGCAACCTCGGTGGAAATGATCCCGGTATTCAGCCCCACGATGCCGTACTCGAGGGCCTCCGCCACGCGCCACGAGCGCGCCAGGTCGCGGGTGTAGAAGTAGGCCGCCAGTCCGAACTCGGTATCGTTCGCCATGCGGATGGCGTCGCTCTCGGTCTCGAAACGGAACAGCGGCGCGACCGGACCGAAGGTCTCTTCGCGCGCCACCAACATGTCGGCGGTCACGTCGGTGACCACGGTCGGCTCGAAGAACGTGCCGCCGAGCGCATGGCGCTTGCCGCCATGCACGATGCGGGCGCCTTTGCTCACGGCGTCCGCGAGGTGCTGCTCCACCTTGGCGAGCGCCTTGGTATCGATCAGCGGACCCTGGTCGGTGGGACCCTTCAGCCCGTCGCCCACGCGCAGCTGTGCCACGGCGTGCACCAGCTTGCGGGTAAACGTCTCGTACACCGGTGCCTGCACCAGCAGGCGATTGGCGCACACGCATGTCTGCCCGGTGTTGCGGTACTTGCTGGCGATGGCCCCCGCCACCGCGGCATCCAGATCGGCGTCCTCGAACACGATGAACGGCGCATTGCCGCCGAGCTCCAGCGACAGCTTCTTCACCGTGCCGGCGCATTGCGCCATGAGTTTCTTGCCCACGGCGGTGGAGCCGGTGAACGTGACCTTGCGGACGCTGGTGTTGGAAGTCATTTCGCCGCCGATCGCGGCCGCATCCCCGGTGACCATGTTGAGCACGCCGGCCGGCACCCCGGCGCGCGCCGCGAGCGCCGCGGCGGCGAGCGCCGAGTAGGGCGTCTGGCTCGCTGGCTTGCAGACGAAAGTACAGCCGGCCGCGAGCGCGGGTCCGGCCTTGCGCGTGATCATCGCCAGGGGAAAATTCCACGGCGTGATCGCCGCGACCACCCCCACGGGCTGGCGCAGCACCAGGATGCGCTTGTCGGCCTGGTGCCCCGGGATCACGTCCCCGTACAGGCGCTTGCCTTCCTCTGCGAACCACTCGATGAACGAGGCGGCATAGGCAATCTCGCCCTTGGACTCCGCGAGCGGCTTGCCCTGCTCGGCAGTCATCAGGGTGGCAAGGTCCTCGAGGTTCGCCATCAGCAGCTCGTACCAGCGACGCAGCACCGCCGCGCGCTCCTTGGCGGTCTGCGCGGCCCACGCCGGGAATGCCTGGGCCGCGGCCTCGATGGCGTGCCGTGTTTCGCTGGCGCCCATGTCGGGCACCGTGCCGATCGGTTCGCGCGTCGCCGGATTGACGACCTGGTGCTTGGCGCCGCTCGTGGCGTCCACCCAATTGCCGCCGACGAAGGCGCGGGTACGCAGCAGATCCGCATCGCGCAATTTCATGATGTGCGGCCCTCCTTAAGCGCTTGCTCGCCGCCGGCAACATAGCGGCCGAAGAAATCCAGGGTGCGTGTGCGCGCCAGCGCGGCGACCTGTGGGTTGTAGGCGTCGCGCTGTTCGCAATTGAAACCGTGGCCCGCTCCCTCATAGACGAACAGCGGCGCTTGCGGATTCGCCGCCTGGATCCGCTCGATGTCGGCGAGCGGAATGCTCCGGTCCTCCCTGCCGTAGTGATACATGACCGGACACCTAGGCTTCTGGTCGAGGTAGCTCACCACCCGGCCGTAATACACCACCGCGCAGGCGACGGGCAGCTGGCAGGCCGCAAGATACGACAGGGTTCCGCCCCAGCAGTAGCCGACGGTTGCCGCCCGGCCGGAGTGTTTCACGACTGCGAGCGCGGCGGCGAGGTCGCGCAGCGCATCTTCCGGCGTCAGCTGCTTCGTGTAGCCGCTACCCTCCTGCATGTCGGCGGCGGAGTAGCCGAGCTCGATACCGCGGCGCACCCGGTCGAATAGGCAGGGCGCGATCGCGGTGTAGCCGTCGGCGGCGAAGCCGTCGGTCACTTTGCGGATGTGGCTGTTGACGCCGAAAATCTCCTGGATCACGACCAGCGCGCCGCGCGGGCGGCCGGGTGCGGCGGCGAGCCAAGCCTGAAACTCGTGGCCGTCGCGGGCCATGATCGTGGAGTACTCGCCCATGCAGTTGCTGCCGATAGCTTCGCCGGATCGACCATGGCATTCTAACGCGTTGCGCCTTCGGGAGGAGTCATGCTGGTCGGATCCGCGGTCAGGCGCGTGGCCATTGTCGGTGGCTTACGCATTCCGTTCGCCCGCTCGTATTCGGCTTATGCCACCGCCAGCAACCAGGACATGCTCACGGCGGCGTTCCGCGCCGTGGTCACACGCTTCAAGCTCCAGGGCGAGCGACTCGGCGACGTGGCCGCAGGCGCGGTGATCAAGCATTCCAGGGACTACAACCTGGTGCGCGAGAGCGTGCTGTCGAGCGGGCTGGATCCGCACACACCCGGGCTGGACATGCAGCGTGCCTGCGGCACGAGTCTGGAAGCCGCAATCGACATCGGCAATAAGATCGCGCTCGGACAGATCGACGCCGGACTCGCCGGCGGCACCGACTCCATCAGCGATGCGCCGATCGTCTACCCGCGCTCGTATCAGCAACTGCTGCTCGCGAGCTACCGCGGACGCAACGCCTGGCAGCGGCTGGCGCCGTGGTTTGGCCTGCGGCCCCGGCATTTCAGGCCGGTGCTGCCCGCGGTGGTCGAGCCGCGCACCGGATTGTCCATGGGGCAGAGCACCGAGACCATGGCCAAGCAGTGGAAGATCACGCGTGCCGAGCAGGATCAGCTGGCCAACCAGAGCCACATGAAGGCCGCGGCCGCTTGGCGCGCCGGGTTCTATGACGACCTGGTGGTGGAGTACCTGGGACTGAAGAGCGACAACAACGTCCGTGCCGACACCAGCCCCGAGAAACTCGCCAAGCTGCGGCCGAGCTTCGCCGAGGACGGCACGCTCACCGCTGGCAACAGCACTCCGCTCACCGATGGGGCGAGCGCCGTGCTGCTGGCGACGCCGGAGTGGGCAGCCAAGCGCAACCTGCCGGTGCTGGCTTACCTGCGCTACGGCAAGGTGTGGGCGGTCGACTTCGCAGGCGGCAAGGAAGGGCTGCTGATGGCGCCCACCTACGCCGTGCCCGCGATGCTGCGCGATGCCGGCCTGACACTGCAGGACTTCGATTACTACGAGATTCACGAGGCATTCGCGGCACAGGTGTTGTGCACGCTGAAAGCGTGGGAATCACCGGACTACTGCCGCGATGTGTTGGGATTGCCCGCGCCGCTAGGCAGCATCGATCTCAGCAAGCTGACCGTTCGCCGCCACCGGCACGCGCATTCTGGGCACGCTCGCCAAGATCCTCGCGGGGGATACCAGCGCGAAGCGTGGACTGATCTCGGTGTGCGCCGCCGGCGGGATGGGAGTGACGGCCATCGTCGAGCGCTGAAGGGGGACACGAAAAATGCGTGTCAGGAGCGTGTGCGCCACGCTGGCCGTGAGCGCACTCTCGAGCACCACGCCGGCGCACGCCGATTTTCAGACGGCGCTCAGGGAATACAACGCCGGCCACTACGACCTCGCGCACACGCAGTTCCTGGCGCTCGCGGAACTCGGCGATTGCGCGTCGCAGTTCAACCTCGGGGCGATGGCCCTGAAGGGGCAGGGCGGCCCGAAGGATGCCGGCAGCGGGGTCGGCTGGCTGCAGGCGGCCGCCGGCAACGGCTGCGAGCAACTCGTGGGCAACAAGGTGGCGGGCCTTACGGCGAAGCTGAGCCCCGATGAGTCGCGCGCCGCTGCGGGCATCGTGGCCCGCTACGGTCGTGATACGTTGGACACGCAGGGCATTGTCAGCCCCGACTTCCGCTGCCGGGGAGAGGCTCCCGCAAGTGTTCTGCAGGCTCCGACGCCGGAGTACCCGCACCTCGCCCCTGGCACGCACCAGGGCGCGATTGTGATCACCGAGATGACGATCGGGGTCGACGGCCTGGCCCGCGACCCGGAGATTCTACTGGCGGTGCCGGAGACTGGTTTCCCGGCCGCGGCCATCGAGTCGTGGCTGAATTCGCGGTTCGTGCCGGCGTCCCGCGGTGGTGTGCCTATCGAATCGAGGCTCCAGGCCCAGTCGCGGTTTGCGGTCGAACGGGGCGGGGGACTGTCGGGGTTGGGCGTCTACAAGTCGGCCCGGCAGCGCGCCGACGCGGGTGACCCGGGAGCCGGGTACCTGGTCGGGCTCACGGCAACGCTCGACGCCTCTCTCGGGATCTCCCCCGCGAGGGCCGGAGAGCTGCTGCTCGGCTCAGCGCGCGACGGCGATTCCCGCGCCCAGTACTGGGTGGGGAGCCAGCTGCGCGCCACTGCCGTGTGCCACAGCCAGGCGAACGGCGCGGTGTGGCTGCGGCACGCCGCTGACGGCGGCAGCGCCTCGGCACAGCTGCTACTGGCAACGGATCTGCTGATTGGCGAGCCCTCGGCCGCGCAGCTCGCAGAGGCGCGCAGCCTGCTCGAGCGCGCGGCGATCTCCGACAGCTTCTACGTCAGAAAGCACGTGGTGGCGCTGCTTGCCGCCTCACCGCTCGACTCGGTGCGCGATCCGGGCACGGCGCTCGCCGTGGCGATGAAACTCGCCGCCGGGGAGATTCAATCCGATCCGCAGATGTTTGAAGCCGTCGGTGCCGCGTACGCAGCTAACGGGGATTTCCGCCAAGCGAGCGCGCGGCAGCAGATGGCGATCCGCAAGGCCCGGAGCCTCGCGTGGGATACGCGCGTGATGGCGGAAAGACTCTCCGCGTATCGTGGCGGCAGGCCGTGGCGCGGCGACCTGTTGGCACTGCCGCCGGTGGGCTCGCGCGCCCATTAGCGCCCGCGCGCCGCCGGCGCCATCATGCGCACATGAATGGCCTGTCGGGCCCGGTCCTGGTCGTGTTCTGTCGCCGCCCGCGCCTCGGTGAGGGCAAGCAGAGGCTGGCGCGCGAGCTGGGCGCGGCGCACGCGCTGGCGATCGCGCAGGCCCTGCTCGAGTGCGCGCTGGAGGATGCGCTCGCGTGGCCGGGCGGGCTCGTCATCGCACCGGAGAGTCCGGCTGAGGCGCGCTGGGCACAAGGTCTGCTCGAGCGTGCGGTGACCGTACAACCCCAGCCGCGCGGTAACCTGGGCGAGCGTCTGAAGGCAGTCGATGGCGCGGTGCGCGCTCTCGGCCACGAGCGCGTCCTGTGCATCGGCAGCGACGCCCCGTCGCTCGCCCTGTCGGATCTGCTCGCGGCGCAAGCCGCGCTGGATGCTTTCGATGTGGTGCTGGTTCCGGCCCGGGATGGGGGTGTGACGCTCATGGGATCGCGGCTCGCGTGGCCAGATCTGGCTCCCCTGCCGTGGAGCGAGCCGACTCTCGGACAGGCATTGGAGGAGTGTTGCCGCAGCCACGCTCGTTCCGTGACGCGGCTGCCCGATTCGTACGACGTCGACGAGGTGTCCGATCTCGGCACCGCACGGCGCGCGCTCGCCGACGACGATCGTCCGGCGCGCCGCCGGCTGCACGAGCTGTTGGTGAAGATCGCGTGAACCCATGAGGAGGCGCGTGCTGTGGGCGGTCGCGGTTGTGCTGGTGCTCGCCGCGGCGGGGTGGTTGCTGCCGGTGAAGCAGTGGCTGGGCGCAGCGCTCACCTGGGCCGCGGTGCACCGCGAGCCGTCCGCGCTGGTATTCATCGGCTTGTACGTGCTGGCAACGGTATGTCTGGTTCCCGGCCTCATTCTCACGCTCGCGGGCGGCGCGATCTTCGGACTGGCGCGGGGCGTGGCGCTGGTATCCGCCGGCAGCGTGCTCGGGGCAAGCGCGGCGTTCTTCATCGGCCGTACGCTGGCGCGTGAGTGGACGCAGCAGCGCATCGCGGCCTGGCCTCGGTTCCGGGCGCTGGATGGCGCCCTCGGTGAACGCGGCTTCTCGATCGTGCTGCTCACACGGCTGTCGCCGCTGTTCCCCTTCAACCTGCTGAACTACGCGTACGGGGTCACGGCGGTGAGGCCACGCGACTATATTGCCGGCTCCTGGCTCGGCATGCTGCCCGCCACGGTGCTGTACGTGTACGCTGGATCCGCGGCCGCGAACCTCGCGCAGGTCCTCTCGGGCCGGGTGCGTACCGGGAGAACCGGTACCGTTCTGTTGGTTGTTGGTTTGGCAGCCACCGTCGCAGTTACCGCGCTGGTGACGCGCCTCGCGCGCCGCCGGCTCGAACACGAGCTCGCCCCATGAACGAGGATGACGCGCTGTGGCGCCGGCTGGTTTTTCCGTCGGACTATCGCAATCCTACGCCCGCGGCGCGTTACCACCTCACGGTGATCGGCGCCGGCCCCGCGGGCCTGGTCACCGCGATCGCGGCGGCGGGTCTGGGCGCGCGAGTCGCGCTGCTAGAGCGCCATGCCATGGGCGGTGATTGTCTGAACGTCGGTTGTGTGCCCTCGAAGACACTGCTGGCGGCCGCCAGCGGCGGCCTGACGTTCGCACTCGCCATGCAGCGGGTGCGCGCGGTGCGTGCGCGCATTGCCCGACACGACTCGGTCGAGCGTTACACACAAGCGGGAGTCGACGTGTTCCTCGGGCAGGGGAGTTTCAGCAATGCGCATGAGATTCGGGTCGGTGAGGCGACGCTGCGCACGCGCCGCACCGTGATCGCCACCGGGGCGCGCGCACGCATTCCGCCGTTGCCCGGACTCGAAGAGATCAGACCCTTGAGCAACGAGAGCGTGTTCGATCTCACTGAGCAACCGCGGCGTCTGGCGGTGCTGGGTGCGGGGCCCGTCGGCTGCGAGCTCGCGCAGGCCTTCGTGCGCCTCGGGACGCAGGTCGAGCTGCTCGAGCTCGGGCCACAGATCCTGCCGCAGGACGAACCCGAGGCGGCGCAGCGGGTGGCTGACGCCCTGGTGCGGGACGGCGTCAAGCTGCGCCTCGGCGCGCGGGTCACGGGCGCATCGCGCACGCTCGCGGGCAAGGTGCTGATGCTCGCGGACGGCACCCCGGTGGCCGCGGATGAGGTGCTGGTTGCCGCCGGCCGCGCCCGCAACGTCGAGGGCCTGGAGCTCGAGCGGGCCGGCGTGCGCTTCGACCGGGAAGCCGGCATTGCCGTCAATGCCCGCCTGCAGACCTCCCACCCGCACGTCTACGCGGCCGGGGACGTGTGCGCCGCGCTGCAGTTCACGCATGCGGCCGATGCGCAGGCGCGCATCGCGGTGCGTAATGCGTTGTTCCCCGGGGGCGCACGCGCCGATGCGCTGGTCATCCCGTGGTGCACCTACACCCGGCCCGAGCTCGCGCACGTGGGAGCCACCAGCCGGCAGCTTGAGCGCGCCGGCCGTGCCTTCGATCGCTACGGGGTAGAGTTCGGCGAGCTCGATCGCGGTCAGACCGACGACGCGGCGGACGGTTTTGCGCAAGTGCTGACCGCGCGCGGGTCGGACCGGATCCTGGGGGCCACCATCGTCGGCAGGGACGCCGGCGAGCAGCTCTCGCCCCTGGTGCTGGCGCTCACCCGGGGGCTGGGCCTGAAGAGCCTCGGCTCCCTGGTGCTCCCGTACCCGACGCGCTCGGAGTACCTGCGCCACATCCTCGACAGTTACAGCCGCACGCGACTGACGCCGTTCACGGCGGGTACACTCAGGTGGTGGCTGACGCGAACTCTTTAAATTCGCCCGCGACAAATTCGCCCGCGACGGATTCGGCCGCCACACGCCTCGTGGTCGTGGTTCCGACGCTGAACGACGACGCCGCGCTGACGCGCCTGCTGCCGCTCTTGCGCCGGCTCGCCCTGCCTCCCGAGGAAGTGATCGTGGTCGATGGCGCCGCGAGCGAGGCCACGGCTGCTGTGTGCCGCGGCGCCGGCTGCACCTGGATGCCGTCCCGGGCGGAGACGGGGGGTGCAACTGAGCGCCGGCATGGCCGCAGCGCGGGCGGCGGGAGCGGCTGTGCTGTGGATGGTGCACGCCGACTGCGAGCCCCACGCCTTGAGCGCGCGCGCGATCCGAGAGGCCACGGCCGCGGGCGCGGCGGGCGGCTACTTCAGGTTCCGTTTCGGCGGCGCGCGCAGCCCTCTGAAGCGCTTCCTGGAGATGTGTGTCGCATGGCGCTGCCGACTGTCGATGGTGTACGGCGATCAGGGGATTTTCGTGACCCGTGGGGCGTACGACGCGAGTCCCGGCATCCGCCCGCAGCCGCTGTTCGAAGAAGTGGCGCTGGTGCGGGCGCTGCGGCGCACCCGGCGTTTCGTCGCTGTGCCTTTGCCGATGACCGTCTCGGAGCGCCGCTGGCAGCGCGATGGGCTGCTGCGGCGGACGGTGCGCAACCGCGCGCTGGCGCTGGCTTTCCTGGTGGGCATCGATCCGGTGACACTCGAGCGCTGGTATCGCGCCTCGCGGGCGCGGGCGTTACGGCCGTGAGTGTTGACGCGTGGCTGTTCACCCCGCTGGGGGATGCACGCGGCTACATCCAGCCTCACACCCTGTCGGAGCTGTGGTTTCACACCGGCACGGCGTGCAATCTCGCCTGCCCGTTCTGTCTGGAAGGCTCGAAGCCCGGTGATCGGCGCCTGGGGCGCGTGACGTTCGCGGACCTGCAACCCTTCATCGACGAGGCGGTCACGCTCGGCGTGCGCCAGTTCTCCTTCACCGGCGGCGAGCCGTTCCTCATCAAGGATCTGGTGCGCATCCTTGGATATGCGCTGGAGCGCGCGCCGTGCCTGGTGCTGACCAACGGCGTCGACGCGGTGCCGAAGCGCCTGGCGCAGCTCGCGGAATTGCGGGCACGGCCACACCCGCTGGCACTACGGGTGAGCATCGATTACCCGGAGCGCGCCCGGCACGACGCGGGGCGCAGCGAGGGGAATTTCCTCAAGGCCTGGCAGACGCTCGCGCTGCTGCACGGTGCGGGCTTTCGCGTGTCGATCGCGCGGCAGATGGAGCCGGGCGAGCGCCGTACCGCGGTCGAGGACGCCTACCGGGCTCTGATGGCCGCGCACGCGCTGCCGCAGGATCTGAACATCGTGGCGTTCCCGGACTTTGGTGCCCCGGGCACGCAGCCGCCCGTGCCGCACCTGACGGAGAACTGCATGACGCAGTATCACACTGAAGCCACGCGGCGCGAGTTCATGTGCGCGTACAGCAAGATGGTGGTGAAGCAGAACGGGCGCATGCGGGTCTATGCCTGCACGCTGGTGGACGATGATCCGGCTTACGATCAGGGCGGCACTCTCAGCGAGAGTCTCGGCCGGCGCGTGATGCTGCGACATCATCGTTGCTTCAGCTGCTTCAAATACGGCGCGTCGTGCAGCGAGACCCGGGGGCACTGACTGCAGGAAACGCGCGACCGGCGGATCACGCGCAGCGCGCAGGTGCTGCGAACTTCGCTGCATCTCGGGCTGACTTCCTTTGGTGGGCCGCTCGCGCATCTGGGTTATTTCGAGCGCACCTATGTGAGGCGACTCAGGTGGCTGAGCGGCGAGGATTACAGCGCCCTGGTGGCTCTCTGCCAGGTTCTTCCCGGGCCCTCGAGCAGTCAGGTCGGCTTTCTGATCGGCCTGCATCGGGCCGGATGGCCCGGCGCGCTGGCGGCGTGGCTCGGCTTCACGCTGCCCTCGGGCCTGTTGCTCTACGGCTGCGCAGTGCTGTCGGCGCACGCGCAGGGGCCCATCGCACTCGCCGTGGTGCACGGTCTGAAACTGGTTGTCGTCGTGGTGGTGGCCCAAGCGCTGTGGAGCATGGCGCGCAGGCTGTGCCCGGACCGCTCGACCGCCGCGGTGGCGCTCGCTGCAGCGGCTCTCTTGCTGCTCTTCGGGGGCGAGCGTACGCAACTGGCGGTGCTGGCGGCAGGCGCGGCTGCAGGAATTCTACTCTGCCGCCACACGAGTGCCGTGAGCGCCGGTCCGCCGATGCCCGTGCGGCGCTCGGTTGCGTGGCTCGCCGCGGCGCTGTTTGCGCTGCTGCTGCTCGTGCTGCCGTTGCTGTCGGCGCTTTTCCCGCACGGCTATGTGGCGCTCGCCGAGGTGTTCTACCGCGCCGGCGCCCTGGTGTTCGGCGGCGGTCATGTCGTGCTGCCACTGCTGCGCGATGCGCTGGTGCCCGGCGGGTGGATTTCCGATGACGGCTTCCTGGCAGGCTACGGCCTGGCCCAGGCGATGCCCGGACCGCTGTTCACGGTGGCCGCTTATCTGGGCGCAGCCAACGCCTGGACGCAGGCACCCGCACTGGCGGCGGCGGTGGCCGTCGTGTTCATCTTTCTGCCGGGCCTGCTGATTGCGGTGGCGGGGGTGGCCCTGTGGGGGAGCCTCGCACGCCACGCCCCCGTGCGCGCAGCCATGGCCGGGGTCAACGCCGCGGTGGTCGGGATTCTGGCGGCGGCGCTTTACGATCCGGTGTGGATCACGGCGATTCGTGACGCAGCAGACGTCGCCATTGTCGGCGGCGCGCTGCTGCTGCTGATGAGCGGCAGGCTGCCGCCGCTCGCGGTCGTGCTGCTGTGCGCCGGCAGCAGCGTCATCCGGGTCCTCGGCGCCTGAGGGCGCGCTTCAGGTCTGCAGGAACTCAAGCAGCGCGCGCTGCTCGGCGTTCAGCTGCTCGCGCGGCGTGACGAGCGCGCCACGCAGCGCCTGGCGACAGGGCCGTGACTCGTCCTCCTGATGCTCGGCCACGGTCGCGGCGAGCAGCTGCTGCACGCGGCCGAGATTGCTGCTGAACAGCTTCAGTATCTGTTCCGCGGAGGCATGTTGTGTTGGATCCTCGAGCCAGGAGTCGTAATCGGTCGCCACCGCGATGGTGCAGTAGCCGAGTTGCGCCTCGAGCGCGAGGAATGCCTCCGGCACGTTGGTCATGCCGACGACATCCGCACCCGCGCCGCGCAGGAACAGGCTCTCCGCGCGGGTGCCGAGGCGCGGACCCTCGACGCAGGCGTAGGTTTGGTCCTCGTGTAGCGCCACACCGCCGGCGCGCGCCACGCGCGCGATCAGCGCCGCGGTGGCGCGGCAGGTGGGCTGCGCGCTCGAGATATGCGCGACCAGCCCGCCGCCGAAGAAGCTCGCGGCACGCGTTCCCCTGGTGAAATCCAGGTACTGCGATGGCAGCGCGAGATCGCCGGGGCGGATCTCTTCGCGCAGGCTCCCGACCGCCGACACGCCGATCACCGTGCGCACGCCGAGGCTTTTCAGCGCCCAGATGTTGGCACGGAAGTTGATCTCGCCGGGCAGCAGCTGGTGCTGCAGGCCGTGGCGCGCGAGAAAGGCGACTTCGCGACCGCGCAGTGTCCCGGTCATGAGGGGCGAGGACGGTGCCCCGAACGGTGTCGTCACCGTGTGCGCGCGCGGCGCCCCCAACTCCCGCATGGCGTACAAACCGCTACCACCGATGATGCCGATCATGGTCTCGCTGCGCCCCCTGAGCGCGTATTTGCGCGGATGGCCCGCCACGCGGCAAGATGCCTGAAAGCACCGCGCAACAACAACTCGAACGGGGCATCCTCATGAGCAGCACACCGTTTCCATCGCTCGGACCGCCGGCCTGGCCGGCGCGCCTGCTCGATGTGGGTCTGTGGCTGATCGGCGCGGGACTGCTGCTGAGTCTGATCTGCGGACCGTTGCACCGCTTGGGGCTCGCGAATTTCAGGATTGCGCTGCTGCTGCTGGCGGGCGGTTTCCTGCTGCTGCTGGCCGGCACGCTGCTCGCCATCCTCGGCATGCTGGTGGCGAGCGCGCGGCGCATGCGCTTTGCGCGCGGTCCCGCCATGGCGGGGGGCGCGTTCGGCCTGCTCGCCAGCGGCTATCTGCTCAGCTGGATTGCGCGCGCCCGCGCCGCACCGCCGCTACACGAAATCAGCACCGATCTCGCCGATCCGCCGGCGTTCGTGGCGGTTGCGGCGTTGCGGAGCGACGCTCATGCTGTCAACCCCTCCGAATACGTGTCCCGGGTGAGCGCGCCGGGCGGTAGGATCATTGACGTGCCGGAATTGCAGCGCCAGCGGTACCCCGACATCCAGCCGCTGCTTCTGGCGCTCGCGCCGGCGGCGGCGCTTGAGGCGGCGCAGCGCGCCGCGCAGCGCCTCGGCTGGCAGATCGATGCCTACGTGCCCGGAGACGGACGCCTCGAGGCGACCGACACCAGTGCCTTCTTCGGCTTCAAGGACGACGTGGTGGTGCGGGTGCGCGCGAGCGTGGCGGGTTCGCGCCTCGACGTCAGGTCGAAGTCGCGGGTGGGCTTAAGCGATGTCGGGGCCAACGCCCGTCGCGTGCGCACGTTCCTGAAGCTGATGGACAACAGCTAAGGCCGTACCCTTGTGCATCACCGGCCATGACAGCCAGGCCAACGGGACCGCCGCCGAGCTTTGCGAGCTTTCGCGAGTTCTACCCGTATTATCTCGGCCTGCACAGCCACCGCATTTCGCGCCGGCTGCACGTGATCGGTACGCTGCTCGCGGTCGCGATCGCCGCCGGCGCGGTGGTTACCGGGCGCTGGGCGTGGTTGCTGGCGGTGCCGCTCGCAGGCTACCTGCCGGCGTGGCTGGGGCACTTCCTTTTCGAGGGCAACTCGCCGGCCACTTTCCGCTATCCGCTCTACAGCCTGCGTGGAGACTTCGCCATGCTGGCCGAGGTTCTCACGGGCCGCATGCGCTGGTAGCGCGGACCGCAAGGCAGCACCCATGAGCAGCACCGGCATCGACCGCGTCTTCGAGCGACGCCTCTCCGCGCTCATCAACAGCGGGGAGCCGCAGATCCTGCAGGGCGGGCGCAAGGGTGTGGAGAAGGAATCGCTGCGGGTGTTGCCGCACGGGCGCCTGGCGCTTACGCCGCACCCGCCGCCGTTCGGATCCGCGCTCACTAACGAGCACATCACCACCGACTATTCCGAGGCGCTGATCGAGCTGGTCACGCCCGCGTTCACGCACAGCTGGGAGTTGCTGCAGTATCTGCTCGACCTGCATCAGTTCGTCTACCGTCACCTGGGCGATGAGCTGCTGTGGGCCACGAGCATGCCGTGCGCCATCGAGCGCGACGAGGACATTCCGCTGGCGCAGTACGGCAGCTCGCACGTCGGGCGCATGAAGTCGGTGTATCGCAACGGGCTCGGCCTGCGCTACGGCCGCATGATGCAGGCGATCTCGGGCGTGCATTTCAACTACTCGTTCCCGCTGCCGTTCTGGCCGGCCTACGGCGCGGCGCGCGGCGCGTCCGACCACGGCGCGCAGTTCATCTCCGCCTGCTACTTCGACCTGCTGCGCAACTACCGCCGTCACGGCTGGCTGGTGTTGTACCTGTTCGGCGTGTCGCCGGTGGTCTGCAAGTCGTTCCTGCGCGGCCGGGAGCTGCAGCTGGCGGACTTAGGTCCCGGCACGGCGTTCGAGCCGCACGCCACCAGCCTGCGCATGAGCGATGTCGGTTATCGCAACCGCAACCAGGCGGGGCTGGCGGTGTCGGTGAACAGCCTGGACGAGTACGTGCGCGACCTGACTCGGGCGATCAGCACGCCGTATCCACCCTACGAGGCGCTCGGCGTCAAGGTGAACGGCGAGTACGCCCAACTCAACGGCAACATCCTGCAGATCGAGAACGAGTACTACAGCTTCATTCGTCCCAAGCGCGTGGCGCGCTCCGGCGAGCGGCCCACCAAGGCGCTGCGCCGCGCGGGCGTCGAGTACGTGGAGGTGCGGGCGCTGGACGTGAGCGCCTTCGACCCCGTGGGCGTGAACCAGAACAAGCTGCGCTTCCTCGAGGCGTTTCTCGCCCTGTGCCTGATGAAGGACAGCGCCCCGATCGGTGACTCCGAGCAGGCGGCGCTCGATGAGAATCATCTCACCGTGGCACGACGGGGCCGCGAGCCGGGGCTCGCCCTGTGGCGCGAGGGCCACAGCGTGCCGTTGCGCGAGTGGGCGCGCGAGCTGCTCGATTCGATGGCCGGCATCTGCGAAATCCTCGATCGCGGCGATGCAGCGCGGCCTTATTCCCAGGCGCTCGCGGTCCAGGTGGCGAAGGTTGAAGATGTCGCGCTCACGCCAGCCGCGCGCCTCATGGCGGAGCTCGCGGGCGGAGAATCGTTCTTCGATCTCGCGCTGCGCACCTCCGCAGCGCACAAGGCCTACTTCCTCGACCTGTATCCGCCCAACGACGAGCGCTTGCGCGAATTCGCGCAGGAGGCCCAGGAGTCTGTCGCAGCGCAGCGGGCGATCGAGGCGAGCGACCGGGGAGCTTTTGAGGAGTATCTAACCCGTTATTTCGCGGACTAAAAACGCTCGTAGCAGCGCGCTCGAGCTGCCGCTCAACGTTACATAATCAATCACTTGCATGCAATTTCAGACACTTTGTCATTCGCTTTTAGGTGCGGGAGGACATAAAATTTATCGCCTAGGTCGCGCCATGGAAGGGCGACGGGGCACGGTTGGCCGCCCACGTGCCACGACCCGAAGAACACAAGCAGGAGCGCAGGAAGATGAAACGAAAAGCAGCAGAGGGACTTGCCGTCGCCCGCGGGATGTCGCCGGCGGCCAACGAGGAATTTACCGAGATGGTGGCAGGCCTGGACTGGCTGGCACGCCCACGCGCGGGCTGGGATCCGTACGAAGTGTGGCGGACCCGCGTCAAAGTATCCTCGAGTGTGATGCACGAGCGCGACCCGTTGCATTAACAGGGGAGGAGCGCGTTCCGGGGGGGGCGCTTGCGCACGCGTGAGCGCGCGGCCGTGAAGCGCCTGCAGCTGCGGTTCCCCGAGCCGGAACTGGAGCATCAATTTCTCCTGGGCTATCGGGCGGCTGCCCGGCCATGGATCCGCATGAGCCTGGTCGTGGCGCTGTCCACGGTGCTCGGCTTTACCGTGATCGATCACTGGCTGCTGATGGGCCCGCGTCTGGCGCGGCCGGACATCTGGCGCTTCGGCCTGCAGCTGCCGCTGGTGCTGATCATGATGGTGCTGACCGCTCCGCGGCTGTACCTGCGGTGGTACCAGCCGGCGATCCAGGCGGCCGCGCCGTTGTTCGGCGTGGGCACGGTGCTCATGGCCGTGGAGGCGACTCCGGCGCAGTTGCCGCTGGTGGCGGCGCGGCTGCTGCTCGCCGCGTTCTACTTCTACTTCATGCTCGGGCTCTCGTTCTCGGCGGCGTTACGCACCAATCTGCTGCTGATCGGCGCCTACGCCACGGCGGCAGTGCTGGGCGCGATCGCGACCCCGGTGGCGATCTATTCGCTGTTCGTGCTGTTGTGCGCGAACCTGATCGGCGGCGCCGGCTGCTACGCGCTCGAGTACGCCAACCGCGTGGCGTTCCTCGAACGCCAGCGGCTCGCGGAAGTCGCCACGCACGACGGCCTCACGGGGCTCCTCAATCGCGCCGCACTCGAAGAGCAGGCGCGGAGCCTCTGGCAACATGCGCAGGTCGCCCGCCTGCCCGTGTCGGTGATGCTGATCGATATCGATCACTTCAAGGCTTACAACGACCGCTACGGGCACCAGGCGGGCGATCGCTGCCTGCGCGAAGTCGCGGCCGCGATCCGCGCCGCGGTGCGGCGCAGGCCGCTCGATGTCGTGGCGCGTTACGGCGGGGAAGAGATCATCGCGATACTGGTCGGCAGCGATCGCGCCGCTGCGGTGAGCGCGGCCGGCAGCGTGCTGCAGGCGGTGGCGGACCTCAAGATCGCGCACAGCGGCTCCACCACACGCCCGTGCGTGACGGTGAGTGTGGGGGTGACCACCGTCGAGCCGGGCGGCGAATACTCCCATGAGCACGCCGTACACGAGGCCGACATCGCCCTCTACGCCGTCAAGGAGCGCGGCCGGGACGGTTGGTCGTTTCACGAGCGCTCGCCCGCCGACGCCGGCGAGCGGCCCCGTGACGGCGGTCTGTTGAAGAGCGCCGGCTGACCGGCAGTGCCCTTCGCGCGCAGCTGCGCGTCAATACCCCGCCTGAGGCATTGTTTCCCGCCGTGCGTGCGCCACGCTCACTTGCGCTCGCGCGCGCGAGCCCCGATCCTTCCCGCATGAATGCACTTTCAGTTCGCGGCCTGACCAAGACCTACAGTAACGGCGTGCAGGCGCTCAAGGGCGTCGACCTCGAGGTCGAGCGTGGTGACTTTTTCGCGCTGCTCGGGCCCAACGGCGCCGGCAAGACCACGCTCATCGGGATCATCACCTCACTCGTCAACAAGACCGCCGGCGAAGCGCGCGTCTTCGGTTACGACATCGACCGCGAGCTGGAAGCGGCCAAGGCCTGCATCGGCATCGTGCCGCAGGAACTCAACTTCAACATGTTCGAAACGCCGTTCACCATCGTGGTTAACCAGGCGGGCTTCTACGGCATCCCGCGCGCCGTGGCGCGCCAGCGCGCCGAGAAGTATCTCAAGCAGCTGCAGCTGTGGGACCGGCGCAAGAGCATCTCGCGGGGGTTGTCCGGCGGCATGAAGCGCCGCCTGATGATCGCGCGTGCGCTGATGCACGAGCCGCGGCTGCTGATTCTGGATGAGCCCACCGCCGGGGTCGATATCGAGATCCGCCGTTCGATGTGGGAGTTCCTGCGCGAGATCAATGACCGCGGCACCACCATCATTCTCACCACGCACTATCTCGAGGAAGCCGAGACCCTGTGCCGCAACATCGCCATCATCAACGGCGGGCGCATCGTCGAACGTGATCGCATGAGCAGCCTGCTGCGCCGGCTGCACGTCCAGACCTTCGTGCTCAACCTGCGCGACTCGCTTAGCGCCGCGCCGCATCTGGAGGGTTACGTCGCGACTCTGGTCGACGATCACACGCTCGAAATCGAGGTGTCGAAGGAGGAGAACCTCAATGACATCTTCGCGCGCCTGTCGGCGCTCGGTATCGAAGTGCTCAGCATGCGCAACAAGGTGAACCGCCTGGAAGAGATCTTCATGCGCCTCGTCGAGGGGCGCGGTGCTGCCGGCGAGGGCGCCCACGGCGAAGCCGCCGCGCTGCAGCCCGGCGCCGCCGGCGTACCAGCCCGGCAGGCGGGTGCGCCGCGATGAGCAGCGTGGTACTTCCCGGCGCGCCGCCCGTAAACTTAAACGTGGTACGCTGGATCGGGTTCCAGACCATCGTCATTCGCGAGTACGGGCGCATCATCCGCATCTGGGGCCAGACCATCGTGCCCTCGGTCGTGACCGCGACGTTGTATTTCGTGATCTTCGGCAGCCTCATCGGGCGCCGGGTCGGCGTCATGGGCGGCTTCGACTACAAGCAGTACATCGCCCCCGGCCTCATCATGATGTCGGTGATCACCAACTCCTACGGCAACGTGGTCGCATCGTTCTTCGGAGCGAAGTTCGGCAAGCACGTGGAGGAGATGCTGGTCTCGCCGCTCCCTAACTGGGTGATCGTCGCAGGCTACGCGACCGGCGGAGTGGTGCGGGGCCTCCTGGTGGGGGCGGCGGTGACCGTCGTGTCGCTGCTGTTCACGCACCTGCAGGTGCAGCACGCGCTGGTGATCCTCGCGGCGGGCCTTTTGACCGCGCTCATCTTCGCACTCGGCGGGTTCCTCAACGCGCTGTTCGCCAAGAACTTCGACCAGGTCAACTGGATCCCGACCTTCATACTGACGCCGCTCACCTATTTCGGCGGCGTGTTTTATTCCATCACGCTGCTGCCGCCGTGGGCGCAGCAGCTGTCCTATGTCAACCCGATCCTGCACATGGTGAACGCGTTCCGCTTCGGTTTCCTGGGCGTGTCCGACGTCAATATCGGCATGGCTTTCACGCTGATGGCGGCCGCGGCCGCGGCACTGTTCGCGCTCGCCGTTGCGCTGATGAACCGGGGCGCGGGAATCAGGGAGTGAGGACGGCGGTTGCGCTGGTGAGCGCGCGCGCCGCGCGTGGTCTCGACGATGACATGCCCCCGCTGCTGGCGGCGTTCAGCGCCGCAGGGGCCGATGCCGAGATCGTCGACTGGGACGAGCCTAAGGTCGATTGGGCGCGCTTCGATGCGGCACTGCTGCGCTCCGCCTGGGACTACACCGAGCGCCTCGAGGAATTTCTCGCCTGGATCGAGCGGGTTGCCGCGCTCACGACGCTGCTGAATCCGCCGCCCGTGGTGCGCTGGAACGCCGACAAGCACTACCTGCTCGAGCTCGCCGGCCAGGCCCTCCCGGTAGTGCCCAGCAGCTTCGCGGAGGCGGGTTCGGACGCCGCCCAGGTGCTGGAGCAGTTCCTCGCACGCCAGACTTGCGCGGCGCTCGTGGTGAAGCCGGCCGTGGGCGCCGGCTCGCGCGCCACGCGCCGCCACCCGCGCACCGCCCGCGCGGAGGTGCTGGCGCACATGCGCGAGCTCCTCGCCGCCGGGCGCAGCGTCTTGTTGCAGCCCTACCTCGAGGGTGTGGATCGGGACGGCGAGACCGCCGTGATCCATATCGGCGGCCGTTTCAGCCACGCCATTCGCAAGGGTCCGCTGCTGCCGCTCGGGGCGCCCTCCACCGGCGCGCTGTTCGCAGCCGAGGAAATCACCGCGCGCACGCCTAAGGCCGACGAGCTCAGCGTCGCGCAGCGGGTGCTGGCGGCGCTGCCGTTCGGCGCCCTGCTTTACGCGCGCGTGGATCTGATCCGCGATGCCGTCGGCGCCCCCTGCCTGCTGGAGCTGGAGCTGACCGAGCCGTCGTTGTACCTCGGGCACGCCCTGGGCTCGGCGCAGCGCCTGGTCGCGGCGACGCTCGCCAGGCTCGCTTAACGCCCGCTAAGTCGGGCGAGGGGCGCCGGATTATGTAAGACAATCAGGGAAATTATGTGATGTAGAACACACAAAATAGCGCCTAACCCCTTGGCGCAACAAAACTTTCACAAATGCGCAATCTGGCTGACGTGCTCGTGGGCGAGCCTGGGCTCCATGAAAGCGACGGGGTTCAACACGTTCATGGCGCGTATCGACGCGGTGGAGTACGGCCTGTGCCGCAGCCTCAACCGCGGCGCCTCCTTCGCCCTGCCACGCCGGATCTTTCAGATCGCGAGCCGCCTGGGCGATGGCGCCATCTGGTACGCGCTGATCCTGGCGCTGCCGCTGCTGTACGGCACGGCGGGGGTGAGGCCGGCGATCGTCATGGCGCTGACCGGCGCGCTCGGGGTCGTGCTGTACACGTTGCTGAAGCACCTGTTCGTGCGCGAGCGGCCCTTCATCACTCATACGGCGATCGATCCGGCGGCCGCGCCGCTCGATCGCTACAGCTTCCCCTCCGGTCATACCCTGCACGCCGTGTCGTTCGCGTGGCAGGCGAGTTGGCATTTTCCGGAGCTCGGCTGGGTGCTGCTGCCGCTCAGCGGCCTGATCGCCGGCTCGCGCGTGGTTCTGGGCCTGCACTACCCCTCGGATGTGCTCGCCGGGGCGGCGATCGGCGCCGCGCTGGCGGAGCTGGGCACGTCCGTCGGGTAAACTGCGGCGCCTAGCGCGTGCGGGTGCTGTTCATCTCGGATGTCTACTTTCCACGCGTCAACGGCGTCTCCACCTCCATCCGCACGTTTCGTCAGGACCTCGCCAACCACGGCGTAGACACGCGCCTCGTGGCGCCGCGCTACGACGCGCCGCCGGCGCTCGCCGGCGCGGACGGCGCGCCCGATGAGCACGGCGTGCTGCGCGTGCCGGCGGCGAGCGTGCCGCGTGATCCGGAAGACCGCCGCATGCGCTGGCGCGCCCTGACCCGCGCGCTCGACGCCCTCCCCGGGAGCGACTTCGATCTGGTGCACATCCACACGCCCTTCCTCGCCCACTACGCCGGGGTGCGCTTTGCGCGACGCGCCCACATCGCCTGCCTCGCGACCTATCACACGTTTTTCGAAGAGTATCTGCATCACTACGTGCCGCTGTTGCCGCGGCGCTTCGCTAAGCTCCTGGCGCGCAGCTTCACGCGCTCACAGTGCGCGGCCGTGCAGGCCCTGATCGCGCCGTCCGAGCCGATGCGCGCGGTGTTGACCGGCTACGGAGTCACCACTCCCATCCACGTGCTGCCGACCGGGCTTGCGGCGGATCGTTTCCGCGCCGGCGACGGCCGCGCGTTTCGCGCCTGCGCCGGCATCGACGCGCAACGCCCGCTGGTCACCTACATCGGGCGGGTCGCGCACGAGAAGAACATCGGTTTCCTGGTGCAGGTCTTCCGCCAGGTGCTGCAGTCGGTGCCCGAGGCGCTGCTGGTGATCGCCGGTGAAGGTCCGGCGCGCGAACCGCTGCGGCGAGAGGTCGCGCATCGCGGGCTCGAGGCCCAAGTGCACTTTGCCGGCTACCTGGAACGCGACTCGGCGCTGCTCGATTGTTACGCGGCGGCGGATGTCTTCGTGTTTGCATCACGCACCGAGACACAGGGGCTGGTGCTGCTCGAGGCCATGGCTCAGGGCGCGCCGGTGGTCTCGACCGCGGAGCTCGGCACGCGTTCGATCCTGCTGCCCGGGTGCGGCGCGCTGATCGTGCCGGAGCGACAGGACGCGTTCGCCGCGGCGGTGGTGCGCGTGCTCAGCGACGCGGGTCTGCGCAAGGAACTCGCGGCGCGCGGGCGCGCCTACGCGCGCAACTGGTCATCGGCCGTGATGGCCCGGCGCCTCGCCGAACTTTACAGTGCGCTGCGCACGGCGCCGCGTGCCCGTCTTCGCTCCGCGACACCCGTGGAACGCGGGGTGTTCTGAGCTACACTTTCCTCGATGCCGGGCGCGGCGCGGGGGGCAGAGCATGGGCGCAAAACGGGCGTTGATCGTGGACGACTCGAAGACCGCGCGCCTGTTTCTTGCCCGGGCCCTGGAGAAGTACGACATCGACGTCGATGCCGCGGACAGCGCCGAGGCGGCGATCGAGTACTTGGGCAGCAACCGGCCCGACGTGATCTTCATGGATCACTTGATGCCGGGCATGGACGGGTTTCAGGCCGTGCAGGCCATCAAGAACGATGCCCGCACCGCCACCATCCCCATCATGATGTACACCTCCCAGGAGGGTGAGCTGTACCTGGGTCAGGCGCGCGCGCTCGGCGCGGTGGGCGTGCTGCCCAAGCAGATCAAGCCGACCGACGTTTCCAAGGTGCTGTACGAGTTGCACCTGGTCCCCGACCGTCGCACTGCGGAGCAGTCGAGCTTCACGCCGCTGAACGTGCGGATGGAAGGGGTGCCGGGGGAGCTCAGCGCGGCCTTCCCGTCCAAGCCGCTCACCGACAGCGCGCTGCGGGAGCATTTCGCGGAACTGCGTCGCGCGCTGGTCGCCGGCGTCGACACCCAGACCGATCGCATCACCGGGGAGGTGCGCGCGCTACTGCTCGAATCACTGCCGCCGCCCGAGACCGGCGCGCCGGCGCCGCGCGCCGCCGCTCCACCGTGGGCGTGGTGGATTGCGTGCGCGGCGCTCGCCATGGCACTCGTGAGCACCGCGCTATGGTGGCGCACCGGACGCAGTTGGAGCGTCAGGACGCGCAGGCGCTGTCGGCGGCGGCGCCGGCCGGCGCAGCGGCGGAGCCGCCCGCGGGAGCGGCGCGGTCTTCCGCGCCGCACTCTGCAACGCCCGCACCGGGGACGGTCATCCCGAGCGACAGCAAGCCGTTGGTGATACCGGTGCCCTACGGGGCCGACGCGCTTGGCGGAGCGCGACTCGAGGTCATCGGCAAGCTCCTCTACCGGCTGGCGCGGCAGAAGGTGGCGGGTGTTGTCGATATCAGGACGTTTGCGGGACGCTTCTGCCTCGTGGGTAACGCGCTGGACGGATACTCCCTGGCGCCGGACGAGACGTTGTTCACCAAGTGTGACGTGGTCGCTAATCCTTCAGACGATGCGCTCTCGAGCACCCAGCGCACGCCGCTCGCGCTCGCCAATCTGATCGGCGACATCCGCAGCTCCACCCACGGGGCGCTCCAGGTGCAGGTGGCCGCCGGGGATGCCGGGAGCGTCCCGGTGCCGTATCCGCCGGTGGTGAGCGAGCTCACCGCGGGCGACTGGAACCGCGCCGCCAGTGCCAATAACCGCGTCGAAATCCGCGTGCATTGACGTTGCAGTCCCTTGACGATGACTTCCAGCCGCCGCGCTGGCTACGCAACCGCCACCTGCAGTCCATGCTGGCGAGCACCGCCTGGCGCCGCGGCCGCATCCTGCGCAGTGCCGCGCCGCTCTTGGCTGTGCAGCGTGAGCTGCTGCTCGATTGCGGCGCGGGCGTGCGGCTGCAGTGCTTCGTGTCGAGTCCACCGGCGCACGGCGGCGGCCCTCCGGTGGTGCTGCTGCACGGCTGGGAGGGGAGCGCGGACTCGCTGTACGTACTGTCGTTGGCGCAACGGCTGTTCGCGCAGCGCTTGCCCGTGGTGCGGCTCAACCTGCGCGATCACGGCGACACGCATCACCTCAATCGCGAGCTGTTCCACTCCTGCCGTCTGCCGGAAGTGATTGGCGCGGTGCGCGCCCTGCACCAACGCTTCGCGGACACAACGCTGCAGCTCGTGGGGTTCTCACTCGGCGGTAATTTCATGCTGCGCGTGGCAGCACAGGCGCGTGAGGCCGGACTCGACCTCGCCGGGGTGATTGCGGTGTCGCCGGTGCTCGATCCCGGCGAGACTCTCACGGCACTCGAGCGGGGCTTGCCGGGCTACGAGGGCTACTTCGTGCGCAAGTGGCTGCGCTCGCTGCGCAAGAAACAAGCGGCCTGGCCCGACAGTTACGATTTCAGCGACCTGGCGCGGCTGCGCGATCTGCGCCGCATGACTCGAGAACTGGTGCGCCGCTACACCGAGTTTCCGACGCTGGAGGACTACCTGAACGGCTACGCCATCACCGGCGGGCGGCTGGCGCGGCTCGAAGTGCCGGCGAGCATCCTAATATCCCTCGACGATCCGATCA
>WNFJ01491616.1_pt1 | contig 27244 bp, 23 predicted proteins | sample 5400461 | NCBI WGS metagenome assembly WNFJ01 (sample SAMN13153349, study PRJNA577476) | soil metagenome | isolation source: 115 cm saprolite on Douglas fir-dominated hillslope | place: USA:California | collected 2013-09-17
GGCGGCCTCCGCCGGCTGCTTCAACAGGTAAAACGTGAGCCGCTGCGCCGTCTTCCGGCCGATCCCGGGGAGCTTCGCCAGCTCCGCCACGAGATCATCGATGGCCGACACGGCGGACTACGGCAACGGAAACGGGAACGGCAGGCCCGAGGCGAGCTTCTTCACCTCCGCCTGGTACAGTTCGGCAGCGCGCTGCTGCGCTTGCGATACCGCAGCGAGCACGAGGTCCTCGAGCATTTCCACGTCGCCCTGGCCGACGACCTGGGGGTCGATCTTGATGGCGCGGATCTGGCCCCGCCCGTCGGCGGTGGCCTGCACCATCCCCCCGCCCGCCGAGCAGGTCACCGTCTGCTGCGCCAGCTGGGACTGGATCTCGGACAACCGAAACTGCATCTGCTGTCCCAGCTGGAGCAAGTTGGATAAATCCGCCATACGCCGAAAGTTACCCCTCGCCCAAACAGGTGGCAAGCTATTCTAACAACTCCAAATCTAACGCGTCCACGGCGGCGCTGAGGCTCGGGTGTTTGGCGCGCAGCAGCTTGAGCCGTTCGGCGCGGGCCGCGGCTTCCGTCAGTCGAGGCGGTCGCGGGCGCGCCGGCTCCGTGCTCGTCGCCGTGCCCAACCGCACGCGCACGGGCCCCGCCACGTGGCGCCCCAACAGCTGGCCCACCGCGTCCCGCTGGCGGTCGATCCCCTCGGCGTGCACGGGGTTCGTGTCGAGCAGCCGGATCGCGACGGTGCCGGCCTCCACACCCGCCACCTCCGTCTGCTGAAGCAGCGCGCCGAGCAGCGGGCTCTTGGCCCGCGCGTCCTCGATGATGCGCGGCCAGAGCGTGCGGATCCGCTCAAGGGTCAGGGGACCCCGCTCAGGGGCGCCGGCGGGCGCGCGCTCCGGTGCGGGGGCGGCGGGGACGGTGGAGACGGTGGGGACCGTGGGGACGGTGGGGACGGTGGGGACGCCGCCCGGCGCTGCGGCCGTGCCCGGCGGCGCCGCGTCGCGCAGTACCGGCGGTTCGTCAGGCCCGGGGCCGCCGGGTCCCCGCCCCAGCCCCAGCGCCCGAATCACCTGCTCCAGCTCGACTGTGCGACCCATGGTGGTCCAACGCAGCAGCAGCAGTTCGACTGCCAAGCGGGCATTACCGCTCGAGCGCAACTGGGTCTCCAGGTCGCTCAGGATCGTGAGCAGCCGCACGACGTCGGGTGGTGGCAGGCGGGGAACGTAGCGGCGCACCAACGCCTGCATCGCCTCGGTAAGGCCCTCGGGTGTCCCTCCCAGGCCCGCCAGCAAGACGGCGCGCAGCGTCTCGCCGGCGCCGGCCACGAACTCGCCCAGGTCGGCGCCGGCATTCGCCAGGCGGTCGACCAGTGGGAACACCGCCGCCGTGTCCCGCTCGGCGACCACCCGTAGCAGCTCACCGTAGAGGTCATCGGGGATCAGGCCGAGCACTTCGCGCACCCGCTCGACCGTCACCGGTCCGGCGCCGAACGACAGCACCTGGTCGAGGAGGGAGAGACCGTCGCGCATCCCGCCATCGGCGCTCTTCGCGATCAGTCGCAGGGCGTCGGCGTCGGCGGCGAGTCCTTCGGCGGTGACCACCTGCTGCAGGCGCTCGGCGATCGCATGCGGACCGATGCGACGGAAGTCGAAGCGCTGGAGGCGCGACAGGATTGGCGCGGCACTCTGCGCTATTTTTTGCGGCTCGGTGGTCGCAAATACGAACACCACGCGGGATGGCGGCTCCTCGAGAATCTTGAGCAGCGCGTTCCACGCCTCCCGCGTGAGCATATGGGCCTCGTCGACGATGTAAACTTTGTGCCGATGCTCAGCCGAGGCAGCGTACATCGCCCGCTCGCGTAGGTCGCGGGCGTCGTCCACCCCACGGTTCGACGCGGCGTCGAGCTCCACGACATCGAGGCTCGTGACGCCACTCCAGATGCGGGTGCAGGACTCGCATTCACCGCACGGCTCCCCGGCAGTGCCGCCGCCACTCCCCGCGCCCGCCCGCTCGCAGTTGAGCGCCATCGCGAGAATGCGTGCCGCGGTCGTCTTCCCCACGCCGCGGGGGCCGGCAAACAGATAACCATGTGCAACCCGGCCCGCGGCTACGGCGCCGCGCAGGGCGGCGGCGACGTGGTCTTGGACGAGGAGGTCGGCGAAGCGCTTGGGACGGTACTTCCGAGCGAGGGCAATCATCTGCAACAAATCTAATCGACGCTGGCGCGGAAGGGGATCAGAGGGCCGTCCGAATCACCGCGTCGAGCCCGAGGCGCCACCGTGCTAGGGCCGCGGGCACCCTGACTTCTCAAAGCGACGTTCCACCGAGTCGACGGCCGTGTATAGCATCGCATCACGCGCGGCGTGCGCGGCATCGAGCGCTCCGGCGCTGCGCCGGGCAGCGGTATAAGCGGTCCAGCGTCCTTCGACCGACAGGAGCCAACGGGCCAAGTCGGCGCACGGGAGCTTGTTGCGCTCGAATTGCGTGGAGCGGTCGCCGAACGCGCGCACCGTTAATCGAACCGAGTCCCCCAGCCGATCGAGCCTGCTGGAGGGCGCGGGCGGCGCCGTGGGTACGGCGGTCGGCTGCGCTGTGCGGGGCGGCGGCCGCGGCGCGCTGCGCGTCGGCGTCGCCGGGACTGGGGCCGGCCGGGCGCGTCGCAGCCGGCTCTTGAGGGCCGCCCACTTGCCGACAAGCACGGACCACTCGCTCGTGACAGTCGACCAATGAACGGAGGGCAGTTGCGGCTGGAACCACCAGTAGGCGGCACCGGCCCCGCCCAGCAGCACGAGCGCGAGGGCCGTACGCCACACCCTCCGCCACATCCTCTGGCGTCGCGCGCGGCGGCGCCGCAGTTCGGCCGGTGTCGGGGGAGGTGGGGGCGGCGGCTCGGGCTCCGCCTCCTCGGCGGGCCACTCTGACTCGGCGAATTCTTCAGTCGGCCAAGCGGACTCTTCCGCCACCTCGGGCTCGTAAGCGATCGGCTCCGCGGGCTCTGGCGCCGACGGCTGCGGGGGCGCCAGGGGAGCTGGTGGCGCGGGCCGCGGGGGCGGGGGAGGCCGCGGCGGGGGCGTGGGATGCGCGAAATCCTCGGCCGCGGTCAGGAACTTGAGTTCACTGCTGCGTTCCTGCGGCCCCGAGGAGCGTCGCGGCGCGGGGGCCGGCGGGGGCGGCTCAGGCTCGGGCTCGGGTGGTGGCGCAGCGGCGGCGGGCCTACTCGGCGACGGCGCCTGCGGCTTGGCGCTTGGGGCGCGCGGCACGGCCCCAGTCTGGGGCGCCACGGGATTGTAGGCGCGGTAGTTCTTCCACGTCACGAACGAGCGCTTCTTGCCATCGGGGCGGATCGAGTCGTCCTGCAACAACTCGTAGAACGGCAGGGGCGTGCTGATCCACCCTTCCGAGCCGGCTCGGAAGAAGGCTCCGGCAGGCTCCGCTGCATCGGTGGCGATTAGCAGCGCGACCTGCCAGGGCTCGCCGAAGTAGTGTTCGTGCGTCTCGATGTCGTCGGGCGACAAAACCAGCGGGAGCGGCGGGTGCGTGTGGTACCAACCGAGCAGATGGGCCCGTTGCTCCTCCAGCTGGGCCTCAATGCGGTCCCACAGTCGCGTCACGACATCGCGGCTGCGGTCGCCGTAGAGGGCTTGGTTTAAGCGCAGCGCGGCGTCGATGATCAGGTAGGAGACGTTCGTCTCCGGGCATTCGCACAGATCACCGAGCAGGAAGCCGAGGCTACCTTGACCCGACCGCGGCGGCCCCGCCAGGTGCTCGTGAATTGCCGTCAGCGCGGCTTGCGATAAGAAGATGGGCACCGGGATGTCGCCCGGGCGGCGTCCTCCGCTCGCCGGGGCCCAGAGAATCGAACGGGCGAGGGGGATAGGCCGGCGCAGGGGGTCGTCGGCGCTCATCGTGACAAAATAATGCGCCGCCGCGTGACCCAGGTCACGGGAGCTCCGTGGCGATCACCTCCGCCGCCCGCTCGATGTCGGCACGTGACACGTCGAGATGCGTGACGGCGCGGAGCCGGCGGGCGCCAAACGGCACCACCAGCACGCCCGCCGCGGCGAGTCGGGGAATCACCGCCTCCGCGCTATCCGTGTCGCGCGTGAGGTCGAGCATAACGATGTTCGTCTCCGGAGTCGACGGGCGAACCGCGGCACTGCGGGACAAGCGCTCCGCGAGCAACCGGGCATGCTCGTGATCGTCGGCGAGGCGCGTCAGGTTGTGGTCCAACGCGTAGAGTGCCGCGGCCGCCAAGACGCCAGACTGGCGCATGCCACCGCCCAGGCGCTTGCGGATCTCCCACGCCGCCGGCCGCTGCCCCACTCCGAAAGCGAGGCACGACCCGACCGGGCACCCCAGTCCCTTGGAGAAGCTCACCATGATCGTCGCCGCCCCCACGGCGAGGCGGGCGAGCGGGACGCCGAGCGCCGTCGCGGCATTCCAGAGGCGGGCACCGTCCAGGTGCAGCGGTAACGCCGCTCGGCGGGCCGCGGCGACGATGTCGTCCATGACGGGCGGCGACATCACCCTTCCGCCCGAGGCGTTGTGCGTGTTCTCGACTGCCACGGCACCGGCCCGCGGCACATGGGGCGACGCCGGTCGCAGCGCGCCTCGCAGTCCGTCGGCGGTGAGGAGACCGTCGGCACTGGTGATCGGTCGGATCTGGACCCCCCAGTTCGCGGCCACTCCCCCAAGCTCGTAATGCACGAGGTGCGCATCGGCCTCGAGCAAGAGCTCGGTGCCCGGGCGGGTGAGCAAGGCGATGGCAGTCTGATTGGCTTGCGTCCCAGAAGGAAAAAACAGCGCGTCCGCGGTGCCCAGCAGCTCGGCGACGCGTTCCTCGAGGCGCCGCGTGGTCGGGTCGCGGTCCAGGACGTCGTCGCCGACCTCGGCCTCGGCCATGGCGCGCCGCATCGCTTGCGACGGCCGCGTGACCGTGTCACTGCGCAGGTCGATGGGGACGTCGGTCACCCGAGTCGGACCCGCTGGGAGCGCTGCATGTGGAGGAGGTCGTACATCTCCGCCACTTCGCCGCCGAGCAGGAACAAGTAGGCCGTGTAATACACCCACAGCAGGAACAGCATCAACGCCACGATGTTGGCATCGGAGGCCACGCGATCCAGCGTCGCGAAACGCGCGATGTAGAGTGCGTACAGTCGCTTCGCGACCTCGAAGCCGAGCGAGCAGAACACCGCCGCGACGACCGCGGTGCGCCAGTAGATGCGCCGGCTCGGCAGCAGTTTGAAGATCACGAAGAACAGGACGGCACCGAGCGCGAACGCGGTGGTTTCGAGGCTGAGCCGCCACAGCCAATCGAGAGCGAAGCTGCTACTCACGGCGCTCGCGTTGCGCGCCTGCCACGTCGCCAGGCCGCCGCTCAGGACGAGCACGGCGCCGGTGCAGAACACCATCCCGAGGTCGAGCAGCTTGGCGGTGGGCCAGGAACGCCGCTCGTCAGTATCAAACACCTCGTTGAGTGCGGCCCGCAGTCCCCCGAACAACCGGGTCGAGAACCACAGAAACAACGGCAACCCGAAGGCGGTGAGGCGGCCGCGCTGTCGGACCACGCTGGCGAGCGCGGCCTCGACCGGGGCGAACGCACTCGCCGGCCGCCCGCTCGACATCGTGGGCAGCAAGCGCGATAACAGGCCGTGCACATCCACCTGCTGGGTCGTGACCTGATGTTGTACGAGGTAGCCGACAGCGGCCAGGACGAGCACGACAAACGGGATGACGGTGAGGAGCAGGTCGAACGACAGCGCGCTCGCGAGAAACGGGATGTTGTCCTCCTGGACCGCCTCGACGGTGCGGCGCACGACTCGGGTCACAGACCGCTCCCAACCGCCTGCCGTCACGCGCGGGGCTCGTCCTCCCCCTCGACGTCATCGCCGTCGCCCTCGGCGTCGCTCGGCTTGCGGTGCTTCGCCGGGGACGGCGTGGCCTCGCCCTTCGTGTCCGGCGTGGCGCCGCGACGGCGGCGTTTCGCGTCGCCGAGGCGGCGCTCAAGCAGCTCGCGCGCCGGGAGCTCATCCTCGTCCTGATCCTCTGCCGCTTCGAGCAGCTGGCCCCACTCGCCGGCTTTCTCCGCAGCTAAGTCGCGCAGCCCCCGCAGCCGTCGCGTCACTTTGCCGCGCGTGGCGCCGCCCGCCTCAGGCGCGAACAGGAACCCCAGCGCGGCCCCGATGCCGAGCCCCAGCAGGAACGACCCCATCCCGGACCCGCGCTCGCTCACTCGCCTGCCTCCAAGTCGTCCGGCGCCGCGACGGCCACGGGACGAGGCTCGGCGTGAGACCGTAGAGGCGGTCGCACGTAGCGGTCCGTCGCGGCGCGGGTGCCGGCCACCCCGAGCTGCTCGAACAGGAAGGCGAACGTTCGCTCGAGATCGGCGCCGATCGCGGCGCGGACGTCGCCCGGTAGGTCCCACAGCTGGCGCTTGAACGGTCCGATGGCCTTCTTGCGACTCTTGTTCTTCCACTCGTCCGCACACTCCTCCTTCACCCAGGCATTTAGCTCTGCGCGCAGGTCGGCGGGCAGGCGGGGGGGGTCCAGCACGATGTTCTGGAAGTTGGTCGCGAGGTGGATCTCGATAGCCTCGCACACGCGGAAGTGCCCGAACGCCTCGGGGGGCAGGGTGGAGGCGCCGTGCTGGACCGCGCCGCCCAGCCGATAGCGCGCCCGCGCCTCGCGCGACAAGGCCTTGAGCGCCTCCAGATCGAGTGGGACCTTGGCGATCGAGCCGTCCGGGAGCACCACGCCACCGTGGCTCGTCCCGGTCTGCACCGAGATCTTGCTGATCCCGGGGCAGCGGGGGCCCGCGAGACGCGCGAGGCTCCGCGTGTAGCCCTCCATGAACGCCTGCAACTCGTGGACGTCGGAGTTCTTGCCGCCGACCTCGCCGATCTCCGCACCGACTGACACCGTGAAACCGGCGGGCTCGCGGTTGCGGATGAATGCGGTCAACTCCGCCGCCCGCTCGTAGTTCACGCGCTGCTGCGCGTCGAGCGAGGGTTGCGCGAGGTCGACCAACGTCGACGTATCGATGTCAATGTTGTAGAACCCGGCGTCCAGCTCTTCCTCGACGAGCGCCCGCACGGCCGCGAGCTCCGCTTCCGCGTCGACACCATACTTCTTGGCGTTCACCTGGACGTGGTCGCCCTGGATGAATAGGGGACCGGTGAAGCCTTCGCGCAACGCCGCCGCGATCATCACCGCGACGTATTCCGCTGGCCGCTGTTCGGTGTAACCGATCTCGGAGCGGGCAATTTCGCAGATCACCGCGCCCACGTCGAGCCGTCGCGCCGCACGGAAAACGGCGCGCGCCGAGTCGTAGGCGAGCACCCTCAGGTTGATGGCGGGCGTCGTAAAGGGCGGGACCTCGCCGCGGCCCCGCGCCAGGTACAGCTCGTGGATGGAGGCGGGCCGCACGCTGGCCGCCTGGCCGATTTCCCAGAGCTGCCACCGCGCCCACTCGCGCTCGGGCGGCGCGCCGAAGACGGCCCGACGCGCGAGGTCGTCCATCGCTGAGCTTTGGCGCAAGGCGGGGCTCTGAAACTGCTGCAGGGTCGGGTCAGGTGCGTCGGACATACGCTACGGCCTCCTCGCGACGAATCTAGACCGCGCCTACGTCGATGACCAGTCCATCGTACGCCGGTGCGACGCCAGTCGGTAACCGGGCCGCAAGATCCGCATGCGAGGCATCGTGAGTGAGGTGGGTGAGGAACGTGCGGCGCGCGCCGATGCGCTGCGCCGCCGCGATCGCTTCGGGAATCGAAAGGTGCAACGGGTGGGGGCGTGGCAGCAGCGCGTTCAGCACGAGGACGTCCAAGCCCGCGAGGCGGGCGCGCACCGCGTCGGGGATGGTCTTCGCATCCGTGAGGTACGCCAGCGGGCCCAGCCGGTACCCGAACACCACGCGGTCGCCGTGTGGCAAAGCGAGCGGTAGGACGGCCATCCCGGCGATCTGCTGTTCCCGGTCGGCTTCGAGGACGTGGCCCGTCAGCTCGGGCTTGCTCGTGCCGGGCGACGCGCGTACGTGATCGAAGATGTAACCGAAGCGACGGGCGATCTCGGCCAGCGTGTCGGCCGAGCCGTAGACCGCCAGGGGCCGGTGCTGGCGCACCGAGATCGCCCGTAAGTCGTCGATCCCGTGCACGTGGTCGGCGTGGGCGTGCGTAAACAACACGGCATCCACCGACTCCACACCGGCAGTGACCAACTGCAACCGCAACTCAGGCGGTGTGTCGATCAGCAGCCGCCGGCCCGCCGCTTCGATAAGCGCCGCGGTGCGTGTGCGCCGGTCCCGCGGATCGGTAGATGTGCACGTAGGACAACGGCAACCGATTTGGGGCACGCCATAGGAGGTCCCGGTGCCGAGGAACACGAGCCTCACGTCACACGACCTCGACCTTGAGGAGGTTGGTCGCCCCGGACACCTCCCACGGCACGCCCGCGGTCATCACGATGCGATCCCCCGACTGGGCGTAGCCGCGTTTGAGGATCAGATCCCGAACAACTGCGAGCATGGCGTCGTAGCCGGGGACTTGATTCACGAGCACCGGCGTCACCCCCCATACCAGCGCCAGCTGCCGGAACGTGACGGGCTCCGTGGTGACCGCCAAGATTGGCACGGGCGGGCGCTGGGCCGCCACTTTGCGCGCCGTGAAACCCCCTTTGGTCAGCGTAACGATGAGGGGGGTCTTGAGCATGCGGGCCACCGCGCTCGTACCGAGCGCGATGGCGTCTTCCACGGACACGCTCTCTGCGGACCCGAAGCGCCGCTCATCCCGGCTCACCCCAATCCCGCTCGTTGTTCCCTGGCGCTCCATCTCGCGGATGATCCGGTCCATGGCGCCCACGGCCTCGAAGGCGTACTCCCCCACTGCCGTCTCGGCCGACAACATGACGGCATCCGTGCCGTCGAGGATGGCATTCGCCACGTCGGAAGCTTCGGCCCGGGTGGGACGCGGGTGGTGCACCATCGACTCGAGCATTTGCGTGGCCGTGATGACCGGTTTCCCCTGTCGGTTCGCCTCTCGGATCAACCGCTTCTGGACGACGGGCACCTCCTCGAAGGGGAGCTCCACGCCGAGATCGCCACGAGCCACCATCACCGCGTCGCACGTCGCCAAGATGCGGTCGAGGTCGTCGAGGGCCGTGGCCTTCTCGATCTTCGCGACGAGCTTCACCGTGGGGGGAACGAGCTTGCGGAGCTCGGCCACGTCCTCCGCTCGCCGGACGAACGACAAGGCCAAGTACTCGACTCCTGTCGCGACGGCGTGGGCCACGTCCTCCCGATCCTTCGCGGTGAGGGGCGGGGCGCTCACCTGCAGGCCGGGAAGATTCATCCCTTTGTGAGCGGTCAGCGTGCCCCCGTCCACGACCCGGCCCTCGACACGCGGCGGGGCAATCCGCGTGACCTCGACGGAAAGCAGACCGTCGTCGAGCAGAATGCGGGCCCCGACTCTCGCATCCGTCGCCAGATTGGCGTAGGTGGTTGGCAGGTCGTCGCGGGCGGCTACCTCATCGGGCGCGAACACCACGGACTCCCCCGCGCGGAGCAGGCGCGGCCGCGGTAACGCGCCGACTCGGATGCGGGGGCCCTGGAGGTCGACGAGCACCGCAACAGGAAAGCCGGCCGCGTCCGCCGCGCGCCGCACCGCGACAATCCACTTGGCCCGCAGCTCCGGCGTACCATGCGAGGCATTCACGCGGATCACGTTGGCGCCGGCCTCGATCAACCCGGCAATGCGCTCCGGAGTCCCCGTGGCGGGCCCCAACGTCGCGACGATCTTCGTGCGGCGCATCAGTGTGGCTCTCCTTCCGCGAGTGTCGCGACGAGGACCGGTAGCACGGCCCCAGCCGCCCCGCGACAGACCATGTGGGCGGCAGCGGACACGTCGCTTGGGTCTGGATTGATTTCGATCACGGTGGCGCCGGCGGCGCGCGCTATAAAAGCAAGCTCGGCGGCGGGTTGCACCAGGCCGGAGGTCCCGACCACGAGCATCGCCTGGCACGACGCGGCCAGGTGCCACGCCTCTGCGGCCACCGCCTCCGGCAGCGCTTCGCCGAACCAGACGACGTCCGGCCGCACCGGCGCCCCGCACTGCTGGCACCGCGGCGGCTCGCACGGGCCATCCGCGGCGGGCTCGGGGACCTCGTCGGCGGGGAAGGGGTGCCGCTGCGTCAGACACGAAAACCGCTCGAGCGATCCGTGCAGCTCCAGCACCCGCGCGCTTCCCGCTCGGCGGTGCAGCCCGTCCACGTTTTGCGTCACGATCGCGAGTTCTGGGACGAGACGCTCGAGGGCGACGAGCGCGTGATAACCGCGGTGCGGGCGCGCTGCTCGCACCGCGTGCCGCCGCCATGCGTACCACCCGAACACCGTGGCGGGGTGACGCTGGAAGGCGGCAGCGGTCGCGAACTCCTTCGGATCGTACCGCGCCCAGAGACCGGTGAGGGCATCGCGGAAGGTCGGTATGCCGCTCTCGGACGACATGCCAGCTCCGGTCGTCACGACGAGTCGCCGGACCGCGCATAGTGCGGCCGCGGCCCGCTGGATGCTGGCGCCCGAGAGCGCATCGGGTCGCCCCGTCACGGTCGTCTCGATTAGTGCACCACGCCGATCTGCTTCTCCTCGAGCCGGCGTTTGAATTCCTGGAGCAAGTGTACGGTGCGGGCGATACTGGACGCGGGCAGCCCCTCGATAGCGCGGGCGGCGAGGCGTCGCTCCAGTTGGCCCGCGCGCAGCAGCACCTCGAGCCCTCGCCGCGTAAGCGTCACGCGCACGCCGCGATCGTCCTCGAGGTCCGGCGTCGTCTCCACCAAGCCCTTGGTCTCGAGTCGCTGGATGAACGTCGTCGCCGCGGCCCGCGATACGCCGAGCTGCGTCGCGACCTCCTTGGGCCGGGCGCCGTCGGGGCCGCCCACGTCGACCGCCGTCAACGCGGCATGCGCCCGATGGGACAACCCATAGGTGCGGAAGGCCCGGTCCCCTGCGTGCTGCACGGCCGCCCGCGCGGCGGCGAGGGCGTCGGTCAATTGGAGCGCTAGTTCGGAGCGATCAGCCACGGTCCACCTCGGATCAAATTAACATATTTACTGTTAATGTACTAACTACTTACCCCCTCGTGCCACAAGGGAGGGACCTCCCTAGATTGCGGCGCGATGATCGAGGTCCAAGGACTCACCAAGCTCTACGGCACCGTCGAGGCCGTGCGCGACCTGTCGTTCAGCGTCAGAGCGGGCGAAGTGCTCGGCCTGGTCGGGCCCAACGGGGCTGGCAAGACCACGACCCTGCGCAGCATCGTCGGCATCGTGCGGCCCACGCAAGGGACGATTGCCGTCGGGGGCCACGACGTGCAACGCGAGCCGGTCGCCGCCAAGCGGCTGCTGGCCTTCATGCCAGACGAGCCACACCTGTTCGACTATCTGACCGTGCAGGAGCACCTTCGCTTTACCGCGCGGCTCTACGAGGTGGCGGACGTGGAGCGGCGCCTCCCGGCCCTGCTGCGGGAACTCGAGCTCGCCGAGAAGGCGGACACATTGCCGGGGGAGTTGTCGCGGGGCATGAAGCAGAAGCTCGTGATTGCGTGCGGCCTGTTGCATGATCCGCAGGCCTTGTTGTTCGACGAACCACTCACGGGACTCGACCCAGCCGGCATCCGCCGCATGAAGCAGACGATTCGGGACCGGGCTCAGCAAGGGGCCGCGATAGTGTTGAGCTCGCACCTGCTCCACCTCGTGGAAGAGATCTGCACGCGGGTGCTGATCATGAAACGCGGGCGCCGGGTCGCGCTTGGCACGATTGACGAGATCTTGAGCGAACGCCCCGACCTGCGTGGGCGAAGTCTCGAAGACATCTTCCTTACGCTCACCGGCACGTGATCGGATCCGCGCTTTACTTGATTCGCTGCTCGCTGGTGAACGCCACGCGGCGCCGAGTGGCGCGGCTGCGCCACCCGAAGTACCTGATCGCGTTCGTGGTCGGGGGCCTGTACTTGTATTGGTTGCTGGTGGGGCGGCGCCGCGCCGCCGCTTTGGGGACGGCGGGCTTTCCTGGGGGGGAAGTCGCCGCCGTGGGGTTGCTCAGCCTTTTAGTGGTCCTCAATCTGGTCTTCGGCCGCACGGAGACACCGTTCGGTTTCACGCTCGCCGAGACGCAGTATCTGTTCCCTGCCCCGCTGACGCGGCGCCAGGTGATCGACTTCAAACTGCTGCGCCTCCAGCTGCCGCTGCTCCTCTCGGCGGTGGTCACCGGGCTCATCTTCACGAGCGGCCCCCTGGGCGGGCTGCGGGTGTTGCGGTTCGTCGGTCTCTGGCTGGTGTACGGGACCCTGCAGTTGCATTACGCGGGAATGTCCCTGCTCCGCGCAAGTCTCGCGCAACATGGATTGACGGCACTGCGGCGGCGGCTGGCCGCGCTCCTCGTGTTGGGGAGCATTGCGACCCTCACCTGGTGGAGCTTGCGCCAGGAGCTCCCCGCGGTGCTGGCCGCCTTTCAGCGCGACCCGCGCCGTGGCGCCGCGGTCCTGGCCAGCGTCATGCATTCGGGAGTGCTCGGGGTGCTGCTGTGGCCGTTCCGGGCGCTCGTGGCGCCGCTCCTCGCCGACAGCCCGGCGGCCTTCGCGGCTCGCGTGCCACCGGCGCTGCTGGTGCTCGCGGTGCACTACGTCTGGGTCGTGCGGTCCACCCTGGCGTTCGAGGAAGCGGCGGTCGAGCACGCGGCGACGGTGGCGCGCCGGATCGAAGCGCTGCGGCAGGGGCGCTCGCTATACCGCCGGCCGCGACCCCCGAAGCCCCCCGGGGCCATCCGCCTTCACCTGCGGCCCACCGGGCGCGCGAGCGCTGCCTTCCTCTGGAAGAACATGGTGGGGGCGACCCGCGACGTAAGCCCGCGGACGCTCGTCCTGATCGCCGTGGTCGTGCTCTCGATCTCGCTCGGGCTCGCAAGCGGGTCCGTGCGCGGCGCCGATCTCCTGGCCGTGACGCTGCTCGGGCTCGGCGCCATGACGCTCGTCTTCGGCCCCTTCGCGCTGCGCTTCGACCTGCGGCGTGATCTCGCCATGCTGGATGTGCTCAAGAGCTACCCGGTGCGGGGGCGCGAGGTCGTGGCCGGCGAGGTGGCCGCACCGGTGACCCTCCTAAGCCTCGTCGTCTGGGGCTGCTGCGGAGGTGCCTTCGCGGCGAGTGCCCTCCGCCCCGCCGCCACGCTGCCGCCGCTCGCCGATCGGCTCGCGCTGCTCGTCGCCCTGCTGCCCGCGACGACCGCGGTGCTGCTCATCTTGGTCGTAGTGCAGAACACGGCGGTGCTGCTGTTCCCGGCATGGGTGAGCATTGGGCCGGATCGCGCCGGGGGGCTCGAGGCCACCGGTCAGCGGATTCTCATGATGGCGGGCAGCGTGATCGCGCTGGCCGTGGCGCTCGTACCCGCCGTCATCGGCGCCGCGATCGTCGCCGCGGTCGTTCACGCGGCCGGGGTGGCCGGACCCTGGGTCGTGACGCTAGGGACGCTGGCAGGCAGCGTCATCGTGGCGGGCGAGGGCGGCGTCGCGGTGCAGCTGCTCGGAGCCGTGTTCGATCGCATGGAGCCCGGTGCGACCGGGCCGAACTAGCAGGTCTCCGTCCAATCAACAGGGGAGGTGGCCCCGCAGCGCACGCAACGCAGTGTGTCGGGCCGGCCGGCGAAGTCCTGGCGGTAGTGGCATAGGGGGCAGACGGCGTAGGTTGTGACGACCTCCATGCCCTGCCCGCCCAGCGTCGGGCGTAGCACCCCGGTGCGCACTACGATACTCCAGTGGTCCGGGGGATTCTCGCGGATCGTGACATCGCCGCGGTTGAGGCGGACTCGTTGCTGACGCACCTCGACGACCACGTGGCCGTCCGCCGCCTCTTCGACGATGGGGTACCACGCGCCGCGACGGAGGATGTCCGCCACGTTGTCGCCGCACCGGGCCCAGCCGAGCGTGACGCGCATGAGATGGCGACCCCATGATACAACGTTTTAATAGATTTCGTTATGCGCGAACTCGGTCGGATTGTGCGACTCCAAATCCAACGGGCCACTTTGAAGACGGGCGACAAACCCGCGCGCGTCTACTCTCCCGCGCCCCTGCTCGCCGTGGCCCGCCTCGCCATCGGTCCCGACGGCGTGCTGGGCGAAAGTCCCGATGGGTCGTGGTTGCTCGACGTCCATCACCGCGCCCACCCCCACACCAAGAACGAGGACGGCGCGCACGGCATCTCGCTCGGCTTCACGGCCCACTACCGCTTGATGCGAGAGCGGTTCGGCGAGCGCATCAGCGCCGGCTGCGCGGGCGAGAACATCCTGGTCGAGACGGGCGGGCGCATCGCGCTGGGAGAACTCGCCGGGGGAGCGGTGTGCTACGCCCCGGACGGCCGCGAACTGGTCCGCCTGGAGGTGCTGCAGGTGGCCCATCCGTGTCGCCCGTTCAGCGGCTGGGCGCTGGACGGGCGCGTCGAGAGCGAGATGCTCAAGGAGACGCTGCAGTTTCTCGACGACGGGATGCGGGGCTTCTACTGCCAGGGGGTGGGGAGCGGAATCGTCTCGGTGGGAGACCGAGTGGTGCTGGTCTAAGACCTCAGCTCAGTTCGTCCCAAGCGAGCCCGGCTGGCTTTTTGCAGCGCTCGCACATCAGTTCCTTCATGTCGGCCCCGAACGCCTGACGGTGGCGGCAGGTGGGGCAGACCGCGTAGGTCAGCGGGAACGCGCGTCCCACGCGCTGGATCTCGCGCGGCTCGCAGCGCACGATGCTCCACCGCTCCGGCGGGTGATAGCGGATTTCGAGGAAGCGACGATCCACCGGCACGTTGCGCCGGTTCACGTCGAGGACCACGATGTGACTCGAGGAAATCCGCACCACGGGATACCACGCGCCGCGCCGCAGCAGGTGCGCGCCGGGCTTGCCGACACGGGCCCAGCCCTTCGCCTGCAGCCTTGTGGGAGTGAGGGCGCGGAGCGGAATCGTCACGCCTGGAGAATAATACGATCCAGCCATCGGGGGTCGTGATAGACGTCACACCCGCGCTACCGTAGCGCGTGTGACGGGTGACCGTCCGGTGCTGGCGCGGCGGCGCTCAGCCGCATTCGCTGAACCCGCAGACGTGGCATTTAGCGCAGCCCTCGATGAAGGCGAGTTGCGAGCCGCAGTCGGGGCACGCGCCGAGGAAGTCCTGCTCCAGACGGCCACCCCGGAGTGGCGCCGGCGCATCGGGCCCGGCGACCAGTTCACGCGCCGGCACCGCCGCGGCCGGCCCAGCGACGCCGCTCAGCAGATCCTGCTGGATCCCCTGTTTGTCCTGCATCCACTTTTCGATGGCGATGCCGATGGCGTCGGGCACGGAGAGCACCTTGTGCGGCCCCAGGCCGACCGCGCGGTCGGAGGAGATGCCGCGCAGTTGCCGGTGAATCTCTCGCAGCGGGATCCCCGAGCGCAGCGCGAGCGAGATGAGCCGCCCAATCGCCTCCACGTCTGCCATGAGCGCGCCGCCAGCTTTGCCGAGAGAAATGAAGACCTCGAACGGCTGGCCCTTGTCGTCCTCCGTGATGTTCACGTACATCGTCCCCAGCGGCGTCTCGACGCGGCGGGTCGCACCCTTGAGGAGGTCGGGGCGCGACCGTTTGGCGCGCCGCTGCAGGTTCTCCGCTTCGGCCTCGTGCAGCTGGTCGCGCGTGCGCGTCAACTCGGCCTCGAGCTCCGCCAGGCGACCCAGCGCTTCGGCCAGGGCGTCTGCGCCCGGGGTGGCGGCAGCGCGCGGCAGCGCCACGGCCCCCTCCTGCACCTTCCGCGCGGTCGCACCCGTCGACAGCACCTGCATCTCCCGAGCGCCGTCGCGGTACACGGTGACGCCCTTGCAGCCCAGCTTGTAGGCATAGCGGTAGATCTTCTCGACAGCCGCTTCAGTGGCGGCATTGGGGAAATTGCAGGTCTTCGAGATGGCCGAGTCCGTGAATTCCTGGAAGGCGGCCTGCATCTGGATGTGCCACTCCGGCGTGACGTCGTGCGCGGTCACGAACACCCGTTGCCACTTCGCCGGCACCTCATCGAAGTGGATATGCCCCGCCTCGGCGATACGCTGCATCAGCCCGTCCGAGTACCACCCTTCCTGACGCGCGAGCGCGACGAACGCGTCGTTGACGTCGGGCATCAACACGCCCGCCTGATTGCGCATGAAGGCAACCGCGAACAGCGGCTCGATGCCCGAGGAGCAGCCCGCGATGATGGAGATCGTACCGGTGGGCGCGACGGTGGTGAGGTTGCAGTTGCGCAGCTTGCGCAGCGGCCGCACCCGCTCGCCCCGGGGCCCGCGCGCACAGCTCGCGTCTGGGCCCCAGATCGACCGCTCCCACTCGGGGAAGACGCCGCGCTGCTCGGCCAGCTGCTCTGAGGCGACCTTCGCCTCCTCGTCCACGAACTCCATCACCTTGCGACCCAACGCGACCCCCTCATCGGCGTTGTAGGGGAGCCCGAGCGCCACCAGCAGGTCGGCCCACCCCATCACGCCGAGGCCGATGCGGCGGATCCGCTGAGCCAGAGCGTCGATCTCGGGCAGGGGGTAGCGGTTCGCGTCAATGACGTTGTCCAGGAAGTGGGTGCAGACGTGCACCGCCGTGCGCAGCCGCTCCCAGTCCACGGCGCCGTCCCGCACGAACAGGCCGAGGTTGATGGAGCCGAGGTTGCACACGTCGTAGGGAAGCAGCGGTTGCTCGCCGCACGGGTTCGTAGCCTCGTAGCTGCCGAGGTGCGGCACCGGGTTGTAGTAGTTCGCGCGGTCGATGAAATACACGCCCGGCTCGCCGGTCTTCCACGCGCCGTGCACGATCTTGCGGAATACCTCGCGCGCCTCCAGCTGGCCGACCACCTGACCGCTGCGTGGGTGCACCAGGTCGTAACCCGTCCCCTCCTCCACCGCCTCCATGAACGCGTCGGTCACGGCCACGGAGATATTGAAGTTCGTCACCTGGGTGAGATCGTCCTTGCAGGTGATGAATTCCAGGATATCGGGATGGTCGACGCGGAGGATGCCCATGTTCGCGCCGCGGCGCGTGCCCCCCTGCTTCACCACGCCGGTCGAGGCATCGTACAGCTTCATGAACGAGACCGGCCCCGAAGCCACACCCATGGTGGAGCGCACTACGTCGTTCTTGGGCCGCAGCCGCGAGAACGAGAAGCCCGTGCCGCCCCCCGACTGGTGCACCAGTGCCATCGCCCGCAGCGTGTCGTAGATGCCGCTTTGACCGTTCGAGAGACAGTCGTCGACCGGCAGCACGAAACACGCGGACAGCTGCCCCAGGGGGCGGCCCGCGTTCATGAGGGTCGGCGAGTTAGGCATCCACGCCCGCGTCGCCATCAGCTCGAAGAACGTCTCGGCCAGGCCTTCCACCGCTTTGGCGGAGGCGCCGTAGCGGGCGTCCGGCGCGGCGACGGTACGGGCGACCCGCCAGAACAGGTCCTCGGGTCGCTCTACGGGGCGTCCCAGGTCGTCCTTGACGAGGTAGCGGCGTTCCAGCACGGTGATGGCGTTGGTGCTGAGATCGAGTGTGCCTTTTGGGGTGACAGCGGTCATGCGGGCTCGTCCCTTTCGGTGGAGCAATGGCTCAGAGCGTGGGCGGTGTAGTGAAAGTTAATCGAGCGCTTGCCGGCTCAAAAAGCGCGGGAAGTCAAGGTAGGGATGGCGCACGAGCCGAGCAAGGCTCGCGGCCCGTCCCGCGACCACAAGGGTTCCCGCAATTCACATCACAAACTTGGCCGGGCGGGGGGAAACGTCCCCGTGCGGTGGCGCTGAGCCTCCGCCACGTAATGCTGCCACGTCTCGCGGATGCGCTCGCGCAGCGCGTCGTCTACCGCCCGCGTGACGCGCGCCGGCACGCCGAGCACCAGCGAGCCCGGCGGGATGCGGGTCCCCTCGGGCACCACCGCGCCCGCCGCCACGACGCTGCCGGTCCCGATGTGGACCTCGTTGAGCAGGATGCTCCCCATCCCGATGAGGCAGTCATCCTCCACGGTGCAGGCGTGCAGGATGGCGCGGTGTCCGACGCCTACGCGCGCGCCGATGCGCGCCGGCTTGCCCGCGTCCACGTGGACGATGGTGCCATCTTGGAGGTTGGTCGCTTCGCCGACCACGATGGCCGCCATGTCCGCACGCAGCACGGCACCATACCACACACTGGCGCGCGGACCGAGCGTCACGTCCCCGAGCACCACCGCGCCGGGGGCGATGAAGGCGCTGGGGTGGATGTTGATTACTGCCTCGTCGGCTTGAAGGGCCACTGCACCCACGCGTCGATGGGCTCGCCGTTCTTTTGGGCCGGGTTCCAGCGCAACCGTTTCCCAATGTCCAGGGCCTGGTCGTTGAAGGTGTCGACGTTGGAGCGCGCAAACAGGCGCACCTCGATGGTTTCGCCGACGCGAGACACGTGGAACAGGAGGATCGCCTCGCGGGGGAAGATGGGCGCGTCCGCCAGGACGGGGATGAGCGTCGAGGACAGCGGCACGGGCCGGGTGTCGAAGCAGAGGTGGTTGTAGTTGTACTCAGGCCCGTACACCTCGCACGGACCACTCTTGGCGCCGCCGTCGCCCGCGCCGAGCTGGAGCTCGAGCTTCACCGTCGCGGGGGCGCCCGGCGTGATGATCACCTGGCGTTCGTAGGGGACGAACCCGCTGGCCCGCACCGCCAGGCGGTAGACGCCGGGGGGTACGTCGCCTTGCGCCCCGCGGAAAGCGACGCCGTTGAGAGTGACCCGCGCTCCGGGGGGCAGGCCCTGGAGCGTGAGACGGCCAGGCGTCCCCGGCGGCAGCGGATGCGCGCGCGCGGTGTCGGCGCCGGCGGGCGACGCAGCAGCGGAATCGACGGTCAGGGGCGGCCCCGTGTCCCCGAGTAAGCGCTGCGCCAGGGTGTCGCGCTGCAACACCGCCACCGCGGAGTCGTGGGGCGCCACGCGCGCGAAGAACAACAAGCCGTTCTTGTAGGCGTACAGCCCCGGAGCGCCCAGCGCGACCGCGACGACGAGCACCCACAGTGCGATCCCCGCGGTGATGGAGCGCTTGTGGCCCGGCGGGGCGTCGGGCTGTCCCGGCACGCGCGGCAGCGGCGTCGTGAGGGGGCCCGCCAGCCGCGCGCCAGCCAGCGACGGGATGGCTTTGGTGGCTGCCGTCGCGAGTCCCACGGCGGCGAAGCCCCCCCCCGCTTCGAGCGCCTGGACCAGCTCATCGGCCGTTTGAAAGCGGTCGTCGGGGGATTTCGCCATCATCTTCTTGACGAGCTCGAACAACGTCCGCTGATCATAGCTTTCGAGCGGCGGGGTAGGCAGCTCCTCCATGATGTGCTTGTAGCCGATCGAAAACGAGTCTTCGCCGTCGAACGGGACGTGCCCCGTGAGGCACTGGTAGGCGACGACGCCGAGCGAGTAGAGGTCGCTGCGGCCGTCGAGCGGCTGCGCGCGGGCCTGCTCCGGGCTCATGTAGTGCGGCGTGCCGATCGACATACCGGTGCCCGTGAGCTTGCCGCCGCTCGCCGCCTTGGCGATGCCGAAATCCGTCACGACGGCTAGGCCGTGCTCGTCGAACATGATGTTGTCGGGCTTGATGTCGCGGTGCACGATGCCGCTCTTGTGCGCGTAGGCGAGTGCGCGCCCGACCTGGAGCAAGGTCTGCCGGATCTCGGCGGGAGGGAGAAGGCCGCGCGCGGCGAGCACGCTGGAGAGCGGCTTGCCGCGAAGGAACTTCATCACGAAATAGATGACGCGACCGCTCTTCCCGACGCGGTAAATCGGGATGATGCTGGGGTGCTCGAGCTTGGCCGACGTGCGAGCCTCGCGCTGGAAGCGCTCGACGAACTCTTTGTCGAACGCGAGCGAGAACGGTAGCACCTTGATGGCGACGTCGCGCTCGAGTTGCCGCTCGCGAGCCTTAAAGACGATCGCCATCCCGCCGCGGCCCAACTCCTCGAGGATGTCGTACTCGTCTTTCAACTGATCCCGCACGAGGTCGAACTCCGTGACCTCGGCTTGCCCCTCGCGCACGGCGCCGACCGGGGTCGTGGCCGTCAGGTCCAGCCCGCAAGAGCGGCAGAACTTGCTTGTGTCGTCGTTCTGGGTGCCGCAGCGGGAGCAGTACATCCATTCTCCGGGGAAGCGGTGTGTAAGCTACGGACCGGTCGGAGCGGGTGTCAACTGATTAGCGTGGCCAGCGCCCTCGCGGCCAGCCCCGGTCGCGACGCGGCGACTCAGAAATCGGACGCGAACGCGAGGTACAGGCGGACATGCCGCGGCCGGCCCGACGGCAACGGCGCCAGCGGCTCCGCGAGACCGAGCCGCAGTTGCAGCAGCAGGTCGTAGTTCACCGTCATCGCGCCCGTCACCTCGAGCCCGGTCGAGTACAACCGCGTGACGCGCGGCGCGCCACCGGGCGCCCACGCGTCGCCGGCGTCGGCGAATAGATTGAGCCACACGCGGTCGGCGCCAACGGGCAGGTGGCCGAGCGAGCGGCCCACGAGCGCCAGTGGGAAGCGGTACTCCAGGGCGCCCGTGGCGACGCGCGAGCCGCTCAGTTCGCCGTTCCCGTAGCCGCGCACTGGGAACAGCCGCGACACGCCGAGCGGCTGACCGTAGGGCAGGCTCACGGTCCGCGCCGAGACTCCGCCCACGTTGTACACGGCGCCGATCGGCCCGCCGGTGGCTCCCGCCGCAAGCCGCAGCGCGACCACGTGATGCGCGAAGCCGCCGAAGTCCGGCAGGCCCGCGTACACGTCGAGCCCGCCGCGCAGCTCGTTCGACCACAGGGCGGTCCCCAACTGTTGTCGCCGCCGATAGGTGGTCGACCAGGTGAAGCCGTTCTCGGGTGAGATCGCGAGGGCCCCGACAACCACGCGTGACAGAGCGAGCGTCACGGAGCCACCCGCGACGTCTTGAGGAGCGCAGCCGGGGCAGACGGTCAGGAGCGCGGTGTCGGGAATCGTGCTGTAGTGGAACCGCTCGACCTCCGCCGCGACCCGCACGCTCGCGACGCTGCGCCAGCGGCGCGCCACCAATGTCGCGCCGAGCGCGGCCGCTTGATGCAGCTCGGAGAGCGTAAGCGCGGGCGTCGCGGGTGGCGACACCACGTTGAGCCAGGCGCTCGAGCCCGAGACGTCAAGCGTGGGGTTGCCGAACGCCTGGGACACCAGCGTGAGGTCGCCCGCGACGCGGAATGGCTGCGGCGAGACGAACACATCGGCAGTGTACCCAAACCGCCCCAGGGCGTCGCTGCCCGCCGTCAGGGCGCCGCCGAACCGTCCGCTGGGCCCGGCGTCGAGGAAGAAGGGGATCCAGAAATGCGGGCGTAACGATGGCCATAAGGCGTAGCCCGTCTCGCGCAGCGGCACGGCGGGCGCGGCAGCGAAAGGCAGGGGCGCCGGGAACGCCGCTGGGGGACCGGCCGCGAGCGGCGAAGCCCGGCGTAGCTGCCAGCCATCGGTGGCGAGCGTCGCGTACAACAGCGTGCCGTCGGTGAGGGCGGCGGGGGCGCGCGCGCCGAGCGGCTCCCGGGTGAGCGGCTCGGCACCGCTCCCCTCGCGCCAGCGGTACACCTGCGGAAAGCCCGTGGGGTCAGCGACGAACCACAGGTCGCCCTGCGGGGTCCACAGCGGGTCGGCGATGACGCCGCGCGACTCGACCAACACGCGCGCCGCGTCGGTGGACTCCGCGGGCCACCGGACCAGCGCCCAGTGCCCTCCCCCGTTGCGGCTCGCGGCGAACCAGCGCCCGTCCGCCGAGGGGACCACCTCGCCCCAGGTCGCGCCCGCAGGCCCCGGTGGCACGGCGACGGTCGGCTGGTTCCCGGCGGGCCGGAGCGCGAGCGCGACCCAGTGACTCCCGCCCGCAGCGGGCTCCACCAGCCTCGCGCCATGCGTCGCGCGCTGCCAGGACCGCCCCGGGACCCAGCGGTACAGGTCGCTCCGTACGCGCCAGCGCGTGGTAAAGTCGAGCTGCGCGACCAGCAGGGTGTCGCCTAGCCAGTCGTAGCTCACCGACGCGTTCACAGCGTGCGCCGCGACCCGACGCAGCGTGGCGGCATCGATCACCCGCAATTCGACCGCGCCCTTGCCATCGTCCCGGACGTACGCCAGGCGGCGGCCGTCCGGAGAGACGCGCGGGACGGGCTCGGCCCGGAGCGCGCGGTCTAGCACCCGTATTCCCGGCGCCGCGCCCCCCGGCCCCGGGGCGAGTGCGGTAGCCTGTGTCCACCCTTCCGCGAGGTCGCGCCCGGGAGCGGCGCGGCTCACTTGGCGCCCCACCCGATAGGGAATCAATTGCCCAGAGGTCCGTTCGACGAACCGCGGCACCACCGAATCTCCGGCCGTGGCGGCTAACGTGGCGAAGAAGCGACCGCCGTAGGCGTAGGGGACCAGGCCGTCCGCCCAGCGCGTGAAGAGCAGCGCGTTCCACGGCGTGCGCGACGCGTCCTCGGCGTGATCGGCGGCGAGCAGTTGGGTATGGAAGCTGCCGCGCACGCGCCCGCCGTTTGTGAACTTCGACTCGTAATACACCGCCAGCCCTTCGGTCACCCAGCTCGGCTGGTATTGGTTGGGGAACAGCCACGGCTGTCGACCAACCACCCGTTGGGCGAGGCGCCACACGCTTCGCGAGCGGTCGAGGTGGAAGACGTGGGTCAGTTCGTGCGTGGTGACGAGGCGGAGCCAGCTGTCGTAGAGCTGCAGCCCGGGGTCGGCGGTCGGGGGGGCGAGAAAAATCGTGATCCGGCTGGAGGGAAACACCGTGGTAAGGCCGTTCGCGAAGTCCGCGTCGTCACTCAGGGTGACGTCGACGGTGCCGCGCGGTGGGTGCAATTCAGAGGCGAGGAGCGCGTAGGCGCGCTCCGCCTCCCGCGCTTCGGTGACGGCGACGTCGCGGTACGTAGAGCGGAAGTGCACGCGGAAATGCGGCGTATGCAGGGTACGCCACGCCCCAGAGGGGTCCACCTGCGCGACCACCGGGGTCGCCCCGAGCAGCAGCGCGAGCGTCAGGCGCAGCCACCTCCCGGGAGCAATCGCTACGAGCAGCGCGCCGACCGATCGCACAGGCGCGCAAGGTAGCATCTACCCTTTCGACCCGTCAATTTGGCGAATAGATTGGCACACCATAACTTGTGCGCCCAGCGGAGCACCCCCTCGCATGACCGCCTGCGCCTCCTGCGGCCGTGACAACGACCCGGGCGCGCACACCTGCATGGATTGCGGGAAGGCCGTGGTGAGAGCTACGGGACCGGCGGCCTCGCCGGCGCCAGACGCCGGGATGGCCCCGATTCCGAGCACCCAAGTTGCGATCGCACTCCCCACCGTCGCCGGCAGCCGCCGCGCGGCGGTTTCCTGCCGCCAACGCTAGACGATGTTCGGACGCCCGTCCAAGCCGATCAAGGTCCAGGTGTTCGCCAAGACGGACCTGGGCAAGACGCGGGACCACAACGAGGATCGCTTCCTCGTGGCGGATCTGACGCGACGCGCCGCCTCACTCCTGCCCCAGATCCGGGAGCACGAGGTGGGCGAACGGGGGTCCCTGTTCGCGGTGGCGGACGGTATGGGGGGCGCCGCCGCCGGCGAGGTGGCGAGCGAGATGGCGACGCAAACCATCTACGAGCAGATGATCCACGCCTGGGGCGCAGAACCGGAGGCGACGCCGCAGCGCTTCGCCTATCGTCTGAAAGAGGCAGTCGAGGTGGCGAACGGCCGCATTCACGCCTACGCGAAAGCGCATCCGGAAGTGCGGGGCATGGGCACCACCACGACGGCCGTGGGCATCCTGGGCGACCACTTCTTCCTCACGCAGGTCGGCGACAGCCGCGCCTACCTGTTGCGCGGCGGTCAGGCCGTGCAGCTCACCAAGGATCAGTCGCTGATGCAGCGTCTCGTCGAGGCGGGTGAGCTCACCGAGGAGGAGGCCGCCAAGAGCGAGCGCCGCAACATCATTCTCCAGGCGCTCGGCCCCGACGTCCGGGTGAAGGTGGACCTGACCTATCAAGAGGTGCGCCGAGGCGACGTCCTGGTGCTCTGCTCCGATGGCCTCTCGGGCCAGGTGAAGAAGGAAGAGATCGCCGAGATCGTGGCGCGGGAGCGGGACCTTCAGGCCGCCGCCGACAGGCTCATCACGCTGGCGAACGAGCGGGGCGGGCCGGACAACATCACGGTGATCCTCGCGCGGTTCGACGGTGATGGCCTGCGCCCCCCTGGTGTCAACGAAGAAATCGGTCACCAAGTGTATCCGCTCATCGACACCGAGACGAGCACCGAGCCCGTTCCCGTCTACAAAGGCAGCCGGGCCCCGGTGCGCGCGCGGCAGGGGCGGTGGCGCCTGATCGTCCTGACCCTCCTCGCCGCGGCGGCTCTCGCCGCCGCCCTTTACGTATCGACGCGGGGCCACTGACCCCCCAACTCACCTTCCTGTCGGACGCCGGCGGCTCGGCGAGGTCGAGACTCTGCCCAAGGCTTACATCGCCGTCGGCCGATCGCGGACCAGGCGCTCACCGTGGGCACGGCCAGCAAGGTGCTATCGAGTCTGGTCCCAGTGGACGGGGACCGGAGCCCCCGGGTCGTCGGGCAGCCCGACCTTCGATCGTCGCGGACGCGTCGCCGCCGTCCGCTACGCCAGGAATCTCGAATCCCCTGGGACGATTCCTTGCGCGGTGCCTCGGGGCCGCGGTCGTCGCCTTCGTGCCGACGCTCGCCCGCATGAGGTCGCGCGCCACCGGGCCCAGCGCCCCGCAGCGGTCACGTCAGCCGGCCCAACACCCAGCGCGCTGCGGCGCGCTGCATGAGGCCCTGCCCGTGCCATGCGCACACGATGGGCGCGCGGCCCGGGATCTGCGCGGCGAGCCGTGGGTGCGCGAACAACACCACGAGCGCGGCGCCCGGGGCGAGCCGGCGCAGCGCGGCGAGCGAGCGCCTGCCGAGGTCTGCGCGACCTTTCCACGACCGCGGCTCGGCGAAGACCAGCACGACGCGCCGCTCCCCTTCGGCCCGCCGAGATGTTCCCGCGACCCCGCTCTGACGCAGCGTCTGAGTGAAGACGTCTCGTGGCCCCACCGTGTAGGGTCCCCCCACATCGTCATCCACGGTCGACACGGCGAACGGTGAGCGCAGCACAGGTGGGTCGCCTCGCACCATGTGCACCACGCGGTCGGCCAGCCCGTCTGCGAACGCGGCGTGACCTGCCAGGTCGGGCTCGCCCTGGTCGGGCGCGTCGCCCCAGGCCGTTACCGCCGAGGCGTAGCGGGCTAGCGCGTCGTCAGCCCGCGCGCCGGAGATCACGCTGCCGACGGCGCCGTCGAGGGCGGTGACCACGCCCTGGAAGTCCTCGGGGTACAGCAAGGCATCGCATCCGGCTGCCACCGCCGTCGCTGTAGCGGCGGGCACCGGTTGGGCGGCGGTTGCCCCGGCCATGATGAGCGCGTCGGTGACGATCAGCCCGTCGAAGTTGAGCGTCTCGCGCAGGTAGCCCAAGATCTCGGCGGAGAAGCTCGCCGCCCGACCAGACGGGTCCCACTCGGGATAGGCCACGAAGGCGCTCATCACGCTGCGGACACCGGCCCGGATCGCATACTCGAAGGGGACGCAGTCCACGCGCTCCAGCTCTGCGGCCGCTGCGCTCACGCGCGGCAGTGTCGCGTGAGAATCCTCGGTGGTGCGCCCATGTCCCGGGTAGTGTTTGGCGCAGCCCTGCACGCCGTGCTCCTGGAGGCCCCGAATCCACACGGCGGCGTGCTCGCCGACCCGCACTGGGTCGACGCCGAACGAGCGCGTCTGGACGATCGGGTTCTTGGGCTCGAGGTCGAGATCGCAGACGGGCGCAAACACCCAGTTGATGCCGACCGAGCGCGCCTCCGTGCCCGTCGCGAGGCCGGCGGTGCGCGTGGCGTCGAGATCATCCAGCCATCCCAAGGCGGCGGGCGGGGGCAGCTCGGTGAGCCCTGCGACTTGCTGCGCCGGCCCGCGCTCGAGATCGGCGCCGAAGAGGAGCGGGCGGCCGGCGCGCCGGCGCAGCTCCGAGGTCAGACTGGCGACCGCGTCGCGCGACCCACCGAACAGGATGAATCCGCCGACGCCCGCGGCAAGGGCCGCATCGATCTTGGGGCGCTCATGCGCAAAGCTCAGGTGCCGCGCGCGCAATGCGGGAAAAACGAGGCGAGCGAGCGACGCCATCACGCCGGACTGAGGTGGCCGAGCACGCGGAGGCCGCGAGCGCCCGTCGCGGCCGGCAGATTGCCCGGCCGTCCCGCCACGGTCAGGTAACCGAGAAAGGCGAAGGCGAGCGCCTCCTTGGCGTCGCCGTCGAAGAACAGGCGATCGAAAGCGAGCAGCGGCCGCGGGCGCACGCGCATCGCGAGCTGATGGACGAGGACCGGGTTCCGGGCGCCCCCGCCCGAAACCACGAGCTCGTCGGTGCCGGTGGCGGGCGTCCACCGCTCGATGGCGTGGGCGATTGTCTCCACCGTGAGCGCCGTGGCCGTCGCCACCGCGTCGTTGGGCGAACCGCCCGCATCGGTGACGAGCCCAAGGAGTCGGTCGGCGAACGCCGCGCCGAACCGCTCGCGCCCCGTGCTCTTGGGGGGCGGCTGGTCGAAGTACGCGTCGGCGAGCAGAGCTCCGAGCGCCGGAGCGATGGCTTCGCCGCGCCGCGCCCGCTCGCCGTCCCGATCGAACGGCGCCGTGGGATCGAGCCGCCGCGTGACCGCGTCGATCACCGCGACGCCGGGCCCCGTGTCGAAGGCTACGGCGCCCGCGGTGATGCCCCGGCGCGGCACCCAAGTCACGTTGGCCATGCCACCGACGTTCAACAGCAGGCGGCCGCGCTGCGGGTGCCCGAACAGCAGCACGTCCGCAAGCGGGACGAGCGGCGCCCCCTGTCCCCCGGCCGCGACGTCGCGCGCCCGAAAATCGCTCACGACGCGGGTGCCCACTCGTTCCGCGATGACCGCCGGGTCTCCCAGCTGCAGCGTTGCGCGACCCGGCTCGTGCCAGATCGTCTGTCCATGCGACGCGACGAAGGCGACGTCCGTCGGAGCCACGCGGGCCGCGGCGAGTAGCTCGAGGACCGCTCCGGCGAAACGCTCGCCGAGGGCGACATGCAGCAGCGCTAGTTCGCGTGCCCCGCCGTGCGCGATGGTGTCGATGAGTTGCGCGCGTTCCGCGGCGCCGTAGGGCTCCTGGCGGAAGCGGACCAGCTGGGCGTCGAGCGGCTCGTCGCTCAACCGCACGAGCGC
>WNFJ01655661.1_pt1 | contig 27179 bp, 23 predicted proteins | sample 5400461 | NCBI WGS metagenome assembly WNFJ01 (sample SAMN13153349, study PRJNA577476) | soil metagenome | isolation source: 115 cm saprolite on Douglas fir-dominated hillslope | place: USA:California | collected 2013-09-17
CGAATCCGCCGCGCTGCCGCTCGAGATGGGTCCAGGAGCGCACCAGCCGGCTCTTTTGATAGGTCAGATGGGCGAGCTCGACTTGCAGCGTGCCCTCGCGGGTGCGTGCCCGCCGCCCGAAGATTTCCAAGATCAGGCCGGTGCGGTCGAGCACCTTGGCATTCCAGGCCTTTTCGAGATTGCGCTGCTGCACCGGCGAGAGCGCGCAATCCATCACCACCAGTCCGGCCTCGATGCTCTTGATCAGGCCGGCGATCTCCTCGACTTTCCCGGAGCCCACATAGGTTGCCGGGCGGATATCGCCGACCGGCACGATCCCCGATTCCAGCACATCGAGATCGATGGCGCGGGCGAGACCGACCGCTTCGTCGAGCTTGGCCTCGGCGGATCGCAAGCTGGCGGGCGCGTTGGCGGGAGCGTTGCCGCGCACATGGGCTCGCCCTCTGCGCAGCGTCCTGCCGCGCAGATCCGGTTCGATGACGATTGCACGCCCGCTGCCCGAGCCCTCTGGTGGGCTCAGGCGGTCGGTGCGCGTGTCGAGCCGACGGGTTTCAATCAGACTTTATCCACGGCCGGTGGCTCCTCGGCCCCTTCGAACAACTGGATCGGATGACCCGGCATGATGGTCGAGATGGCATGCTTGAAATTATCGAACCATGTTACCACGCCTTGTAGCTTTACCCCATTCACCAGAAAGATGGTCAGTGGGGTCTTACTCTTGCGTACGTGATTCAGGAAGGTGTCTTGCAGATTTTGTGAGCGGTCTGCCGCCATTGTCGTTATCCGTTATTTGCTCGCGGGCCCCTTCCCGCGAGATTATTGCCAGCCCTTGTCCTCCTGTCGGATTTGACCAAGGCTTTGGCCGGCTATTACAGGCTACGTCCCCACATCGTGCAAGCAGAAGTTGGCTTTGACCAGGATTCAGGCGATCAAGACCATTCGGCGTGACGGTGGAAGCTCTCCCGCAGCGACCTTGCAACCGGTCCGGGAGCGCCGGTGCCGATCTTGCGATCGTCGATTTGGACCACCGGCATGACGATCTGGCTGGCGGCCGTGACAAAGGCTTCGCGGGCCCCATAGGCCTCTTCGGCCGTGAAAGGGCGCTCTTCGAACAGCAGATTCTGCGCCTTGATGACCTCGATCAATACGGTTCTGGTGATACCCCGTAAAATTCCGTTATCAGCCGGCCGCGTGACCACCCTGCCCTCCTGGGTGACGATCCAGGCATTGCTCGAGGCTCCTTCGGTCACCCGTCCGTCGCGGTCGACGAACCAGGCTTCCGCGGCGCCGCGGTCGCGGGCGGCCTGCTTGGCGAGCACATTGGGCAGCAGCGAAATGGACTTGATGTCAGGCCGCGCCCAGCGGCTTTCCGCAACGGTGATCACCGCGATGCCCTGTTGGGCCTTTTTTTCGTTGCCGCCAATGTCGAGATTGCGTGCGGTGACGACCAGGCTCGGCGCGGTGCCGGGCGGCGGAAAGGAAAAATCGCGGCGCGCCACGCCGCGCGTCATCTGCACGTAGACGATGCCGTCGCGAACCCGGTTGCGGCGGATGGTCTCGCGCATGATGACCGCCAGCGCACGCAGCGTTACCGGCAAGCGGATGCGCAACTCGTCGAGCGAGCGTCGCAGCCGTTCGAGATGGCGGCGCTCGTCGATGATGGCGCCTCCCCTCACCTCGCACACCTCGTAGATGCCGTCGGAGAACTGATAGCCGCGATCTTCGATGCTGACCGAGGCGTCACACGGGCGCAGATAACGGCCGTTAACATAGGCAATGCGAGGCAAGGGCAGCTCCGATGCCGATCAAAGGATTTGCGCGGCGGGCCGGGAATATCAGATCGGTCCCGGCAGGGGCAATCGCCTTGCGGGAGACCGGCGACTCGTACGATATTGACAGGCTCCGTCAACCGATTGTTGGGAGCCGCCTGATATCGAAAAGGAGGTGACCCGCGACCCGCGGGATTGCGACTAATGTCGATGCAAATGCCTGATATCATTGCAACCAGGGGAGACCTATGACAGACGCATCGCTGCCTGCCGGCCGCTTTACGCAGGGAGACTTCCGTGTCGGCCACGTGTTCAGCCGGGCTTGGTCGGTATTCTCCGGGAATTTCTTGAAGTTCATGTTGGTCACCGGGATCGCCAGCTTGCCGCCGCTCTTGGTCGGGCAACCTTCGCCCGTCACGTCTGCGAACCCCTTCCCGAACCTGGGCCTGACGTTCTTCGTTCTGTTCCTGACGATCGCGCTCAGTACGCTGAGCCAGGCCATCGTGCTTTACGGCGCCTTTCAGGACATGCGCGGCCGGCCGGTCAGCCTTGCCGACTGCTTGAAGGTCGGTTTGCAGCGCTTTTTCCCCATCATCGGCATCGCGATCAGCATGGGCTTGGCGGTGATGTTAGCCTCGATGCTCCTCATCTTTCCGGGCCTGATGTTGTACGTGATGTGGTTTGTGGCTACTCCGGTCTGCGTCGTCGAGCAGATGGGCCCATTTCGCAGCTTGGGACGAAGCCGACAGCTCACCAAAGGCCATCGCTGGAAGATATTCGGGTTGATCCTTCTGATCCTGCTTCCGGCTCTCATCGTCGGCGCGATCGTGGGCGTTGTCACCGTCGCCACCTTGGGCCCGGCCGGGTTCCTGGCGCTGCCCGCGGCCCTCGCCTCGCCGCTCGGGCAAGTCATCAACCTGATTTGGGGCGCAGCCTGGGGCGCTTTCTACGCCGTCATGGTCGTTGTGACCTATCATGATCTGCGGGTGGCCAAGGAGGGCGTCGACACCGAGCAGATCGCGGCGGTGTTCGAATAGGCTTGACGACGCGCCCGGAACGGCAGGGCGGCGCCGCCCGGTCGCGGCGGGTCACCGGGTCGGGCCCGGCTGCGCGAATTTGTCGGCGCGGCCTTTGCCGTAAAGCTGCTCGCGTTCGAGGAAGGCACGCTCGGCGGTGTAGAAATCGCGCAGGAACGGCGCGACCCGGTTGGGCGGCACCGGCCCGGTCCAGCCGATCCGGCGGCAGATCTTGTCGCAAACATCGTTGAGAACGTGCGCGGATTCGGCCGAATCCGGACGGCGCAGCAATTCCTCGAGCACTTGCAATTCGAACGCTCCGTAGGCGCGCAATTGTTGCTCGGTGAAGGAGAACTGCACCGTTGCCTCGACGAGATCGCTCGACAGCGCCCGCTTGGCGAGCGCGATCACCATGGTGCCGGCGATCAGGTCGCCGCCGCGCATGCGATCGCGGTTGATGGCCGGCAGCAGGGCGAAAAACAGCATCCAGATCGCGAGCGAAAGGTGCTCCCAGTCGACGCCGCCTTCGGCAGCCCTGCCCCCCGACAAGAGGATTCCAAGCGGCAGGAACATCTCGACCTCGCGGGTGAGATTGCGCGCGATGACGGCAGTTGGCAACAACGGCCCGCCTTGACGGTCGATCACCCGCAACCCGACCGCGCGCTTGCCCGGTGTTGCGCCCCGCCAGGCGATCTCGAAATAGACGAAATACAGGTTGCGGATGAGGAAGCCGACAAACAGCGCCACCGAGATCGCGATCAGGATGCTTCCGGCCTTGCCGATCAGCAAAATGATCGGCAAGTAGATGGCGATCGTCGCCACCGTCCAGATTACCCAGTCGATCAGGAAGGCGCTGAGCCGCTCGCCGTAATCGGCAAGCTCGACGGGAACCGAGACCCCTTCCGGGGTGATGATCTCGCGCCGCCGCCGGCGCACGCCTTCGAAGAATTGCGAGGTGCGCTCGTGGACCAGGGTCATGGCCGCGCCGCCCTGCCGCAGGCGCTGAAATAGGCGACCCACAGGGCGCCGATGCCAAGCCCGATCCCGAAGCGCAGCGGCGTGCTCGCCACCAGCTGGCGTAGGCCACCCTCGAGGATCGCCGCCACGAACAGCATGAGCACGGCGCCGACCGCGATCTGGGCGGCTTGGCGGCCGTGCAGCGCAAGGTTGTCGAGCCGCCCGTAGCGGCCCGGAAACAAGATCTTCTCGGCGATCAGGAGACCGCCGGCCGCGAGCAGGATAAGGGCGCCCAATTCGGTCGTTCCGTGGATCGAAATCCAGCCGAGGAAATCCACGGTCAGGTCGCGGTTGTAATGCAGGGCCAGGAAGGCGCCGAGCGTGAGCCCCTGATAGACGTTGAGCATCAAGGTGGGAATGCCGGCTGCCAAGCCGAGCCCGAACGTCATGATGCCGACTAGCGTATTGTGGCTGAACAGCACATTGGCGAACAGGCCGAATGCCTCGACCGCGCCTGGCCAGGGCGCAAACAGCTCCTTGTCGTAAAGGTCCGCCCGCGTGCTTGCGGCCCCTCGCCCGCCGGCCAGTCCGGACGGGATCAGGGACGACAACCAGGCTTCGTCCTGCATCGTCAGCATGAAACCCGCCGCGACCCCCGCAGCCAAGGCGAGCGCCGCGATCAGGATGTGCCAGCGCGCCGCCCGTACCGCCGCCGGCAATTCAAGCCGGAAGAACGTCCGCGTGCCCTCCAGCGGGCTGATGCGCGGCCCATAGACGACCAGGAAAGCCCGCAGTGCCAGATTCTCCAGGTACAAGAGCAGATTGCGATCAAGCGCGATGGTGCGCGCGACCGACAGCGATGAAAGCGCAGCGCGGTAGAGGATCGGCAGCCGTTGCAGCTCGTAGAGCGACAGCAAGCGCCCCCCGCGCCGCTCCGCGCGGCCAACGAGCGTCTCGAGCTCGCGCCAGCCGTCCTCCCGGCCTTTGCGGAATTCGCTGCTCTTGAGAACGAGCACCGGCTTCCCGGCGATCGAGGCCGCCGACAAGCGTTGATCGGGCGCGGCCATCGATCCGTTCATATCAGCCCGCGTTGCTTGATCAGGAGATAGCGGTTGATGAGGGCGACCGACAAGCCCTGGCTCGGTACGTCGAGGCAATGGAGGCCGAGGCGTTGCAGCCGCTCGAACACGATGCTGCGGTCGCGCAGGAAGTCCTGGGCAATGACCGCCTTGGCGACATCTACGAACTGGTTCGGCGCTGCATCGACCGCGCGCTGCAGGATCGAGCCGCGTTGCGTGACGAAAACAACGAGGTGCCGGTTGGCGACCCGCTGCATGCTCTCGATCAGCAGCTCGGCGGTGATCGTGTCGACGAAATCGGTGAACAGGATCACCAGCGCGCGCCGCTTGAGCCGCGCGTTCAGCTCGGCGAGGCCGAGCGTAAAATTGGTCTCCTGGTGCTGATAATCGAGCTCGGCGGTGGCGCGCTGGATGCGCGGAAAGCTCGCAATCCCGCGCTGGGGTCCGATATATTGCCGGACCTTGGCATCGAACCCGTAGGTGCCGACCAGGTCGCCGCCCTGCAGCGAGACCCAGGCCAGCACCAAGGCGGCATTGATGGCATGATCGAGCCGCGTGATCCCCTCGACCGGCTCAAGCATGAGATAACCGGTATCGAACGCCATGATCACCTGATGATTACGCTCGGTCCGAAACTCCTTGCACAGGAGCTTGCGGTGGCGCGCCGAATGCTTCCAGTCGATGAAGCGGCTGTCGAGGCCCGGCATGTATTCCCGCAAGGCCTCGAACTCGGCGCCCTCGCCCTTCTGATGCTGGGCCTTGATGCCGTAGATCGCTTCCTGCACGAAGAATTGCAGCGCGGTGCCATGCACGCCGCGCACGTTGGGCACGACGTCGATGGTGCGGTCGACGCCGACCTGCTTGGTGAATTCGACCAGGGCCAGCGGTCCGCGCCAGCGCATCCAGATGCGATCGAGGTTGACGCGTCCCCGGCGGGTGGGGACGACCGGGAGCGCGATCCGTCCCTCCTGTCCGGCCGGGAGCTCGCCAAGGACGATCTCGGCGGGCTCGACCTCGCCGCGCTGCTCGGCGATCAGCTCGAAGCGGACGGTCCGGCGATATCCGGCCGCCGTCATGGTGGCGGTGATGGCGCCGCGTTCGCCGATCGCGAGCCGGTCCGGCGTGGCGATCCGAACGGCGAGCCGGCGCGGCGGCAGCGCCAGCATGAGGTCGCTCGCGGCGGCCAGAATGACCAGAACGCCGTAGTTGAACGACAGGGGCCAAAGCGCCGGATCATAGATCACGACGAACAGCGCCAGCGGAATGCCGCCGACGAAGATCAGAACCATTCGAGCGGTGGGTCGGATCATCGCGGCGCCGGGGTCTGGTCGATCACCTCGCGCAGGATCCGGTCCGCGGTGAGGCCCTCGATCTCCGCGCTGGGCGACAACGTGAGCCGATGCCGCAGCACCGGCAAAGCCAGGAATTTCACGTCGTCCGGGATCACGAAATCGCGGCCGGCCAGCACCGCGTAAGCGCGCGCCGCGGCGGCCAGCATATTGGCTGCGCGCGTCGAGGCACCCACTTCGAGGGAGGAATGCTCCCTGGTGGCCCGGATCACGTCAACGATGTAATCGATCAACGGATCGGACAGGCGGATCCGGGTCACCGCCTCGCGCACCAGCGCGAGCGCCGAACCGTCGGCGACCGCCACCAGCCCGAAATCCTCCACCCGCGGCATGGCCGAGCGATGACCGTGCCGGCGTACGATCTCGCGTTCCTCGTCCCGGCTGGGATGATCGATGATCATCTTGAACAGGAATCGATCGAGTTGCGCCTCGGGAAGCGGATAGGTGCCCTGCTGCTCGATCGGGTTCTGGGTCGCCACCACCATGAAGTCGTCGCCCAGCGGATAGTCCTTGCCGTCGATGGTGACCACGCGCTCGTTCATCGCCTGCAACAGCGCGGCCTGCGTCTTCGGCGGCGTGCGGTTGATTTCGTCGGCGAGCAGCAATTGCGTAAAGATGGGCCCCTTGGTCAGGATGAAGCTGTTGGTCTGAAAGTTGAACAGGTTCGTCCCCAGCACGTCGCCGGGCATCAGGTCGGGGGTGAACTGGATGCGGCCGAATTGCAGCGCAAGCCCGGCCGCGAACGCGCGCGTGAGCAGCGTCTTCGCCGTTCCCGGCACGCCTTCGAGCAGGATGTGACCGCCGACCAGGAGACTGGTCAGCATCAGATCGATGACCGGGTCCTGGCCGACGACGGCCTTGCGAACCTCGCCGCGCACCGCCTCAGTGATCGCCTGGATGCCGCGAACGTCCATCGACGATCTCTCCCTTCCATTGGTGAATATCGCGCGCGAGCCGCACCAGCGCTGGCGAATTTCGCCGGCCTGCCCTGCCCGGCTCCGCCGCCCGCCGCAGCACGTCCTCACAATCGATCGTGACCGCGCGCGCCAATCCCACCCGCTGCAGCCAAACGATGAGCCCGGCGCCCAGTCCGGCTTCCATGAGCTCGCGCGGCGCATGGAGCGCAATTGCGGCGTCGCGAACGGTCTCCTCGACGTAGCGTTTCACCATCACGTCCTGATGACCGGTGAATTCGACCAGCTTGGCCGTGTTTTGCAGCAGGCCCTCGCGTCCGGCGCGAAGCGCCGGCGGCGCTGTTTGCGGCGCCCCGAACCGGCCCAGCGTCGCCCACAACAGCAGGGCGATGGCGAGCACCCCCTGCGCGGTCGCCACAACGAACGGGAAGCGGAACAGCAGCAGGAACGGGCTCACGGGGCGCACCACAAAGCCATGCACGGTTTCGTCGAAGACGACGCCGCCGTCGCCGCCGCGCAGCGCCTTGATCAGGGCGAGCGCCAAGGCCGCATTGCCCTCGCGGGCAAGGCCATGATTGGCGATGATGTCGGGATCCGCCAGCACCCAGATTTTGCGGTCCCGGTCGCTGATCTCACCCACCAGCATGCCTTGCGTCGCGCCGATGATCGGGCGCAGACGGTCGCCGCGCACGAGCTGGGCGGGCAAATCCAGATCGGGCGTGATGTGCAGCGCATTGGTGGTCCACTGGACGGCGCCCCTTTCACGCACCACTTCGGCGCGGGGTGCGATCAGGTTGAGGGCCCACTGCGCGTCGAGAACCGGGCGTTCGCTGACCTCGCTCAGCCATCCGGTCTTTTGCTCGCTCGGCTTGCCGGTCCATTTCGGCAGCACCAGCAGGATCGTGCGGGCCTTCATGAGCGCGCGAATCGCATCTTCGCTCTGGGCGTTTCGGCGTGGTTCGGCGATCACGAGCACGCTGCCGGGCGAAAGCTTTTCAAGCGAGCTCGAGCGGCTCTTTACCACCGGAATCGCGAGCTGCGCCAGCACGTCGGCGATGCCGGCGTGTCCGATCGCGGAGCGCGAGAAGGTGCTGGGCCCGACGCTGTCGGGGCCGCTCAATTCGCCACCGCCCATGAAATACAGCCATATGGCGAACACGGCGACGGCGCCCACGATCCAGCCGATGAGCAAGCGGCGGGAGAAGATCGGTTCTCCATTCATGCCGACGCGCTCCCATAGAGGGACCGCGCCAGTGCGTTGAAGCTCTCGCGGCAAGCCGTGTAATCGGCCGGCCCCGCGGGCCGCTGGCCGAAATAGGTCAACTCCACCCGGGTGACGACGTCGTGCAGCGATGCCCGGGCGGCCTCGGGGAGATTGGTGCCGTGGAGGATTTCGCGGCTAGTTAGCGAATCGGAGAACTGCTGGTCGAGCCGCTGACGAATGTGCGCCAGGCCGTGCAGCAGCAGCAGATGCATGGCTTCAACGAAGCGCCCGCGCGCGGCGAGCTCGTCGGCAGCCTCGATGATCACCGCCTGGTCGCCGGGCTTGGTCTCGCCGCGCGCGGCTTCGTCTGCCGCCCATGTGCCGCCTGCTCGCGATCGCCAGATCGGGATCAGGTCGCGGAACGCATAGAGCATGATGCCAAGCGCGATGGCGACCACGAGCCAAAGGGCTTCGGGCGGCAGCTCGAAGTGCCAGTTCAGCGGCTCCGGTCCGCGCGGGAACTCGGTCTGCAGGTCGAGCCGATGCACGGCCTCCTCGGCGGCCTGTTGAACCCGCTGCGGGGTTTGCGCCGCCAGCGGGCCGGCTATCACGACCGGCGCCAAAGCAGCGAGCAGGCCGATCAAAGCCCGCCGGAAGCTTCCGGCGCAGCCGCCCCTCTGCGCGCGCGTCATCGCTCGCCCTCAGCTGCCGGACTGCTTAATCAATTCCTAGCGCCTTGAGCTTGCGATGCAAGGCCGAACGCTCCATGCCGACGAATTCGGCCGTGCGCGAAATATTGCCGCCAAAGCGGCTGATCTGCGCGACCAGATATTCGCGTTCGAAGACCTCACGCGCCTCGCGCAACGGCAAGCCCATGAGATGCTCGCCGCCGTCGCCGTTCGGCATGTTCGGTACCATCGAGCCGACATCTTGCGGCAGCATGCTGGCGGTGACCACGGAATTGGCATCGCCGCTCGCCAGGATCATCAGCCGCTCCACATTGTTGCGCAGCTGGCGAACGTTGCCGGGCCAGTCGTGCGACTGCAGAACCGCCAAGGCGTCCTCGCCGATGATCCGCTTGGGCAGTCCGCTCGAGTGCGAGATCTGGTCCATGAAATAGTGGACCAAATCGGTAATGTCCTCGCGCCGTTCGGCCAGCGGCGGCACCCGAATCGGCACCACCGACATGCGGTGATAGAGATCGTCGCGGAATCGTCCGACCGCGATCTCGGCTTCGATATTGCGGCCGGTCGACGAGATGATCCGCACATCGACCGATACTTTGTTGGCGCCGCCAACCCGTTGAAAGGTCTGATCGACCAGCACCCGCAGAATCTTGTTCTGCGTCTCGCGCGGCATGTCGGCGATCTCGTCGATGAAAAGGGTGCCGCCGTGCGCCTCCTCGAGCGCGCCGACCTTGCGCTCGCGAGTGCCGTCGGTCTGCTCGACCCCGAACATCTCGACTTCCATCCGCTCCGGGGTCATTGCGGCCGCATTGATGACCACGAATGGACCCTCGGCGCGAGCCGATTGTGCGTGAATGGCGCGGGCCGTGAGCTCCTTGCCGGCGCCCGGCGGGCCGACGATCAGGATTCGGCTGTTGGTTGGCGCCACCTTGTCCACGGTCTGACGCAACTGATTGATCGAGGACGAGTGACCGATCAAGGTCGAAGGCGTCAATTGCTTCAGCGCCTTGACCTCCCGCTTGAGGCGGGAGGTTTCGAGCGCGCGGTCGGCGACCAGCAACAGCCGGTCGGCCTTGAACGGCTTTTCGATGAAATCGTAGGCCCCCCGCTTGATCGCGGCGACCGCCGTCTCGATATTGCCGTGGCCCGAGATCATCACCACCGGGACCTCCGGATTCTCCCGCTTGATGGCGTCGAGCACCTGTAGGCCGTCGAGCCGGCTTCCCTGTAGCCAGATGTCGAGAAAAACCAGATTCGGCCGCCGCGCCGCAATGGCCGCCAGGGCGTCGTCGCTGTCACGCGCGGTACGCGTGATGTAGCCTTCGTCCTGGAGGATGCCGGAGACCAGCTCGCGGATATCCACTTCGTCGTCAACGATGAGGATGTCTGACGTCATGAATCGTGTGACCAATTCTAAGCGTTTGTCGCAACCTGCCTGGGTCTGGTTTCATCGGGAGTGGAGCTGGACACGGGTTCCGCCGCAAAGCGTAGCCGCATCCAGGCGCCGCGCTGGCCTGGAATCTTGTTCGCCGCATCGCCGAGCTCGATATGCCCGCCGTGGTCCTCCAGGATGCGGCCGACGATCGCCAAGCCGAGCCCGGTGCCCTTTTCGCGGGTCGTGACATAAGGTTCGAGCAAACGACTGCGGTTTTCTTTCGGCAGCCCGATCCCGTTGTCGATGACGTCGATGATGATGTCGCCTCCGTCGCGGACCGCGGAAACCCGGATTCGGCCGCGGCCGAGCTCGGCGGCCGGCACGGCGGCGATGGCCTCGGCGGCGTTCTTGATGATGTTGGTGAGCGCCTGGGAAATCAAGCGGCGATCGAACCGCGCGGACATCGGGTCCTCCGCAATTTCGACCTCGATATCGATATCGGAGTGACCAACCCGCAGCAGGAACACCACCTGGTGCACCGTATCGGCCACGTCGTCCACCGCCATCACCGGCTTGGGCATGCGGGCAAAACGCGAGAACTCGTCCACCATGCGCTTGATGTCGTCGACCTGGCGGACGATCGTGTCGGTGCACTGCAAAAAGATGTCCGCATCCTCCTTGATGACCGAGCCATATTTACGGCGCAGCCGTTCCGCCGATAGCTGGATCGGAGTGAGCGGATTCTTGATTTCGTGGGCAATGCGGCGGGCGACGTCGGCCCAGGCCGAGGTGCGTTGCGCGGCCACCAGATCGGTGATGTCGTCGAGCGTGATGACGTAGCCGTGGTCGGCCTCGCCGGACTGCTCTTCCGTGACCCGGACCGACAGATTGCGGTCGCGGCCTTTGCGGTTGATGGTCACCTGCCCCTGGACCAGGCGCTGCATGCCGGCCCGGGCGCCGGTGACCAAATCCGTAAGCTCGGGTGCGAAATCGGCGAGCGGCCGTCCGAGCGCTTCGGCCTGGGAGTGGCCGATGAGCCGTTCGGCGGAGCGGTTGAGGATGCTGATCCGGTTTTCGGCATCCACGCCGATGACGCCGGCGCTGGCGCCGGCCAGCACCGCCTCCGTGAAGCGGCGACGGCTGTCGATCAGGTCGCGGGCGCGCACGATGTCATCGTGCTGGGTGCGCAGCTCTCGGGTCATCTTGTTGAAGGTTTCGCCGAGCTGGGCGAGGTCGCCTTCCGAGGCCCGGATCGGCACCTGCACGAACAGATTGCCGGTCGACACGATCTGCGCCGCATCGATCAGCCGGCGGATCGGCGCCACCAGATAATTGGCGAAGTTGAGCCCGATCCAGACCGCCGAAAGCAGAACGATCAGCGCGATCACCGTGTACATCAATGCGAACGCGATCTGAATGCCGAGGCGACGGGCTTCGAGCTCGGCATATTGCGTGACGCCGGCCTGCGTGGCCCGCAATTGGGCGACGACCTGCGGGTCGAGAATGCGCGCGACATAAAGATAGGTATTGGCGTAGGTCTGCAGCTTGATGATCGCCGCCACATAGTTGGCATCGAGAAACAGCGCGATTTGCGGCTCGGTCTCGTTGCTGGCGGCGAGCACCTCGCGTGACGGCTTGACGAAGGTCTGGCTGACGTTGGCATTCGCCTGCTCGATCACGTTGAGATCGCCGTCGATCATCATGACCGCCGGCAAACCGCGGATATTGGACTGGGCGGTCAGGAATTGCCGGAATTGCTCCCGGTTCTGATCGAACAGCGTCTTGGCGCGCGCCACCTCGATCGCGGTGGTGATGCAGTCCGCGCGCAGGAACTGCGCATGCTCGCGCACATAGGCGTCGGCCACGATCAGCGAATTCTGGATCAGCGATTGGGTCTGCCGCGAGAACAGCCGGTCGAGCCCGCGATCGAGCGTGACGCTCGCCACCACCGCCACCAGGATCGCCGGAACCGCGGCCACCACCGAAAACAGGCCGACGATGCGCACGTGCAGCCGTGCGGCCGCGCGACCGCGCCGGCGCGCCTGCACGATCCGCCAAACCTCGCGGGCCGTGGTCGCGACCAGAAATATGACCGTGACCACGTTGGCGAGCAGCACGGTGACGACGACTTCGTGGGTCGGCGGGACCGGCGTGAGGTCGGCCAGCACCACGAAGGTGGCAAAGGCCGATAACAGCGCCAGCGCGACCGCGCCAAATCCGATCGCGCGCGCCAACCATCCGGGTGCGGCGGCGGCGACGGTCACGATCTCGGCTGTGGCTGCTTGGCCGACGGTCGTCATGTCCTGGGATCAGCGGATGGTGTGGCTGGGCGCGCCCGAACAGGACCCGCCCCCCGAGCGCAGTGATGCTTTTTTACAACAATGTTGCCGAATTGTGACATTTCCGGGGCGTGCATGGCGCCCGGCCGAGCTGCCACTCGTTTAGGGCTCGTCAGCTGTTGCTGCGGAACACCTGAATGTCGAGGTCGCGGATTTTCTTGCGCAAGGTGTTGCGATTGACCCCGAGCAGGTCGGCGGCCCGAATCTGATTTCCGCGGGTGGCAGCGAGCGTCACTGTCAGCAGCGGATGCTCGATTTCACGCAGAACGCGATGATAGAGGCCGGGCGGCGGCAGCGTGTCCCTGAAGCCGGCGAAGTAGGAAGCCAGATGCCGTTCGACCGCGGCGGACAGCCCCTCCTCGGCGCGGGACTCCTCGGCGACCGGCATCATGGCCGGTTGCGCCAATTCGGCGTCGACCACCGCAGCCGAGATGGTCTCCTGCGGATAGAGCGCGGCCAGCCGGCGGGCGAGGTTTTCAAGCTCCCGCACATTCCCGGGCCAGCGGTGGCGCTTGAGCCGGTCGAGCCCCGCTTGGTCGAGCTGCTTGGGGGGCAGGCCTTCGCGTTCGGCCTGTGCGAAGAAGTGCCGGATCAGATCCGGAACATCTTCGATCCGTTCGCGCAAAGGCGGCAGGCGCAGCGGCACCACGTTCAGCCGAAAGAACAGATCCTCCCGGAACAAGCCCTGCTGGATGAGAATCCGCAGGTCCTTGTTGGACGCCGCGATGATGCGGACGTCGGTCTTGATCGGGGTGCGCCCGCCGACGGTGGTGTATTCGCCCTGCTGCAACACGCGCAGCAGCCGGGTCTGCGCATCCATCGGCATATCGCCGATTTCGTCCAGGAACAGCGTGCCGCCTTCGGCCTGCTCGAAACGCCCGGCGCTGCGGGTATTGGCGCCGGTGAACGCTCCCTTCTCATGGCCGAACAAATCGGATTCGATGAGATCGCGCGGGATGGCGGCCATGTTGATGGCGACAAACGGGCCGCTGCGGCGCTTGCCATAATCGTGCAGCGCGCGCGCCACCAGCTCCTTGCCGGTGCCCGATTCTCCCGAGATCATCACCGTGAGATCGGTCTGCATCAGGCGGGCAAGCACCCGGTAGATTTCCTGCATCGCCGGCGAGCGGCCGACCAGCGGAATGGAGTCGAAATCGTCGTGCCTGACGGGAGCGAGCGCGCGCTCTTTCGGCTCCGACAGCGCGCGGCCGACGATGGCGATGAGCTCCTTGAGATCGAAGGGCTTGGGCAGGTACTCGTAGGCGCCGCGTTCGGACGCGCGGATCGCGGTCATGAAGGTATTCTGCGCGCTCATCACGATCACCGGCAGGTCGGGCCGAAGCTTCTTGATGCGCGGCAGCAGGTCGAAGGCGTTCTCGTCCGGCATCACCACGTCGGTGATGACGAGGTCACCGTCGCCCTGGCCGATCCAGCGCCAAAGCGTCGCTGCATTGCTGGTCGAGCGCACCTCATAGCCGGCTCGCGACAATGCTTGGTTGATCACCGTCCTGATGGCCGCATCGTCGTCCGCAACCAAAATACTTCCCGTAGGCATTTCTTCCTCTTTAGGCAGCGCCGCCCGGCTCGGCGTCGTCACCCAGGTACATGGGCATGAGCACACGAAAGATCGTTCGTCGTGGTTGAGATTCGCATTCAATGATGCCGCCGTGATCGCCCACGATCTTGGCGACCAGCGCCAGGCCAAGTCCCGACCCGGTCGGCTTGGTGGTCACGAACGGATCGAACAGGTGAGGCAGCAGATCGTCGGGAACGCCCGGACCGTTGTCCTTGACGCAGAACTCGAGCGGCAGCGATACGCGCGTCTTGCTGCCCGGCAGCGACAGGCGCACACCCGGACGGAAGGCGGTCGAGAGCGCGATCTCGCCATCGCTCGAGCCCTCCCCGATCGATTCCGAGGCATTCTTGACCAGGTTGAGGAACACCTGGATGAGCTGATCGCGATTGGCGAATACGGGCGGCAGCGAGGGGTCATATTCCTCGAGGAATTTGACATGGCGCGCGAAGCCCGAATGGGCGAGGCGTTTTACGTGCTCGAGCACGACATGGATGTTGACCGGCTCGCGTTCGACCGGCCGCTCATCGCTGAACACTTCCATCCGGTCGACCAGCTTGACGATCCGGTCGGCCTCATCGCAGATCAGCCGCGTCAGGCTGCGGTCGTCGTCGCCGACGGATTGCTCGAGCAGCTGGGCGGCACCGCGGATGCCGGACAGCGGATTTTTGATCTCATGGGCCAGCATGGCGGCAAGCGCGATCACCGAACGCGCGGCGCTGCGATGGGTCAGCTGGCGGTCCATCTTGTCGGCAATGGTGCGCTCCTGCAGCATGACCACCACGTGGCCGGGACTTTCCTGCACGGGCGCCACATGTAGGTCGACCAGACGTTCGCCCGGATTGCGCGGCGTGCCGAGATCGACCTTGTATTCGTTCACGGCCGCGCCGCGCGCGCGCACCTGGTCGATGAGGGCGAGCAGCGGGCTGCAGAAGGGCACCAGGTCTTGCAGCGCATGCCGCCGCAACAGCGGCGCGGATGCTTCGAAAAACGCTTCGGCGGCGGCGTTGGCGTTGGCGATCTTGCCGTCGGGCGCAACCATGATGACCGGATGCGGCAAGGCATCGAGGACGGCTTCCGCCAAGCCTGGAAACGAGTTGATGGACTTCGCCTGGCTCATGCGGCCTGCCTCGCGTCCGCGGCGAAGGCCACGAAGGCATCGGCGAGGTGACGGCGAACCGCGTGCGGGTCGTCCTGCGTCAACACGCGCTGCCGCCGCAGCTTGTGCACCGGGTCCGGCGCGCCCGCGGTCGCGGCGGCGGCATCCAGCGCCCAGCCGAGGTGCTTGCGCGCCCAGCGCCCGCCGATCACGTTGCCATGATGGCCGAGCATTTCATCGTAGAGCCGCTCAATGATGGCGAATTGGGCGGCGAGCGGCGGCGCGCTCTCCCGCCGTCCGCAGGCCAGGTAGCGGGCGATCTGGCCCGGCAGCCAGGGACGGCCGCGTGCCGCGCGCCCGATCATCACCGCATCGGCCCCCGACGCCGAAAGCGCCGCGTCGGCGTCCTCGAACGAGGCGATGTCGCCGTTCACCACCACGGGGATCGTGACCTTGGCCTTGATGGCACGTACCGCCGCCCAGTCGGCGCGTCCCTTGTAGAATTGGCAGCGGGTGCGCCCATGCACCGTCACCAGCTTGATCCCGGCTTGCTCGGCGCGTTGCGCCAAGTCCGGCGCATTGATGCTGCGATCGTCCCAGCCGAGCCGCATCTTGAGCGTCACCGGAACCGACACCGCGCCCACGGTCGCCTCGATCAGTGTCAAGGCGTGGTCAAGGTCGCGCATCAGCGCGGATCCGGATTGGCCGCCGGTGACGTTGCGGGCCGGGCAGCCCATATTGATGTCGATGATCGCGGCGCCCGACGCCTGCGCAATGCGGGCGGCCTCCGACATCCACCGCGCCTCGCAGCCGGCGAGCTGGATCACGTGGATGCCGGTCCCCTGCCCCTCGGAGCGCAGCAAAGCCTCCGGGCGGGCTCGCACCAGCGCCTCGCTCGCCGTCATCTCGGAAACCACGAGTCCGGTGCCGAGCCTGACCGCAGCACGGCGGAACGGCGCGTCGGTGATCCCGGTCATTGGGGCGAGCACCGCCCGGTTCGGCAGCACGGCACCGCCGACCGCAAGGGAGGGGTTTCGGAAGACCGATGAACGCATTATCCAGCCCTGCACACGGATTAGGCGGCCCTTTTTGACTGCATAGAGTTTAACCAAATTGCCTCGGTTCGCAAGTGCTGCAGTGCAATAATCCCAGATTTGGTGAATTCACCGGCCGTTGCGCGGAATCCAGGCTTGCGCCCCTGCCGTTACAGGCTAATTCCATGGCACGTTGGCCGCTTGAAATGTCGAATCTCTTGGCATGTGAATAACCCTTGGATCGTGAAATCATGAAGGGCTTGGTCGCGGCCGTCGTGGTGGCTGCCGGGCGTGGGTTTCGCGCCGGCGGCGAAGGGCCCAAGCAATATCGGGAAATCGGCGGCGAGCCGATCATCCGTTCGAGCCTGAAGATGCTGGCGGGCCATCCGGGCGTTGCCATGGTGCAGCCGGTGATCCACCCGGACGACACCGGCCTTTTTCGCGCTGCTTCCGCCGGACTTGATGTGCGCGAGCCGGTTTTCGGCGGGGCGACCCGGCAGGCTTCGGTGCGTGCCGGGCTTGAAGCATTGAGCCTGCGCCAGCCGGATCTGGTGCTCGTTCACGATGCGGCGCGCCCGTTCGCATCCGCGGCCTTGATCGCGCGCGGCATCGCTGCGGCGCGCGCCTGCGGCGCAGCTATTCCGGCGCTCGCGGTTGCCGATACGGTGAAGACGGTCGACCCGTCCGGCGTCGTGACCGGGACCATCGAGCGCGCGCAGCTTCGCTTGGTGCAGACTCCGCAGGCTTTCGCCTTCGCCACCTTGCTCGCAGCCCATCAGCGGGCGCGCGCCGCGGGTCGCGAGGACTTCTCCGATGATGCGGCGCTCGCCGAATGGGCCGGCATCAAGGTCAGTACCTTCGAGGGCGAAGCCGCCAATGTGAAGCTCACCACGGCGGATGACTTTGCGCGCGCCGGGGCGGTCGAACTGGCGGCGCTCACCGATGTGCGCACCGGCTTCGGCTACGATGTGCACGCCTTCGGGGCGGGCGATCATGTCACGCTGGGCGGCGTGCGCATCGCGCATAGGCAGGGCCTGTCCGGGCATTCCGACGCCGACGTGGTGCTGCATGCGCTGGTCGACGCCATCCTGGGCGCGCTCGCGGACGGCGACATCGGGGTGCACTTTCCGCCCAGCGATCCGCAATGGCGCGGCGCTTCCTCCGACCGCTTCCTCGCCTTTGCGATCGAGCGGGTGCGCGCGCGCAGAGGCCGCATCGCGCATCTCGACGTCAATGTGGTCTGCGAAGCACCCCGCATCGGCCCGCATCGCGACGCCATGCGCATGCGCATCGCGGAAATCGCGGGAATTGACGTGACGCGCGTGGCCGTCAAGGCGACCACCAGCGAGAAGCTCGGATTCATCGGTCGCGGCGAAGGCATGGCGGCTTTCGCGACCGCGACCGTGCGTCTGCCATGGACAGAATGATGGCGGAGCAAGACCTGATCGAGCAAGCGCGGGTGTTGCTTGATCTCTGCCGGGCCAAGAAGCTCACCATCGCGGCCGCGGAATCCTGCACCGGCGGCTTGCTGGCCGCGACCCTGACTGAAATCCCCGGCTCCTCCGCCGTGTTCGATCGCGGCTTCGTCACCTACAGCGATGCTGCCAAGACGGCCATGCTGGACGTGCCGGCGGATCTCCTCGCAACCTTCGGGGCGGTGAGCCGCGAGGCCGTACAGGCCATGGCGAGCGGCGCGCTCGCGCATGCGGGCGTCGATCTGGCAGTGGCGATCACCGGCATCGCCGGGCCGGGCGGCGCCATGCCGGGCAAGCCGGTCGGGCTCGTGCATTTCGCCGCGGCATCGCGCGGCGGCCGGCGCAGCCACCAGGCGCGGCAATTCGGCGATATCGGGCGCGCGGGCGTGCGCCGCGAGGCGGTGCGCGAAGCGCTTGCCATGCTGCGTGAGCTGGCCGACCAGGAAACGCCGCCGTCGCGGTAATGCGAACGCTCACCGGCGGCAAACGCCGCTTACCCGGCATAGACCAAGTCGGCCCGCTGCTCGAAGGCGGCCGCAAAGCGGCGAAAGGCGAGGTCGAACATGGAACCCATGAGCAGGGCCAGCATCCGGCTCTTGAATTCATAGGAGATGAAGAATTCGACGTCGCAGCTCGCCTCCCCGGCCGGCCGAAAGGTCCAGCGGTTCTCCATTCGGCTGAACGGGCCATTGAGGTATTCGACCGAAATCTGCAGCTTGGAGCGGTCGAGGGTGATGCGGCTGGTGAATGTCTCGCTGATCAATTTGTAGGCCACCGTCATATCGGCCACCACCACCTCGATGCCATCCGGCTCGGATGTGCGCTGGCGCACCTTGAGGGAGCGGCAGAGCGGCACGAATTCCGGGTAGCGCTCCACGTCGGCGACCAGATCGAACATCTCGGCGGCGGCATGCCGCACCCGGCGCGTGGTGGAATATTGCGGCATGTCTCAAGGCAATGCTTGTCTCAAGGGCGTGCTGGTCTCAAGCGAGCGCTGGTCTCAAGGAAGTGCTTGGCGGGCGGCTTTCAGCCGCGCAAAATCCTCGCCGGCGTGGTGCGAGGAGCGCGTGAGCGGACTCGCCGAGACCATGAGAAATCCCTTGGCCAAGGCGATGGTCTCATAGGCCTTGAACTCGTCGGGTGGCACGAAGCGCGCGACCGCGTGGTGCTTGCGCGAGGGCTGCAAATATTGGCCGATGGTGAGAAAGTCGACATCGGCCGCGCGCAAGTCGTCCATGACCTGCAGCACTTCGTTGCGCTCCTCGCCGAGGCCCAGCATCATCCCGGACTTGGTGAACATGGCGGGATTGAGCTCCTTCACCCGCTGCAAGAGGCGGATCGAGGCAAAGTAGCGGGCGCCCGGACGCACGCTGAGATATTTCGACGGCACGGTCTCGAGATTGTGGTTGAAGACATCGGGCCGCGCATCGACCACCGTCTCGACCGCGCCGTCCTTGCGCAGGAAATCCGGCGTCAGCACCTCGATCGTGGTGTGCGGGCAGTTCGCGCGGATGGCGCCGATCACGGCGGCAAAATGGGCAGCCCCGCCGTCGTCGAGATCGTCGCGATCAACCGAGGTGACGACGACATGATTGAGCCCGAGCTTGCCCACCGCCGCGGCGACGCGGCCCGGTTCCTGCGCATCGAGCGGTCCGGGCAGGCCGGTCTTGACATTGCAGAAGGCGCAGGCGCGGGTGCAGGTGTCGCCCATGATCATGAAGGTCGCGTGCTTCTTCTCCCAGCACTCGCCGATATTGGGGCAGCCGGCTTCCTCGCAGACCGTGTGGAGGCGGTGCGCGCGCACGATCGCCTGGGTTTCGAGATAGCCCTTGGAAACCGGAGCCTTGACGCGGATCCAGTCGGGGTTTTGCCGCGGCGGCGAATCCGGGCGATGCGCCTTTTCGGGATGCCGTGGCACCTGCGGTCGGACGTTTGCGAGGTTGGTACTATCGAGCACGACGGCCATGCAATCTCCGAAACCGCCCCGGCCTCCCCTACTTACGAAGTCGGGAGGGGTGCGACAAGGGGCGCCGGCTTTGGCCTTATTTCACGGTCTTGCGGGCGTCGGCAATCTGCGACCCGTCGACGCGATAGAGCACGAACCGATCGCCGGTAAAGAGCGTGGTCAGGTGCTCCGGATCGGGGTTCTCAATATTCGGATCGACAAACAACACGTAGAGATAATCATAGTCGGCAGTCCAGCGCCTCCAATAATGTCCGTTCTGGGCATCGTCGTTGCGTGCCAGGCGCACCAGCTCATTGATCATCGGTGGCGATCCGTCCGCGGTGTCGACGCGGGCGCGATATTCGGGACGTACATGCATGATCTGCTTGCCGACGACGGTAAACGCGGTCGTCACCAATGCCGAGCGTTCGATGATGGCAAAACAAGCTGCGTGGACGAGACCGAGATCGTGCACATCATCGCCGCCGTCCGGATCCGCATAGGCGACGAGCACCTTGGCGCCACGGTCGATCAGCTGGACGGATTGGCGAAACGAGTCGGTGCCCGCCGCCAGCGAGCTCCACATGTCCTCCACTTCCCCCACCCGGATGCCCAGCATCACCACCAGCACCGCCGCGAAGCCCCGCCGCACGATCTTGTGGCGCAGATCGAGGTCGATGCAGGCGATCAGCATGAAGGCGAGCGAGATCGGCAGCCGCTGGTCCGCCATATAGGTCTCGAAGATGACCCGCGGCAGCGCCATGTAGACCGCCACGCCGATTGCCAGCAGCCCCACGCCGACCGCATGGAAGCTGACCGCGCGGTGGCGGGTGGCCCAGCCGATCGCGAACGCGACGGCGGCGGTAAAGAAGAAGGCCGCGCCGTGGGAATAGACTTCGATGATGTAGACGAGCCCTGCGAGCTTGCCGGGGAGCTCCCAGGTATAGGTTTGGCGCAGCCCCCAGGTGGGACTCATCATCAACATCGGCAGAACGGGCAGGAACGGCAGCCCGGTGACCACAAAATCGAAGATCAACCGGCTCGCCGCGGCGCCGCTCGATTGGCCGGGCGGCGCGCGAAGCAAGCGGGCAAATGCGGTCCACAGCCGGTGAAGCTCGAAGGCCAACAGGCCGATGCCGTAGACCCCGACGACAAACAGATGGCAGAAGAACAATCCGAAGATGAACAGCGTCGACACCGCCAGCCGCAGCGCAAGGTTGCGCTCGCGCAGCCAGATCCAGGTTGTCAGCGCCCAGAGCGCGAGCCCGATGCCGAACACGTAATTCATCGTGCCGACCAGGAACACGTTGTTGTAGAGCAGCGGAAAGCCGATCAAAGGCAGCACCGACCAACGGCCAAAGAGCTGGCGGTGGAGCGCCACCGTGCCCGACAAGATCAGCACGAAGCTCAAGATGGTATAAATCTGCCCGGCCAAATAGATGTTCACCACCCGCATCAGCGAGGGGACGATCAAGTCCATCATCAGGTTGGGGATGAGCTGCCAGTCGATCTCGTAGAAGCGCGCGAGGTCGGGATCGCTGTTGATGGTCGCGATCACCTGCATGCGGGCAAGGTGATTGATGTAATCGGATATCGGCGGCCAGGGATGCAGCACGACGGGAATCGAGGTGATGGCGAGAAGCAGGATGAAAAGGGCGGCGACCATGCCCAGGGTAAAATCGCCTGACCTTTGATTTCGAACCGCAGTCGGCAACTGACTTCGAACAGCGGTGGGGAACGCGGGCCCCGGTCGTTGCGGGAGACGCCTGTCGCCCTCGCGCGGCACGCGCGCGGTTACGCTGACGCAACTAACGGACTGCGAGACATTGGTCATGGCTGCTCATCTGGAAGTCAAGTGGATACACGTCCCCCCTCGCAGGGGCGCAGAGAGAGCTGGCCGGCCTTGATGGACGATCCCCCGCCGGCAAACTTGCCCGACTCTAGGTGAACGCAGGATGAATGTGCCCGACAGCTCGTCGCCAGGATGTTGCCCGAGCGGATCAAAGCATTTTCAGGAAAAAGCCTGCCCCGCATTTGATGCGGGTGGAATCCGGTTTTCCGTCCGAAAATGCGACCAAATCGAAATATGCAACCAAGTCAGGGAGAGCCGATCGCAGGCGATCGGTGCGCGGGCGCTTTTAAATGTTCAACACGCGCCCATAGGCATCGAGCACCGCCTCCTTCATCATCTCGGAGAGCGTCGGATGCGGGAAGACCGTGTGCATGAGCTCGGCTTCGGTGGTTTCGAGGTTCATCGCCACCACATAGCCCTGGATCAGCTCGGTGACTTCGGCGCCCACCATATGGGCGCCGAGCAGTTGCCCGCTCGTCCGCTCGAAGATCACCTTGACCAGCCCCTGGTCCTCGCCGAGCGCGATCGCCTTGCCATTGCCGATGAAGGGAAAGTGCCCGACCCGAATGTCGAGCTTCTTCTCCTTCGCGGCCTGCTCGGTGAGGCCGACCGAGGCGATCTGCGGCGAGCAATAGGTGCAGCCCGGGATCAGCTGCTTGTCCATGGGATGCGGCTTGAGGCCCTTGATCGCCTCGACGCAGATGACGCCCTCGTGCTCGGCCTTGTGCGCCAGCAGGGGCGGGCCCGCCACGTCGCCGATCGCGTAGATGCCGGGCACGTTGGTGCGGTTGAATTGATCGACCGCGATGGTTCCGCGATCGGTCTTCACGCCGAGCTTTTCGAGGCCGAGATTTTCGATATTGCCGGTGACGCCGACCGCGGAGATGACGCGTTCGGCCGTGAGCGATTGGGTGCCCCCCTTGCCGTCGTCGACGGTCGCGGTCACGCTGTCGGACCTCTTTTCGAGCTTCACCACCTTGGCGCCGGTCAGAATCTTGATGCCCTGCTTCTCGAACGCCTTGCGCGCGAAGGCGGCGATCTCGGCATCCTCGACGGGGAGAATTTGCGGCAGGACCTCGACCACGGTCACCTCGGCGCCGAACGAGCGGTAAAAGCTCGCGAACTCGACCCCGATCGCACCTGAGCCGACGACGAGCAGCGATTTCGGCAGGCGGTCGGGCGCCATGGCTTCGAAATAGGTCCAGATGAGCTTCTTGTCCGGCTCGAGCCCCGGCAGGACACGCGGGCGGGCGCCGGTCGCGATGATCACGTGCTTGGCCTGGTAGGAGCCCGGGCCGAGCGCGCCTTTGGGAGCCGCGGCCTTGGACGTCGGGCTCTTCGAATCCCTGACGCTGACCTTGCCGGGCGCGTCGATGCTCGCCTCGCCCCAGATGACGGCGACCTTGTTCTTCTTCATCAGGAAGCCGACACCGTCATTGAGCCGCTTGGCCACATTGCGCGAGCGCTGCACCACCGCGGCGGCATCGAAGGCGACGGTACCGGCCGACAACCCGTAGTCCTTGGCATGCTGCAGGTAGTGAAAAATCTCCGCCGAGCGCAGCAGGGCCTTGGTCGGGATGCAGCCCCAGTTGAGGCAGATGCCGCCGAGATAGTCGCGCTCGACGATCGCGGTCTTGAAGCCGAGCTGGGCGGCGCGGATCGCGGTGACATAGCCGCCCGGCCCGGAGCCGATGATGATGATGTCGAAATCGGTGTCAGCCATTCGCCTTAAACCACCATCATGACCGGGTTCTCGACCAAGATCTTGAATGCGCCGACGAGCTGCGCGCCGAGCGCGCCGTCGACGGCGCGGTGATCGCAGGACAGCGTCACCGACATGAGCCACGCCGCCTCGATCTTGCCGTTGCGGGCGACCGCTCGTTCCTCGCTGGCCCCGACCGCCAGGATGGTCGTTTGCGGCGGATTGATCACGGCGGTGAAATCCTTGATGCCGAACATGCCGAGATTCGACACCGCGCTGCTGCCGCCCTGATATTCGTGGGGCGCGAGCTTGCGGGCGCGCGCGCGAGCGGCGAAATCCTTGATCTCGGCGGAAATGACCGCCAGCGATTTCGTTTCGGCCTTGCGCACGATGGGCGTGATCAACCCGCCCGGGATCGCGACCGCAACCCCGATGTCGGAATGCTTGTGCCTGAGCATGGCGGCTTCGGTCCAAGTCACATTGGCATCGGGCACCCGCTGCAGGGCCAGCGCCAACGCCTTGATGACGAAGTCGTTGACCGAGAGCTTGTAGGCTTCCTTGCCGTCCTTGTCCTTGGGGGCGGCGGCATTGATCTCCTCGCGTGCCGCCAGCAACTTTCCGACATGGCAATCGACGGTGAGATAGTAATGCGGGATCGCGAGCTTGGCCTCGACCAGCCGCCGCGCGATGATCTTGCGCATATTGTCGTGCGGCACGAGCTCGAAGCTGCCCGGCTCGAACAGCGCCATGACCTTGTCGTCGGAGGGTGCCTGGATCGGCAGCGGCTGAGCGGCGGCGGCGGCCGGCGCCACCGCGCCCTTGCCCGATTTCACCGCATCCACGTCGCGCGCAACGATGCGCCCGTGGGGCCCGGAGCCCGGGATGCGCGCGAGTTCGATGCCGGCATCCTTCGCCAGGCGCCGCGCCAGCGGCGAGGCGAACAGGCGATTGGTGCCTCCAACATTCGCCCGAGCCCCCTCACCCCGACCCTCTCCCCCCTGGGGAGAGGGAGCAGTCTGTGCCCGCGGTGGGACCGTGGCCGCTCCGGCCTGGTTAGGATCGGAGCCACGTTGCAGCGGACTCGACGCGGCTCCCTCTCCCCGTAGGGGAGAGGGTTGGGGTGAGGGGGTTCCGGCGCTTGCTGGTCTCGCCGGAGGCTCGGCTGCTTTGGCCGCGGCCGCCGCGGCTTTGGGATCCTCGCCTTCCTGCGCCAGCACGGCGATGAGCGCATTCACCGACACGTCCTGGGTGCCTTCCGGCACCACGATCTTGGCCAGCACGCCGTCGTCGATCGACTCGTATTCCATCGTCGCCTTGTCGGTCTCGATCTCGGCAATCACATCGCCGGCCTTGACCTGGTCGCCCTCCTTCTTGAGCCACTTGGAGAGATTGCCCTTCTCCATGGTGGGCGACAGCGCGGGCATGAGAATGTTGACCGGCATGATGCTCGCTCGGGGGGTCAGCGGTAACAGACGGACTTGGCGGCCTCGACCACTTCGGCGACCGAAGGCAGCGCGAGCTTTTCGAGGTTGGCCGCGTAGGGCATTGGCACATCCTTGCCGGTGACGCGCATGACCGGCGCATCGAGCCAATCGAAGGCCTGCTCCATCACCAGGGCGGCGATCTCGGCACCGACGCCGGACTGCCGCCAGCCCTCCTCCACGCTCACCAGGCGGCCGGTCTTCTTCACCGAGGCGATGATGGTCTCGAGATCCATGGGCTTGAGGGTTCGCAGATCGATGACCTCGGCCTCGACGCCGTCCTTGGCGAGCATCTCGGCCGCCTTGAGCGCGTAGTTCATGCCCATCGACCAGGCCACCAGCGTAATGTCGCTGCCCGGACGCACGATCTTGGCCTTGCCGATCGGCACCACATAATCGTCGAGCTTCGGCACCGGAAAGCTCTGTCCATAGAGGATTTCGTTTTCGAGAAACATGATCGGATTGGGATCGCGGATCGCCGCCTTGAGCAGGCCTTTGGCATCGGCTGCGGTGTAGGGGGCGACCACCTTGAGACCCGGAATGTGCGAGTACCAGGAGGTGAAATCCTGGCTGTGCTGGGCCGCGACCCGCGAGGCCGGACCGTTCGGCCCGCGGAACACGATCGATAAGGCGACCTGACCGCCCGACATGTAGCGCGTCTTGGCGGCGGAATTGATCAAATGGTCCATGGCCTGCATGGCGAAATTGAAGGTCATGAATTCCACAACGGGCTTGAGACCCGCGAGCGCCGCCCCGATGCCGAGCCCCGCAAAGCCATGCTCGGTGATCGGCGTATCGATGACGCGCCGGGCGCCGAATTCCTGCAACAGGCCCTGAGTGACCTTGTAGGCGCCCTGATATTCGGCGACCTCCTCGCCCATCACGAAGACATCGCCGTCGCGGCGCATCTCCTCCGCCATGGCGTCGCGCAACGCCTCGCGCACCGTCATGGTCGCCATCTCGGTACCGGCGGGCAAGTCGGCCTCGGGCAAGATTTCCAGCTTCGGCGGTGCGCACGCTGCTGGCGCCGCTACCGGCGGCGCTGCCGGCGCTTTGGCCGGCTGGACGGAAGCGGCTTTCGGTTCGCCATCGGAGACCACAGTGTTGAGCGAACCTGCCGCCTCGCCGTCCGCCAGGATGGTGGCGATCGGGGTGTTGACCGCGACGTCATTGGTGCCCTCCGGGACCAGGATTTTTCCCAGCACGCCTTCGTCGATCGCCTCGACCTCCATGGTGGCTTTGTCGGTTTCGATCTCGGCGATGACGTCGCCCGGCTTCACCGGATCGCCTTCGCGCTTCAGCCATTTGGCAAGGTTGCCCTTCTCCATCGTGGGCGAGAGGGCGGGCATCAAGACTTGGATGGGCATGGGGTTCTTGAACCTGGTGCGCGGCTAGAGCGCGGAAAATGCTTCTATTGCACGACGTCGATATAGAGCTCGGCCGGATCCGGCTCCGCGTCGTGGGTGGCGAACTCCGATGCCTCGTTGACGATGGCGCGCACCTCGGCGTCGATCTTCTTCAGTTCGTCCTCGGTCGCCCATGATTTGGCCAGGAGTCGCGCACGCACCTGCTCGATCGGATCGTGCTCGGTGCGCACCTTGTCGACTTCCTCCTTGGGCCGGTATTTGGCCGGATCCGACATGGAATGGCCGCGGTAGCGATAGGTGAGCATTTCAAGGATGGTCGGCCCATTGCCCTCGCGGCACCACTTCACCGCCTTTTCGCCGGCCGCCTTGACGGCGCGCACGTCCATGCCGTCGACCTGCTCGCCCGGGATATCGAACGAGAGCCCGCGCATGGAGAGATTGGTGGTCGCCGAGGCGCGGGCGACTGAAGTTCCCATTCCGTATTGGTTGTTCTCGATCACATAGATCACGGGAAGGTGCCAAAGCTTCGCCATGTTGAAGCTTTCATAGACCTGCCCCTGATTGGCGGCGCCGTCGCCGAAATAGGTGAGGCTGACATGGTCGTTGCCGCGGTATTTGTTGGCGAAGGCCAAGCCGGTGCCGAGCGGGACCGGCGCGCCGACGATGCCGTGCCCGCCGTAGAAGCCCTTCTCGACCGAGAACATGTGCATCGAGCCGCCCTTGCCCTTGGAATAACCCGCGCGCCGGCCGGTCAGCTCGGCCATGACGCCTTTGGGGTCCATGCCGCAAGCCAGCATGTGGCCGTGGTCGCGGTAGCCGGTTATGACCTGATCGCCCGGCTTGAGCACCATCTGCATGCCCACGACGACCGCCTCCTCGCCGATATAGAGGTGACAGAAGCCCCCGATCAGCCCCATCCCGTACAATTGACCGGCTTTCTCCTCGAACCGCCGGATGCGCAGC
>WNFJ01726796.1_pt2 | contig 27165 bp, 24 predicted proteins | sample 5400461 | NCBI WGS metagenome assembly WNFJ01 (sample SAMN13153349, study PRJNA577476) | soil metagenome | isolation source: 115 cm saprolite on Douglas fir-dominated hillslope | place: USA:California | collected 2013-09-17
CCCAGGAAGCGATCCTCCCCGGTCACGAGGAGCTTCTCCGGATGCGCGCGGGATGCCGCCGCGACGCGCTGAAACGTGACGACCGAGTCGAGCGTCGCCACCTTGATGCCGACCACCTGCGGCAGCGCGAGCAACGCGTCGAGGGTGGCGTCATCGTAGGCGACCCCACCCGCGGCATCATACAGATAGAAGGCGATCACCGGCAGCTCGGCGCCGAGCGCGGCGTGGTAGCCCACCGGATCCTCGCGCCGCGGGAATGCGAGTAGCAGGTCGGCGCCGCCCGCCCGGGCGTCCCGCGCCGTGGCGAGCGAGTCGGCGCCCGCCACGATGACGCGGTCGGGCAGCGCGGCCCGCCACGTGGCCAACACGCACTGGCGCTGGGCGCTCGAGAGGTGTGGCCCGCGACCCGTGTGCGCCCACACGGCGACGCCCGCGACCGGCTGGGTCGCCATCCAGCGCGCGTAGGCGCGCTGCGCCTCCTCGGCGAGTGTCGCGCCGCGGAACGGCACGGGGACGGCCGGGATGAGCCCCCAGTCGAGCCGGGCCGCGGCCGGCCGGGGAGCGTGGGAGCTCAGCGGGACAGTCCCTCGCGGGCGTTGCCGGACTCGAGCGCAGCGCGGGCGTCGCCCGCCAACTCCAACAGCTCGAGCTTCGCGACGCTGGTCTCCGGGATGCGGAGCGGCTGCCCCGTCCCGAAGACGAACCGCGCGACGCCCACCGTGGCGAGCAGCGTCTCGAGGTGATCCTCGGGCGGCCCCCAGATCCAGGAGATGTCCCACCAGAGGCGTGCCGCCTCCTCGGGCGTCGAGCCGAAGTGCACCTCTTCGATGAAGGGCCGGTCGGCGTGCGTGATGACGAGCCGCGCGCCGGGGTCGCTCCGCACCAGCGCCCGCACCGCGGCGGCGGGCAGCTCGGCGGCGCGATCACCGGGATGCCGCTGCCGCGCGTCCTCGAGGCGCACGGCCATCAGCAGCGGCAGCTGGGCCGCGCCACACGCCGCGACGAGCGCGCGCATCTCGGGTCCCGCCGGCTCGAGGCCGTAGTAGGTCGGGTCTGAGCGGACGGCGGGGGCACCGCGAGCGACTGCCTCGCCCAGTGCCAGGTCCCAGCCCGCGAGTCCCGGGTGCAGGGCCGGCACCGGGCGCAATCGCCGTTCGCGCGCCGTCGTCTCGTACAGCCAACCGTTGCCGTCGCCCGGCGCGCGCCAGAACAGGCTCGGGAGGTGGCTCACCCACGCTTCGTCGATCCCGACGCGGTCCATGGCCTGGAGCAGGGCGGCGGGCGAGGTCCCCGGAACGCGGCGGAACGGGTAGGCGCCGAGAAACACGTTGACGTCGACGCGCATCAATCGGCGGGGAACGCGCCCGCCGGGAACAGGCGGGCCGCATTCTTCCAGCGCACCAGCTCGCGCTCGGCGGGCCCGAGCAGGTGATCCAAGTAGCGCAGCTTGGCCCAGCCCGTGTCCATGGTGAGGTCGCTGCCCCACACGACCCGGCTCGCGCCCACGCCGGCGAGGCACGCCTCCAGCATGCCGCCGTCGACGCCGCTGCCCGACACGTCGACGGAGACGTTGGGCGCGGTGGCGAGTGCGGCGAGCGAGTGCTGCCAGTCCCCACCGCCGCCCAGGTGCGCCAGGATGAAGCGGACGCCGGGGTGGCGGCGGGCGAGCGTGCAGAGCTCGACCGCGTCGGAGGCCTCCTGCCCGGGCCAGTCGTGGCGCCGATGCTGCCACACGTGGTGCAGCACCGGCACGCCGCGCTGGCCCGCCAGCTCGCAGATCGGGTCGAGCAGCGGGTCCGTGGCTCGGCGGCTGGCGGCGAGCTTGATGCCGATCATGCCCGCGGCGAGGCCGCGGGTGATCTCGGCCAGCGCGTGGGCGGTGTAATTGGGGTTGACCGTGACGTAGCCGCGGATCCGGTCGGGGTGTTCGTGCTCGAGGGCGCACAGGGCGGTGTTGCCGTATTCGAGGTCTTTGGGCGAGGGGAAGTAGGTCGGCGAGGTGCGCCCGAAGCTCCCCAGCACCGAAGCGACGTGCATGGTAATGCCGACCTTCGCGCCGGCCCGCAGCCGGCTGGCGTTGCGCTCGCGCCAGTCGGCGCGCGGGGTGCGGTCGTGGTAGAAATGCGCGTGCACGTCGATCAGCATCGCGAGAATCTCGCGCCTCGCCCGCGACGTCGCCACAGCGGGCGCCCCCGACCGGCCCCGGGGGCCGCCGTGATCCGTTCCATGGCGGTGCGTGGCGTGGCGGGCCGCACCGCTTGTTGTATCTTGTGCCATCACCGACGCCGGACCCCGTGATGCCGCTGCAGCCCCCGACCCCGCCACGCCCGCCAGGCGGCCCACCGCGGCCTCCCGGCGGCCCGCCACGTCCTCCGGGCGGCCCCCCGGGCGGCCCGCCACGTCCCCCGGGTGGGCCACCGCGTCCGCCGGGCGGGCCACCGCGTCCCCCCGGCGGGCCACCGCGTCCGCCGGGCGGCCCCCCGCGTCCCCCCGGTGGTGCCCCGCGTCCCCCCGGCGCGCCGCCGCGCGGGCCCACGGCGCCACGCGGGGGGGCGCCGAGACCTGTGGCCAGGCCTGCTACGTCACGCCCGCGCCGCAAGCTGCCCCCGTTGCCCCGCTGGCTCGAGCGGGCTCGGCGTCTGATCCTGCAGCCGACTGCGGAGTGGACGGCCATTGCGGCGGAGTTCACGACGCCGGGGCCCATTTACTGGCGCTACCTACTCCCGATGGCCGCGATCGGGCCGGTCGCCACCACCCTGGGCACGATCCTCTCGGGCGGCGACCGCAGCAGCCTCGCGGGGACCTACACGATCTCGACCATGGACGCGGTCACCGCCGGGGCGTTGGAGTACGGGCTCAACCTCATCGCGGTGTACCTCTTGGCGTGGCTGATCGAACTGCTCGCGAGCACGTTTGGGGGACAGCCCAACCGTGTGCAAGGCCTCAAGGTCGCGGCGTACGGGGCGACGCCGTACTGGCTGGGTGGGGTGCTAGCCCTGCTGCCCAAGCTCACGCCGGTGGGGGTGCTGCTCGGTCTCTACAGCGTCCGCCTGTTCTGGACCGGTCTGCCGCTGGCGATGAAAACGCCGCGCGACAAGACGCCGGTGTTCACGCTGCTCGTCAGCGTCGCCGGGCTGCTCGTCCTGCTGGTGATCGCGGCCGTGATTAAGATCGTCATCTAGTCCCGACCCGGCAGCTAGACCCGTTCCCGGAACGCGGTGCGCGTGACCCCACCTTCGCGGGCGAGGAGTGGCGCCGCGGCCGCGAGCGCCACCGCGGCGAATCCTAGCAGGGCGGCGATGTCGAGCGGCACCGGAAGTTCGCCGCCGTACCCCGCCCCGGCCCAGGCCGCGAGCAAGGCGTGCTTCAGCAAATCCACCCCGTAGGCGAGCGGATTCCCGTACGCGAGCGCCCGGAACAGTCGTCCCAGATGACCGATCGGGTACAGCGCGCCCGAGAGGAACAGCATCGGGAACACTGCGAAGTTCATGACGCCGGCGAAGTTCTCAAGCGAGCGGATGCTGGCGGCGAGCAGCAGGCCCAGCGCGCCGAGGGCCAAGCTGGACAGCACGATGCTCGTGAAGCCGAGCAGGAGCGCCGCCGGCCGGGGCCACAGCCCGACCGCCGGCAGGAGGATGGCGGCGACGGCGACCGCCTGGACCGTTCCCAGGAGCGTGGCCCCGAGCGCCTTGCCGAGGGCGATCGTGCTCCGGCGCACCGGGGCGACGAGCACCATCCGCAGCACGCCCGCGTCGCGATCGGTCACCGTGGAGAGCGCCGCCAGCAGCGCCCCGAACATCACCACCATGCCGAGCAACCCCGGCGCCATGTAGGCGCGATAGGCGATGGTGTCGCGACCCGCGAACACCGCCCCGAAGCCGGCGCCCGCGAAGAGCAGCCACACGAACGGGCGCGCCAGGCTCGACACGAGACGGCCGCGCTGTCGCAGGAAGCGGAGGGCCTCGCGCACCACGATGCCGTAGATGGCGCGCATCGTCAGGCCGCGCTCGCCGCGGCGAGGGCGTGGCCGGTGCGCGCCAGGAACACGTCCTCGAGCGAGGCGACGCCAGCCGCGCGTTTGAGCTCGTCCGGGGACCCGAGCGCCACCAGCCGGCCCTGATCGAGCACGGCGACGCGGTCGCACGGCTCGGCTTCCTCGACGTAGTGGGTGGTCAGGAACACCGTGAGGCGGGACGCCTGGCGCAAGGCACGGATCATGTCCCACAGGGCGCGGCGCGCCCGCGGGTCGAGCCCGGCCGTCGGCTCATCGAGAAACAAGACGCGCGGCTCGTGCAGGATGCCGCGGGCGATGTCGACCCGGCGGCGCATCCCGCCCGACAGCGTCCGCACCGGATCGCGCCGCCGCCCGCCGAGCTCCCATTGGCCGAGCAGGTGGTCGATGCGCGGCTCGGCGCGACGCCGCGGCAGGTCCCACAGCCGCGCCGCGAACCGCAGGTTCTCCTCGATGGTCAGGTCGCGGTCGAGCGTCGTCTCCTGGAACACGAGCCCGATGTCGCGGCGCACCTCGAGGCTCGCGCGCGCGATGTCGTGTCCGGCGACCCAGGCGCGACCCCGGGTGGGGGTGAGCAGGGTCGCGAGCAGGTGCAGCGTGGTGGTCTTGCCGGCGCCGTTCGGCCCGAGGAAGCCGAAGAACTCCCCTGCGCCGACCTCCAGGTCCAGGCGGTCGAGCGCGCGGATCGGGCCGAAGTCCTTCCCCAGGCCGCTGGCCGCGATCGCGGCGCCGGTCATCCCCGGGCGGCGAGGGAGCGCGACGCCGGCGCCGCCCGGTAGGTCCACGGCGCGGGCGGCTGCTCCGCCGCGGCGGCCGCCTCGGCGGCGGCGATGGCCGCGTCGATCCGGGGGCGCTGCGGCGCGAGCGAGCACACGGGGTCGGTCAGCGCGGCGTCGCCGGCGACGAGGAACGCCTGGCAGCGGCACCCCCCGAAGTCCAGCGCCTTGCGCGGGCAGGAGCGGCACGGCTCGGGCATCCAGGCGTCACCCCGAAACCGGGTGAACGCATCCGACTCGTTCCAGATCCACTCGAGCGGCCGCTCGCGCACCGACGCGAACCGGAGCGTGGTGATGCGGCCCGCGGCGTGGCACGGCCACACCTCACCCGCGGGCGTCACGGTCATGTAGGCGCGCCCCCAGCCACCCATGCACGGCTTGGGGTAGCGCTCGTGATAATCCGGCAGCACCCACAGGATCTCGAGTTTGGTCCCGAGCCGGGCGCGCTCGCGCTGGACCACTTGCCACGCCTGCTCGAGCTGCGCCTTGGTCGGCATCAAGGCGTCGCGGTTGTGCAGCGCCCAGCCGTAGAACTGCGTGTTGGCGAGCTCGATGCGTTCGGCGCCGAGCGACTCGGCGAGCCGGATGAGCGCCTCCACCTGATGGAGATTGCGGCGGTGCAGCACCGCGTTCACGGTCAGCGGAAAGCCGAGCTCCCGGGTGGCGTGGTAGGCGGCAATCTTGTCGCCGTAGGAGGCCGTGCCCGCGATCTCGTCGGAGAGGTCCGCCTCGGCGGCCTGCACGCTGATCTGCACGTGGTCGAGCCCGGCGCGTCGCAACGCGGCGAGGCGTGGCCGGGTCAGGCGGTAGGCGGACGTGATGAGCGACGTATAGAGGCCGAGCTCGCGGGCGGTGGCGACCAACGTGTCGAGATCGGGACGCAGCGTCGGCTCGCCGCCCGAAAGCCCGAGCTGCAGCACGCCGAGGGCCTTCGCCTCGCGGAACACGCGGCACCACTCGGCGGTGGTGAGTTCCTGCTTGAAGCGCGGGCCCGCGAAGTCCAGGGGGTTGGAGCAGTAGGGGCATTGCAGCGGACACTTGTAGGTCAGCTCGGCGAGCAGCCACAGCGGTGGCGCTACCATGGCGGGCATGTTACGCCTCCCCCTCCCGCTCGGGGCGCGCGCCGTCGCCCGCGCCGAATTGCACCAGGCCTTTGGCGGCCAGGGCGTCGAGGAACGCGGTGACGTCCGCCGCGATGCCCCCGGTGCCCGCGGTGCCGTAGCGCTGTTCCAGCGCGCCCGCGACGGCCGCGACCGAGCGCCGGCCGTCGCACAGCCTGAGGATCTCCGCGCCCGTCGGGTTCAGGGCGATCAGCCCTTCGGGGTAGAGGAGCACGTCGCGGTGGCGCACCTCGTCCCACTGCAATCGCGCCTTGGGGTGCAGCCGCGGCACGCCGCCGCTCACCCCGCCCCTGCCACGGCGAGCGGCCCCCGCTCCACCGCGTCGAGCAGGCACCACAGCACGTCGCACTTGAATTCGAGCGCCGCGAGCGCGCGTTCCTGGGCCCCGCGGCTGCGGCACCGCTCGGTCACGAGCGCGAGCGCGTACTCGGCGTCGCGCGGCGCCTGGGTCAGGCGGTTCTTGAAGTACTGCAGTCCCTCGGGATCGACCCACGGGTAGTGGCTCAGCATCGCCGCGAGCCGCTCCTTCACGATGAGCGGCGCGAACATCTCGGTCAGCGACGCGGCCACGGCCTCGAGCCACGGCCGCGAGCGGCAGAAGCTGACGTAGGCGTCCACGGCGAAGCGCACCCCCGGCAGCAGCTGGCGCTGGCCACAGAGGTCTTCGCGCGGCACCCCCATCGCCGCGCCCAAGCGCAGCCACGCTTCGATCCCGCTTTCTTCGCCGGGCCGGCCGTCGTGATCGACGATGCGCTGAATCCAGTGCTGCCGCACCTCGCGCTCGGGACAGTTGGCGAGGATCAGGGCGTCCTTGACCGGGATGTTGATCTGATAGTAGAAGCGGTTCGCGACCCAGAGCTGCAGCTCGGCGCGCGACAGCTCACCGCGGTGCATCCGCTGGTTGAAGGGGTGGAGGTGATGGTAGCGTCGCTCCAGCACGCCCTTCAGCCGGCGGGCCAGCTCCTCGGGCGACCCAGCCGCCGTCTCCACAGCCGCCCGCGAAAAAGGGGCCGGGTATGTCACCCGGCCCCTCGATCAGCGTTATCGCTTCGACTCACGCGTTGCCGGCGTATGCGCCAACTTCCATCCCCAGCTCAACGACTTCGAACTCGGGCTTCGTCCACGACATGGGGTATCCTCCAGCGAGCGATGGTGAGCGATCAGGGCGGACCGGCTAGGCGTCCGCGCGTCACGCCTTATGCTCCCGCACGCGCCGTGCCACGAGCCGTGACGACGCCGCGCCCTGGCAACTCGTTGCCGTATCGCGCATTCGCCGCGCCGCGCCGATCCCCGCGGGAGCACCACCGGGCCCGCCGGGTGCGGCATTTCACCCAGTGTGGGTGGAATCCCCCAGCGCGGGCCCGTGCCTCACGGTTGCAAGCCGAACTTCTTCAGGCGGTAGCGCAGCGTGTCGCGCGAGATCCCGAGTCGCCGGGCCGCGCGGGTTTGGTTGCCGCGGGCCTCGTGCAGCGCCCGCTCGATGATCGAGCGCTCCCATTGCGCCAGGTCGACGCCTGGGGGCGGCAGCGTGTGGGCCGCCGCGCGGTCGTCCCGTTCCGCGGGGCTCGCGGGCGCGAGCGGTGCGGCCTCGGGGGCGGGGGCGAGCGGGCTCGCGAGCGCCAGGTGCTCGACGTCGAGCGTGGGGCCCCGGCTCCACAGCACCGCGCGCTCGATGACGTGGCTCAGCTCGCGCACGTTGCCCGGCCAGGGGTAGGCGAGCAGCAGCTGGCGCGCCGCGGCGCTGATGTCGCGGGCCGCCTTGGCGTATTTCGCGTTGAAGAGCTGGAGGAAATGGTCCGCCAGGAGCAGCACGTCCTCACCGCGCTGGCGCAGCGGGGGCACGTGAAGCACGATGACGGCGAGGCGAAAGTAGAGATCCTTGCGGAACCGCTCCCGCCCCGCCTCGCGCTCGAGATCGCGGTTCGTCGCGGCGATGATGCGGACGTCGACGCGGCGTTCGCGCACGCTACCCAAACGCCGGACCGCGCGCTCTTCGATCGCCCGCAGCAGTTTCCCCTGCACGGCGAGGTCGACGTCCCCGATCTCGTCGAGGAAGAGGAACCCGCCTTCGGCGGCTTCGACCAACCCCGGCTTCGACTGCTTCGCGTCGGTGAAGGCGCCGCGCTCGTAGCCGAACAGCTCGGCCTCCATCAGGGTCGCCGGCAGCGCCGTGCAGTTGACCTCGATGAAGGGCTGCGTGGCGCGGGACCCCGCGGTATGGATCGCGTGGGCGAGCAGCCCCTTGCCGGTGCCCGTCTCGCCGGTGAGGAGGACGGGCGGCGTTTCCTCGAGCGCCGCGACCTGGCGCGCCCGCTCGAGCACGGTGCGGATCGCGGGCGACGTGCCCACCATACCGGTGAGCCCGATGTCTCGGGTGGCCCGCCGCCGGTAGTAAGACAGCTCCCGCTTGAGCAGGCCGTTCTCGCGAGCGCGATCGGCCAACAGCTTGAGCTCCTCCAGGTCCACCGGCTTCTTGACGTAGTCGAACGCGCCGAGCTTCACGGCCTCCACGGCACCGGCGATCGAGCCATAGGCGGTCAGCATGATGACCGGGATCACCGGATCGAACTCGCGGATGCGCTGCAGCAGGTCGAGCCCGCTCATGCCGGGGAGGCGGACGTCAGCGAACACGACGTCCGGCTGCAGGGTTTGCAATAGGTCCAACGCCTGCTCCCCGGTGTCTGTCACTTCCGCCTCGTAGCCGTGGTCGGCGAGAAACGCCTTGGCCGATCGCGCCAGCGTGTGCTCGTCATCGACGATCAGGACGGTCGACCCGCTCATGCGAGGCTCGGCGCGGAGGGAGGGGGCGCGGGCGCCGCGGGGGCCGCGAGGGCAACGGGCGCCGCGTCACCGCTCGCCGCCGGCAGCCACAGCGCCACGGTGGTGCCGCGGCCCAGCACGCTGGCGATATCGAGCCGACCGCCCGCCTCTTCGACGTAGCGCTTGGCGATGGCGAGTCCGAGACCCGTGCCCTCGGGGCGCGTGGTAAAGAACGGCTCGCACACGACGGACACGATCTCGGCCGGGATGCCGCGGCCGCTGTCGCTGATCTCGAGGGCGACGCCGTCGGCGCCGGCCTCACCCGCCGCGCGCCGCGACGCGACCGTGAGCCGTCCTCCGTCGGGCATGGCGTCGAGCGCGTTCGCCACGACCTCACTCAGCGCCTGCTCGAGGCGCATCGGGTCCACGGACACGGCGGGCAGCGTCGGGGGCGCTTGCACGGTCACGGCGATCCGCCGCTCGCGCAGCCGGTCGGAGAACCCCGATAACGCGTCTCCGACCAACGTGGCGACGCTCTCCCGGAGCGGGTGGAAGGGAGCGGGCCGCGAGAACTCGAGCAGGTGGGCGATCCGCAGATCGAGGCGATCGACCTGCTCGACGATGGCATCGAGCTGCTCACGGGCGGCGGGGGACTCGACCCGGTGGCGGGCGAGCTGGGCGGCGGCGCGCAGGCTGGCGAGCGGATTGCGCAGGCCGTGCGCGACGGCCGCGGCCATCTGCCCGATGGAGGCCAGCTTCTCGGACTGCACCAGCCGCGCCCGGGACTCCCGGAGGTTCTCGGTCATGCGCGCGAAGGCGCGGGCCAAGTCGCCGATTTCATCGCGAGCCCGCGACTCGATCACGTGGTCCAAGTCCCCGCCGCCGACCACGGCCATGGCGTGTCGCAGCTCGTTGAGCGGCCGCGCCAGACTGCGGGAGATGAGCCAGGAGGCCACGAGCCCGGCCACCAGGGCGAGGAAGATGACCGACCACAGGACCCGCCGTTCCCGGTCCACGATCGCCGCGACTTGGGCAAACGCCCGCTGCACGCTGAACTCGCGGGCCTGGCGGTAGATCTCGCGGTTCGCCTCCGCCAGGGCTGGCTGCAGCCGCTCCACGAGCTCGCGTCGGGCCAGGAGCGACGCGGCCGTGTGCTGCCCCGCGTCGTCGAGGTGGAACACGCGGTCGGCGACGGTGCGGATGTTGGTCTCGAGCTCTCGGACGCCGTTGGTGAACTTGAGCTCGTCGGGCGGCAGCCCGGCGGTCCAGCGCTCGATCCAGTAGTCCACCACCTGCTCACTGAGCGGAAACTCCTGCTTCGCGGCGCGGTCGCCGCCGAGGTAGCGCCAGACGACCTGGGTCTGGTTGAACATGGCGTTCTCGACTTCGGCGTAGGTGCGCGAGCGGGCCAGCCGCTGCCCCAGCGCCTCGAGCGTGCCGCGCTCCAGCGCATTGGTGCGAATCGCCTGGATGCCCACGAGCAGGGCGGGCACGACCATGAGCACGAACCCGAGGAGCAGTTTGCGCTGCAGCGTCACAGCTCGAACTCCATGCCGTCCTCTCCCACCGTGAGCCCGGCGGCCTCGACTTCGGCGCGCTCGGGTCCGCCGCGGCGGAGGATGGGATTGGTGTTGTTGATGTGCACCAGCACGGTGCGTTTCGCCCCGAGCTGCGGCAGGAGCGCCGCGCTCCCGCCCGGGCCGCCCACGGGGAGGTGACCCATCTCGCGCGCCGTCGGCGCGTCGACGCCCGCCGAGCGCAGCTCGCCATCCGACCAGAACGTGCCATCGAACAGCAGCAGCTCACTGCCCGCCGCGAGCCGGCGGACGGCGTCGTCCACGGCGCCCGCCGTGGGAATATAGGCCAACGCTCGGCCGCTGCGCTCGTCGGCGAGCCGCAGCCCGACGGCGAAGCTCGCGCTGCGCGCCGCGGGAGCGTAGCGGGGCGGGCGGTGGGCGACCGCCACCGCGGTGCAGGAGATCCCGAGCGGCGTGCCGGCGAGGTCGGCGAGCGCCACGACTTGGCCGTCGGGCAAGAGCCGCGGCTCGACGCCCGCGTAGGCGCGGAGCAGGCGCACCAGCGGCCACTCGTCGTCGAGCAGCGCGGCCACGCCGCTCGGCGCATACACGGGCAGCGGCGCCGTGCCCTCGCGCAACAGCGCGAGGCCGAGCGTGTGGTCGATCTCGGCGTCGGTGAGCGCGACGGCGCGCACGGGGGTGCCCCGCGCGTCCCGCGGCCACAGCACGCGCCGCGCCGCGAGCTGCGCGCCGACGTCGGGCGAGGCGTTGAGCAGGATCCAGCGTTCGCCGTCGGCGCTCACCGCGACTGACGATTGCGTGCGTCTGGCGTCGCGCGCCCGCGCGTCACGGCACTGCTCGCAACCGCAATTCCACTGCGGCACCCCGCCACCGGCGGCCGAGCCGAGGATGATCACGCGCATGCGCGAAACCTAAGGGACGCGACGCTCAGGGCGACGGGGCGGTGGCGGCGGTCCGCAGCACATCGTCCAGCACGTCGAGGGTATGGTCCACGATGCCGTCGTCGTGGGCCAACGACACGAAATTGTACGCGGTGCGCTTCATCAAGAGCCCTCGGGCGGCGGCGCCGCGCGCCACCGCGCGCGAGAGCTGCTCGGTCGCGAAGTGGAGGAAGCTCATCTCGGCGATGCCGCCGACACCGCTGACCACGTCCGGGTGCTCGCGGTGGAGGCGGTGCAGGCCGTGCAGCAGACGGGTGCCCACGCCGTGGAGGTGGGCGCACACCTGGTCGCGCGCCATCACCTCGAGGGTCGCCTGGGCCGCCGCCAGGGCGACGGCTTCGGTCGCCAGGGTGGAGGAGATCCAGGTGCGGGCGGTGCCGGCCATCAAGTCCGCACGGCCACCCACCACGGCCAGGGGAAAACCGTTGGCGAGGGCCTTGCCGAGCACGGCGAGGTCGGGCCGGATGCCGTAGCGTTCGGCGGCGCCGCCGATGGCGAGGCGGAACGCGGTCTTGATCTCATCAAACACGAGGACCGCGCCGACGCGCGTTGTTTCGCTGCGTACCGCGTCGAGCCATTCCCGCGTCGGCTCGGTGACGACGACCGGCTCGATCACGACGACCGCGAGGCGGTCGCCCACCGCGCGGATCAGGCGTCGGGTGCCGTCGACGTCGCTGAAGGGAATCTCGGCGTACAACGCCCGCGTCGCCGCGGGTACGCCCTCGCCACCCTGGCACCAATCGAGCCAGCCGTGGTAGCCGCACCCCAGTACCTGTTCCCGCCCCGTGGCCACGCGACCGAGCCGCACCGCGGCGGCCACGGCCTCGGCCCCGGTCTTCAAGAACCGCACGCGTTCGAGCCACGGGATGCGGCGGGCGAGCGCCTCCGCCAGCTCTTCTTCGAGCACCGGGGGCAGCGGTCCCGCGACACCCGCCGCCATGGCCCGCTCGGCCGCGCGGTTCACCTCGGCGTGTCCGTAGCCGAGCGCCACGGCGCCGAGGGCCATTACGTAGTCGATATACTCGCGGCCCGCGGCATCCCACACGCGGCACCCCAGCGCGCGCGTCATGCGGGTCGGGAGGCCCGCCTCCTCCTCCGGCGTCGCGGCCCCGAACAGCGCATCGGGCCGCTTACTGCCGGTCGACGTGAACCCCGGAACGCGCCAGTCGTTCGCCATACTTCACCACCTCGATCGCCATGGCCCGCAACAGCTTCGCTTCCCGTTCGTCGAGCGGGGCGCGGTGCAGCACCGCCCGCACGGTGCGCATCACACCCTCCGCCTGCCGCGTCTTGAAAAAGTCGATCACGCGCAGGGCCCGTTCCGCGTCGGCGCACAACCGCTCCAAATCCGCCACCGCGGCCGCCGCCGCGTTGCGGCGCGGCCGTTTGACGGGCCGCGTGTCGTCGCCGCGCGCCAGGGCGAGCTCGTACAGCATGAGGACGACGGCGTGCGCAAGATTGAGGGACGGATACGCCGGGTCGGTGGCGACGGTCACCACGCGGTGGCACAGGTCGAGCGCGGCGTTGGTGAGCCCCTTGTCCTCACGGCCGAACACGAGGGCCACCTTGCCCGTCTCGGCGGCAGCTACGATCTCGGCCGCCGCGGCGCGCGGGCGCTGCACGGTGCGCTTGGCGGCGCGGCCCCGCGCCGTCAACCCCACCACGTGGACACACTCGGCGAGCGCCTCGTCCAGCCGCTCGAACAGCCGGACCCGCGCCAGAATGTCCTGCGTCTGGTGCGCGATGCCCTCGATCCGGTAGGCGTCGTACTCGCGCGGCTGCACCAATCGCAAGTCGCGGAACCCGAAGTTCTTGAGCGCGCGGACCACGTGAGCGATGTTGACGAGCTCCTGGGGCTCCTGCAGCACGACGACGACGCTCACGGGTCGCTCCCGGCGATCGCGCGGGCGCTCATCCGACGAGCTCCAGGACGCCCATCCGCTCGGGGTCCTGTCGATCGCCCCGCAACCAGACCCAGCCATTGCCCCCGCTCCAGACGAGCTGTCCCGCGCGTCGCACGCGGTCGGGGAGCATCTCGTTAATCAGCAGGTCGAAGCCGACCTGGGCTCCGACGTGCGCGCGGTACTCGGGGGGCCAGCCGATGGCGAGGGTCACTCGATATCCAGCGCCGGTGCGGCGCCAGGCGCCCCGCACCGTGTCGGGCGCGCCGGGCGTGTCGCCCGCTCCCCGCACCCGCACCGAGCCGTGGTCGGTCCCTTCGGGGACGACGAGGAACCCGACGACGCCCGCGGCCTCGGGGGGCCGCAGGTAGAGCTGCAGGCCGTCGGAGTGGATGTCGTCGGGCTCGTTGTCGAGCCGCAGCGGCGGCGCATCGGGCGGGCGGAACCAGAGGTCCGGTTTCGTGACCTCGACGGCGAGGTAGAGCGCGGCGTCGTCCCACGCGGCGTAGGCGACGCCCGAGAAGTCCTGTGGGTCCGAGAACGGCTCCTCACTGCGGCGATATTGGTCTTCGAGCGCGAGCTCGAGCGGCTCGCTCAAGTCGAAGCCGTCGCGCGAGCCATCGAGCGGCGGCGGCTCGCTTACGCGCAGCGCGGCGCCCGTGACCGCTCGCGGCCGGTCGAGCTCCAGCCCGAGCAGCGGCGCCAGCGGCGCCTCGGGCTCGCGCGCGCCCCCCAGCCGCACCGGCCCCGCGGCGGTACTCACCTCCCAGCCGAGCCCGGACGGGGCATGGCGGTCGACCCCGTGAGCCGTGGCGACCTCGATCACGCTCCCCTGGACGCGGACGCTCTGCACGAGGGGCGCCGCGCTGACGGGCTCGAGCACCGTGACGCAGCGGGCCCCACGCCCCTTGGCGCGGATCAGGTAGAAGCGCTGCGGGGCGCTCCGTCCCGGCAGTCCCGGCCCTGCGGCGCGCAGCAACTCGCCCTGGAACAGGAAGAACGCCCGGAGCGCCCGGGCGCCCTCGACCTGCTCGAGGACCGGGGTACCCACGCCCGCCGGCCCGAGGCGCTCGACGTGGGAGGCGAACTCGTCGTCGAGCGCGTCCGCCGTCCATGCGCCCGGCCTAGGGGCGCCTGCGTCGTCCATCAGCGCCACGTCGCCCCGCCCTTGAAAATGCCACGGCAGCTCGATCAGGTGCTCGCTGCGGCTCGCCAACTCGACGATGTCCAGCACGTAGCCGGGGGCGGTCACGACGGTGCGGGTCACGTCACCGTAGCGTCCGCGCGTCCAGGCCCAGTCGTGCGCCGCTTCGAACGTCTCGCACGTCGCATCCCCGGGTGGCTGGGACGCGCCGTCGAGCCGTGGCGCGTTGTGCGCCAGGGTGGAGCGGTACCAGAACAGGTCGCGCGTGACGTAGGAGCCCGTCCCGGGGTCGGCGAGCCAGTGCACGCCGTCCGCGTACAGGGTCAGGTGCAGCCGGTCGGGGTGCCCGTGTCCGCCGCCGAGCGCGCCGCACTCGAGGCTCACGTAGCGGGTCCCCGCCCGCAGCACGGCGAGCCCCTGGGATTCGAGCAGTACGCTGGGGGGGGACCACGGGGCGGCGTCGGCGGGCAGCGTCGCGGGCATGAACAGGAGCGCCCACCACGACAGGGCGCGGCGCGACGCGGGCCCCGGAGCCGGGGCGGGAGTGGTGCCGAGCGGGGCATCGTGCAGGTAGGCGTCATAGAGCTCGGGCGCCGGCGCCGGCGCGTCATAGAGCGCGTTGAGCCAGCTCGCGAGCCGGGCGCTCGCTTCACCCTGAATCGCCGCGCGCCCCACTTCCCACAGCTCGAGATGCATCGGCTGCGCCAGCGACACGCCGTAGCGCGAGTCCTTGCGGGCGGGGAACGTGAAGTCGGGAAGCGCAGAGCGCGCGGGGGCGAGCAAGGCGGCCGCGAGGCGCGCGGCCAAGGGCGACTCTCCCGCGATCTCCACCCCCGCCTCGCGCGCCCACGGCGCCCCGGTCAAGAGCCCGCGCAGCGCGAAGAGGTGGTAGTTCTCGCCCTCGTACCACATGCCGTCCCGTCCGAAGCCGCGCATCAGGTGCGCCAGCAATCCGCTCGCGCCCTGGATGGCGCGCGCCGCGAGGTTTTCGTCCTCGAACCAGGTCGCGATGGCCGCCAGGGCGGCGTCGTTCCACGTTTGCCGGTTCGACAAGCCTTCGTCATACTCGCCGATCAAGTGGGCGGCTTCCTCGGCCACCTGGCCCACCCCGCGCTCGCCGGCGGCGTCGAGTCGCCCCGACTCGCGCAGCAGCACGGCGGCGGAGAGGTAATTGCAGATCCACACCGACTCGAGGTAGGTCGAGAAGAAGAGGCGGCTCGGGCCGAGGACGTTGTCGCGGTTGGGATAGCGTAGGTAGCGCGCGGCGTAGCCGGCCAGGATCTCCGCGGCGCGCCTGCCGGCGGCGGCGTGCCCGCCGAGTGCCGCGAGCGTCGCGAGGTGTGCGGCGCGTTCGGCGAGCCAGAGGTGCTGGCGCCGCGCCCAATCGCGGTCGTGCCGCTCGCCCGTGCATATCCGGCCGCAGCGGGGGCAGCGGTGTTGGCGCGGGCTCCACGGATCGAACGCCAGGGGTGCCCCGTCCTCGGGGCACACGCCGCCATCGATCGACAGGAGCGCCTTCTCCTCAGGCACCGGGGGCAGGCGCGCCAGGAGCGGCTCCGCCTGCGCGGTGAGGTGCGCCAGCAGCGCCGTGAGATCGGGAGAGCCCGCAATCTCTTCGCGGCGGCGGCCGAGCTGCTCGGCGGTCACCACGCCCGCACCCCCTCGCGGGCCCACCGCAGTGGCAATACCGTCGCCCCCGCCTCCCGCGCCGCCGCGATGGCGGGCGCCGGATCGTCGCGCGTGACGAAGAACATCGATCCCCCCGCCCCCGCTCCCGCGGCCTTGCCACCCAGCACCCCGACCGCCGCGAGCCCGCGCTCGAGTCGCGCCATCTCGGGCGTCCGCATCGCGGGGTCGAGCGCCTGTTGGTGGGTCCAGTTTTCCGTGAGCAAGCCGCCGACGCGGCCCAAGTCCGCGGCGCGCAGCGCTTCGGCCATCGCCTCGGCCACGTCCTTCAGGGCGCGCAGCGCCCCGGTCACCGCCCGGTCGCCGCGCTCGAACGCCGCCGTCACGCGCGCGATCGTGGCGCCTGAGTCGTGCGAGCGGCCCGTGTAGCAGAGGACACCCTGCCGCTCGAGCGCCGCCGCGAACGCCGCATCGAGCGAGATCGGCTCGACGCCGACATCGGGATCGCGGAAGCTGAGGCGGTGGAAGCCGCCGAACGCCGCGGCGCATTGGTCCTGTTTGCCGCCGGGCACGCCGGCTTCGACCGTCTCCAGCTGCCAGGCCTGCTCGGCGATCTCCCGCTCGGAGAGCCGCTCGGCGCGTGCCAAGGAGAGCACGGCGACGAGCGCCACGTCCAGGGCTCCCGAGGCCCCCAAGCCCGACCCCGGCGGGGCGTCCGACCGCGTCGCGAGCGTGCAGGGCGCCTGCACGGGAAACATCCGCAGCGCCGCCTTCAGCAGGTCGAGCCGCCCATCGAGCAGCAGGCCGCCCGAATTGGCGCACTCGAGCTCCTGGCCCAAGTCCTCAGACACGAGCTTGATGCGCGGCCCGCCCAGTGTCAGGTGCGCGCGTGCCGCGAGCCCGACGGCGCCGTTGACCACGACGCCTCCCTCACGCGCCGAGAATGGCGGCACATCGGTCCAGCCACCGGCGAAGTCGAGCCGCAGGGGTGCCGCGGCGTGAAACGGCCCCGGCAGCTCGCCGCGTCTCACGGGGTCCGCGGCCTCAGGGCGCGACCGACCACTGGGCCACGGTGGGGAGTTCGCCGCGCAGATCCATCTGCACGCCGCGCACCCGGCGGTTCATCCCTTGCAAGCCGTGGGAGTAGTACAAAAACGCCACCGGCAGGGAGTCGCGCAGCAGGCGCTGCGCCAGGGCCGGATCGTCCGGCACGCGGAGGCCGGCGACGTCGGCGAGCGTCGCCAGGTAGCCGAGCCCGGGATCGCCCTGGATCCCGAGCACGGCCGCCTCGAAGTCGTGGCGTCGCGCATTCACGCGATCGAGGAAGGCCGAGAGCTCGAGCTGCCGGATGGTGACGTCGAATCCGACCCGAGCGAGCCGCGCCTGGATCATCTGCTCGAGCGCCGCCTCCCCGCTGCCCACGGTGAGCAACTCGCAGGCGATCCGTCGGCCGCCAAGCAAGCGACGGGCCGAATCGGGATCGGTGGGGACGGGCCGCACGGCCCGGTAGCCCGGCACGCCCGGCGGGACGGCGCCGTCGGCGACGGCGCCGAAGCCGTAGAGGTAGCCGTCCACGATCTCGCGGCGGTCGATCGCCAGGGCCGCGGCGAGCCGCACTCGGAGCTCGTCGAACGGCGGCCGCCGGGTGTTGAACACGATGCCGTAGGGAAAGATCTCCGGGTAGTCGAGCACGGCGAGCGCCGGGTTGCGGCGCACGAAGGCGGCATGGGCGGGCTGGATGCCGGCGAAATCGATCTCGCCCGCGGTGAGCGCGGCGAGCTTCGTCGTGGGCTCGTCCACCACGACCACGATGAGCCGCTCCAGCCGCGGGGGGCCGCCCAGCGCGACCGGGAAGTCGGGATTCCGGGCGAAGACCCAGCGGCGATTGGCCTCGTGGGCTGCGAAGCGGAACGGCCCGTTCCCGACAGGCCGCTCGTTCCACGGCGCGCGGCGCAACTCCGCGTGGGGCACCGAGTCGAGCAAGTGGGCCGGCAGCACCGCGAGGTCGGTGAGGACGTCGGGCGGCGTCGGTTGCGGGCGGCTGAACCGCAGAATGACGGTGGAATCGTTGGGATCGTCCACGAACGCTACCGCGGCGAGGTCGTTGAGCCTCGGGTATCCGGTCGCGGGGTCGCGCGCGGTATTGATGGTCCACGCCACGTCGCGCGCTGTGGTCGGGGCGCCATCCGACCAGCGCACGCCGCGCTCCAGGCGCAGGGTCAGCTGCTTGTGGTCGGCCGACCAGATCCAGGCGCGGGCGAGGTAGGGCCGCGGCGTGAGCGCCGAGTCGTAGCGCAAGAGCGTGGTGAGCAGCACGTAGCGTTGCACCTGCTTGGCGAGCGGATGCACGGCGAGGAGCGGATTGATGGTCTGCAGCTCGGCCCCCGACGCGTACACCACGGTGCCGCCCCGGCGCGCGGCCGGCGTGCCACACGCCATGCCGCCCGCCGTGCCCACGAGCGCCAGCCACCACCGCCATCGTCGCACGCCCGCATTCTAGCGGCCCCTCGCGGAGGGCGCGAGATTCGGCCATGCTCGCAAGGGTGGGACAGCGCGCCGCCGCCGGCGTCGTGACCCTGACGTTCTTCCTGTTGCAGCTCGCCCCGGGGGATCCGGCGGCGCGGCTGCTCGGCCCCGCGGCGAGCGAAGCCCAGCTCGTGCTCGAACGCCACGCGCTCGGCCTCGACCGGCCGCTCGGCGTGCAATATGTGGCATGGCTCGGCCGCTTCGCGCGTGGCGACTGGGGCCGCAGCATCGCCACCGGCCGGCCGGTCCTCGACGTGATGCGGGATGCCGTGCCGCCGACGCTCGAGCTGGTCGGGCTGTCGCTGCTGTTGAGCTACGGGCTCGGCCTGGTCGTGGGCGCGGTGCAGGCGACGGCCGGCGCGCGGGTGGACACGCTGCTGTCGGTCACGACGGTGACGCTGTTCGCGCTGCCGGGATACTGGCTCGGGCTGATGCTGGTCATGGCCCTCACCTACGAGGCGGGCTGGCTCCCCGCGTTCGGCGCCGCCGGCCTCGACCTGGAAGGGCTCACGCGGTGGGGCCGGCTGGGCGACGCGCTGCGCCATCTGGCCCTCCCGCTCGCCACGCTCACGCTGATCGGCGTCGGCGGCACGGCGCGCTTCGTGCGCGGCGCCATGCTCGACGCGCGCCGCCAGCCGTTTGTGCGGACGGCGGAGGCCAAGGGGTTGTCGGCCTGGCAGGTCACGCGACGCCACGTGGCGCGCCATGCGGTCGTGCCGGTCGTGGCGTTGCTCGGACTGTCGCTCCCGGCGCTGTTCTCGGGCGCCGTGTTTGTCGAGGCCGTGTTCGCGTGGCCCGGCATGGGGCGCCGGCTTGTCGAGGCGGTGCAGGCGCGCGACTATCCGGTCGTGATGGCGGCGACGGCGGTGAGCGCGCTGCTCGTGGTGTCGGGCAATCTCCTCGCCGACGCGACCCTGACGTGGATCGACCCGCGGCTGCGGCGCGGGCTTCGGGCGCGGTGAGCGGGCTGCTGCGAGACCGCCGGGCGGCGTTCGGTGTGACGGTGCTCGCGCTCGTCGTCGTGGCGGCGGCCGCCGCCCCGCTCATCTCGGCGGGCGATCCCGCGGCCCCGCGCGACATCGTGGCCACGCGATTCCTCCCACCGCTCGCGACGGACCGCGCCGGCGTGTTTCACCTGCTCGGCAGCGATCGCTTCGGCCGCGACGTGTGGACCCGCCTGGTCTACGGCGCGCGCATCTCGCTCGGCGTCGGGGTGCTCGCCGTGCTGCTGTCGGTCGCGATCGGCGTCGCCGTGGGCGCGGTGGCGGGTCACTGGGGCGGGCCGATCCGCACGTTGCTACTCGGGGTCACGGACTTCGCGCTCGCGCTGCCCCGCGTGGTGGTGCTGCTGCTGCTCGCCGCCTTGTGGCGGCCGAGCGCGGCGCTCGTGATCATCGTGCTGGGGCTGACGGGCTGGATGTCGATCGCCCGCCTGGTGCACGGGGAGGTGCGCTCGCTCGCGGCACGCCCGTTCGTCGAGGGGGCGCATGCGCTCGGCCTGTCGAGTGGCCGCGTGCTGTGGCGCCACCTCCTGCCCAACGCCCTCACGCCGGTGATCGTGGCGGCCGCGCTCGGGGTCGGCAACGCGATCATGCTCGAGGGGGGGTTGTCGTTTCTCGGGCTCGGGGTCCAGCCGCCCACGCCGTCCTGGGGCACGATGATCGCCTCGGGGCGCGACACGCTGGTGAACGCGCCCTGGGTCGCGGCAGCCCCGGGGCTCGCCCTCGTGCTGGTGGTGGTGGCGTGCACGCTGCTCGGCGATGCGCTGGCCGATGCGCTCGAGCCGACTACTCGGTGGCGAGCTCCTGAAGCAGCGCCGCGTTGAGCTCGTGACCGCCGACGAAGCGGCGCACCTGATGCTCGAGCCGGTGCTCGCGTAGCCGCGCGGCGATCGCGGCCGCGACCTTGGCGGTGACGAACTGATCGGCGTCCCCGTACGCCACGGTGAAGCGCATGGCGCCGAGCCGGTAGCGCACCGCGCCGAGGTCCAAGTCCGGCGGCAGTTCCCCGCCCCACAGCACGACGTGGTCGATCGGCGACTGCCCGAAGCCGGCCCAGCGACTGACGGTCGCGGCGCCCTGGGAGAACCCGAGCGCCGTCACCCGGAGTCCGGGTCGATCGATCCGCGCCAGGAGCGCGGCGCACAGCGTATCCAAATAGCGGACGTAGTCGGCGATCTCGTTCAGCCGATCCTCGCGCGTCATCCAGGTCGCCCCCACGCGACGCTCGCGGGGGTTGTCGCTCAGATAGAACCGCGACAGCCCCTCGGGCGCCACGATGAGGTGCGCGCCGTCGTCCAGCGGCTCGAAGCGCTGCAGGAACCGCTCCGCCAGCTGCCCGTAGCCGTGACAGGCGAACCACACCTGGCGCGTGGCGGCGCCGATCGGCCCGAGGGTGTAGTAGCGGGCGGTGCGGCCCACCGGCAGGTGGTGCGCGTCCATTCAGGTGACCAGGATCGTCACGACCTCGTGCGGCGCGGCGATGAACCGCACCGTCTTGCCGCGCCCTTCCAGCACCAGCGCCACCGAGTCGCGCTCGTCGGCGCGGACGCGGTGCGCGCTCTTGATGCCGTCCCCGAAACGCCACGCCCCCGCCTGGTCTCGGTCGGTGGCGTTGTAGCAGCGCAGCACCAGTGGGGACCCCTGCTGCGCCGGCTTCACCGCCGAGACCACGAGCCCCGATCCCTCGAGCACCACGTCCACCGGAGCGGGTGCCAAGTCCCCGGCATCGCGGAGCCAGAACCCGCGGATCGGCAGGAACACATCTTCCCAGAGCGACGGCAGCGCGTCTCCCCGTGCCACTTCGGCCGCGCCGATCGGCACGACGGCGAGCTCGACGCGCGTCGGTCCCAGGCATTGCGCCAGGGGCGTCGCGGTCGGCCACCCCGCGTGCCCGGGCCGGGTCGGGAGATCGGCGCGCGACAACTCGCCCACGGCGCGCAGCAGCGTCACGAGGAGGTCGCCGCCCGGGGTCCACTCGTATTCGAAGAACCCGGGGGCGAGGAGGGCGAGCCCTCGCCGCCCGACGGCGGCCGCCACGAAGCGATGCGCCGGTGCCGTGGCGACCGGCGTTTCCCGGAGATACTCCGCCACCGGCACGCGCAGTGCGGGGCGCGCGACCGCGCCGAACGCGGTGCCCGCCACCGCGGCGACGTCCGCCAGTCCCGTGGGAACGCGAGCCCGCAGGCGGTGCCACGGGGCGCGGTTGTCGAGGGCGAGGATGCAGCGGACGACGGGACTATCGGCCAGCAGCATGACCACGAGTCGCACCGCGACGCGTCGGGCGACGTCGAACCGCGCCTCGAGCGCCGCGACGAGCGGTCCCGCCGCGAGCCGCCGCACCGTCACCGGCCCCGCGGCGCGCACCGGAGGATCGCCCGCCGCGGGGCAATAGCTGTATGAGTCCCCGGCGTCGCCCGCGTCTTCGAATCCCAGCACGCCCGAGAAGCGTTCCCCGGTGCGGCGGTCGTGCAGCGCGAGCGCCCCGCTCGCCTCGAGCGCGACCTCGATCCACCCATTCGCGAGCGAGCGTCGCTCGGCAACCGCCCTCGCGCTGGGAGGGCGCGGGGTGGCGCGCGCCGCGTCATCCGCCGCGAGACCGGCGCACTGCAGGCCGAGTCCCGGAAGGGTGGGCGCCCGCAGCGCGATCCGCAGCCACTCCACCTCGTCGAGATCGGGATAGTGGCGCGCCGCGTCGAGCTGCTCCATGCCGAGCCGTCGATCGAGCAGCTGCAGCGGCAGCGCGCGACCGTCGGGTCCTCGCAGCACGACGCGCCGGGCCCCGGCGGCGACACGGCCGCCCCGGCCGTCCGGCGGCCCGACCGCCACGTCGCGGCGAAACAGCGTCACGTCGGCGAGGAGGACGCCCGAGCGCGGCCGCGCGGCTGGGTTCCACAGTACGAGGGACGGTTGCGGCGCGGTGGTCCGTTCGCGCGCGGCGTCGGGGTCGTGATGCACGAGCTCGTACACGCTGCCGCGCACGATTTCTTGGCCGCGCGCTTCGACGTCCGTCAGCCGAGTCTCCATGGCGCGTGCGACGGCGTCGCTCGTGCAGCCACCGAGCGTGTCGTGAAACTGGCAGCGCACGAGCGTGCGCCACGCGCGCTCGAGGAGCGGGCGGCGATCGTGGCCACCGGCGCGGCGCGCCAGCGCGGCCAAAGGCTCGGCGTAGCGCTCGAGGAGGAGCTCGGCGGCGCCATAGCGACGCTTCAGAGGCGCGCGGGTCCCGTGCACGCCCTGGAGCGTCCAGACGGCACGGTAGGACCAGCGCAACTCCCCGGCTAGCGACGTCGGCTTGGCGCCGTCCGCGGCGGCCTGAAAGAACTCGTCGAGCCGCGACACGCGGAACGCGCTCTGCGGCTCGAGTTCGGCGAGGAGGTCGCGCAGCCGCGGCACGGCCGGATGCGCGGCGTGGTGGTCGGCGCCGATGAACACGGGGATGTGCTTGCCGCTCGCCCGGGCCACGAGCGCGCCGCGTACCGGCGCCCAGGCGGCGAACAGGCGATCGGCCACGGCGGGCAGCGCGGCGCCGACCTCGTAGCCCGCGGGGGGCAGGTGCCACAGCAGCACGTCCTTGCCATCCAAGCCGCACCAGCGGTAGAGGTCCCGCTCCTGACCGGGCTCGCCCCCGAGACCCCGCCAGACGACCCCGTAGCGGATTCCGAACTCGCGCGCCAGCGTGGGCCAAGCCGCCGGGTGGCCAAACGCGTCGGGGGAATACAGCACGTCGAGCCGCCCGCCCAGCCGCTCCGCGTCCGCCGCCCCCAAGAGCAGGTTGCGGATCAGCGCCTCCCCTGAGGGGATCTGCTCGTCGGCGAGCACGTACCAGGGCCCCACCTGCAGGCGGCCCGTCTTCACGAGCGCTCTCACGTCGCCGTCGCGCTCGGGGCGCGCGCGCAGATAGTCCTCGACGAGCACGGTCTGCCCGTCGAGCAGGAAGGACCGGTATGCGGGGTCTGCCTGCAGCCGCGCGATGGCGTCGTCCAGCGCCGGGACGAGCCGCGTCTCGAACGCGGCGGCGGGCAAGTACCATTCGCGGTCCCAGTGGGTATGTGGGATCAGGTGGAAGATGAAGCCGGTCATGACGCGCCTAAGCCTAAGGGGATGACGGCGCAGCCGCGAGCGGTGATATTGCGGCGCATGCGAAACCGCTTGGTGTTCGCGCTACCCGCGCTCATCGGTGTCACGCTCCTCGCGACGCGGCTCGTGCCGGGGCGCCAGCGCGACGGTGCGACGCTCTTACCCTCGGGCTGGCGCATCCGGCCCGCCGGTCGTCAGGTCGGGGTCGGCACGCTGCCGCTCAATCTCGTCACGCTGTCCGACGGCTCCCTGCTCGTGACGAACGACGGGTACGGCGAGAACGGCCTGATGCGGATCGACCCGACGGCGGGTCGCGTGGTGTGGCGGGCGCCGCTGCGCGCGATGGACACGACACGGTGTGGGTGAGCGGCGGCGGGACGAACCGCCTGTACCGCTACGTGTGGCAGGGCGGCGACACCTGGGGGACGGACAGCGCGACGCTCGCCGACTCGGGCGCCCACGCCTTCGCCGCGGGCGTCGCCGTGCTGCCGCGGCAGGGTCTCGTCGCGGTGGTCGCGAACCTGAGCGACTCGGTCTATCTGTTCGACGCCACGACGCTCGAGCGGCGGGCGGCGCTCGGCGTCGGCCACCGGCCCTACACCGCAGTCGCCGACTCCACGCGCCTCTACGTCAGCAACTGGGGCGATTCGAGCGTCTCCGTCATCGAGTTGTCTCCGCGCCCCCGCGTGCGGACCGCGCTCGCGGTCGGGCCCCACCCCTCCGCGCTCGCGCTGCGGGGCCGCGAGCTGTTCGTGGCACTCGCCGGCGCGAACGGCGTGGCGCGGGTCGATCTGGCGCGGGGCGCGGTCGTCGAGCAGCTCACGGTCGCCCTCGCGCCGCGCGCTCCCGCCGGGAGCGATCCCAACGCCCTCGCGCTGGCGCCGGACGGCCGCACCCTGTACGTCGCGATGGCCGGGAACAACGCGGTGGCGGTGGTGCGCCTCGGCCCCGCGGGCGGCCGCCTCGCCGGGCTGATTCCGAGCGGGTGGTACCCCACCGCCGTGGCGACCTCGGCGGACGGGCGCACGCTGTACATCGCGAACGGCAAGGGCGCGGGCTCGAGCCCCAATGCCGACGGGACCTACATCGCGCGTCTCATCACCGGGTCGGTCGCGATCGTCCCGGTCCCCGATTCGGCGACGCTGGCGCGGGACACGCGCGAGGTGTACGCGCTCAGTCCCTTCTCGAACGCGCGACTGCGGCCGCGCGTCGGCGCGGGCGACCCGCCCGGCGAGCTGAAACACGTCGTCTACATCATCCGCGAGAATCGCACCTACGACCAGGTGCTCGGAGACGTCGCGGCGGGCAACGGCGACCCGCGCCTCGCCATCTTCAACGACACGGTGACGCCGAACGCCCATGCGATCGCCCGGCGCTGGGTCCTGTTCGACAATTTCTACGTGGAGGGCACGGTCTCCGCCGATGGGCACGAGTGGGCGGATCGCGCCTATGCCGGCGACTACACGGAGAAGACCTGGCCGGCCATCTCCCCGCAGGGGGGGCGCGACTGGGATCTGCGGAGCGGCGAGGATGTCGCCAACCCGAGCGGCGTGTACGTCTGGGACGCCGCGCGCCGCCGCGGCCTCTGGGTCGTCAACTTCGGTGAGATGACCGACTCGACGTCGCACGACTCGAGCAACTGGCGCCCCGCGCGCGCGAGCCTCCCGGGGCTCCGGGACATCACGGTCCCGAGCTATCCCGGGTTCGTCTTGGACATCGCGGACACGACGCGCGCGCGGCTCTTCAGCGACTCGGTGGCGAGCTGGGATCGCCAGGGCCGCTTCCCCGACCTCGTGATCCTCTGGCTGCCGCGCGATCACACGTACGGTCGGCGCGCCGGCAAGCCGACGCCGCGCGCCATGGTGGCCGACAACGATCTCGCGCTCGGGCAGATCGTGGAACGGCTGTCGCGCTCGCCGGCCTGGAGCACGCTCGCGGTGTTCGCGCTCGAAGACGACGCGCAATTCGGTCCGGACCACGTGGACGCGCACCGATCGGTGCTGCTCGTCGCGTCGCCGTTCGCGCGCCGCGGCGTGGTGGACAGCACCTTTTACACGACGAGCTCCGTCGTGCGCACAATCGGTCTGATCCTCGGCCTCCCGCCGCTCAGCCAATACGACGCGGCCGCCACGCCGTTGTGGAACGCCTTCACGCGGCACGCGGACCTCACGCCCTTCGCGCAGCGACCGAACGGCTGGACGTTCGACGAGGTGACCCCCCGCGCCTTCCGCTCGCGGATCCCCGACGGCGACTTCGCGGGCGCCGACGGGGCCGACGAGACGGAGCTGAACCGCGAGATCTGGGAGAGCGTGCGGCCGGTCGCGCCGATGCCAGCGCCGCGCCACGCGCTGCTACACGGCCGCTAGCTCAGCCACGTCCTCGGCGCGCCGGTAGTGGCGGTGGGCGACGCGGCGCCCGCGGGCCAAGAGGGCCCGGATATCGCCGCGCACCTGGGCCTGCTTCAGGCGACCAAAGGTGGTGCCGAGGCCGGGGACGGCGGCGTCTTCGGGGTCGTCGGCGGTGAGCACGAGAAACAGGCCGGTGTTGGGGCCACCCTTGTGCAGCTGCCCGGTGGAGTGGAGGTAGCGCGGGCCGAAGCCCAGCGTCGTCGCCGCGCCGAGCGCCCGGGCCCAGGCGGCCCGCACGGCCGCGAGCCGCGCCGCGATGTCGGGGCGCGGTGGCAGGTAGGCGAGGATCGCCAGGTAGTCCCCGGGGCGGGCGGCGGCGCGCAGCGCTTCGGGCGTCAAGGTGGCGAGCGGGGCCGTCGCCGCACCGCCCGAGAGGGCCAGCTCGGCCCGCGCCAGCGCTTTCGCCGCTTCCACGTCCGGCTGATCGAAGGCGTTCACGCCGAGCGCCTGGCAGAGGTGGTAGGTGGCGTATTCCCAGTGCAGGAACTCGGCGCCCAAGTCGAGTGGCTCGGCCGAGAACTCGGTCACGACCTGCGCATCGGGGCGCGGCGCGGCGACCGGGTCGTCCACGATCGGGATCACGCCGCGCCCCTGCTTCCCCGAGCTCTCCGCGACGAGTTGCTCGATCCAGTCGGCGAGACGCGCCACCGGCGGGGGCGGGCGTAGCACGAGCTTCTCGCGACCGTCCCGCGCTTGGGCGGCGAGCGCCGCCCCGCGCGCTTGCGCCCCGGTCACGTTCATGGCGGCGGCGCGCTCGCACAGGGTGCGACCGTCGATCCCCACCAGGGCGGCCGGGAGCATGCCGACGACGGTCAGCGCCGCGTAGCGTCCCCCGACGTCAACGGGATGGGGGAACACGGCGCGGCAGCGGCGCTCGCGCGCCAGCTGCTCGAGTGGGGACCCCGGCGCGGTGATCACGGCGAACTGCGGGGGCTCCGCCCGCGCCGCGAAGTAGGCGTAGAAGGCGAGCGTCTCCACCGTCGTGCCCGACTTGCTGGTGATCAGGAACAGCGTGCGATCGAGGTCGGGGGCACGGGCGACGTCCAGCACCGCGGCGGGATCGGTGCTATCGAGGACCGACAGGGCGGAAGCCCCGAAGCTCGTCGCGAGGACCCGTGGCGCGAGACTCGAGCCGCCCATCCCGCACACCACGAGGCGGGTGAGCCCGTCCCGGCGCACGGCGGTGGCGAAGCGCGTGAGCTCGTCCCACTGCGCGAGCGAGACGCGAGGCGCCTCGATCCAGCCGAGTTGGCTCATGGGATCGCGTAACATAACGCGACCTCGCCGCACGCGACGCGTGGAATTAGGTTAGCGCCATGAGGTCGTGGTGTCCG
>WNFJ01254763.1_pt1 | contig 27145 bp, 18 predicted proteins | sample 5400461 | NCBI WGS metagenome assembly WNFJ01 (sample SAMN13153349, study PRJNA577476) | soil metagenome | isolation source: 115 cm saprolite on Douglas fir-dominated hillslope | place: USA:California | collected 2013-09-17
ACTCGGCCTCATGAATTTACCGGGCGATAGTCAGATTTCGTCTGCTTTACGGGGGCCGGAATTTGAGATTAGAAATTCAGCCGGCGTTGCGCTCGGCGTTGAAGTCGTAGATGAGATACATCTTTAACGCGCCTTCCTGAACTTCAGCCCGCACGTCTTTTACCTGGGCCTTTAAGGTGCCGCCGGTTGCCTGAATCGGCAGGGAAAGCGCGAGTTGGGATACGCGCAGCACTTCGAACGGGTTCAGCCGCTCATCGATTGTCTTGCGCACGAACGCAGTGACCAAACCGCTTACCAGTGATGAAGTGCCTTCCAAAACCACTTCCTCAATGTTCAAGCGGCCAAACACGGTCTGCTTCGATTGGTCGTATGACAGATCAACGGTCGCGCGCGCCGTCCCCGTGAACTGAATACACTGGGTGAGGATTCGATAGCTGCCCGTGAAGGCCAGGGGCGCGATAATTTTTCCGCCGGCGAACTGCACTCTGGTTTTTACGTTGTCGCCGTCGGGATTGAGCACGACGACGTTGTCGCACTGAGCCTCAAAGGCTGCCGGCTGCCACGGTGTCTGCGGCTGCAGTTGTGAGAGTTTGAGTTGCGGCGGACCAAGCTTTTGAAAGATTGTGCCCAGCAGTGAGTCGAAAAACTTTTCATCGATAGTGACCGTCACCGTCCCCGTCGTCAACGCATTGGGATCGGGCGGCTTTAAGGGAACGCCCGGCAGACTCCGCGCTCTGGGCATGCCTAGAAAATACGCCGTGCCGACCGCACCGAGCAGCAACCCTGCGATCAGAATCAAAAGGTATCTAGTCATGGTTTGGTAGCAGCCGGAGAAGGTGAGCCGCCCGCGGGCGAAGGCGACGCCCCGCTCTGCGAACCCTGGCTCGAGATCATCGCTTTGATGATGGCCGCCACGGCGTTGGTCAACGCATCAATCTGCTGACGAATTTTTTCCGGGGCGACTTGTGCGTAACCCGTAGGCACCTCAAACAGCGACGCGGCAATGTCCGTCTTGATGTCCTTCATCTCGGCCACGACGCGCGCCGCTTTGACACCTTTCACATCGCCTGAGCTTTCCGCCAGCATTTCTGCTCGCAGCGGCAAGCCGGTTTCCTTATCAACGTAAACAAAGGCCTCAGCTTTTACTTCACCGGCTTTGGTACTGGTGTTCGTTGAGGCGCTATATCGATATTTGTCAGCCGCGCGACCGTTTATCAAACCTTCGCCGGCGGGTTCCACTCCTTTTCTGTTTTTTAGAGCTTCAACCAATTGACCCGGCGTCAGCAGTTTGTGCAACTGAATACCCGTGGCGTCCTGCGACAGTTCGGCATATTGTTTTCGAGCAGGCAAAACTACGTAATGCTGGTTGTTGTGATCGAGATAGATCAGCGGCGAGCCGTCCGGCAACCTGAACTCAACGCGTCGATCTTGGCCGCTGCGCGCCACCTGCACCGCGAGCGGCGCGATACCTATGGCTTTATCGCCGCCTTCGGTTTCAAGGCTGAAGGTCAGGGTGGCGCTGTATTTCTCAGGCTCGCGGGTATTTATTGTCGGTCCGCGATCGGTACCTTCTGAATTCGCGTTTGCGCTGTTGACATTGGAATTTATCGTTGCTGAATTCGCATTGGCATTAGTATTGACGTTTGTGTTCGCCGGTTGGCAGGCACTGCCCATTAGCAACACCAGGAGTCCCAGCACTAGTCCAAAAGGCTTCAGGGCAGAATTTTGATCGAGCATAGTTAACCTCGGTAAGCGCGTTCCGGCGCCGTCGATAATTCTTTAATCTTAAGAAGGGGGTCGGCAGTCAGGATATCATGCATAGCCTCGATGAGAAAGACGGCGCGCATGAGAAGAATTGATGAAGCGGATTTTGAAAGACTTCACGGGAAGTATTGCGTTGGGTGATCTCAGCTATGACATCTCACGGTTTAGATTTTTCTTGCCTTGTTAACTCCTTCCGGTGTATAAGGCCTTTGTTCTCGCACGAGGTTCAGCCTCTCGTCTTTTTGAAAGGAGACTCACAGTGCGATTCCTTAAGAGCTCTCTCAGATTCCTTGTGTTAACAAGCCTCGTGGTGACTGCGTTTGCCGTTTCTACGAGTAAGCCCGCACCCTCGCCACGAGACGGCAAACAATTACCAGTGGATTCGGCAACCGCGGAGCGCTTGATGGCGTGCCCCGAAGGGTATCCGGTCAACTGCGGAGATGGCTATTGCTGCAAGCCTGGTCGGTTATGTTGCGGAGGTGGAAGCTGTTGTCCTGGGGATACACCGCATTTTTGTCCAACTTCAAACATGTGTTACAAATACTACACCGATGCCCAAAAGGATTGTGGGAGTGAGTATAAGGTTTGTGTGCGGCCCTGAGCGATATTGACTCCTTAATGACTCACAGAACTAAATCTTTCCTGGGTCAGCCAATAGGCGGCGAGATTCGTAGTCTCGCCGCTTTTATTTTGATCACCCGCTTTTAAATATTTGACACTGGCACCAGCTTGCAGTAAAAGGCGTCTGCTGTTCGACTCTGCGACAAAAACCAGGTGACCCAATGAAACATCTTTTCCTAATCGCCGCGCTCGTGCTGTCAGTAGCCGCTTGCAATCTCAGCAGTAAGTTCAAGAGCAACAACAACGCGAATTCGTCGTCGTCGTCGAGCGAGTCCACCACCGGCGGAGGCGAGCAGGTCGAGCAACCGAACCCGACCGCCGCCCAGACAGCAGCACTGGCTAACGGCGAAACCGTCAAATGGGATCAGCAAGGAATTACCTGGACATTGCCGCCGGGCTGGAAGAAACAAGAGGTTCGCAACGAATCGTTTAGTTATGGTGGTAACGGCGCGTTTCTGATCGTGTCCGTGTCGGTCTTACCGCAGATGGAGAATCTAACCGATGCCAGCATCAAGGCCATGTACGAAGGGGCGAAAACTAATCAGAAGATCGGTAAGTATGACGAAGTCAGATGGCTGGCACTTGATGGCCAGCGGGGCGTCCAGTTTCGCGAATCGAAGCCCGAAATGGCCGACGACATTCGTCGTCTGCAGTGGCAAGCCTATAGAAAATACGCGGGCCAGACGCAGTTAGTTAATCTCATTCTCTCAACCAACGGCGCTGCTTTTCCCAAACACGAGGACGAACTCTACGCCATCCTTTATTCAACCAAGCTGGTCCACTGAGGTCCCAAGGCAAAGAGCAAAGGTAATAACGGAGCGCGGACATCCGTGTCCGCCTGAGCGCGCAACGCGAAAAAACAAGGAGCGGAGCTGACAGCTTCGCTCCTCGTGTTTTTGGAGCCGGGACCGATAGCGCGCTGCGCGCGCTGGCGGACACGGATGTCCGCGTTCCAGATTTCAGTCCTTCTTTATTACGTTCCGATGCACCCAAACGTTGGACTTCGCTTTATCACGAGTTTCAAAGAATACGCTGCCGGAAGATTCGCGCGTAACCGTCTGCACCCGAGGTGAAACGTCTTTCTCCTTCTCGGTTCCTTTCGAGTCATCAAGAAACGCCCGAACGGAATCCGCCGGCGGCGCTGAGAATTTCTCGCCGCGACGGAGTTCGGCTATCGCTTCAATGGCGCTGGCCTTCAAGAGCTTGGGCCAGAGCTTCTTGAACAGGACACTCGAAGCATAGATATCGGCGCTGTTAATTTTGCCGTTGATGGCAAAGACATAGCCGATGACGTCGGTTTTGCCATTAACGATTCCAGACAGCGCGTCGATGTAATTTTCAGCGGTCTTTTGCACTTCCTTATTTTCCAACGCGAGCTGAAAGCTGGTGGGCGATGCTTCGTTTTTGACGTTGCCCCCCACGTTGGCGCTGAGTTTATCCTGGGCCGCGGCAACTTCCCGCCATACTTCGCCCTGCGATCCGCGCGCCTTTGCCGCGAGTTTCACTTCGCGACTGGCAACCACGTTCGAGGAAGAGGTGAAAGTAGTAACCTCTTCATTTCCGCGCCGGCTCCAGCGACCATTCTCGACACAGAAGGCGGCGATCGGAATCTTGCCCGAACGCGGTGGCAGGATCAGATCGACGACCAGCATGCGATCCTGCTGGCCACCTTTTACGATGTCGCCCGACTGCACGAAGACCTCTTCGCTGGAAATATTCTCAATCGAGAGTTCATTAACCGAGCGCGTTTCGCGCACGATTACTTTTCTTTGCACCAGGGCTTCTTGCAGCGTTATGAAAGTCTGCCCCTTGATTTTGTCTTTCCCATGAATCAGGAACACCGTCAGGTTTCCCTGCGTGAACGGCCCTTCCAGGCGATATTCATCTTTCTCCTGCGGCCTTTGGGCCGCATGGCCACCCCAGGCACTGACAATGGCGAGCGGCGCCGCGATCGATAACAAAAGCCCGGTCACCAAACTAAACAGCTTCGTCTTCTTCATTTTTTTCTCCTTCCAGTTAGCTCAACTTGAACGTTGCCGTGCGCTAGTCTGGGGAGATCTCTCCCACACAGCGTGAAAGCTGAAACCCGTCACTCCGCGAGTAAAGCGTGTGCGGAGACTTTGTTGGTTTAGAACGCGGATGGGGAGGGTTCTTGCGTTTGGAGAGTAATAATCGCGTCGGTTCATCGCCCGGACCTTGTCTCGGCGTAGCACCACCCGAAACACTTCGTTACTGAAGTCATATGACAATAGGGAGACTTTTCAGGCGAGAGAGGTTAAGGCGACTGTCTGGTTCAATCTCATGACGTCGGAACTTGCCCCGGCTGTACTAAAAAACTATTGACAAGCGCCCGCAGGCCGATTAGTGTCTGCGCGTTTAGTTTGTTCCGACTTCTACCCTCGCGATTCGGTTTGACGCACTCTTTGAGGAGCCCCGGTGGTGAAGCGTTGGCGGCTTCCCTTCCGTATGTCGATGGCCACTTAAACGTCGCCTTATTTAGACTACCTGCTACGTTCTGCTCAGATGAAGAGCAGACACCATTATCGATCCCTTAAGATCGGAGACTAATGATGGCACGCAAATGGACCGTGATGGTTTACCTCGCCGGAGATAACAATCTCAGTGATGAATGCGTGTGGGCGATAAGCGAGATGAAGAGAGTCCCTCTCGCGAACGAGGTCACCGTAATTGCGCAGCTCGACACCGGGATTCATGAGAACCCTAAGTTAATAATCAGAGAGGGCAGCGCGCCAGGCGAAATCAGACGCGAGATGTCTCGATTGCGCAAGGCCGCACATAAAAAAGCGAAAGCGGCCGAGATTGCTCGGAATAAGACTGCGAAAATGCTCACCCGAGCTGGTGGAGAAAAGAAGGTTTTGAAAGAGGCGCCCGCGCCGGTGAGTTACGCCGACGTGATCTATAAGTTTATCGAAGAATGCATCGGGACGCCGGAGAAGCCCGGCCCGTATCGCGCGGACCACTACATGCTCGTTCTGGGCGGTCACAGCGGCGGCATTTTGGGGGATTTTCTCAGCAAGGAAGAAGCACGGGGCATTTCCAGTCTGAGCGTCATCAGTTTGGCGAGGCTTCTCGGAAAGGTCAAACGCACGCTGCTCGGCGACAAGATTGACATCCTCGGTCTGGATAGTTGCCTGATGAGCATGTCCGAGGTAGCGTACTCAGTCCACAATTTCGCGAAGGTAATGATCGGCGCTGAGGGTTTTGAGCCGACTGCCGGCTGGCCCTACGAAGCAATCCTTGGAGCAGTGAATCACGCAGCCCGAAATCCTTCAAAAGACAGGGACAAGGATGTGAAGGAACTCGCGAAGGAAATCGTACGCAAATACATCCAGTTCTACACCGACTATCAGGAAGCGGGGGTTTCGGTAGACTTAGCCGCCTGCGATCTTAGCCAGAGTGTCCACTTAACGAAATCTGTCAAGAATCTGTCGCGCGTCCTGCGTCAATGTCTGGAAGAAGAATCACGAGACAAGGAAGATGTCGGATGGAAGAAAGAGGTCAGGAACGCGGTGATCCTGGCGCACTGGCAAGCACAACCTTACAAGCGCGAGCAGTACACTGATCTCTATGACTTCTGCGAGCGCTTGCAGTATTACTGTTCGCGTCCGATAGTGGCCGAGGCCTGCCAACTGGTAATGAACGTTATCGGGGGCAACGGGCACAAAGAAAAAAGGGAAACGGTGGTTCGACCGGATATTTCCTCCTACTCGAACGTTCGCGGAAACAAGCTTGCCGAAGAGTTGAGCAAGTCTACGGGCTTCGTATTGAAATCCTGCTACAGCGGGCTAACCGTGCAATATTCTTATGGGGTATCAATCTATTTCCCCTGGTCCGAAGAGATAGCTGAGACGGAATGGGTGGCTGCCCTGAGCGAATATGCGGGAATCTATTTCGCCAAGGACTCAGAATGGATCCATTTCTTGCGGGATTACCTTAACGCCACGCAGCGCCCCGCACGTGAAGGACGAGGGGAACCCGATTTCTTCAATGATCGTTTGACACTTGGGTCGTTTAGCGTAGGAAACCAGATGGCATGCACCTTGTTGTCGCATCGCAAAGTCAGAGAGGGTTCGATAACGCGAGAAGGTTCGATAACGCGGGAAGGCTCGATCACCCGGGAAGGTTCGATTACGCGGGAAGGTTCGATCACGCGGGAGGGTTCGATCACGCGGGAGGGTTCGATTACGCGGGAAGGTTCGATCACGCGGGAGGGTTCGATTACGAGAAAAGTTTCGAGAACAGAATAAGCACGATGCGAAATCCGCCAACGTGGTTCTACCAATGTAATGAGCTCGACGGTGATGGGTCCCAGGACTCAAACAAACGGAGCCAAAGCAGAAAGAAATCCTCGGCCCGGACAAAGTCAAAGACGAAAGGCCGATACGCAAAGTCGCACAGATAGCTGACGCGTCTCTTTTGTGGGCAGATTCACCGCAGAGACAACAAGCGAGCCCGGAGAGAGACCGAGAGAAACTTGAAATCGGGTGCGTTGCCACAACGTTCGGGATTAGGTTGAAAAAGCGAACTCAAGAAAAGATTGAAAAACGAGCCGCATGGATGTCGCCTTACAAGCGTTTTAGTTTCAGCTTGGCCCTCGCAACTCTTGTCTTCGCTTTGTCGGAGCCAATAGACAAGCGCATTGGCGGCGTGTGCTCGATGGTGCGGGCGGAGTCCAATAGGGCAGAACGCGTCATGCCGCTACCTGCTCCGGGCAAATCTACTGCCTTAGAACTCTCTTCAGGCGAGATTCATTCCTACCAGTTCACACTCAAAACGGGATTTCTGTTCCACGCAACCGTCGAAACCGAACAGATCAATGCGCGCTTAACACTCTTTCATCCCGACGGACGAACGCTTATTCAACTAGACTGCCGTCAACACTACCCCACGCCCGCGTCAATCATCGCTGACATTGAGGGCACATATCGCTTGGAAGTCCGTTCGCTGGAAACCGACCAAAGCCGCGGACGTTACGAGTTGCGGGTTGCTGAAATCAGAATCGCTAATCCGAAAGACAGATCACGTATCGACGCCGAAAGGGGTTTTTCCGACGGTGAACTGTTGCTCAAAGAGTGGAAAGCAGACTCCAGTCGGCGCGCGATTGAAAAGTTCAAAACTTCGTTGAGTTCCTGGAGACTCGTCAGCGATCGTCGGGGAGAAGCGTTAACGCTCAGTCGGATCGGAGATGTGTACGAGCTTTTTGGCGAATTCAGTACCGCGATCACTTTTTACCACGCAGCACTCTTAATTGATAGAAGAACGGGCGATCGCCGGAGCGAGACGGAAGCGCTGAACAAGATCGGCTACGTTTATATTTCCGTGGGCGATAATCAAAAGGCACTCAAGTATTGCAGCGATGCTCTCAGGTTAAGCCGGTCGCTGGGAGACAAACGCGATGAGGCGCAGGCGTTAAATAATATTGGTGAAGTTCAGAATTGGTCAGGCGAGGTCCAGAAGGCCCTCGAATTCTATGGCCAGGCCCTGGTGATTTGGACAGACCTGGGCGATCCCTCAGGCATGGCACAGACCCAAACTTATCTCGGCTTTACCTTTTCCGATTTAGGGCAGATACCAATCGCCTTTGATTCTTATGAACGCGCCCTCTCTCTTTGGAGATCCGTGTATGACTTGCGCGGTGAAGGCACCACTCTCACCGCTATCGGTCGGCTCTATTCGAGAATGGGAGAGAGTCAGAAGGCGCTTAGTTATTTCGAAAAGGCGCTGCACCTGATGCAACCGATCGGCGACCCGATCGGTGAAGCCAGAATCCATAACGGCATGGGGTACATCTATGATCGTTTAGGTGATAAGCAGCGAGCTCTTGAATATTACAATAAAGCTTTGACACTCCATCAAGCCATTCAATATCCCAACGGCTTGAAAAACACTCTCTATGACATCGCAAGTGTCTATTACTCTCTGGCAGATTACGAGAACGCATTGAATTACTACAAACAAGTGCTGTCAATTTCCACCGCCACTGTCGATAAGCGGCTGCAACTTTACGCCCTTCAAGGAATCGGAATGGTTTACGACGCTTCCGGGAATAAGGCGAAGGCGCTCGAAAACTACACCCTGGCACGACGGTTCTACCACACCCAGAAAGACCTGCGGGGCGAGGCGGATGTGCTTAACCTAATCGGTCGTCTCTACGAAGCGCGGGGCCTTAGGCTGAAGGGATTGGACTTTTACGAAAGGGCGTTAGCGCTCGCTCAGCAGGCGAACTATCGCGTAGCGGAGGCCGCCACTCTCTACAATCTTGCGCATGCGGAGCGCGATGATGGCGCCCTGGAGAAAGCGCGCGGTCATGTACAGACGGCCCTCGAGGTCATTGAATCGCTCCGAATTAAAGTAGTCAGTCAGGAGCTTCGCACTTCATACTTTGCCAGTGTGCACCAACATTATGAGCTCTATGTCGACATACTCATGCGCTTGCACAAGAACTATCCGAATGAAGGATTTGAAACAACAGCTCTTGATATCAGCGAAAAAGCCCGCGCGCGTTCGCTACTTGAATTATTGAACGAAGCTCGGGCTGATCTTCGACAGGGTGTCGATCCGGCGCTGCTGGAACGAGAGCGCAATCTGGAACAAGCAATCAACGCCAAGGCAGAGCGACATGCACAAATGGTCGCCAGCAAGGATGACCCCCAGACCCAGACCCTTGCCCGAGAACTAAGTCAATTGACCACGGAATACGATGAAGTCAAGGCGCAGATCAAATCCAGGAGTCCGCGCTATGCCGCGCTGACGCAGCCACAACCCCTGAGCTTGAAAGAAATTCAGAACCGTCTGCTGGATGATAATTCTTTGTTGCTCGAGTACATGCTCGGTGACGAGCGGAGTTATCTGTGGGCGGTTACGCGCACTGAGATTTCGAGCTATGAATTGCCGCCCCGAGCTCAAATTGAGGACGCCGCGCAAAGATTCCGCAATCTGCTAACGGCACATCAACCGATTGCCGCCGAGTCATTCGATCAACGTCAGGCCCGAATCAAGGAAGCCGATGATCATATCTGGCAAGCGGCGGCGTCCTTCAGTCAAATGATCCTCGGGCCGGTGAGCAGCAAACTCGGGACTAAGCGATTGCTGGTCGTTCCCGACGGTGTGCTGCAGTACATCCCTTTTCAGGCTTTGACGGAGCCGCAGAAAACAAGAAGCGCAACGGCGCCGGCAAACACGCCTGCCGACTCAGGTGAGCCAATCCCCCTCCTGGTCGGTCATGAGATCGTCAACGAACCCTCTGCTTCCGCGCTGGCCCTGGTGCTGAGTGACACTTCGCAACGCCGGCCCGCACCCAACAGCATCGCCATTTTTGCGAATCCGGTATTTGATGTGGACGACCCCCGGGTTAAGTCGCGAGGGGCAACTCAATCACAATCAGCCGATTCGACGGAGACGGTAGAAGTGCAAGAAACTTTCCGTGAGATCGGATTTGGCGAAGGGAAAATTCCGGCGCTACCGGCTTCTCGTGACGAAGCCGAAGCCATCATGGCGGTCGCACCCTCAGGCACGGGAATGAAAGCCCTCGGCTTTGACGCCAATCGGGCCGCGATTACGAAACCTGAGCTGGCGCAGTATCGAATCGTGCATTTCGCGACGCATGGTTTTATCGATTATCAGCATCCCGAACTGTCGGGACTCGTGCTTTCGCTCGTCGATCAAAATGGAAGACCGCAAGAAGGTTTTGTGCGCCTGCACGACATCTACAATCTGAAACTGTCCGCCGACCTGGTAGTGTTGAGCGCCTGTAATACAGGACTGGGAAAGGACGTTAAGGGCGAAGGCTTGATCGGCCTGACGCGTGGTTTCATGTACGCGGGCGCCGGGGGCGTCGCCGCTTCGTTGTGGAAGGTTGACGACGACGCCACGGCCGAATTAATGAAACACTTTTATGAAGGGATGTTTAAGCGAGGGCTCACTCCGGCAGCCTCTTTAAGAGAAGCGCAGCTGGGCATGTGGATACAGAAGCGTTGGCATGCGCCCTACTATTGGGCCGCGTTCGTCATCCAGGGTCAATACGACCAGCAAGAGATGACTGGCCTTCAACGTTCGCCGGCAAAGTCATTAGCGATCGCGGCAGGTGTTGGCGTGACGCTCTTCCTGGCGGTGATTCTTCTCTTGAGGCGAAGACGGAAAAGGATTCTTTAGGTACAATACGGCGGGCAAGCGATGCATGTATTAGCGCAGTGTCGCCTTAGTCCCGCAAACTCAATGCACAAAAACTGGGACTTGACTCGAGAATCCTTCGAAGCACTCTTAGCCTGGCTCGATCCAAATCGCGAAGTAGCAGGCCAGAAATATGAGGACATTCGCACTCGGCTGATCAAAATCTTCGCGTGTCGGGGTTGCTACGAACCCGAAGACCTTGCGGATGAGACGATTAATCGCGTCACCAACAAGCTTGAAGAGATCGAAGCTACCTTCATCGGCGAGCGCGCACGATATTTCTATGGCGTAGCAAACAAAGTGCATCTCGAATATCTGCGGAGAAAACCCGCCCCACCTTTGCCGGCCATGACAAACACGTCTGAAGAAGCAGAACGTCGATATCGATGCCTTGATCTATGCGCTAGCAAGCTTACTTCGGAAAATCGCGAACTGGTTTTTCAATACTATCAAGAAGAAAAACGGGCCAAGATAGAACACCGCAAACACCTGGCGGATCGCCTCGGAATTGCCGTCAACGCATTGCGCATCCGGGCACACCGCATTCGCAAGTCCCTTCAGGATTGTGTCAGGGAATGCCTTGAGGAAGCGACCGCTTGAAATGATATGGGCTAAAAGATCATTTAGGTTGGGGGCGGGGATTACAGGCATTGAAGTCACAAATGGAGACACAACAAGCGATCAGGCAATACCTGCTGGGAATTCTGGCGCAAGAGCAGGCGGTAGAGCTGGAAGAGCAGCTGCTTATCGACAGTGAACTTTATGAAGAGCTGCTAATTGCAGAAGATGAACTGGTTGATCAGTTTCTCAGCGGTGAGATGCCTGACGCGGAACGAGAGACGGTCGAAAAGCATTTTCTTCGGGCGCCCGGGCGACAGGAGCAATTGCTTTTCGCTCGCACGCTGAAAGAATACGTGTCCACCAATGGGCCGCAGGCCGTCAAGAACCCAGGAGCCCAGCAGAAAACGGCAGATGAAAGAAGATCCTGGTTATCACGGTTGTTTCCGCGATATCCCGCCCTCGCCTTTTCGCTCGCCGGTGCTCTGGTGCTGATAATTATTGGTGGAATCTGGTTAGCAAACAGAATTAGCAATAGACGTAACGAGTCTCAAGCAGTTTGGGCGATCGAACTCACTCCCGGGCTGCAGAGGGATGAAGGTGGAATTAAGAATTTTTCCATACCTGCCAACATTGATGCGGTTCGCCTACAACTCGATTTGCCCGAAGGTCAATACCAATCCTATGAAGCCATCGTCCTGGATGTCGATGGCCGCTCAGTGATCACTCGCAAAAACCTCAAGGCTCAATTGGCAAACGGCCACCAGATTGTCCTCCTGGACGTGGAGGCCGCCCTCTTAACTCCGGGCGATTACCGGGTCAAGCTTAGTGGATTGTCCGCCAGCGGAAGCCTTGAGAGTTTAGGCAGCTATCCCTTCAAAGTCCTCAAGAAATAGCCAGTCCACGCTACTTTCAGCAAATACTTGAGCCTTGCCGCAGAGCCTGGTTTCAGCTGTTTTCTCTTTCACTCAGAAATTTTATTGTTCGACCGTGAAATGTTCTGGCAGATCCTGACATATAGCAATAGACGTGGCTAGATAGGATTAGAGGTTGTTGGACCATCACCTGGTCAGCGAAAAACTCAGAATCTCACCCCACACAGTTAGACGCAGTCCTCACGGAGCGGTGGGCCGAAGGCGGTTGAAAACAACCGAATTTGGCCCGCCGCTTCATTTTTTTCGATCCTACTCGGGATGGGTCGTAGGGGCGTCGGCGTGCGGGACAAAACACTGACGGCAGCGCGCTTCATACATCCCTTCGCCCCCCACGGCGACACGCTCTTCAGATTCAAAAGTGCGTTGCGTATAGTTGGCCGGCTGCCCGCACTTCATGCAGATCGCATGCGTCTTGGTTATGTATTCCGCGACCGCCAGCAGCTGCGGCATCGGCTCCCAGGGTTTGCCCGTATAATCCTGATCCAGTCCAGCGACGATCACGCGCAGGCCACGCTCGGCCAGTTCGTTGACGATGTCGACCAATTCGTTGTCAAAGAATTGCGCTTCATCAATCCCAACCACTTCGGTGTCCGGATCTACATTTGCGAGCACGTCGGCGGCGGTGCGAACATTCGTCGATTCATGCTTCATCTCTGAATGCGAGACGATGTGATTTTGCGAGAAACGTTTGTCGATCTCAGGCTTGAACACCTGAACTTTCTGCCGCGCAATCTTTGCGCGACGAAGACGGCGAATCAGTTCTTCCGATTTGCCGGAAAACATCGAGCCGGCAATCACTTCGATCCAGCCAGCACTGCGCCGCGCCTGGCCCGGATGGTCGCTGCGGCTCTGGATATCCATTTCTTCAGGTTCGTTAGTTCGAATCATTGTCGCTGTGGTGCTCATTTCGATATCTTAATTCTCTTTCCTATGAAATCAGGCACGTCGGGCATGCAGTCTAATTCAAAGCGATTCATTTCCCAAAACCGCCGCCGCCGGGTGTGACGATCCGCACTCGATCGCCTGGTCGCAGATCCCAACTTCCTTTGGACGGCAGTTCTTCACTGCTGCCGTCGCGACGAATGATAAGAGCGTGACCAACATCGCCATCCGCACCGCCCTGTAGTCCATAAGGCGCGCGCTTTCTCCGATCAGATAGCAAGGACATGCGCGCCGGCGCGAGCGTTTCAATTTCCCTGATCGCGCCATCGCCGCCTTTGTGTTTTCCTTTTCCACCTGATCCTTTGCGAATTCGATATTGCCGGACTCGCAGAGGGTAAGCGTACTCAAGCGCTTCGGCCGGCGTGTTCAAGCTGTTCGTCATGTGCGTGTGCGTCGCGCTCATGCCATCCTGCGCGGGCCGCGCGCCCATTCCGCCCGCGACGGTTTCATAGTAAGAAAATTCAGCGCCGGTGCGCGAATCGAGCCCGCCGATGGTGAGGTTATTCATCGTGCCCTGACTCGCCGCGGGAATTCGATCGGGAATAGCCTGGGCCAGGGCTTTGAATACGACATCGACAATGCGCTGGGACGTTTCGACGTTTCCACCCGCAACCGACGCTGGATGAGTCGCGTTGACGACAGTACCCCGCGGTGCGATCACTTCGATCGGCTCAATTAGACCGGCGCTGGCCGGAACATCGCCGGGAATCAGACACCGAAAGACGTACGAGACCGCCGACACGGTGATTGCTTCGACCGCATTCAAGGCACCGGCGACCTGCGGTGAACTGCCGGTGAAATCTATCTGTGCGCGATCGCCTTTGACCGTAACACGAACACGAATCGGCACCCCGTTGGCGTTGATGCCGTCATCATCAAGCGCGTCTTCGGCTTCATAACTCCCGTCCGGGATCGCTCCGATGACGTGGCGCATTACGCGGGCCGAGTACGAAATCAAGTGTAAAGCGTAATTGTTGGCTTCCTTCCGTCCTCGCCGTTCGACGATTTCCAGCAGCCGCGTCGCTCCGGTTTTCAGCGAGCCGATCTGCGCTTCAAAATCGGCGCGTCTCTCCTGGTTGCTGCGGACATTGGCGAGGATCAGCTTCATTACGTCGTCGCACATTTCCCCGCCCCGGACGATTCGAACAGGTGGAATACGGACGCCTTCACCGTACACATCCGTGGCCAGACCCATCGAACCGGGCGTGGCGCCGCCGATGTCGGCATGGTGCGCGCGATTGGCGACGTAGAAAAGAGGGCGGACGACCGATGACCGACGACTGTATGAGCGCGATCTCTTTCCTTCTGTCTTCCGTCGGCGGTCGGCGGGCTTTTCTTCAAATACACCCGACACCAGCGTCACATCCGGCAGGTGCGTCCCGCCGGCAAATGGATCGTTCAGCGCCACTACATCGCCCGGACCAATCTCAACTTCGCTCAGCGCGGCCGCCACGGCCATGGGCATCGAGCCGAGATGCACCGGCATGTGATCGCCCTGCGCAATCACCCGGCCTGCTGAGTCAAAAACCGCACAGGAATAATCGCGCCGCTCTTTGATATTCGGAGAGAACGAAGTGCGCCGCAAAGCGATGCCCATCTCTTCGGCCACCGAAGTGTAAAGCGCGCGATAAATTTCGAGTGTGATTGGATCGAACTTCTTCATCGATTCCCCAAACAGTTAATAAGAAACTCAAGTTGCCCAGTCTCAAGGTCAGGAAGGGGGCTTGCCCCCCCTTCCTGACCTTGAGGTTAAATGTGTTGACCGGTTCAACTCCATGCTACAGTTTTCCAACCTCAATAATCATGTTCCCAAGCGCATCAACCCGTGCTTTGCAACCTTCCGGAACCAGCGTCGTCGCCGAATACTCAGTCACAATGCAGGGCACGCGCAGACGCGAACCTGATTTGACCTCCTCGCGATGATAAACCGCGGCACGAACCTTCTTTCCGGCAAAATGTGTCTCGGTGAAACTATGCGGCTGGGCGAGGTTCGTCGCGCGCGGCGCGCGGGCAGCGCGTATGCTCAGCTTTTCCACCAGCCCACTCGACCGTACTCGCGCGCTCACGATCTCAACCACATTTTTCTCCTGCGCATACCCGTAGCGCGCGCGATGTGCACGACGAAATGCCGCCGCAATGTCGCCGCGCGGCTGCTTGATCTGCAGTTCAAACGATTGACCTTTGTAGCGCACTGCCAAAGACCGTTCGTGATGCTGCTTCTTGTCAGGAAAGCCTTCGCTGCGCAGGGTCGCCCGCGCCGCGCGTTCCAACTCGCTAAAGACGCCTTCCAGTTTCGACTCGACTCCACGCGCGGCCTCGAGCATTACCGTGCGGCTTTGATCTTTTACCACGTCGGCGGTGACGACGCCCACCGCCGAGAGCGCGCCGGGCGATGAAGGCAACATTACGCGGGGAATGCGCAGCGCGCGCGCCAGCGCCACCGCGTGTAAGCCGCCGGCGCCGCCAAACGGTATCAAGGTAAAGTCGCGCGGATCGTGACCGCGCTCGACCGAGATGTGACGCAGCGCACGCTCCATGTTCGTGTCAACAACTTCGAGGATTCCACGCGCCGCAGAAATTGCGGTCACCCGACGTCCGGCAGCCGCACTCATTTCATTCGCCAGTTGGTTAAGCGCGTCGCGCGCTCGCGCTTCATTAAGTTTGAAATCACCGCCCAGCAAAGCTGTTCCCGGAAAGTGACCCAGCACGACGTGTGCATCGGTAACTGCGGGCAATAGCGATTGTCCATAGCAGGCCGGACCCGGATCTGCGCCCGACGACTCCGGCCCCACGCGCAGAGATCCTCCTTCGTCCACGCGCGCAATCGATCCGCCGCCGGCGCCGACCGTGTGAATGTCCATCATGGGCACGGCGACAGGAACTCCGGCGACAATAGCTTCATTGGTGAGGCGCATCCCGTCAGAATCGCAGAGGGCCACGTCGGTCGATGTTCCGCCCATATCGAATGTGATGATATTTGTGAAATTGGCTGCCTGCGCGGCGCGCAACGCGGCGACGACGCCACCGGCCGGACCCGACAAAATCGTGCGCACCGGTTCAGCAGCGGCGGCGGACGCGGAAATACTGCCGCCGGAAGATTGCATCACTCTCAAACCAAAGCTGGATCTTTGGGCTTTGGACTTTGGACTTGGATCGCTGCTCGATTCCGGACCGGATTCTTCGCGACCGCCATTACCGAGTCTATTCAGATAACGTCCCATCAAGGGCTGTAAATACGCGTTGATGACGACGGTAGCGGTGCGTTCATATTCGCGGTACTCGGGAAGGATCTGATGCGAGACAGAAAGCGGAACGCCAAGGACAGCGACAGCCGCGGCGATCCGCTTCTCATGCTCGGGGTGTACGAAGGAAAACAGCAGCGAGATGGCGATTGATTCCGGACGCGCTCTCCGAAGCTTATCGACCAGCGCCGCGATCGCATCCTCGCCCAGCGTTTCGAGTACTTCGCCGGAAGCAGCGACGCGTTCACTGGCGCCGAACCTTAGCTCGCGTGGAACCAGTGGCACCGGCTTCACTGCGTTCAGATTGTAGAGCTCTGGTCGCGCCTGACGGCCAATCTCAATCACATCTTCGAACCCTGCCGTGGTAACCAGAGCGGCGCGTGCGCCGCGTCGCTGTAAGAGTGCGTTCGTGCCGACCGTTGTCCCATGCACTACCTCGACGGCGTTCAGTGGCGCGCCGGTCTCGGCCACGATTTGTTTCAGGCCTTCACTAATTGCGCGCGAAGGATCGTCCGGTGTCGAAGCAAGTTTGAAGACGCGGAGGTCTCCATCAGCTTCAAAAACAAAATCAGTGAACGTGCCACCGGTGTCCACACCGATGCGTACGCTGCGCTGCCGTCTGTTGATTTTCTTTTTCACGTTGGAAGCAGATTTTCTTACAACTGTGAACCAGTATCACACAGCTCTTATCATTGACAAGAAGGTCGGGACTGGCCTATATAAACCGCGCTCGTCGCTTGCGAAATCAATTGAGGTGACTCCGATGAAACTAACTAACTGTGTGCTCGCGTTCGCTTTGGTGTTGGCGTGCCTGATCGGCTGTAAGTCCGGCAGAACCTCGACCAGCAGCAGCGCCGGCAACAATGACGTGCCGAAGAACAGCAATAGTACATCCAGCGCCAACAGCACTGCGCCGACCCCGGACATCGGCGGCAAATACAGCGTGTTAGGGAGCAACCCCGGCGGGACGATCTATAAGGGGACGCTCGAGGTCATCAAGCGCGGCGACGTCTATCAATTCCGCTGGAATGCGGGCGAACAATACGACGGCGTGGGCGTCGCCAACGGCAACATTGTCGCCGTCGCGTTTGCCAGCGGTACGAACGGCAAAGGCTGCGGAGTGATCGACTATACGATCCAGGGCGACGGCACGCTGGACGGTAAATGGGGTTACTGGGGCGTGAATGAAGCTGGAAGTGAAAGGGCGACGCGAAGCAGTGGCTCAGGATTGGTCGGCGAGTATGACGCCACCGGCAAGAATCCCGATGGCAAAGAATATAAGGCCACGCTCACGGTCGAGCCGGCCGTCAATCTTTACCGGTTTTTGTGGAGCAACAACACTGAGGGCCTGGGAATTAAGCGTGGCGACAACATCGCTGTGGGCATCGGCGGCGCCCGCTGCGGCTTCGTGACTTACGAGATTCAGTCAGACGGCACGCTGGATGGAATCTGGGGCGGCTATGGAACTGAGAAGACGGGAACTGAAAAAGCTACGAAGCAGTGATCCGACTCCCTCTCCCTTTGGGAGAGGGCCGGGGTGAGGGATTAGCGGCGGCACTAATAATCTTAGTTTCTTCTTTCCGCCGCGGGGCGAAACCCGCGAAGAAAAGTTTCCTTCATCGCTCGTCAGCTAAGCCCTCACCCTAACCCTCTCCCAAAGGAAGAGGGAAATAACTCCTCTAGTCAACCTTCGCCCAGCAGCCGCTTTCATGCGACCCGCGCGCAGTGTCGAGCACCAGTTGCGTGCGATAGCCGTCCTCAAACGTCGCCGCGCCCTCTACGGTCGTTAGACCCGCGCGCAAAGCTTCGACGATCCGGCGCGAGAACGCCGTAAAACCGCGCGCCCAGCCACCGTCGCGCATTCCCGGCGCCAGCTCGCCGCGATCAACTTCAATTCTCTTCCATTCACCTGCGCCGACTCTTGACTGCCAAAGTTCGCCGCTCTCTTCGATCATGAAGGCTCCTTCAGATCCGAAGATTTCCAAACGGTGTTCGGGCTTTCCCGGTTCGACCAACGAGGTCGAGACGTTCCCCGTCGCTCCCTCAGTCAGATGGCCATCCGCAAAACGTAGCAGCAGGTTCGCCTCGTCATCGGTCGTTACTTCGCGCACTGTGCCGCTCTCATCCTTGCGCTCGCGAATGTGAGTGGCCAGATTGGCTGAGACGGCCAAAGCTTCCGCGTCCAGCAACCAGCGAAAAGCGTCGACCACGTGTGATCCAATAGCTCCGAGGGCGCCGCCACCCTGTTTTTTGTCCGACCACCAATTCCAGGGACGATTCGGATCAGCCCGCGAGTCAGACCGAAAGGTGAGCTTGGCATGTCGCACCGTGCCAATGTCGCCACGCCGCAACAGCTCTCGCAGTTTTACGCGCCCCGGCAAAAACCGTAGTTCATGGTCGATTAGCGCCAGCACGCCCGCGTCGCGTGCCTTGTTCGTCATGCGCAAGGCTTCCTCGGCATCCATGGCCATGGGCTTTTCACACAACACCGCTTTGCCGCGTTCCAGCGCGGCAACAGTCATCTCGCAATGCGTCACCACGGGCGTGACTATGCTGACCAAATCAATGTCGTCGCGAGCGACGAGCGCGCGCCAATCCTTTTCGACGTTCTGAATGTCGAATTCGCGCGCAACTTCCTCAGCGTGCTCGCGGTGGGCGCTGCAGATCGCTACTATCCGGGCGCCGTCGCAGTTTTTGAAGCCGGGGATTTGCGTCGAGCGCGCAAACCCCGCCCCCACGATTCCAATGCGGATTGTTTTGTCGGCCATGGACGGAATTATGAGCACCCGTAAAGGGCGCTGTCCAGCCGGGTAATGTCCTAGTTTCAGTTTTCCTCTGTGTCCCTCTGCGAAAACCTCTGCGCTACTCTGCGGTTAAGCGATGTCTGAAAGCATTTACCGCAGAGAAAAGCCGAGGCAGGCGCAGAGATCGCAGAGGATGAGTCGAAAATTCCAAAATCAGGACACTTCCGTCCAGCCGGCGACTCTTTCCGTCTGGCTCAAACCCGTGAGCCACGATTCGTCAGAGGCCCGACGTCCTGAAGGGCCGTTGCCAAACTTGCCCCGGTCAAGCGGCGACTGGGGTAATTCTCTTTCGGCGTTCGTTTTTGAAAATCTCTCCGGTATCGGCAAACGCGCTTTCCAGCTTCCGCGCCACCTCCGCGACTTCATTTGAATTTTGGATGTTTGCTTGTTCGAGTTCTGCGCAAAATTTAGCGACAAGACTGGCGCCCATGGTCAGGCTGCTGCCTTTCAGCGCGTGCGCAATTTCTTTGACAAGGGTTTCGCTCTTTCTTGCGACGGCGGCTTTGATTTCATTGACTTGCCGAGCTCCGTTCCCGAGATAGAGATCGATCAATTCATCACTAAACCCGAGTCGACGGTTTCTGCGTCATCTTCCAGGCTCGCCAGGAGCGAAAGGTCGACCGGCCCCTGTACCACGGGCCTGATCTCACGACTCTCGGCGGCCGGCGAGGCGATCGCTGAGTCGGCTTCCAACCCGCTGGTAAAATCTTTTCGGGTCGAGGTTGGCAGCGAAGTCGGCTTAGATACTTCCGGCGTGCCCAGCATCATCCGCAGCATTTGCTGAAGGCGCTGCCTGGTGAACGGCTTCGGCAACAAGATCGTGGCCCCGGCAGCAAATCCACTCGCTACCAGCTTGATATCAGACTCGGCGGTAATCAGCATCACCGGAATTCGCATGAGACGTTTTTCAGTGCGCATGAAGCGAATCAAATCCGTTCCCTTCAGATACGGCATCGACATATCAAACACGGCCCCGCAAAAATCGGCATCGCCCTGTAGGATGCGGAACGCATCGCGTCCGTCAATCATCGACACTACGTTATAGCCCTCGCCCTCAAGGATTGATGTTACCCAATGCCTAATTACCGGATCGTCGTCAGCAACGAGGACACGAGAAACTGCCTTTCCATTCTTTAAGTACATCTTTTGGTTTTCCTTGCTTGATTTTTTGGCGCTACGAGGGCGGAAGCTAAGCCGTTTAGGCCGGTGCTCCGCTGCCTTGCCGGAATCAAGAGCCGTGCCATCTTGTAAGACAGTCGCCAGAGAGTGAGGTAGGGGATTTCTTCCGTGAGATTGGAATAGCGGTCTACGCACCGCTTTTTCAGCATAGAGTCCCCGAAAATGGCGGCAGCTCGAATCCCGGCGGCATGAAATATGCACTAACGGCATAGGCGCTAACACGCGCCGTGATTCCCAACAGCTTGGGGTGAACTGCTTATCCTTTTTCTCCCAACCGTTCTGTTTCGCCCCATATCCCTCTTCAAGGGCGACCGAAGGCGCATCACCGAGGAGCGGAGCAAAGAAAGTTTCTGCGCTCCCATTTCAATCCACGATGCCAAACAAAATGAAAAGGTTATCAACGTTTATCGTCGGTGACTCGCATTTGGGCGCGAGAGTAGCGCTGTCATTCGGGCTGCTCGTCGCAATTCTAATCTCGATTGGCTGGGTAGGAATCAGGCACGTGCGTCGCATCGATGCTGATCTTGCAGAGATGGACGATCAACCCTGGGACAAAGTGAAGTTGTCGAGACAGGTCCAGAAATTGTCCAACCTTAACAGCCGTTTGATCATGGAGGGCTTTCTGGTTGAGGAGGAGAAAGAGGTTCGCTCTCTAATGATCGAGAGGGCAGCGAACAGCAACAGAATTTCAAGTCTGATCGAAAAGCTCAGAACCAGGGCAGAATCGAATGAAGAGAAAGATCTACTCAGCGCCATTGAGACAACGCGGAGTCCGTATGTCGATCGCTACAAGAGCGCGCTACGTTTGCTGACCGTCGACCAGAACCCGGTCGCGGCCAGAGCAGTCATGGTACAGCAGGCCCTGCCTCGCCTGGTCGACTATCACGCCGCCTGGAATGCCTACGTTGACTTTCAGGACCATCAAATTGATCTAGCGCAAGACAGCAATGCAGCAAGCGGGTCGGCGACTCGTAAAACCACAATGTTTCTGATTGGCCTGGCTGTTCTGTTCGCCAGCGTAATTGGAATCTTCGTCACGCGAAGCACCGTCTGGCATGTTAATAATCGCAAGCGCTCCGAAGAAGCATTGCGACGCGCACACGACCAATTAGACGATCGAGTCCAACAGCGTACCAATGAACTCGCTAAGACTAACAACGCACTGGAAGCTCAAATTACTGAACGCAGACAAGTGGAAGCCAGCCTTCGTCAGAGCGAAGAGCGTTATCGCGACTTGTTTGAGAATGCCAAGGACGCAATCTATGTCCACGATCTCAACGGCGTCTATATATCGGCAAATCGAGCCGCGGAAAAGCTCGTTGGTTATGAACGGCACGAGATCATCGGCAAGAACATGATCGACTTCATCGCGCCGAAATATTCAGAGGTGATTCGGGCAAACCTTGAGCAGAAGCTACAAGGTAAGGAGATGACTTCCTCCGAACTCGAAGTGCTGGCCAAGGACGGCCGTAGCGTTTCCGTCGAGGGTAGTACTCGGCTGATCTATGAGGACGGCAAGGCGGTGGGCGTCCAGGGCATGGCGCGCGACATTACCGAACGCAAGCGCGCGGACGCGGAACGGCGCATCATCTCTGAAATAATGCAGGGTATTGTGACCACATCCAATCTGGACGAGTTGCTTAAGCTCACCCACAACTCTATTCGTAAACTAGTTGCCGCTGAGAACTGCTTTGTCACGATCTATGATCCGTCGACCAGTTTGATGAAATTTGAGTTTTGGGCCGACAAATTCGATAAGGCCCCGGAACCCAGTCCGCTCGGAACCGGCTTCAGCGGCAACGTGTTTCGGACAGGTCAACCGATGTTGCTGGATCGGGAACGAATGGATGAGTTTGTGAGACGCGGCGAAGTCGAGAAAACCGGGACCTATTCGGCTTCGTGGTTGGGCGTTCCACTGCGAACCCCGAGCGGCACGATCGGCGTAATGGTCGTGCAAAATTATGAAGAAGCAAACGCCTACAAGCAGCGCGATCTTGAGTTTCTGTCTGCGGTCGGCAATCAGATCGCGATGGCTATCGAACGCAAACGGAGTGAGCGCGAACTTGAACTAGCAAGAGATGCCGCTTTGGAATCCGCGCGGCTGAAATCAGAGTTTCTGGCCAATATGTCGCACGAAATTCGCACGCCGATGAACGGCGTGATTGGCATGACTGGCCTTCTGCTTGACACAGAATTGAATGACGACCAGCGCGAGTGTGCCGAGACGATTCGCTCCAGCGGCGAAGCCCTCCTGACGATCATTAACGACATTCTCGACTTTTCAAAAATTGAAGCCGGCAAACTTAAGTTCGATGTGGTTGATTTCGATTTACGCAACGCAGTCAAAGGCACGGTTGAGTTGCTGGCAGAGCGTGCGCGTGAAAAAAACATCGAGTTTGCTTCGTTTGTTCATAGTGACATTCCTACTGCGTTGCTGGGCGATCCGGGCAGGCTCAGGCAAGTGCTCACCAACCTCACTGGCAACGCCCTGAAGTTTACTGAGCGGGGCGAAGTTGTGGTGACTGCTGAGAAGGAAATAGAAAACGATAGCACCGTCATGATTCGTTTTTCAGTAAAGGACACCGGCATCGGAATCAGTGAAGATACTCAGGAGAGATTGTTCCAGGCTTTCACCCAGGCGGATGGCTCCACTACCCGCAGGTACGGCGGCACCGGACTGGGACTATCGATCTCGAAACAACTGGTTGAACTGATGGGCGGGCAAATTGGAGTAACAAGCACGCCCGGACAAGGCTCGACCTTCTGGTTCACGGCCAGTTTCGATAAACAACCGGAGGAAGTTGATGAGCACTCGCCGCAACTTGAAAGCCTGGAAAACGTGCGCGCCTTGATCGTTGACGACAATGCTTCCAATCGGAGGATCCTGTCGCACCAACTGAATTCATGGGGCGTCGTTCATGACGAGGCCGAGTCGGGACTTCGGGCCCTGGAGTTGATGAAAGCCGCCGCCTCCCAGGGCAGGAATTATGATCTCGTCATTTTGGATTTCCTGATGCCGGGCATGGACGGGTTTGAGCTGGCTGAGGCTATCAACGCTGACCCGGACATTTCGCCGGTGCGACTGGTTCTGTTGACGTCGGCAGGAGAGCGAGGAGATGGCGCCCGCGCAATGAACTCAGGCATCGCGGCGTACCTCAGCAAGCCCTTGCGTCAGTCTCAATTGTTCGACTGTCTGATCGCCGTGATGAGCGAATCAGTAAATCGACAAGAATCCGGCCCCTCGACTTTGGTTACCAAACACAATTTGAAAGAGAAAAAGACAATGTCTCACAAACTGATCCTGCTGGCGGAAGACAACATCGTAAATCAGAAAGTGGCGATTCGACAGTTGCAGAAGCTGGGTTATCGCTGTGATGCCGTCGCCAACGGACGCGAAGCCATCGAGGCGCTGAACCGCATTCCTTACGACCTGGTGCTGATGGACTGTCAGATGCCGGAGATGGATGGTTATGAAGCCACCAGTGAGATCCGACGAACAGAAGTTGAGCCAAAACACACACCAATTGTCGCTATGACCGCGCACGCTCTGGAAGGCGATCGCGAGAAGTGTATCGCCGCGGGAATGGATGACTACATCTCGAAACCGGTGAAGCCGGAAGAATTGACCAGAGTGCTCAACGCTTTTCTTGGCACCGCGAAGAAAGAAGATCGCGTGGCCCCAATTGATACGTCACTCGTCGATCTCGAGCGCATGCACGACACAATGGGAGACGAACCAACCCAGTTTGCGGAAACCCTTAACCTCTATTTGGAAACCATGTCAAAGAACCTTGAGCAGTTGGAAGTCGCCGTGACCTCAAATGACGGCAATGAGATTGAGTCGATTGCGCATAATTGTGCGGGCATGAGCGCGACCTGTGGGATGACCTTCGTGGTTGGCGCTCTTCGCGAACTTGAAGTTGCAGCGCGCACCGGCAATCTGACTAATGCTCCGCAGGCGGTCGCCCAAGCCAGGCAAGAGTTTGAGCGGTTGCAAACTTTTCTTACCGAACACGCAAAACAATTCGTCGGACTTACTAGAGAAAACCTATGAAGAAAATTGTCGTAGTTGATGACCAGCCGGTGCTGGCGAGTATTTATCGGGCGAAATTCGTCGCTGAAGGCTTTCATGTCGAGGTCGCCTCAGACGGCGAGCAGGCGCTGGCAATGATCGAGCGGGTCAAACCTGACCTGGTCCTGTTGGATCTGATGCTGCCGAAGATCAAAGGAATCGACGTGCTTAAGAAGGTGCGCGCGAATCCACTGTTCGAAACTTTGCCAATCATAGTGTTTTCCAACTCCGGACAGCCGGGAGCGGTGGAAGATGCGTGGACAGCCGGAGCGTCAATGGTGCTGTCAAAATCCAAAACCAGCCCGAAACAGATGGTCGAGTCTGTGGTTGGCGCGTTAGCCACCAGCGGTCCCGCCGCCAAAGATGCGCCGGAGGTTTCTGAGCTCGCGGCCGCGAAAAATGACAAGAGTTTCTTACCTGCGGCAAAGCGGAAGGAAAGAGTCCTGCTAATTGAGATCAATTCCGAAACCCGGGCGATGCTCTCGCTGTTGGTGTCACATCAAGGTTATCAGTTGAATATCGCCGACGGACCCGGACACGCTTTACTTCTTAGCGAGATAGCGCCTTTCGATCTCGTGATGGTCAATCGTGCGCTTTGTCATGATTCATACGCCCTGTTCTGTCGGCAACTTCGCCGCCGGAATTCCCACCTGCCCGTGGTGATGTACTCGATGAACGCCACTCCAACTGAAACCAAAGAGGCGCTGGCCAACGGGGTCTCGCGATTTCTGATCACCCCGACAGAGCTGCTGAATGTCGCCGAGATTACCAGCATGCTAATGGCGGAACAGCGCATAGCTGCATGACCTTATTGGTTTGAATCGGTCTAACTTGAGAAACATCAAGAACCCGTGCATCGAGCGTAACTCCCCGGTTTCCCCACACGAGAAACGATGAGAATCCTTATTGCAGAAGACGACTCGGTTTCGCGCCGCGTCCTCGACCTCAGGTTGAAGGCGTGGGGGCACGACGTCGTCGTCACAAAAGACGGCGCGGAAGCATGGGCTACGCTCCATCGCAATGATGCTCCCCGTTTAGCCATTCTCGATTGGATGATGCCCGGTATGAATGGAGTTGAAGTCTGCCGTCGCCTTCGTCAAAGCCAGAGCACGACGCCCACCTACATCATTCTCTTGACGGCTAAGAGCAGCAAGGAAGATGTCGTAAAAGGACTCGATGCCGGAGCCAATGACTACATCATCAAGCCCTTTGACCTCCAGGAACTTCGCGCGCGGGTTCAGGTAGGAGCGACAGTCGTCGAGCTGCAACAGCGGCTAGCCGAGCGCGTAATCGAACTTGAGGAAGCCCTGGCGCAGGTCAAACGGCTTCAAGGTATCGTGCCGATCTGCTCCTACTGCAAACACGTTCGCAACGATCAGAACTATTGGCAGCAGGTCGAGTCATACGTCAGCGCACACTCAGAGGCACGGTTCAGTCATAGCGTCTGCCCGGCTTGTTATGAGGCGGTCGTCATGCCACAGCTTGCGGAACTCGAGATCGAGCAAGATCATCAGGCAGATTGAAGTGCCGCATGCACTAATCGCGTTCACTTCAAAACGTCCTGGACGCACTTGATAATCCCTCCTCTTAGCAGCTCACTGTGACCAGTCCACAACTTCAAGTACGTTGAAAACAACCGCTGACAGCGCCCCAACCGCAGGCCCAATACATTTTTGTGATGAGAGTCTTTGAGTGCTTTCCAAGCGCCTCGTAGCTGATTGAGCTCGTCAAAGAGAACCCTGGCGTGTTCTCAAGCTGCTCTGCTCACTTTACGTCTCCAATCAGCATCCTGTAAAAGTAACATCCGTCTATGCAATATAGACCCTTGAATAGCTCTTGAGCCAGTTGGCGCACAGGTCTAAATGGAGGTTGAGAATAGATGAGGTGGAGTTTTCAAAATAAGCAACGTGGGCTGATAGCGGTGGGTGTCATCGGTCTTCTGGCCGCTCTCGTCCTTCAACTGACCTTGTCGGTATCGCGGGAATCGCCGACCTGGGACGAAGGCGACCATATTTTCGCCGGTTATCGGTCCTTGACACATAAGGACTTCGGGCTCAACCCGGAACATCCGCCCGTCGTGAAGATGCTCGCGGCGGCACCGCTTCTGTCCATGCCGCTGAAGGCCCCTGAGGTTCAGAATCGGTTCTTCATGCACGAGGCGTTCTTGGATGGGAAGGAGTTTCTTTTCCGGAACGACGCGGACGCCATGATGTTTCGCGCCCGTATGACGGCGTCGATACTCACCATTCTGCTTGCGCTGCTTGTGTTCGTCGCGACCAGAGAGTTTTTCGGCACGGGTGCGGCCTTCATCGCTCTCACGCTGATCGCGTTCGAGCCAAACCTCCTGGCACACGGTGCGCGCGTAACCACCGACGCCGGGCTCTCGTGCTTCATGTTCGCGACAATCTACGCGTTCTACCGGTACGTAAAGGCCCCGTCGGCGTGGCGCCTGGCGATCATCGGCCTGGCGGCGGGACTCACGCTCGCAGCCAAGCACACCGGCATTCTTGTGATTCCCATGCTCGCTTTGCTCGCGATTTGTGAGGTGCTGCGCGGCCGTTTGGCGAAGCAACATGACTCCGAAAGGCCGGTCGGTACGATACGGAACGCGGGTCGACTCGCCGTCTCGGTGATCGCGTCGGTACTTATAGCTGTGGCCGTCTTGTGGGCGTCGTACGGCTTCCGCTTTGCGGCGCGTCCGGACGGACTCCAACTGAATCCGGCATTCGCAGAGTGGGTCGGGCAATTGAAGCCCGTCGAAGCCCACCTCGTCTTGTTCGCGGCGCGATGGCATCTCCTGCCCGAGTCATACCTCTATGGCCTGGCGGCCGTACGGCT
>WNFJ01600634.1_pt3 | contig 27145 bp, 20 predicted proteins | sample 5400461 | NCBI WGS metagenome assembly WNFJ01 (sample SAMN13153349, study PRJNA577476) | soil metagenome | isolation source: 115 cm saprolite on Douglas fir-dominated hillslope | place: USA:California | collected 2013-09-17
ACCGCGACCATGGTCACTGGCCTGACCGCCAACGCGGTCTTCCTGCGCAGCGACCAGCGTGATGCTCCCCGCCGGCGGCGGGAGAGGGCGACCGCCGCGCCGTGGCCCCTGCCGCGACGCGCCGTGAGGATGTGCGGTAAGGACCGCGACAGCCGCCGGCCTGACCTCATGACCCGCTCCTCGCCATCGTCACCGCCGGTCGCTCGTTGTGGTCGGGCTGAACGTAACGCGGCACGGCTGCGCGGAACAGGCAGACTAACCGGCAGCCTTACCGGCATAGTTTCGGGAGCCGGGCGTGGGCCGGGTTGCCTGTCAGCGACATCGCAAGCCAATGCCGCACACCACGGCACTAAGATCGGTAGCCACCACGTGCAAGCTGGTTGCCCGGACGCTGCCACGACCTTGTGAGGTCCCGGGATGGGAGATGAGGGCGAAGGGTTCGGAGCCCGGCTGCGTGGCTGCCGCCAGTCGGCCGGACTGTCACAACAGGAGCTGGCCGAGCGGTCCGGGGTGAGCGTCCGCGCGGTCAGCAACCTGGAGCGTGGCCGGGCCCGCTGGCCCTACCGGGACACGCTGCAGCGCCTGGCCGATGCTCTTGAGCTGCGTGATGCGGTCAGAGCCGAGTTCGTCGCGGCCGCCAGCCGCCGGGTGCCCGCCAGCGCCGGGTCCGCGGGCGGCGAAGGGCGGCGGGCTGATGGCGGGCGGCTTGTGCCACGGCAGCTGCTGGCACCGATACCGGGGTTCACCGGGCGCGAGGGCGAATTGGCGGCGCTGACCGGCCTGCTGGGCCAGGCCCGAGCGGGTACCCCGGCCGCGATGGTCATTTCGGTGATCTGGGGGACCGCCGGGGTGGGCAAGACCGCGTTGGCGGTGCACTGGGCTCATCAGGTCGCGGCGGAGTTCCCGGACGGGCAGCTGTTCGCGAACTTACGCGGTTTCGATCCGTCCGGCGCTCCGGTGCAGGCCGCGACGGCGGTGCGCCGGTTCCTCGACGCCTTCCAGGTGCCCGCCGCGCGCATCCCCGCCGATCTCGATGCGCAGATCGGCCTGTACCGCAGCTTGCTCGCGGGCAAGCGCATGCTGATCGTCCTGGACAACGCCCGCGACCCCGAGCAGGTACGGCCCCTCCTGCCCGGCGCGGCCGGCTGCCTGGTGCTTGTCACCAGCCGCAACCAGCTGACCGACCTGATCGCCCTCGACGGCGCGGTCCCGTTGACCGTCGACCTCCTCACCAAGGACGAAGCCAGCGAGCTGCTTGGCCGCCGGCTCGGCCCGGTGCGCGTCACCCGCGAGCAGGAGGCGACCGGCGAGCTGATCGACCTGTGTGCCCGCCTGCCGCTGGCGCTGAACATCGCCGCATCCCGCGCCGCCACCCACCCCGCCGCACCGCTCAGCTCGCTCGCAGCCGAGATGCGCGACCGGCGCCGGCGTCTCGACCTGCTCTCCGTGGGGAAAGGCGCCGCGAACCTGCGCGCGGTGTTCTCCTGGTCCTACCAGACCCTCGGCAGCCCGGCAGCCCGGATGTTCCGCCTGCTTGGCGTGAACCCCGGGCCCGACATCAGTGTCGCGGCAGCGGCCAGCCTCGCCGGTGCCGGCCGCGACCAAGCCCGCCGCGCGCTGGGCGAGCTGACCGCCGCGCACCTGCTGACCGAGCACGTCCCCGGCCGCTACAGCCTCCATGACCTGCTGCGCGCCTACGCCGCCGAACACGCCGGCACCGACGACGATCGAACCCAGGCCACGCACCGGATACTCGATCACTACCTGCATACCGCCCGCGCCGCCACCCTGCTGCTGTTCCCGGCCCGGGACCTGGCCGCCCTGCCTGCGCCCCAGCCCGGCGCGGTGCCCGAGGACATCACCGACGACCAGCACGCACTGGCCTGGTTCGACACCGAGCGCCCGGCGCTGCTGGCGGCGGCCGCGCTGGCCGCCAAGGCGCGGTTCGACGCCCACGCCTGGCAGATCCCCTCGGCCCTGGCCGTCTATCTCGAACGGCGTGGATACTGGTACGACTACGCGGCTATCCAGACGACCGCGCTCGCCGCCGCCGAGCACGCCGGTGACCTGGCCGGACAGGCCAGCGCCCACTGCCTGCTCGGCCGTGCCTCCAGCCGGACCGGTTCCCACGAGGCCGCCCACGCCCACCTTCGGCACGCGCTTGACCTCTACCGCGAACTCGACGACCGCGCGGGCCAGGCCCACGCCCAGCACAGTCTCGGGTGGACGTTCGGACAGCAAAGCCGCTACCTCGAGGCGCTCAAGCACGCCCACCAGGCTCTGGCCCTGTACCGGGCGGCCGGCCACCGCACCGGGCAGGCACGTGCCCTCAACACGGTCGGCTGGTACAGCTCCCTGGTTGGAATGCACGAGCAGGCGCTGACCTATTGCCAGCAAGCCCTCGACCTCCACCGCGAGCTGGGCAACCACGACGGTGAGGCCGACGCATGGGACAGCCTCGGCCACGCCCACCACCATCTCGGCCACCCCACCGACGCCATCGCCTGCTACCAGCGTGCCCTGCGCCTCTTCCAGAAACTCGGCGACCGCTACCAGCAGGCCGACATCCTCGGCCGCCTCGGCGACACCCATCTCGCCGCCGGCGACCACGCCGCCGCCCGGGACACCTGGAACCAGGCCCTCGCCATCCTCAACGACCTTCACCACCCCGGCGCCGACAACGCACGCGCCAGATTGGCCAGCCTCAAGATCCCGCCAAATACCGGCGAAGGACGTGGCGCATCCGCGGCGGCCGTTGAGGGTAATGATCCCGAACGGCTGCCGCGGAGCGTGCCGATCCCGGCTGGCCCGTCAGCGCTGTGCCGGGATGTCGACGACGGCTTGCAGTGGCAGGTCACCTGAGGAGGAGCCGGCGTACACGGTGCGCGGGCCGGCTCCGAACACCCATTGCTGGTCTGCGGTTGAGGGCCGCCGAGGACGCCGCTCCATCGAACTCGATGGCAAATCGTGGGCCATCCATTCGCCCTGCCATCTGTTTCCCGTTCCCGCGCGTCTCCCTTCTGGGCTCATGGGTCACGGGCAGGGGGTAACGTCGGATGGCAACGAAGAAGCCGGCGCTTGGCTGGCTATCCAATATCCCGGGACCGATTGTGGCGCTGGCCCCCATCGCGGTCGTGACGCTCCGGGTGATCCGGGTAGCGCATGGAAACTACACGACAGAACTGGCGCTTATCGGCGAGGGAAAGACGCTCTCTGTCATCTTCGGCTCCATCGCGCCCACGGTCCCATATCTCATGGTGTACCTCGCGGTGTTGCTCGCCCTGTGGGTGCGGCAACGCAAGCACGGCCGGGCTGGGCAGGGCGAGCAGAGCAGGCAGGGCGAGCAGAGCAGGCAGGGCGGGCGGGGCGGGCGAGCAGAGCAGGCAGGGCGGCCGGGCCGAGCAGGGCGGCCGGGCCGAGCAGGGCGCGGCACCGGAGCACGCGCGCTCGCCTGGGGTTTTACCCGAACCCGAGACCGGGCGGTACAGCCGGGTTCAGGGTGACCCGCAGCCAAGAAACGCGGACCCAGAGTGGATCTTGCTGGCGTCATCGATGATGGCCATTTTCGTCGTGTTCGTGACGACATCACTCGGTGAACTGCTCTTCGCCTTCTTCTCTGTTGCCTGCCTGACCGGACTCCTCTTGTTGTCGGTGCATTCCATATACAAGGTGCCGCCCCTGGCCAAGGCGCTGTCACTGTCCCCACGTCCCCCGGCGCTGAGAACCGTCATCCTCACCGCGCTGGCCGTGTTCCTCGTGTTCGAGCTCGGTTTCGACGACAGCATGTGGACCCCACCGGAAGTCGTGCTCTACGGGCACGGCCCGCAAGTCGTCTACGTGCTCAACAGTTCCGGGCCCGCGGTGGAGGCGATCTCCGCGGATACCAGGGCGCTGGTGGAATTTCCCCCATCCACCCTCCGCAACGCCAAGTTCTGTGACGAGCTGCACGCCGGGCTGTCGATCGAGAACAAACTCGCCCGCCTGCCCAGCGTCTTCCAGCTTGTCGTACGGCAGAAATCGGGAAAGCAGACCACCTGCCAGACGGTCCTCGCCCTGATGAGCCACGAGGTCAGCTCGTCAGGGTGACCCATCCGGCCGGGCCCGGCCGGGCCTGTGGGATACCAGCGGCCGGGGCCCCCGGCCCGCGCCCATGGGTCACCACCGGCGCGGGCCGGGCGCCCGGCCCGCGCCGGTGAAAGCGCCGTCGAGAGTCTGGTACGTGCGGAAGCGGTACGAGCAACCGCTCAAGACTCGATGAATGTGATCGATTGGATGAGGCTTCCGCCGGATACTGTCGGGTAAATGGGTGACGGACGCTGAAGCCGTTCTTCTATCGCAAGCACTGAGCCCGTGCGCTTATTGACCAAGATCTCGGTTTCCTCGCCCTCGGCGGCAGCGCACAACCCCTCGCCGCGCCGTCCGGAAAGATCCGTTCCGGTGCCGCACAGGTACAGTCCCGGCAGTGACGCCGCCACCTGCCAGGCTGCCGATCGTGCGGCCGGGGGCAGCGGTGCGACGGCGATGAGGTACCCGAGCTGCTTGAGGACCAGCGTGGCGGGCGGCTGGGTCCCGGTCAGGGGCCGCAGATGGCTCAGTATCTGAGCGGAGAACGCGCTGGGTGTCCCCGGGAGATCGCTGGCTTGCTGGTAGGTCAGGGGGGTCCCCTGGAGGACAAAGCTGAACTGTCCGGGCGGCAGGAACAGCGCCTTGCTGCTACCGGCGGGCACCAGTGCCGGGCTACCCGCGGCCACCCAGCGGTCCCGGTCCGACGCCGTGGTGAATGCCAGTGGGTGTTCCTCGGCCGTGTCGACGCTGGCCGCCGATGATGGGTAGACGGAGACCGTTCGCGCGACCGTGATGAAGGCCGTGAACGCGCCGGGCGTTCCTTCGTTGACGACCGCGGTCGAGTATTCGATGGTCCGGTACCGTAGCAGGTCACCAGGTATATTCCCGGGCGGGCTGACAGTTGCCGTCCGGTCGGCGATGGAGTTGGCGAACGCCTGGGCGGAGTTCAGGCTGAACGGGCGGGCCGCGGGGCGAGATGCGCATCCGGCGACCGTGGCACCGGCGCTGATGATCGCGAGTGCCGCGATCGCCTTAATGCTGGATCCTCGTGCTTTCGCGGCCATGCCTTGGCTGGAAAACCGGCACGCCGGTCGGTCACGACAAGATCGTGTCACCCCATCGCCCGGTTAGAAGCCGCAGGATGTGGTAGTGGTAGAAAACCAAAACGCCGAGATCGAATCGTTCTCGGAGCTGCCATCGGGCCATCTGTTCTGCGTCAGGTTCGAGTTCGCATATCCCCCGCCTAGACAATAGACGTCCCTAGTCGACGCGGGATTGTAGTCCTTGTCTATTCCCGTCCTCCATGAGCGAGCGTTGTAGATCGAGGTTGCCTGGTCGTTTGCGTTGTCGCCGACATAATACCAGTTATAGACCCCCCAAGGATTATTGAGTGTGTAAGCCCAGAAGCCGCCGCTGACGGTATTGTTGTAGTTGTAGTTCTGCCACATGCAGAAGCTGTGGGCGGGGCACTGGCCTATGCTCGCGGGCTGCAGGGCAGACGCTGGGGCGGCCGTGGATGCCTGGGCGGCAGCCGACGGGACCGCCACCCAAGCGAATGTTAATGCTGCTGCGAGTGCAAGCACGCGTCGATGCCACGCACGAGTGAACCGATAGGGGTGCATTCGTTCCCTCCTCGAATCGGCGAAACAGCCTTTACTTCGCGGTAACCTAAGGTGTCTGGTTACATTGGAAGGTGAGAGCATATCAAAAGGTCTCAAGGGTTTTCCTTGAGGTTTGCCTGGTACGACATGGTGCGCTGGCGCGAGGCCCGGCACCTCCACCATCGGCCAGCTCGGTCCGGTTGCAGAAGTGGATGAACTGGGTCGCTGAGCCTCAACGGCTGGGCGCGGTTCCTGCCGGTGCCGTGGGGCGCAGGCGTGCCTCGTCGGCGGTCGCGAATATCTGCAGCCGATGGTGCAGGCCGGTGATCCGCAGCAGCTTCGCGACGAGCGGCTGGGGCGCGATCAGGCCGTAACGGCACCCGGCCGCGTCGGCGTCGTTGGCGATCCGGACGAAGGCACTCAGCCCGCGTGCGTCGCAGAAGGACAGGCCGGCCAGGTCAAGCAGTAGCAGCCGGGGGCGGCGGCCGATGGCTGTGCGGGCCCGCCGGTAGAGACGGTCGGCCGTGACGATGTCCAGTTCTCCGTGCACGCGCAGGATCTGGGCGCGGTCACCGGGACCGGCTGCCCGGCCGGTCACCTTCCAATCCACTGTCCCCGCCTTCCGTCGGCGGCTTTACTGTGTCGACACCCTCCAGGTCGCCGCATTGGCTGCGGATAATCCCGCATAACCACAATATCACTTGCGTGCCGGTTGGCCTCAATTATCTGTTTCCCCCACTACCGGATTTCATATGCACGTGCAGGTGCGCTTGCATTAAGCCTGTGCATGCGAAAGAGTCCATCGGTGCCAGCGGCGTTCCGCGCGTTGTAATCCGTGGCAGCGAGCCAGCGGCCCCGCGAGCCGTGCCGGCGTCGCCTATCACTGTGCCGCTCACCCGGGTCGTGGTGACACGGGCCCGGGAGGGCGCCCGGCGGCGGTGCGCGGGCCACGGCGCTTGGGTAGGAGTGTCAGGGGCATTGGAAGGGTGGCGGCGGCATTTGGCCGATCGTGACAGTCACGGCCGTGCTCGCGGCGACCTGGCTGCCGGCGCCGGACGGGTCGATGGACACCGAGGAGAAGTCGCCGAACCGGGCCTTGAGGGTGGTAGAGCTGTACGAGCACCGGTGTGACGGACATTTCTGGGCGGATCGATCCGCGCAATCGTGGTGCGGCCGAGGGGCGCTGGATGAACCGCCGTGCTCAGGGTGATCGGCGGGCTGGTTATGGATCAAGGTCTGGCATATTTACCAGCCCGACGCTGATGACCGTGTCGGCTGGCGCATCCAGGCCGGGGTCGGGAGAACTGCCAGCACGCCCGGTGGCCGCGATCTTGCGGGCGGCCCGCGCGAGGGCGTGCCGCTCGATCTTCGAGAATTCGGCTAATCCCCCATGATCTTCTCCAGCGGAAGCGGTCGTCGCCGGGTCGAGGGCCAGCCGCGCGGTGAGCTGGATCAGGGCGACGTTGCCGGCGGAAACAACCACTCTGGCGTACCAGACGTTCCAGTCGCGCTCCCCCAACGAGCCTGGTGCCATCTCCTGGAGGGTCTCGCGCAGCGATTCGAGTACTTCGAGCGTGGCCCCGGGCCGGTCCGGGGTCCGCATGTGCACGCGAAGCAGTGGATACTGTTGCGCTGCGCCCAGGTCCGTTCTGCTTTGCCACTTGTCGAGGTACACGGTCACTCCGGCGATACCGAGGCCACCGGGCGCGGCGGCCCGGGAATCGTTGCGCCCACCCGGCCGGTGGCCGAGCAGCAGGAGGACCGTTTTCCCGTGCAGGGTGGCGGCCGTCAGCCCGGCCAGCCTCAGGTCCGCGTCCAGGCTGCCCAGGATTTCGCTCTCGACTCCGCTGCGCCAGTCGGCGCAGATGGCCATGATGCGCCAGGTCTTCTCCGCTGCGCTCTCGCCGGAGTGCACGCCGCTGGCCGTCACGACGTCAAGGTCGCTGGCCAGCACCAGCTCGGTGCGCCCGACCTCGTCCTGCTCAGCGGCCGGGCCGGGATTAGCTGCCGCGGGCCGGGGGTTGAGAATCCGGGGAATGCCCTCAGAGACGGTCTGGACTCCGACCACGGGCCGGGCCGCATGTTGCCCGCTGACCGGCTGGGGCTGGCCATTGGCCGTCACGGTGAGCTGCTGTATGTCGCCCAGGAATGCCGCCATACGCCCGACGTCACCGTCCCGAAGGCCGAGTTGCACACGCGCCCATCGCAGGTCCGCGTACGCGGCTGCCGGCGCCGGTACCGGCAGCTGGACTTCCAGCACGGTGAGCCTGCGGTGGGCGGCAGCTTGCAGGACGGCGGTGACCGGATGGCCGGGGATTGGCAGCAGGCCGTGGCCCTTGCCGAGGCCGAGGAAGACTCCGACGACGCCGGTGGGGTTCTCTACCGGCGCCAGCTGGCCAGGGTCGAGATCGACCTTTATGACGTCCTCGGGCGCGCAGGCCCAGTCCGCTTTCGGCTCATCACGGAATACCGCGAAGGTCAGCGACTGCGCACCTGTGCCCGAACGCTGGAGCGCGAGGACATTTGCGGGCAGTGGGGAGATGCCGAGGCCGGCGTCTGCGATGCCTGGATCCGAGCCGTCAGCTGGCTGAATGCCGGGCGTGCCGCCGCCGGCCAGGCCCGCGCCGGGCACAGCGGCCGGCGGTTGTGCCCGGCCCAGCCGCCAGCTGCCATACCGCCAATCAGGCAGCCACGGAGCCTGGCTACGCAGCATGGACGCTGACTGGCGTGCGGGCCGGCCACCATGCAGTAGCGAGCGCAGGGTCTGCGGAGTGTGCGGGGCCGGGCCTCCGTGCTGCCAGACGATGTAGCCGTATGCCTGGCGGCCGACCAACAGGGCGCCCGCGGTCGTGCTGCGCCACCAGCTGCTTCGCAGCACCTCGGTGTGCGAGTAGTCCGCAGTGTCGGTATACAGCATGAGACCGCTCTGCGGCTGGACTCCGTCGGCAGGATGGAGTCCCCGGGCAAGGGCCCGCCGCAGCAGCAGCCACAGCAGCCACAGCAACAGCTGCTGCCCGGCGATGCAGGCGATCGCCCAGGTAGTGGCCCAGACCGCAGAGCGGGAGAAGGCAAGGGCCACAGCGAGGACCACCGTCGGCAAGATCGAGGCGAGGATCAGCGGGTTGCTTGCCGGTGCCAGCAGACCGCGCATGGTGGACCGGTCAGCTCGCTCCAGCCGGCCCGCCTGGACGGCCGAGAACAGGGTCAAGACAAAGGCCAGGACCTCGGCGCTGACCTGCTGGCTGCTGATCGACAGCGCCTGCCCGAACAAGAAGAACACCAGCACCACGGTCATCAGCAGGGTGCTCATCCAGCCTGCGAGCGTGGCGTTTGAGAAGTAGACGGAGTCGGTCACCGCGATGTGCACACCGATCTTGGCCTTGGTCGGCGTGGCCCGCTGGGAGACGTCCTCAATCATGTGGGCCCGCGCCACGACGGCGTCCGGGCTGACCGTGTCCGTCGAGGTCCGGCGCTGCATGGGCACCCGCAGCCAGTCCCCGCCCTGCCACGCCGCCGCGAGCGTGCCGCGGGCATCAGCGATGTGGCTGCGGACCGAGATTTCACGCAGCGCCGCGGCCAGCGCGTCCAGACGCTCCCGGAGCGCCCGGGTGGCGGAAGACGACTCGCTGGCAGTCATGGCCGGCTCGCCCAGGGCTGCCCCGACCCGGTGATCACGCAATGATTCCCGCGCCCCATCTGCCTTGGCCCCAGCCAGGTCGGCGAGGCATTGGTAGAGCGTGGGCGGCCAGTCGCCGCTCGCATCGGTCAGATAACCCATCAGGTCGGCGAGCTGACCTACCGGCAGCGGCTGCTCGGTTCTGATCTCAAGCTCGGCACGCCTCCCCAGCGGCCGTGACGGATCGGGCGAGACCCCGTCGGGCAGGTTGACCTGGACCTGCCGGTCAGCGTCCGCCGAAGGCAGCAGCAGGTCGATCTGCAGGCAGGCCCTCGGCAGGATCCAGTTAGCGGGGCGGAGCCGGAGCCACGAGACCAGGCGGGTCCACCTGCGGGTAGTGGCCGTGGCCGGCCCCGCCACCTCTGGCTGCCAGGACGGTGCTTCATGCAGCGCCCGGCTGGGGACGGTAACGGTCAGGACCGTCGGCGTGTGCCCACACTCGGCGGCGACCACGACGACGGCAGATTCAGCGAACGCCTGCAGCACCCGGATGGCCCGCTCGGTGAGCTGCCGGGCTAAGAACCAGCGCCCCGCGCCGACGGCATCTTCCGTGCTCGGCGGGCCGGTGCCGGTCAGTAACGTCGAATAGTGTTCCAGCAGATCGCCGACGTCACGCCGCACCCGGCCGAACCTGGGCAGCGGCCCGTCGGCGACCTGCCGGGCCGGCACATCCCTGGTCCTGACCGCTGCCGGCACGTGCTCGCTGCGCAGCAGCCGGTAAATGGCCGCCGACAGCATCAGCCGATGGTCCCGGGTCGCGCTGAAGTCGGGGCCACCCACATCCGGCAGCCGTGCTTCCGCCATGTTGACGATGATCTCGGTGAGTGCCGCGGCCACGCGGTGCCGGACATCAGCGTTCGGGAGAGTCGAAAGCCGGGTACCGGTCACGTCCGTGACCGTCAGCGTGGAAAAAGGATCCGGATCCGGAAGGCGCTGCTGGAGCGGCGGAAGCACCAGGATAGGAAGCCAGAGCTGCCCGGTCCGGTCGCGGAAAGCCTCATGGGTGATGCGGTCAAAGTCGACGTCGATCTTGATGGTCGTCTCGACCGTGTCGGAGCGCGCAATATCGATCGTTTCCGAGGTGGCGCGCGCCCACTGGTTATCAGCAATCAGAAACAGCAGTTCACGCCCGAGCGCCGAGTCACGATCATAGTTTGCATCCTGCCAGCGAAATTCCTCCGGCGTGATCTGGCCGACCATGTAGTTGAGCCGAAGCGCCACGTCCTGCATGGCATCCACTACATCGCGCGGCTGGTCAGCACTCACCTCCAGCCGACCAACACCCCCCCGGCCCAAACCCGGCCCTCCTCCCAAAGCGGCCACCAACGCAGCCATATGGTGCCAAGCCCTCTATGGTGGCACATCCCAGCTATAAAGAAAATAGCGGGCATATTGCCGCCACGCCGACCACAACATGTCGGCAGACCGGCAGCTTAATCGCCGCTTGATCTGACCGGCTTAATTTGGCGGTGCAGCAGACCTTGACAGTCCTGGACAAGCGGAGCTGGGCAAAACGGACCTGGTAGTGCAAGCGGAACGGGACCAGCGGACCGTGCTGGTCGGGGGCAGAACCTCTGGCCTTCCGCCTTCCAGGAGGATTGCGGACCGTCCGGCCGTCCGGATCGGTGTGCGGGACCGCCGCGATCGGCCGGATGGTCACATACTGTGACGGGATGTGCGCGCCACTGCCGGATTCTGTCGCCTCCCTGGCCTGCCGGCGGCAGGCCGGCCTGCCGCTCCCGCACACGCGCGCATGAGCCATTTGCCGCCGTGACCTGCCCCTTGTCCGCTTTGGGCAGCAAGCGTGCGTGGCATTACGAAGATCGAGCAAGGGACCGCCCTGTAGGTTCCCTCGATGTACACTTTGGGCCGTTACGCGGAAAGACGCCTTTTGTTACGTTACTAGCTTGATTGGGCAATCCGTATGAGCGATGCGCGGGACGAGTACCGTAAGCACGGCTGGTGGCGCGACGGGACCTTCCTGGACGATCTGCGGCGGGATGCTCGCGACAACCCGGGGAAACCGGCCCTGGTCGCCTATCGCGCCGTGGGCGCGCAAACCCGCGTGCTCGACTACTCCGAGCTCTCCCGCTTAACGGACAGTTTCGCCTGCGGTCTTGCGGACCTCGGCGTCAAGCGCGGCGACGTCGTCGCGGTGCAGCTGCCCGACTGGTGGGAGCTGCTGCCGCTCGCCCTGGCGTGCATGCGCGCGGGCGCCCAGTTCTGCCCGTTGATGACGATCTACCGGCGTTACGAACTCGAGCACATTCTGCGGCTCACCGGCGCGCGGGTGTGCGTCACGGTCGCCGAATGGGGTGGCGTCCGGCTGGGCGAGATCGTCGCCGAACTGGCGGCCGAGCTGCCGGAACTCGAGCACGTCCTGATCGCAGACGGCGCGCGGCCGGCCGGCACCCTGGATTTCCGCGACTACTTCGCAGCCACGGCGGTGCCGCCCGCCAGCGAGTTCGACGGCCGCGAGCTCGGCCCGGACGAACCATTCCTCATCCTCTTCACATCCGGCACCACCGGTGAGTCCAAGGGCGTCCTGCACAGCCAGAACACCGTGTACGCGGCGGGCAGCGGCTACGCCGACGCGCTCGGCATGGACGCCGCGAGCGTCGTCTTCGTCTCCCACGCGGCCACCCACTACACCGGCTTCGTGCAGGGGATGCTCGTTCCCATCATGCTCGGCGGCACCGCGGTCGTGCAGGACGTGTGGGACGCGGATGCGTATCTCGACCTGGCGCAGCGGCACGGCGTGACGACCTTCTACGGTGGGCCCAGCATCCTGTTCGATCTGCTCGCCGCGCAGCGGGCCAGCCCGCGCGGCACGAGCAGCCTGCGGAGCATCGTCACGGGCTCCGCACCGGTCCCGCCGCACGTGGTCGAGCAGATCCGTGAGGTGTTCGCCGTGCCCATCGTGGCGTTGTGGGGAATGACGGAGAACGGCCCCGTCACGATCACGCGGGCGGACGATCCCGCTGACTGGGCCGCGCACAGCGACGGCCGCCCGATCGGCGGCATGCAGGTCCGGATCGACACCTCGGCGGTGCACGGAGGATCGGACGGCTCGGGCAAACTGTGGGTCCGCGGCGCCGGGCAGTGCCTCGGCTACTTCAAGCGGGACGATGTCTACGCGGCGTGCCTCGACCCCGGCGGCTGGTTCGATACCGGCGATCTCGCGCGCGACGACGGGCGCGGCGGCATCCGGATCACCGGCCGGGTCAAGGACATCGTGTCCTACCGGGGCTTCAAGGTGCCGGTCGGTGAGATCGAGGGCATCCTGGCGCGGCATCCGCAGGTGCGTGAGGTCGCGATCGTCGGATTGGCGGATGAGACCGTGGACGAGGTGGTATGCGCCGTCGTCGTGCCGGAGGGGCGGCCGCCGGACCTACAGGCCCTGCGTGAGCACATGGCCGCGGCGGGCGTGAACGAATGGTTCTGGCCGGGCCGCGTCGAGGCCGTCGAGGCACTACCGAAGACCATCACCGGCAAGGTCAGGAAGGTCGAGCTGCGTCAGCGCTTCGGCGGGGAGTGATCGGTCGTGGCGCCGCGCCGCTGGCAGGTGCTCGCCTGCATCTGCACCGGAGTGTTCCTCGGCGCGATCGATTTCTATGTGGTCAGCGTCGCCGTGCCCGACATGCTGCGCAGCTTCCCGCACACGGGGATCGCGGGCATCTCCTGGGTGTTCAACGGGTACACGGTCACCTTCACCGCGGCGCTGCTGCCCGCGGGCGGGCTGGCGGACAGGTTCGGCCGCCGCCGTGTCTTCCTGGCCGGCCTGGCCACGTTCTCGCTGAGCGCGCTGGCCTGTGCGACGGCGCCGTCGGTGAACGTGCTCATCGCCGCGCGGCTTGTGCAGGGGGTCGGCGGCGGCATCATCACCCCGGTCGCCCTCGCGCTGATCCTGCCGCAGTTCCCAGCGCAGCGGCGCGGCAGCGCCATCGGGCTGTGGAGCGCGACCCAATCCGCCGCCATCGCGGCCGGCCCGTCGCTCGGCGGGCTCCTGGTGTCCGCGGTGGGCTGGCGCGCCGTGTTCTTCTTGCAGGTGCCGATCGGGCTCGCCGCACTCGGCGGAACAGCCTGGGCCCTGGCCGCGGACAAACCGGCCAGGTCAGGCGGGCCGCTGCCGGACCTGCTGGGTGTCGCACTGCTCGGCGGCGCGATCGGGCTCACCTCACTGGCGATCGTCGAAAGCCGCGCGTGGGGCGTGCTCAGCTGGCGCACCGACCTCGCGATCGCCGCCGGAGTGGGCCTCGGCGTCGCCTTCGTGCGGCGCACGCTCCGCCATCCGGCACCCGTGATCGACCTTGGGCTGCTCAAGATCCGCGCTGTCCGGCGGGCGAACGGCGCGATGGTGCTCACCGGGCTCGTCATGTTCGCGCTGCCCGTTGCCAGCGTGCTCTTCCTGACCGGCGTCTGGGGCTACTCGGAGGCGCTCGCGGGCCTTGCGATCACGCCGGGCCCGATCGCGCAGGCGGCCGCCGCGCTCGCCGGGGGCAGGCTGTCCAACAGATTCAGCACCCGCGCGGTCGCGGTGCCCGGCGCGGTGCTGCTCGCTGCGAGCACGCTGACGCTGGCACTGGCGACCGGAACCCACCCGGCCTATTGGGCCGTCATCTTCCCCGCCGTGCTCGGCAGCAGCGTCGCCGTCGGCTTCCTGATCACATCGCTGAGCTCGGCAGTGGTGAGCCAGGTACCCCCGGCCCAGCTTGCGTCGGGGACGTCGATGTCGGTCACCGCACGAGCCGCCGGGGCCGTGGTGAGCCTGTCCGCGCTCGCGCTCGTCCTCGCCGCCGTGCACGGTGGCACGCGGACTCCGGCCGCCTACCACGTGGCGTGGACGGCGATGGCCGTGATCGCCTGCGTCCTCGTGGCGGCCGTCTCCACGCTGCGCCTCCCGAGTGAGCGGAGCGAGCAGGCCGAGGTCGTTCCTGGTCAGGCACGGCGCTGACCGGGCCTGCCTGGCACACCAGCCACCTGCGGATCGTCAAAGCGCTGCAAACGGTGCCACAGCCGCGGTGGCTGCGAGTGCGGGCTGAAGACCTGGCCGGCGACCCGAAGACCTGGCCCAGTGGTGGCAGCGCTCGGTGGCGCGGCGGGGCGCGACTGTGACCGCGGGGGCTTTCCCGCGCGACGTAACGCGCGGTGGTGTTCACCGGGCTGCGATTCACTCGCCTCGGGTGAGGCAGTGGCCATACCTGTGGTGAACCATGACATCCAAACACACAACGTGAGCACAGGAACCGTCAGGCGATCTTGAGTGGAGACCGCTGGACGGCTCATGTAGGGAGGGAGCATCGTGGCCCGTTATCCCAACATCAGCGATCACGGGTTGATCGGGGACTTGCAGACGGCTGCACTCGTGACGACGGACGGCACGGTGGACTGGTTGTGTTTCCCCCGGTTTGACTCGCCGAGCGTGTTCGCGTCGTTGCTCGATGCCGACCACGGCGGTCACTTCCGTATCGCACCCGACCGGGACGATTACGTCACCAAGCAGCTGTACTTCCCGAACACGGCAATACTGATCACCAGGTTCATGACCCCGGACGGGGTCGGTGAGGTATATGACTTCATGCCGGTCGCTACCGGGGGGGCGACGGACCGGCACCGGCTGGTGCGGCAGCTGCGGGTGGTGCGCGGCACGATGCGGTTCGTGATGGACGTACAGCCGCGGTTCGACTACGCCCGGCGGCCGCACAAGCTGGAGCTGACCGAGGACGGGGCGGTGTTTCAGGCGGACGGCATGGAACTGACGCTGCACTCGGTCGGCGCGCCGGGCACCTCGCAGCGAGACCAGGAGGTCACGATCGAGCGTCATGGTGATGGGTTGCGGGCGGCGCGGACGCTGCGGGCGGGCCAGACCGGGGGGGTCGTGCTCGAGTCGATGGGCGGGCCGCCCCGGCGCCTGCCGCCAGAAGAGGTGCAGCGCATGCTCGACGAGACCGCGCGCTTCTGGGGCGGCTGGCTGCATCACTTGACCTATCGGGGCCGCTGGCGGGAGATGGTTGCCCGCTCGGCGATGACGCTCAAACTGATGACCTACGCGCCGACCGGCGCGATCGTCGCGGCGCCGACGGCCGGGCTGCCCGAGCAAACGGGGGGCGAGCGGAACTGGGACTACCGGTACACGTGGATCAGGGACGGCTCGTTCTCCATCTACGCGTTGCTCGGGCTCGGATACGTGGAGGAGGCGGCCGCGTTCGGCGGCTGGCTGCGGGACCGCGCCGACGAGTACACCGGCGACGGCCACCCGCTGAAGATCATGTACCGGGTGGACGGCACGTCCGATCTCGCCGAGGAGACTCTGGACCATTTCGAGGGCTGGCGCGGCTCGCGGCCGGTCCGCATCGGCAACGGCGCGGCCGACCAGTTGCAGCTGGACATCTACGGCGAGGCCGTGGACGCCATCTATCTCGCCGACACCCAGGGCATCCAGGCCGCCCACCGGGGCTGGCTGCAAGTCGCCCGCATCATCGACTGGCTGTGCGAGCACTGGGACCAGCCCGACGAGGGCATCTGGGAGACCCGCGGCGGCCGGCGGGACTTTACCTACGGCCGGTTCCAGACCTGGGTAGCGCTCGACCGCGCGATCCGGATGGCCGCGCTGCGGGCTCGCCCGGCCAACGTGGCACGGTGGACCGCCGAACGCGACCGTGTCTACAACCAGATCATGGAGAAGGGGTGGAATCCGAAGACCGGCGCGTTCACGCAGCATTACAGTACCGAGGTTCTCGACTCCTCGTTGCTAATGATGCCGCTGCAGGGGTTTATCGCCCCCCGCGACCCGATGTGGCTGTCGACGTTGGAGGCCATGGACCGCGAGCTGGTTTCTGACAGCCTCGTGTACCGCTACAACCCAAGCGCCTCACCGGACGGGCTGGCCGGTGACGAGGGCACCTTCTCCCTGTGCACCTTTTGGTACGTGGACGCCCTGGCGCGCGCCGGTCGGCTGGACGAGGCGAGGCTGACGTTCGAGAAGATGCACACCTACGCCAACCACCTCGGCCTCTACTCAGAGGAGATCGGCAGCACTGGCGAACAGCTCGGCAACTTCCCGCAGGCGTTCAGCCACCTGGCCCTGATCAGCGCGGCGATCAACCTCGACTACCAGCTCGACCACGGTGCCGGCCGGGTCGCGGTCGTCCGGTGACTTCCTGGTATCCCGGTGACGGGGGCGGGATGTTTCTCAGACCCCTTCGAGCGCGGCGATCCGCCCGGTGCGGATCGCCTTGATGAACGCCTCGTAGTCCTGTTCGTTTTGATCGGCGTAGCGCTGTGCGAAGTTGGTGATCGAGCGGTCGAAACCGTCGCCGGTGCCGAGGTAGGCCGCGATCATGACCGGATCGCCCGAGCGGGCGTGGGCACGCGCGAGCGTCCAGCCGCAGGTGCGTGCGTAGAAAGCCAGCGCCTCCGGCGGCATCACCTCGACCTCTGCCGATCCCTTCATGTCGCGCAGCTGGCGCCAGTAGTAGAACCGGCCCTCCTGCTCGCCCCTGCTCCAGCCCAGATAGATGTCGCTCGCCGCCTGCATCAGGCGCTGGCCCTGCACGACGCGCTCGCCCGGCTGGCGAAACCGGCTCTTCGGCAGGTGGCCTTCGAGGACCGAGGCCGTGGCCTCCTTGACCTGGAGGAACAGCGGATCGCCCGCGTCGCGGCCCTGCAGCAGAACGATGAATGCGCGGGTGCCGACGCTCCCGACGCCGACGACCTTGCGGGCCATGTCCACGATCTCGAAGCGTTCGAGAAGGCGACGCCGGTCACCCTGCAGCGTCGCGCGGTACCTGCGGAACTGCCGGCCGATCACCTGGGCAAGCTCGTCCGCCGAGATGCCGTAGGTCGCGGCCAGCTCGCGGGCGGGCACCACGATCGGTGCCATGCTCACGATCCGGTACCGGCCGCCGGCCATCTCCCCCAGCTTGGACAGCGCCTGGAGGCTGTCACGGGTGTGCGCCTTCGCCACTGTCCCCAGTCCCCGCTGCCCGAGGGTCTTTGCCTCCTTCGCCTGCTTGGGAGCCTTCGGCTCCTTGACCGCCTTGGCCTCCTTCTTGCTGCTCTTCGCGACCCGCTTGACTTCCCGGCGGATCGAGGCCGTGAGCTCATCCTCGGACAGGCGCGCATACCAGACATCCATTGTGCGCATCCCGGCGAAGTCGGCCATCGCCTCCCGGTAGGCGGCCACCGACGCCATCGTTGCCGCACGCGCGTCCGCCTTCGAGAAGCCGTTGTTTCTGGCAGCGATCATGAAGCTCGCCGCCAGGCGCTTGACGTCGCACTCGAAAGGGCCCGGCAGCGTCTCGTCGAAGTCGTTGATGTCGAACAGCAGTACCCGCTCGGGCGAGGCGAACAGGCCGAAGTTCGACAGGTGGGCGTCACCGCAGAGCTGAACGCCCAGTCCGGCGGTTGGTGTGTCAGCCAGGTCCGAAGCCATGACCTTCGCCGCGCCACGGTAGAACGTGAACGGGGAGAACATCATCCGGCCGTGCCGCACGGGCACCAGGTCGGGCTCACGGGTGGTGTTCTGCTCCTCGAGCAGGCGTGGGCAGACGGCGATAGGCGAGCCCTCGCCTCCTCGCCACGCGCTCTGCGCTCATCCAGACTTGGGTGCGCAATCTCACTTACCGCCATGGGCCCGCTCCTTCCACCCGCCTCGCTCACGAGTCTGCGCGCCAAATGGTCCGGCTGGCATCACCCTGTCCGGAGGTTCAGTCATGTCCGGAATCGCACGTGAGATGTGCCGAACCGGACCCGTATCCAGGTCCCAGCGGGAGACTCACCCCGCGGGGGTGATGGGCGGCCGAACCGGGCGCGAGCCGGCCCAGGCTGAGCCACTGACCGAGCGCGAGGAGGCGGTGCTGCGCCTGCTCCGGGGGACGCTGTCGCTCCACGAGATCGGCCAGGAGCTGTTCCTGTCAACAAACACGATCAAGACTCACACTCGCGCGATCTACCGGAAATTGGGCGTGACCAGCCGGAGCGGCGCCGTCGAGCGAGGCCGTGACATCGGCATCCTGTAGGTGACGCACGCGCGGCAGCCGTTGCGGAGATTTATCCAAAACGGCTTACGCGGGCGCGTCACGAACCTGCCTGGCAACCCGAAGCCTGTCGGGGACCGCGGTTCACCCGGGTGACTGGCGCGGACGGGTGAAGCGGACAACCCCGCTGCCGGCGATAAAAGGACTCGGGGGTTCGGCGCCGGGACGGCAGTAAAGCGAAGCGGGAACGCCCTGCCTGGCACCGTCTGCCCGCAGCGGCACCGGACTCATCACCCGGCCGCCACGCCGACAATAGTCATATCCACGCTGGTGAACGCTGCGGTAATTACCAAATTGACGCCGAATTTCTGCCTGCACGCCTATATCCGCCCCTTGTGTCTTCGCTCTCTCTCAAGAACTAGCCGTGCCGAGCGCCACCGCGATCTGCTGGATGGCGGCTGCCTCGGCAGGACTCACGCTCTGGCCGCCCTCCCGGTGCGCCGCCGCAACCTTGTTCGCGAGGGTGAGGACGAAGCGCCGGTAGTCATCGAGCTCCTCGGCCGTCGCCTTGCTCTCCAGCAGCGCGATCGCGTCGCGGAGGTGCTGGAGCCCGTTCTCCCTGAACTCGTCGGCAGAGCGGTACTTCGTGTGGCCGGTCTCGGGCTTGGCTGCCACGATCTCGTCGAGGAGTTCGCTTTCGCCGTGCTGGGCACGGGCTTCGGCGTAGGATTTCGACATCGCGATCGACTCGCGGAACGTCCCGCCACGCGCTGCCGTGACCACGATCACGCCGGCGCTAGGCGGGCCCTCGAGCACCACCTTCCATTCCTCGGGCGAAAATGCGGCCTTTGTCGTCATTCCAGCTCCCTTGCACATGGTGAAACACGAAGACCCTGAAAACCTAGGCGCTTGACAGTCCACGCGCTGGCTTTTGGGGTACGACAAGTCCAATCGTCCGCCGCTCGGCTACCTGCCGCCTCACCCGGCAGGAATGACTTGTGCCGCAAACGAGGCAGGCTCGCCATCCCGGTTCCCCGGCCGGCGTTCGTTTCGTTCCAGGTGCACGTACGCGAGCGCGACCGCCGCGGCGGGACTGAACTGCCCGGCGAGGTTGTCTCCATGCGGGAAGATTTCGGCGGCGGCGAGGTCCGCGGCACGGCTCAGCTGGCCGCGCAGTGCCTCAATCAGCGCGAGGTATCCGTGGCAGGTCGCCGCCTCGTAACTGGCCCGTGGCGCCGCGGCCGCGGCCGCACCGATGATAGCGGCCGCCGCGTCGAGCTTGCCTGACCTCAGCACCCGCGCGGCCTCTTTCAGGAGTTTCAGCTGCCTGGCGCGGACGCGCGGGCGCATCACCCTGCGCGGGGGAGGCGCGGCAGCTGGCTGCGGGTAATCGTTGAGGTGACGGGTGACCGGCCCTCAACAGCCCCGAGGCGCCCATCATGTATCCCATCGCAGCGGCCTCATCGGCGGCACAGTACGGCGCGTGGGCTTATCTGGTCGTCTTCGCGCTGATGACGCTGTCGTTCGCGGGGATACCGGCGGTCGGGACTGCCGTCGTGGGCTGGGCCGCCGTGCTGGCCAGCCAGGGCAAGCTCAACATCGTCGCGGTTCTGATCGTGGCGGCGATTGGCGCCGAGGCCGGCGGCCTGGCCGGATACAGCATCGGTGACCGGTGGGGCCGCAAGCTCCTGGACCGCCCGGGCCGCGGGCAGGAGCGGCGGCAGAAGGCCGTCACCAGGGCGGCGGCGATCTACGCGAAATGGGGACGTCTCGCCGTCTTCTTCACGCCGACCCTGGTCTCCGGCATGGTCAAAATGAAGTACTCGCAGTTTGTGGTCTGGAACTTCGTCGTCGGCGCCGTGTTCGTGCTGTCGGTCGGGCCCGCCGCGTACGGCATGGGCAAGGTCTCGGAGGGTGAGCAGGACTGGGGCAGCCTCGGCGCGCTGGTGGCTGGGCTGGCGATCGCGGCCGGGTGCGCCATGCTCGCGGCAAGGTACTACCGCCGCCGCAAGGCCCGCAGATTGCTAGCCGGCGCCAGCGCGGGCGAGGCCGGCGGGCAATCGCGCTGATACCTGACGGTGAGCCGTGCCGCGCGGCAGCCGTTATGCATCAAATCCCGAACGGCTCACGCCGGGTTGCACGGCGGCCGGAACGTCAGGTCGCCGGTGTGGTTGCGCCGGTCTCTGCTGCGGTTGTCCCGGTCTTCTGACGGGGAATCAGCAGCGCGATGACAAGGCCGATCACTGCGATCACAACGAGCATCGTTATGGACAGCGCGAATGGCTTTTCGCCCGGGTGTGAGGCGGCGACAAGAAGCGAGCCGGCCAGGGCCGTGCCAAGCGACGAGCCCAGGTTGGACACGCTGCGCGACAGCCCGGATATGTCATCCTGGTCGGCTTCGGGGAAGCTCGACTGGACGACGTTGACCGACGAGGTCAGCATCGCCCCGACCCCGATCCCCATCAGCAGCAGCCCGGGCACGAAGGTCAGGACGTTCGAGTGCTCCCTGACCAGCGCCAGCAGGAGTGCCATGCCCACGGTGGTGATCACGAAGCCGACCCGGATCAGCCAGCGCTGGGAATGCCGCTTGGCGAACCTTCCGGCGAGGGCCGAGGAGGCCAGGATCCCGATGGTGGCCGGCGTGAGCACCAGGCCGGTCTCGATGGCGCTGTACCCCCGGACCTCCTGCAGGAAGACCGAGATGACGAAGAACGACCCCTGCATGATGAGCCATTGGACGGTCTGCGTCCCGAGGCCGAGGTTGGCCGTCTTGTTGGCGAACAGCCGCAGCGGAAGCAGCGGTTCCTTGCCTGCGTGCTCTCGGGACCGGATGTGCAGGAAGAACCACAGCAGGATCAGCACGCCGATGCCGATGAACAGCCACACCGGGGAGACCCCGCCCTTCGGGATCAGAACCGTGCCGCCGATCTTGAAGTCCTTGCGGGAGACGAACCACCCGTACGTGCTGGATTGCAGGATGCCGAGCACGACGAAGAACAGTCCCGCCGCGGACAGGATCGCTCCCTCCAGGTCGAACGGCGGCCTGGCTCCCTGTATGCCGCGGGCGGCTATCCGGGGCTTGCAGCAGGAACGACCCGCGCCAGCTGATGGAACTGGTGATGACACCGCCGATCAGCGGCCCCGCGGCAGCGCCGAGGCCCGCCGCCCCGCTGATGATGCCGAAGTTCTTGGCCCTCGACCGGACATCGGGGAAGGCCACGGTGACCAGGATGTAGATGGGCGGGATCATCAACGCGGAACCGACGCCCTCGAGCAGGGAGTACCCGAAGATCATCAATCCCAGCCCCTGCGCGAACGCAGCGATCAGCGCCCCGATCCCGTAGACGACCAGACCAGCCACGAAACAGAACTTCCGGCCCCAGATCGCCGTCAGCTTGCTGCCCGGAATCATCAACGAGGCCATCGTCAGCGTGAACAGCGTGATCGTCGTCTGCATGCCGATCACGGTCGTGTCGAGATCCTTGGCGATGGTGCTGATCGCCACGTTCATGTTCGTCGCCGCGTAGCTGGCGATGAACTGCGCCAGCGCCAGCGGCACGATCATCGCCTGTGCGGGCGCCACGGGCCGTGCCGCGCTGGTTCCGGTCATTGCAGGGCTGCACCGGCGAACAATGCGCTCGGTCTTTCGCGTTTGGGAGTCGTCACGCCACCAGGGTCGTCCGACCCGGCACGTGGGCCTTCATCCTGCGCGGGTGATGCGCCCCGTATGTCCAGACGGGAAATTGCAGTTGCGGCGTACGACCACGGCGGGGATGTGGTTCGTCGTACCGCCGCCGATGGCTGCTCAAGGACGTCATTGCGGGGGTCGTGCTGACGACCCTGCTGGTTCCGCAGGGCATGGCCTACGCTGAGCTTGCGGGCCTGCCGCCGATCACGGGCTTGTACACGTCGATCTTGTGCCTGCTCGGCTACGCGGTGTTCGGCCCCTCGCGGATCCTCGTCCTTGGCCCGGACTCGTCGCTCGGGCCGATGATCGCCGCGACCATCCTGCCGCTTATCGCCGCCAAGGGCGACACCAAGCGGGCGATCGCACTCGCGTCGATGCTCGCGATCATGGTTGCGGCGATCATGATCCTGGCGGCCGTCGCGAAGCTCGGCTTCATTGCCAACCTGATCTCCAAGCCGACGATGATCGGCTACATGAACGGCCTGGCGCTGACGATTTTGGTCGGGCAGTTGCCGAAGCTGTTCGGGTTCAAGGTTAGCGCGGAGGGCCTGATCGGTGAGCTCACCGGCTTCGTCAAAGGGCTGGCGAACGGGGAGGCGGTCGCCGCCGCGGCCGCGGTCGGGATCGCCGGGATCGCGCTGATCGTGGTGCTGCAGCGCTGGCTGCCGAAGATCCCAGCTGTGCTGATCATGGTGGTGGCTGCGATCGCGGCGACGTCGATCTTCAGCCTGGCGGACCACGGTGTGAGCCTGGTCGGTGTGCTTCCCAAGGGGTTCCCGCCGCTCACGATCCCGCACGTCCGGCTGGCCGACCTTGGGCCGCTGTTCGCCGGGGCGCTGGGAATCGCCTTGGTGTCCCTCGCCGACACTATTTCCACGGCGTCGGCGTTCGCCGCCCGCACCGGGCAGGAGATCCACGGCAACCAGGAGATGATCGGGATCGGCGCGGCGAATCTTGCCGCCGGTTTCTTCCAGGGCTTCCCGGTCAGCACCAGCGGGTCGCGGACCGCCGTGGCGGAACGGGCCGGTGCGAAGACCCAGCTCACCGGGGTCATCGGGGCGGTCCTGATCATTCTCATGATCGTGTTTGTGTCGGGCCTGTTCCGCAACCTGCCACAGCCCGCGCTGGCCGCCGTTGTGATTACCGCATCGCTGTCGCTCGCCGACATTCCCGCCACGGCCCGGCTGTGGCGGCAGCGTAAGGCCGAGTTCCTGCTGTCGATCGCGGCATTCCTCGGCGTCGCCCTGCTCGGCGTGCTGCCGGGGATCGCGATCGCGGTCGGGCTGTCGATCCTCAACGTGTTCCGCCGGGCGTGGTGGCCCTACAACACTGTCCTCGGGCGGGTGGACGGGCTGGAGGGGTTCCACGACATCCGCTCCTACCCCGGCGCCGGGCACCTGCCCGGCCTGGTGATCTACCGGTTCGACGCTCCGCTGTTCTTCGCCAACGTCAAAACGTTCCGAGACGAGGTCAGGCGGCTGGCCCGGGCTGACCCGAAACCCACCTGGATCGTGATCGCAGCGGAGCCGGTGACGGATGTGGACACGACCGCGTCCGATGTGCTTGAGGACCTGGACGAAGCGCTGAACGCTGAGGGCATCAGCCTGGTCTTCGCCGAACTCAAAGACCCGGTCCGGCGGAAAATCGAACGTTACGGGCTCACCCGCACGATCGACCCGCGCCATTTCTTCCCGACCATCGGCGCGGCCGTCGCCGCGTACCGCGCCGAAACCGGCGCGCAATGGACCGCCGCCGAGGCCGCCGAGGCCGGGCCGGCGCGCGACATTCCGGCATCGCCACCCGTCGGCTGAGGTCAGGGCCCGCGTTTGGCGTGGCACCTAACCCGCCTCGGGTGTTCCGCGGCAGCCGTTCGGGCGCTGGTCTTGAAGCAGCAACCGGCTCAAAGCGTAAGGAGAGATCGCCATGGCTGATCTGATCGCGATTGGATACCCCGACGAGACGACCGCCGACGCCGCCGCCGACGAGGCACGGCGGCTGGCCAGGGACCTCATCATCGAGCCTGACGCGATCGCGGTGATCGCGCGGGACACCGAAGGCAAGTACCACGTCCGCACCAGCCATCATGCGGTCGGGGCAGGGGCGACCTGGGGGATGTTCTGGGGGCTGCTGTTCGGCCTGCTGTTCTTCGTCCCGGTCTTCGGGATGGCCATGGGCGCGGGGCTCGGTGCCCTCATGGGCAAGGTCGCCAAGTCCGGCATCGACCGCCAGTTCCAGGACCAGGTCCGCGGCATGCTCAAGCCCGGCACCTCGGCGCTGTTCCTGATGGTGGAGAAGGTAACGCCGGACAAGGCCGTCGAGGCGATGAGCAAGTACGGCGGCACCGTGCTCAAGACCTCCCTGTCAAAGGAGGGCGAGCAGGAACTCCAGGATGCTCTGCACGGCGGTGCGGAGTCCGGCAGCTAGCCGTGCTCACTGCTGGAGCGCGCCGACCGCATACCCCACGCGGGTGATGCGGCTGGCACGGTTAGACCTCTGCGCTGGCACGGTTAGACCTCTGCGCTGGCACGGTTAGACCTCTGCGCTGGCACCAAGAACGCGGCCGTGCCGCGCACGAAAGAAAGGACGGACCGGCGATGGCCGACGAGAGAGCGGCCCGCATCGCGGATCTCATCAAGCCGCTGCGGGTCAAGCCGGGTTCGAAGGTGAGCCTGGGCAAGGACTTCGACCCGGACTACAAGGCGGGCTTTCTGAAGAAAAAGGACGGCGTCGAGCTGCTCCGGACGGGTATCGCGCTGCTGGCCGATTACCAGCGGCGGCTGGCCGCCCAGGACACCTACGGCGTGCTCGTCTGCCTGCAAGCGCTGGACGCCGGGGGTAAGGACGGCACCATTCGCCATGTCATGAGCGGGGTGAACCCGCAGGGCGTGCACGTGAGCGGCTTCAAGGTGCCGTCCGCGGAGGAACTCGACCACGACTATCTGTGGCGCTACGCCTGCCGCCTGCCCGCGCGCGGGGAGATCGGGATCTTCAACAGGTCCCACTACGAGGAGGTCCTCGTGGTGCGGGTGCACCCGGAGAACCTGGCTCGCCAGAAGCTACCGGAGGAAGCCAAGGGCGCGAAGGTGTGGAAACGGCGCTACCGGGAGATCAACGACTGGGAGCGCTACCTGTCCGCCAACGGGTTCAAGCTGGTGAAGCTCTTCTTGAACCTGTCGAAGGAGGAGCAGCGGGCCCGCTTCCTCAAGCGGATCGACGTGCCGGAGCGGAACTGGAAGTTCTCGGCGGCTGACGTCAGGGAACGCCAACGATGGGACGACTACCAGAAGGCGTTCTCGCGGATGCTGTCCGCCACCAGCACGCCCTGGGCACCGTGGTACGTCGTGCCGGCGGACCGCAAGTGGTTCGCGCGCATCTGCGCGGGGGCGGTACTGGCGCACACCCTGATCGAGATCGACCCCCAGTACCCGGAAGTGAGCGAGGCCGCCCGGCATGACCTGCTCACCGTCAGACATGACCTGGAGGCCGAGGCGCCAAAGGGTGCGCCGGCGGACCCGTACCTGGCCGCCGCCGACGGCCGCGGGAGCGGCCGCGGGCGAGGTCGCAGCCACGAAGCGGCAGGCCAGCCAGATGAGCGGCCAAGCAGGTGAAGAAGGCGCGGGCCTAGCCCGGCCATCTCGATCGGGGCAGATCGGAGGCGCGGACATGACCGTGCAAGCAGACGCAAAAGGGCGCCAGGCGGCGGGTGAGACCTGGTACTCGCGTTCGCCCGAGGAGGTGGCCGCCGCGCTTGATGTCGATCCGGTAGCCGGGCTCTCGCCGGCGACGGCGGCGCAGCGGCTCAGCGCGGACGGCCCGAACGCGTTGCCCGAGGAGCAGCCCAAACCGGGCTGGCGCCGGTTCCTCGATGAATACCGCAGCTACATGCAGATCATCTTGTCCGCCGCGGCGGTCGTGTCCTTGCTGATCAAGGAGTGGAGTACCGCCGTACTCCTCTTGGTGCTGACCGTGCTGAACGCGGTGGTCGGCCTGCGGCAGGAAGGCAAGGCCGAGAGCGCCATGAACGCGCTCAAGTCGATGATGAAGGCGACGGCCAGGGTGCGGCGGGACGGAGCCGAGGCCGAGATCCCCGCCGAGCAGCTCGTTGCCGGTGACGTGGTGCTCATCGCCGCCGGCGATCAGGTACCCGCCGATGGCCGCATCATCGCGGCAAGCTCCCTGCAGATCGACGAGTCCGCGCTGACCGGGGAGAGCACACCGGCGGACAAGGACGCTGTGACGCTGCCGGATGGCCAGCTCGGCCCGGGCGACCAGACCAACATGGCGTTCATGAACACGCCGGTCACGCACGGCAGCGCCACCATGATCGTCACCGGCACCGGCACCGGCACCGAGCTTGGCAAGATCTCGGCGATGCTGTCGGCCACGGCCAGGGAGCAGTCGCCGCTCACCAGGGAGCTCAACAGGCTCACCCTGTGGATCGCGGCGGCGGCCGGCCTCACCATGATCGTGATGTTCGCGCTTGGCCGCGGCCGCGGCGTGGCGTGGGACGCGTTGTTCGTCAGCGCCGTTTCGCTGGCCATCGCCGCCATCCCTGAGGCACTGCCGACCGTGACACAGGTGATCTTGTCGATGGGCGGTGTCGACCTGGCCAAACGCAACGCCATCGTAAAGGAGCTTCCCTCGGTCGAGACGCTGGGCTTCACCTCGGCGATCAATTCCGACAAGACCGGCACGCTGACGATGAACCAGATGACGGCCGTCGAGGTGGTGGACCCGGCCAATCGCTACACCATCTCGGGCAGCGGGTACGGCCTCGAGGGCAGGATCCATCACGCGGCGGGCACGTCAGACACGATCGAGGACGCGATCCTCCCGTACGTGGTGGCGAGCGACGCCCAGCTCGTCGGCGGCGAAGTCGTCGGCGATCCCACCGAGGGCGCGCTGCTCGTGCTCGGCAACAAGGCCGGGCTGGACATCGACGCCACCCGCGAGAGGCTGCCCCGGCTGGCCACTTTGCCGTTCGACCCGACGTACAAGCTGATGGCCACCTTCAACTCGGCCAGCGACGCGGCGGGCCGGCCGGTCGTGCGGTGCTTCGTCAAGGGCGCGGCGCCGGCCGTGATGGCGCGTCTGGCGACGGCGCTTTCCGGCGGCGTCAGCATCCCGTGGGACGCCG
>WNFJ01346480.1_pt1 | contig 27144 bp, 22 predicted proteins | sample 5400461 | NCBI WGS metagenome assembly WNFJ01 (sample SAMN13153349, study PRJNA577476) | soil metagenome | isolation source: 115 cm saprolite on Douglas fir-dominated hillslope | place: USA:California | collected 2013-09-17
GCCGCTCGATCCCAGCGTCACATCCCCCCTGTATGTGCCACCTGCAACGATAACGGTATCACCGGGACCTACCACGGTGTCCGCGTGTTGGATGGTCGCCCAAGGGTGGTTAGAACTCCCATCGCTGGTATCATGGCCTGCGTGGCTCACGTAATGCATACGAATCGGCGGCCCGCTGCCTGAATTTCTCGTAGCTACGCATGTTGGCGTACGCCTGGCGGCCGGGGAGGCATGACTTGACGGCCACATTAGCCAGGTCACGAGCAAGGCGATCAGCGCTAAGGTCGTGAACCTACTTGTTGGCGTAGACAGATTTTGCTTCATTCACGAGCATGTCCCGCGCGGTCGGAAAGGTAGGCGTGCTATGCCGCGCTGCCGACAGATCGAGCTGCCTTCGTCTGTAGCCGGTAACTGCTTCTCCATGTCTCGCTGAGAAGCTGGCGAATTCTCTTCTCGTTGCTATAGACCGGGTGTGTGATGTTGATGCCGTTAGCTTCTGTCAGTTTCTTTTGGATCTCGGCGATCCCCTCGGCTACCGAGAACTTCGCTTTAAAACCCAGAACTCGTGCGATCTTCGAGAAATCGACATCGTAGTCCCGCTGGTCAATCGCTTCTGAGAAAAATTTCACGCGAGCCGATGGAATTGCGGAAAAAACTAGACCGGTGATGTCGGTGATTCGATGATTGTTGGCATCAGCTCCCACGTTGAAGATACCATTTGAAGTAAGTAAGGCGTCTTCTAAAAGAACGCTCGCAAACGCGGCGCTAGCGTCCCTCACATGTAAGAAGGGTCGACGTTGTCCCCCTCCCCATATCTCCAAAGTTTCCCCCCTGCACGCCCTCGCAGTCAGCACATTCACGACCAAATCGAACCGCATCCGGCTTGACCAGCCGAACAGCGTGGCCAGCCGCAGGATGGTGGGATGAAAGGAATCGTCGGCCATCGCTCGCAGGGCTTTCTCACAAGCAAACTTGTCCTGCGCGTAGCAAGACAGCGGGCAAGTGACAGACTCTTCGTTAAGGTGGCCGACTTCAGGGCTCGACCGGCCATACACGCTGCAGCTGGACGCGAAAACGAACCTGCTGATTCCCAGCCACTTGCAGATATGAGCCAAGGTGAGAACGCTAAGGTAATTGCAGCTGTATGTAAACTCAACATCGATCTCGCATGCGGGGTCCCCGACGAGGCCGGCAACCCATATCACAGCTTGACAGCCGCGCAAAAGCGGCAGCACTTCATATGAGTGTGGAACATCGATCTTCACGCTGCTGAAGGCGGGATTGCCACGGAGCGGACGCAGGGCCTCGTCGCCGAACCAGTGTGCGTCGATTGACGCAACCTCGAACCCGAGTTCGACTAGGTGAACACACAAAATACTTCCTAAATATCCTGCTCCGCCGACGACCGCGACCCGATTGATTTTTTGTGCCATGGAAAGTTCTCCTCTATCCCGCTATTCTGACCAGCAAACTCTCGAGGTGTGTCAGGGATTGCCCGAACTTACCCGACTAGCTCGGTATTAATGCGACCGCTTCCTTGACACGCACTCCACCTGGCTTAGGAGGTTTGCTCGAACCTCTATGCTGGTCTCGGTACTAAGATGGATGTCTGCGAAGTATCAGCACTCGACATCTTGCTCGTGAATCAGCGCTCGTACAGGAGGCTCAGGACTCCATGCCGCGCGACTCGACACTGGCGGAATGAGCCAGCAAGGAGGAGGACCGATCGTTTCTGTAGATCGTCGGAGGCATGAGATACACCAGCAGCATCACCAGGCCTATGCCGTTCGTAAGCAGCGAGGTCAAGAGACCTCCATTGGCAAGAGCGAACGCGGGAAGGCCGATCACGAGCGCCGCCAAACGCTTGTCCCGGCCGGCCGCAACCGAATCGTACAGCCACATCACAACAGCAAGCAGCAGGGTGAAGCAGACGATTCCCACGTAACCGAAGTTGGCGTAGGCGTCCGCCCAGAGATTTGCATTGGCGTCGTTGCTGGCACTGTGAAAATATAGGTAGCCGATCAAGTAAGGTGGCTGCACAGCGTAGGGGTAGTGGAACACCGACTTTAAAATGCTGTGGGCCAAGAGCGCTTTGGGGTGCGAGGAGAAGAACTCAAAGTAGTAGCCCGTCAGCAAACCCGGCAGTGCCGTCATGCGCACGCCCACGAGTGCCTCGGGAATCAGCGAATAACCGAAGAACTGTAGCGCGAATGCACTCGCGAAGATCGCGGTCCACGTTGAGGCCAACCTTGTGCCAAATGCTTTGGCCGAGCGCATCGCCCACAGGAGATAAAGCAAAAGACATGCCGAAAAGAACATGGCCCGAAAACCGGTAATGGAATATATGGCAAATTGCCCGACCGCACCGGCCAAGACCCACGAAATTCGCCGTGACCTCAGGCCCATCGCCAGCACAAAAGGATTGATAACCCACGCTTGCCAACCAATCGCGTACGCCACCAACGGAGAGGTCTGGTCTAAGGTGTTCTGAAATTGTGCTCGTACTGAATAAATGTCCTGGAACGAAACATAGTGGAACCGGAAGCCGAAGCCTGAAACCAGCAACGCATTGAAAGCGATGCTCAGCAGAACCAAGATAACGCCAAATTCATAGCTTTTAAGATGCAAACGCGGCACTGGCAGCAGGGGAAGGTGGTAAACAATTCCCGTGAGTGCAAACATAGCCACCAGGCAGACGGCTAGAAGGAGTGGGCCGCTCGATTGGTCCTCCAGCGCGTAGATCGGCACTATGCACGCGGGAACCAGAACCAGCAGATACAGCATCCAGTACATAACCTGCGACGGCCTCTTCAGCGTGATTGGGACCCAGAGCGATGGTAGCGCAGCAAGCACCCATGCCGCGGCCGCGCGTGCGGGCGCCGCACGGTAGTGGAATCCCTCGTAGCCCCACACCGGTACGATCACCCATTTGTACGCAAGGACGAACGTCGCGACATACGAAGCGCACGTCAGCACCATGCTTGCCCGCGACCGCGGAAAACGGCGCATCGAGAGACTGTTTTGAACCGACGTCATGTAGACTGCCATTGATGTTGTCCACTAGCGCCGCTAGTTCGCTTTCAGCCCGTCGGATGATGCACGTATAGGGGTCGCAGCAATCCGGAACAGCACCAGGTAGTAAGCGACTTTGGAAAGCGTGTTTATTCCGCTCATGACCGTCACCATGCGGAGCATCGGCCAACTTAGCTGGCGCGCGAAAAAAAACACCATGAGGTTTCCCCCGAGGATCAGCACGTCGTAGATCAACTTCAGGCGTTGGCCGTGCAACACGTAGACTAATCTGCTTAGCGGGCTGACAATGAAAGACGTCAAAAACCAGGGAGCAACGATTGAGGCGATGATCCCCGACAGCCTCCATTTGACCCCGAACACGAAAAGGAAGATCGGTTCGCCAAAGAGGAATATGGCCAGGGCTGGCACAATGCCTATGGCGAGCAAGGCCGCGGTGGTACTGTGAAAAAACCACAGCAGACGTTTCGGATCCTCGCGCGCATAGAGTGCTGCGCGACTGTGGAACGCATCGGCCACGCTGGCGCCGATGACGGCTGTAGGTGCAGCCAACACGCGCCATACCAAGGAGTAGTAACCGCCGACATCTGCACCGTAAAGAGTTACTAGTAGAGGTAAGGGGAGGCTTGTGCCGAGTTCGTTGATGAATGAGGAGGGCATCGAGTACAGTGGGAATTGCAGGTTGTTCCCTAGCGTCTTTGTGGCGTCGCGGAGATTGAACGCGTACTTGCGCACCACGGGCCAGGCGTGGCTCATCATGGAACTCATTCCAATTCCGCGGCCTAAGGCCTCGCCCAACAACAAGCCTGAGGAATGTGATCCAATAGCTCCTAGAGCGACCTGCGACACGTTGCGTCCGCCATTCTGAAAAATGGCAGCATTGGCGACGATGCCGAACCTCTCGTGCCGCAGGGACCAATAGCGTAAGATCGAAAATAAAGCTGCGAAAAAGATGGTGGGAACCATCAACCCAGCCGCATATTTCGGTAAGACGCCGAACCCCACCAGCGAGAAGTGGATCATGACGTACAGCAGGAGCCCGCCCGCCACGCTCATTGGAAGAGCGAATAGCGTCGATAGGGTTGCGAGGTGAGCAGCCTCCTTCTGGCCAGGCGCAGAGACGATCGCGACATCATATTGCAGCGAAGCTGCCACTACAATAACGCCGAGGAATGCACTGAACAGTCCCAGGTTGCCGATTTCGTGCGGTAGATACAACCGCGCTAAGATGGGAGCCGCAGCAACCGTGAAGCAGTGCCCCAGGGCGGCTCCGCCGCTAAGCACGACGACGCTGGTAGCGAACCGAAAGTTGCTGCAAACTTTCGCGAGCTGCCCGAAGATTCTGTCCGTCACAACACGTGCCACAGAACTGATTGCCATCGGACAGTCTCAGAGTTACAGGTCCTTGCTTTTGATAAAGGTCGGCAGTGCTTCGCTGCGTCGAGTCCGGCCGTTCTTTCCGGTATCCGGGTCAACATTCGGTCTGTTGCGCTCAGAAGAAGACGCGCTGCATCCATCGTTCTGCAATCAGGGCGCGGGCGATATCGCTGTCTGGAATGGCAGCGCTTGTTTGAAACTGGTCGTAATACCGCAGAAATTCCTGCTCGTTCAAAATACCTGCCTCGGAAAGCCGGCTGTTGTGGAATGTGCTCCGTATCAGACCGTTGAAATCGTGTTTCAACCAGCGCTGCTCGGGGGTCAAGAATCCCTGTTTGTCGCGGCGCCATCGAATGGCGTCGGGCAACTCGGGAAATGCCTGCCTGAGCACATATTTCGTCCAGCCATTTCGGATTTTCCAGTCAGGTGGGAGATTCAGCAGGAACTCCACCAGCCTGTGATCAAGAAACGGGTGCCTCACCTCGAGTGAATGTGCCATCGAGTTGCGGTCCTCGTAATGCGTAAGCGCCGGAACGGAGTACTTCTCGATGTCTGCGATCTGGCGAGACGTGAGACCGTCGCAACTCCAGACGGGCACGGGTGTATGCCCCGTTTTGACCGCGAGGCCAAGCCCCGGTGCAAGCGCCGGAATGTATCGCCGGGCTGTACTCAGCGTGAATTGGTGCATGACGGTGCGCTGCCAAAGACTTGCACCCAGTTGAAACATCGCTTGCGAATACTTGCGCTGACGAAACAGTGACTTCAGGTGAAAAAAGAAGAATTTCAGGTAGCCGAGAAGAACTTCGTCACCTCCCTGGCCGCTGAGTAGAACGGTGACGTCCGTGTCCTGCTTAATGGCACCAAATAACTTGAACTGTGCCACCACGCTAAAACCGCCGACCGGCTCGTCGCTATGGTCGAGCACCTTGTCAAGATCCTGAAAAACGTCGGCGCACCCGAAAACAATCTTGCGGTTTCTCAGGCCCGTTTCTCGCAACGTGTCGATGAACGCATGCTCGTCGAAAAGGCCGTCTTCAGATACGATCGAATAGGTCTCGACACGGTCACCGCTGATCGTCCTGCACCCCACCGCAATAGCAGACGAATCGAGCCCGCCGCTCAACAGCACACCGACTTTGACGTCGCTGCGAAGCCGCAATTTGATGCTGTCGAGCAACAACTCGCGGAAGTGCTCGGCCGCTTCTCGCGAGGAACTGATGCTGTCTACAGAAGGGAAATTCCAATACGTGCTCTCGCTTACATTGCCGGTTTCGAGCGAAATGACGACGTTGGCGCGCGGCGCCACTTTGACAATACCCTCGAAGAACGTCTCTCGCGTATGATCGAGTAGCCCTTGAACAAGAAATGTCGACATTGTCATCGCATTCAGGCGGCGCGTCGGCAGCAAGGGTAGAAGTTGCTTGATTTCGCTCGCGAAATAGCAGCAGCCTGGAAGGCGCAAAAGATACAAGGGCTTGATGGAAAAGCGATCCCTACTGAGTACCACGCGGCGATTGGGCACATCAGCGATGGCAAACGCCCACATGCCGTTGAGACGGTCAAACCCTTGCTCTCCATATTCACTGTAGACATGGAGGATAACTTCGGTGTCCGTGCCGGTCGTGAATTCGTGTCCTTTCGCCTGCAATTCACGGCGCAGCTCGAGGTAATTGAAAATTTCCCCGTTGTACGCGATCCAGTGCCCCTGATGGTCCGTCATCGGCTGGTGGCCATTCGATGAAAGATCGAGGATTGACAGCCTGCGATTGCCCAGGAACACATCGAATTGATCGTCGAAGTCACCTTCACACTGCTTGAGCTTGAGGGCGCAAACCCCATGGTCGTCAGGTCCCCGATAACGTGTCAGGTCATTAAGCGAGGAGAAACGCTCGAATGCTGTGTTATCGAAAAAGTCGTTGGTGTTTACGGCGCCGAAGATTCCGCACATACTGTCTTTAACGTCCTATTACACCGCGACATGGCATGATCGCACGACATTCGCGGCTGTTAATTCAGCACAGGTCTCCAAACTTGGTTAGATTAATGAAAGATAATGGTAGAGGCATGTTCTGGCGACAGATGTGAAAATCCGCCAATTCCGACGGACACGCGTAGGTTGACAAGGTCGTCGGGAAACCCGCCCGGAAGAGGTTCGTCAATCCGCAGCGTATCTTGTATTCGGTTGGAGAGAATGCCTTGGTTGTGCGCTGACTCCTTTTGTTTTCTATCACTGTCGAGTGAATTCGTTGTCTTGTTCGAGAGAGTGGTTTCTAGCTCAACTCCCTCCGTGGCCCTGTCGGGATCCGGATTATTTCGTCGGGATGCACGTCGCCTTCGAAGTCACGTTCGCTTCCCTCGAGCCAGAAGCTAAAGATCGTTTTGCAGCCGAATCATGAGCCCTCAGATTCCCCGGCTCAAGGCATACGGCCTGGATGCTCGTCGCATTCGTGGTGCACTGGCCCCCAGACAGCAAATCGAACTGCCATCTATGCCGCGGGCATGTTAGGAACCGATCGTTGTCGATCCATCCGCAGGATAAGTCGCCCCCCTGGTGGGGGCAATAACGCAGGACCGAGTGCTCCCGGCCTCCCGCTGTGACAATAAATCGTTGCTCCTCGGCTTCAATTTTCAGCAGTAGGTCGCAGTATCCGCCAAGATCCTCAGCCTCCATAACCAAGAATGCATGCAAAACGGGATCGTAGATGTCCGGTTCTCGGTGCAGGCGAAGTCGGAAAGTTAAAGAGAATTCTTCCCACGTCAACTCTCGAGCAAGCACTTTTCTGACTTGCCAAGCTGGCGCGACGATTTCAAAGTACTTAGAATCGTTGTTCTCGCAAACATGCTCGACGACTCTGCGCCCGAAGTCGACTCTCAACTTCAACTTGCCCGACTCACCAAGCCCAAAATACAGCGGCATCGTGACCCGGTCCGCCAAGCTCAACCGCGCAACCTTGCTCTCTAGCTCGATGCGAAGTGCTTCGATCGTCTGTTCGTCGTCCACCTGACTATGCAAAGATAGGCGTTCTTCGAAATACGTGCGGTACGAGGCCGCGTATTCGGCGAGGTAGGCCTCAACCGTCTTCTCGTCATAGCGCTGCTCGGCGAGCGAAATGATTTTCCCGGACGTTGCATCCAGTACATCGCCTGGCATCATTTCCGGAATAAAGGTCGGGGTGTCCCGTAGCCGTCGACCGAAATAGTCAATGATCTTTGCCGCCCTCGGGAAGATGTTGACGCGCTGAAGGCTAAGATGAAACAGCATCGGATCCAGAAAGCACACAGGCCCTGCCGACGGGACATACACATCGGGGCGAATCAGTTCGATAGCCTTGGCGACCGATTCGAACTTTGCCATCGATTTCTTTTTCGAAACTGCTTCGTATTCCTCGACCGGGTAGTCGTAACACGTCGGATGCCAAGTCGCGCCAGAAAATTGGCAGGCAAAGACCTTGATAGGACCATCCTCGCGAACGATCTCAGCCAGAGTGTCAAACAATTTGCAATCGTTTAGATTGAGAAATGTAGTACCGGCCGCTTTCATAAGAATCGCCGAATCACGGTTCAACTGTGAGTCGTCCACATAGAACTTCAGGAATCCACCGGGAATTTGGATCTTCTGCCGATGGTGGAAGAAAATTAACTCCTGGCATTTGTAGTTCGAGAAACGAGACATTAGGGCCGAACGACTGAAGGCAGGGAGCAGGAGCGAGAACCTTCGGACTGGCAAGCTGTTCAGAAAGTTGAAATCGAGATGGTCCTGATGCTCATGACTGACGTAAAGGAAGATCGATCGGCGGGGGTCCCGCAGTTTCTCATATACAAACGACGCCAGATGGTGATTACGGGGCAACTGAAACCAGGACGCATCGAAGGCACCCGTTGGTGACAGCCACGGATCCATGACGACGATAGCATCATCCGTTTCCGCCAAAAAGCCAGCATGTCCCAGATAGGTTATGTGCATCATGGAATTCCTGTGCCTTTGCTGTATGTCGCCAGCATTTGCCTCAAGCGCCCAAGCCTTGGTCTGTCCGAATAGTAGCGCGCTCATTCAACCGGGACTGCTTGAGGTCAACGCACATGTAGAACATCAGCTGTTTTCTTGACGACTTGGCGCCCTAGGAACAGAAGGTCAAATGAATTTCCTGCGCTATTGTGTGCCGCAACTCGGAAAATGCGAAAAAATCGCCTCGCGTTTCCGCCTGGAGGTACCTGATAACGCCCGTTAACGGCCAAAGTATCGCCACCCCACTCATACAGAAGACAGTAGTACAGCGAATTTGAGGATGTGACGATGTCAGGCTGCTTTCCTGTTACTTCGCTTACTCCTCGCCGATACGATAACTCAACATCTATGCCCAAATCATTTAGCCGGACGAATGCCGGTAGCAATGCTTTCAGCAATAGGCGGTTGTTCTTGTGGTTGCATCTGTGGACGAAATTATTCGCTGCTTCTCGTAGCTTCGTCATTGGTATAGGGTCGCTGGTATCAGGAGGCCGAGATAGTGCATGCTCGAAATCCAAGGCGTACCTTCGGAGCGAATTGCTCGAGTCTCGCGGTTCGCCTACCTCCCATTCGTCTCCCGGATACAATACAATCGTAGGCACTCCGAGTTGCCGTGTAGTGAATTCGTAGACACTGCCGATGCGATTGACCGCGGCATTCATAAAGAAGTTCTCAGCGTGCGAAAAATAGATGAAGCTGGCAAAGGGGATGAATGTCGTCGGCTCGAAAATCTGAGCGTGAAGCCTGATCTCGTTTAGCTTCCGCTGGGCATGACGCGTGTGGGAAGAGCGATCGTCAGGATTTCCCACCCAGTTCGCATAGGAGAATTGCGACAGCAACACATCAACCTTGCCCAGTTTCCGCTTGATCGCAACGAGATCGTCTCGCTGTCTGAAGACGCAATCGTTCATGTTCAGCAGCGTTTTGTTTTCCGCAAAAACTGCCATCCACGAGTCGATCAAGCCCTGGCGGCCGCAGACCAGCCGGAAATCTCCCGCTAGTTCGACGGGCTGAGCATCCGGCAATTCTTGGACCTCAAACCTGTACGCCTCACAGACTTTGAGCACGCGCTTGTCCTTGGTCTGGTGGAACAGTACCGTTATTTTCCGCCGTAACTCTTCCGGTATGCGTTTCAGATTTGAGGGGCTGAAATGGTCAGGGTGTTCATGCGAGAACCAGATGTGCGTAATACGTGCAAAATCCTCATAGCGGAAGATGGTTGGAGACAGTAGCTTCCAACCTCCGTTGAACGCAGCTCCGTCCAACCAAGGATCACACATCAGACGTATCGAACCTGATTCGATGACGAAGGAGGCGTGATTTACCCATTCAATCCTCATAAATACCTCAGATCGCTACAGCGTTTGTTCTTTAGGTTCGTAACTTATCGGAACGTCGGGGCTCGTCGGTTCAAAAATGAACGGCGGTTTTGGGGGCGGAGATTGCGTTTGCTCGGGTGGCCACGTCTCAATGTTGAGCGCCTTTTGCTCAACCGCCCTAGAAATGGCTTGCAGCGATCGAGGTTCCTTGCTGGCCACCAGCCTCAAGATCGAGTTCTTTGCGCCGAATGAACCGCGTCCGCAACCGATAACCCACTTCGTGACGCTTGGCCCAGAGAAATTCAACCGTTCGCCTTCCTTGGCTCACAAAATTGAAGTTCAAAACATCCGTTGACAGTATGTTGAGGTAGAACGCCAGAGGATTCGGCTCATTGAAGCGCCGGTCGACGTACATGCCGGAAACTTCCATGGCGCCCCAGCCCCAACTGTACGCGAATGCATACCATGCCACTTGGCCACACATCCTGTAGCGTGCCGCGTCGCGGGTTTCTTTCGTTGCATGCTGCACTTCGCAGGTGCCCGCCGGAGATACGAGCAGAACCTTGTCGAGATCGTGCAGATAAATTGAAAACGGTCTGATTCGGCCAATGAGGAATTTACCGAAACGCGAGCGCACCATTCGCAACGTCCTATTCACCGCCTGTTGTATGGTGCCTATGGAAATCGCAGGTGGCGTGGGGTCGATCATCTTTGGCCGGGCCACATCGCTCATGTATTTGTCGATCGCCTCGGCTGAGCGGAACGTTCGTCCATCTGAGTCCCATTCGTCTCCTGGGCACATGAAATTCACCCCCGGCAGGCCCAAGTGAGCAACGCGCCGGGGAGTGACGGTGAACTCGTTCATCCAGCTATTCTCTTGGTTGCAGAAGTAGATGAAGCTGGCGAACGGAATGGTCGCTTCCGGCTTCAGAAAGCCAACTCTGAACCGGAGATCTTGTAACTTGGCCTCAACTTCTCCCAGTTCGTCGGCGTGGTTCCCGATCCAGTTCGCGAACGAGAACTGTGTCAGGAGTATGGTCACTTTTCCAACCATTTTGGAGATGTGCGCCAAATGGCCCGGATCGATCATGCAATCATTAAGGTTCAAGACACTCAATCCTTCAGCACGAATGGCTATCCAGGAACCCATTGATCCGATTGAGCCGCACATCACTTCTACGCCGCCACGCAGTTGTATCCACTTATTCAACGTAAGCTCTTTGACCCGGGAATAGCCCAATCCTTGGAGTACCTTGGGAATACGCGACGACGCGTGCTTCTGATACAACATGGTCAGACGCTTGCGTTGTTCAAAGGCAAGACTCTTAAGGGTGGGAAAATGGAGGTGATCGGGATGCTGGTGCGAAATCCAGACGAAATCGATCGTTTCCCAAGACACGGTAGCCGCAGGGCTCAGCAGGGCCCATCCGTGGTTAAAAGCTTTTCCAAATAACCACGGGTCACAGATCAGCGTGGTACCGCAACTCTCGACGCTAAAGCTCGCGTGGCCAACAAACCGGATCTTCATAATTACCTTCGCAGTGTTTAGCCACGAACCGAATTCATCTGGCCAGACAAGGGGCTATTGACGCTCAAATGAACCTTCGAATCGTTCACCTACGATCTCGGCTCGATGTCCTCTAGAGGGTCGATCCAGGATTGCGGCGCGCCGGTGCGCGTCGGTATCGTGGTTGTGCTGTGATGGCCACGCCGCCCATGGCGCTGGTGCCAGGACCGTACGACTGGGGTAGCAGGGAGGAATAAAATGAGAGCAGGGTCTGCTCTTCGTTGGCCCAATTCAAGCTTTCTTCGACAGCCTTGCGCCCCCGCTGCCCCATTGATTGTGCTTCGCTATCGTCTGTGATCAGACGCTCAATGGCTGCGGCAATGGCCCGGGTATCAAACGGATTCACGACTAACCCGCAGCCCGCATCCTCGATAATGCTTCGCCACAACGGGAAGTCAGAGGCAATGACCGGGATGCCGGCGGCCATGTACTCGTAAAGCTTAGTCGGTTGCGAAGCTACGTAAGCTTTATCGGGGTGCAGTACGACCAATCCTGCTCGCACTCGGCTGAGCAGAGAGACAATGCCGTTCCGGTCGAGCTCGCCGTGCCAATTGACGTGCCGCCATTGGGGTGTCGCCACAAGATCGGACTGCAGCGCTTGTTCGTAAAACCAGCCTCCCAGTTCAAGCTTTGCGCCAAGAGTTGTCGGAAGCAGATCCATGGCCGTCAGCATCTCCCGAATACCACGTTCCTCGGAGATCCCGCCAAAGTAGGTCACAGCGGGATCACGCCTCTTCCAATCCACACACGTCGATGAAGTGAATTCATCGACGATAACAAAATTATTCACCACGATGGTGTTACCGTGGATGACGCGAAAGCGATCGCCAAGCGCTGGGGTAGCCGCGACGAGTCCGCTCATGCGTTCTGCGGCGGCATTCTCCGCATGTTCCAAGATCCATAGCAAAGGCTTCCGGACAGGTTTTGGAAGGTAGGCTTTGAAAAGAACGGTTCTGGGAAGATCTTCGTGGATGTCGTAGACGACTCGCTTCCCCGCGGCACGGAGGAAAAGTCCTATGATGAGGAGTTCCGGATCGTGAATGTGGTACACGTCCCCGGCGGCGCGAAATGCTTCTCGGCAAAGACCAAGCAATTTAACCGTCATTCTATGGATTCGGCCGCTGCTCCGACCCAGTCCTCGCAGCCTGACTCCGTCCACGATGTCATTACAGGCGTGGTTTCCCAGCGCAATGACTTCGTAACCCGCACGAGCGAGTGAACGGCATTCTTTGTGAAAGATGCGCACGTCCGACGCTCCATGCGCGGACGTAAGATGCACGATGCGATACAATTTCCGATCAATCGAAACCGACATGACTCGTTTCCGGAAGTCTCAAGTTGCGGGCGTTTGAGAGGCGCGACTTGCGGTCTTGATGGAGCCGAATTCCATTTAACAAGAACCGGACGACGAAGTCGGTTTGAGGGCGGCCAGAGTTGGCGATGGTTGACGCGTATGGTGTTTACTTGCCGAGCTTGAGGATGCGAATTTCTCGCTATCGGGATAACTGTTCCTCGAATTCCTCTCTACGCGGAGCGAGACGAGCAATGTCCGCAGCAGAATGCGGCAATCGCTCCGAAACGTTGCTTGCGCAGCATACTCGCTGTCAAGGGCTGCTTTTTGTGGAAGTACGCGTTCAAGGTAGAACGATGTCACTCGTTCCGGTGGGACCTGCGCCAACAGTCGTTCTTCATCTCGGAAGGCAATACTGGCGGCACCGGTTAAGCCAGGCTTGAGGGCCAGCACTTGCCGATCTGCGGCAGTTGCTCTGGACCAGAATTCCTCCAGATCCGGCCGCGGGCCAACTAGCGTCATATCCCCTTTTAGCACGTTAAGCAGTTGCGGTAACTCGTCGAGCTTCCACTTCCGTAACCAGCGGCCTATCCATGTGACGCGGGAGTCGCCATCCCGAGTTAGTCCTGGACCGCTTTCCGCTGCGGTTGCTGTCATGGTACGGAACTTTATCAACTGAAATTCTCGGCCGTACCGCCCGAACCGCCACTGCCGAAAGAGGATCGGCTTGCCTGAAGTGATTGCGATGGCGAACCCAATCACGAAAAACACTGGAGACAACAGAAGCAAACCCACTGTAGCGGCCATTGTGTCCACGCAGCGCTTCCTTCGAGACCGGCACCAACGTGATCCCAGGTCCGGATATACCGATATACGGATGTTGGTAGCCACGCAATCTCCACTCTGATCTTAGATCACGCTCACACTCATGCGCTTGCGGTTCTTACGCACAAGGTGTTCGACTGCGGCGAGCACCCTCTCAACTTCGCAGTCCTTCATGTCTGGATATATCGGAAGGGAAATACAGCGTGCATATGCGTCTTCCGCATTAGGGAAGTCTCCGGAGGAATACCCGTAGCGCTCGCGATAGTACGGATGCAAATGAAGAGGAATGAAATGAACGCTGGTGCCGATTCCTGCTTCCTTTAGCTCACGAATCAAATCACTGCGGCCGACCGCAAGCATTTCCTGTCGAAGCCGCAATATGAACAGGTGCCAAGCATGTGTGGCGTTCACGCTCCCTGTGGGCGGCATCTCCAGCTCTTCTGTGCCGGCAAATCTGTGCAGATACGTCTCCGCAATTTCGCGCCGTCGCTGATAAAATGCCTCAGCCTTCTTGAGCTGCGCCAATCCCAATGCTGCCAGCAAGTCGGGCATGTTCGCTTTGAAGCCTGCATTTACTACTTCGTAGTACCAAGAACCCTCGCTCGTGTAGCGCTTCCAAGCGTCGCCACTGATGCCGTGCAATCGCATGATGGACGCTCGCTTCGCATGTTCCGGGCTGTCGGTCGTCAGCATTCCACCCTCACCGGTGGTGAGTGTCTTAGTGGCATAAAAGCTAAATCCAGTGAACTCGGAAATAGAGCCAATTCGCCGGCCTCCATAGCTGGCCGGCAGTGCATGCGCCGCATCCTCGATCAAGTGAATCGCATGATCTTCGGCAATTCGGCGAAGCGCCATCAAATCGCAAGGCTCACCGGCGATATGGACAGCGATGATGGCTCGCGTCTTTGGCGTGATTCTGCATGTAGCATCAGCAGGATCGATGTTGAACCCGCCTTGCAGGCTGTCGCAAAGCACCGGTCGTGCCCCGAGCCAAGCCACCACTTCCGCCGTTGCGGTGAAGGTATAACTCGGAACCAGGACCTCGTCCCCAGAGGTAATGCCTAAGGCATCGAGAGCGAGAAGGAGTGCGGCTGTACAAGAGTTAACCGCTACTGCGTATTTGCAATCAACAAACGAAGCGAACTCGCGTTCGAACTGCTGCGTGACCGGGCCGGTGGTCAACCAGCGGGATTCGAGGACCTGTCGTACGGCCTGCCATTCCTCTGGACCAATCGATGGACGGTGGAAGGGAACAAAATTATCTTGCATATCGGCGCTCCAATTGGGATGTTGATTGACTTGAATGGCGCTTGGCGCTCGGATTTACGCCGTAGCAGCGGAAGTACGGCTTGTCTCTCGGCAATGGCCATCTTCGATGAGGTACCTGCGCCCGCAATCGCTGCAGCTCACGTTGTGACCTGCGGGCAGACGAATTCCGCAAATGCAAATCCAGCCAGCCTGGACGGCAGGAACACCCATCACCAGGGCGTAGTCCGGGACATCCCTTGTTACAACGGCGCCCGCGGCCACAAAGCAATATCGGCCTAACACGACGCCGCATACTATCGTTGCATTGGCGCCAATGGAAGCGCCTTGCTTCACGAGGGTCTGTTTGTACTCGTGCTTGCGTTCAACGTGACTGCGCGGATTGATCACATTCGTGAAGACCATGGACGGCCCGCAGAAGACATCGTCTTGAAGTTCCACTCCTGTATACACGGACACATTATTCTGGATTTTTACCCGGTCTCCGATCTGGACGCCAGGGCTGATCACGACGTTCTGTCCAAGGTTGCAGTTGCAGCCGATCCGCGAACCTCGCATGACATGGCTGAAATGCCAAATCTTGCAGCCAGCGCCAATTTCGCAACCGCTGTCTATGACAGCAGTGGGATCGGCGAAATACCTCGCTACTTCACCAACCTGAACCGTCATCGCCTGCGCGTGCAGTGATCGCTCACAGGCATCGAGCACTTCCAGCACCTGCACACCGTTGCTGCCGTCGGTCCGGGGAGTTCTGCGAGTAAGGATGCTTTCGACGAAGTGCTCGCATTCCTTCCGGAGGGGCTCTTCCGCGGGAAGTGGCACTATTTGTCCTTCGTCCTTGCGAGCCACTGGTGAGCGGTTCAGCCACTCGATTCGGTGCGAGTAGATCGTCAGCTTGCGATCTTTTTCTACATCGTCGAAGACTGCCATTTTGTTCCCGCCAACGATGACCAGCTTCTGTTCTTTGAAGGGATGAAGCCAGCTCACGAAGATGTGCGCCTTCGCGCCGCTCTGAAACTCGCAGGCCGTCAGGGTGGTGTCATAGATCTGAGGATTTACGTATGATCCCCCGGTTGCGGTCACGCGGACTGGCACTTCGTTCAAAAGGTAGAGAATGGCTGAGATGTCATGGGGAGCGAAACTCCACAGAATGTTCTCTTCTGACCGGAGTTTGCCCCAATTGAGACGCGACGAGTAAATGTACTGGATTCGGCCGAGCTCACCCGAGCCAATCAACTCCTTGAGTTTCAAAATGGCCGGGTGATATTGGAGGATGTGTCCGACCATTAATATGCGGTGTCGTGCTCCCGCGAGATGTGCGAGCTCCCGCCCCTCCTCGACCCGCAGCGCCAGTGGCTTCTCTACATACACATCCTTTCCCGCGAGCAGGCACGCTTTGGCCATTTCATAGTGCTGAGCGGCAGGCGTTGCGATCGCCACGCCCTGGATCTCGGGATCGCTTAGGAGCGTTTCGCGTGAAGAGCAGGTGTCCACGCCAAACTGTACGTGCGCCTCTTCCAAAGTTTCGGGACGCGTATCGCAGACGCATGCCAGGACCCCTAACGCATGAAAATTGCGAACGAGGTTCTTTCCCCAATATCCATTTCCAATTAATGCAATCTTTGGGAGCATCGTTTCTCCTTTGGCGAATTAAACGGATCCTCTAGTCTTCACGCTGGTAGAAACGCGCGACAGCCGCAACCACCGCGCGCTGCTGGTCAAGCGTGATCTCCGGATAAATTGGGATTGAAAGCGCCTCACGCGAGGCCGCCTCAGCATGCGGAAAATCACCGGTGCTATAGCCGAGATCCGCAAATGCCGGCTCTACATGAAGCGGGCTCGGATAGTAGACTTCCGTCGGAACTCCTTGTTCGCGCAGATAGCCTTGCAATGCATCCCGCCGTCGAGCGCGGATCGAATACTGGTTGTAGACGTGAAAACTGGTGTCCGGCGAACGAGGCAATGTTACCTGCCGCGCCAGATCGGACTCGACGAACAACTCACGGTAGCGCTGGGCATTTCGCCGGCGGTTTGAAGTCCAGTGATTCAGATGCTTGAGCTTGACCCGCAGGATAGCGGCCTGCAACGCATCCAGCCGGCTGTTAATCCCCAGCAACTCGTATTGATATTTCTTTCTAGCGCCGTGGACCCGGAGCGTGCGCAGACGTTCCGCAAGTTGGCGATCATTCGTTGTGATCATGCCACCGTCTCCTGCTCCACCGAGGTTTTTAGAGGGGAAGAAGCTGAAACAGCCAAACGTTCCGAGGCTCCCGACGCCCTGCTCTTTCCATCGCGCGCCGATAGCTTGGGCAGCATCTTCGATTACGGCTAGATGGTATTTTCTCGCGATCTCCATAATTGCATCCATCTTTGCCGGCAACCCGAACAGGTGAACCGGCATAATGGCCCGAGTGCGCGGCGTGATGGCGGATTCGAGTTGCCGCTCGTCGAGATTGAATGTATCCGCATGGATATCCACAAACACTGGACGAGCCTTCAGTCGCGCGATTGCGCCTGCTGTTGCGCCGAAGGTGAAGGGAGAGGTAATGATCTCATCGCCTGGTTCAACGCTGAGTGCCATTTGCGCTAAGAGAAGCGCATCGGAGCCTGATCCGCATCCAACCGCGAACTCTGCGCCTACATACTCAGCCACTTCGCGCTCAAGCGACTCGACTTCGGCACCCAGGATAAAGTTCTGGGATTCCAGGACGCGAGTGACGGCATCGAGGATCTCATCACGGATTTCTGCGAACTGTGCTTTAAGATCCAGAAATGAGACGCTTGCAGATGAAGGTCCGATTGAGACCGGCGACTCGGATCGGGCCAAAATAGGGCTGCTCACACGCGTTTCTCCTTCTTGAATTCAGGCTACACGCTTTCAGCTAGTGACCTGTTGTCCGGGGAACCGTCAGTTCGCGATTCTGGTTGGGGGACAGTAAAAATACGTGTCATCAAAACTGCCAGTCATTCGGCGGATGCGGAATCATATGCACGCCTTCTACGAAAGGGAAAACAAGGTAGGCGGCGCATACGAATCGTGCAGCTCAGACCAATATCGGTCTATTTGGATGACTTAAGCCGGCCGATAGGCCGATCCGCTGCCTGCACCGCCGTAATCGTAGGGTTCATTCCCGGCATTCAGCACGACGGCGAGGATCGGCGCGGAGTGAATAGCTCCCAGCAGTTCCATGCTTCGCAGGATTGCTCTTCGCGGAGTCTGTCCGGCGCGTCCGACCAGGACCACACCGTCCACAAGGGTTGAGAGAGCGAGCCCATCCACATAAGGCAAGATTGGCGGCGTGTCAATCACGACAAAATTGAAACGCTTGCGTAAGCACTCGACCAGTATTTTGATGGGTTCATCGGTCAATAGTTGAATAGCGCTCTCCGTCGCCATCGTCGAGGGAATGATCGTCAGGTTTTTGATTTGGCCTGATGAACACGTTACCTGGTCGAGCGTGGCTGAACCTTGCAGGTAATGCTCGAGTCCGATTCGGGGAGCCAACCTGAAATTCGCTCCAACCGCCGGCCTTCGCAAATCGGCATCAACCAGACAAGTTCTGCCGTGCTTCGCTAGCGCAATCGCCAAATTGTCGGCCAGAGTCGTCTTACCTTCTCTAGGTAGCGGCGAAGTGATCAGAATTACCCCGAGTCGATCTTCGGGCTGGGACAGGAACAGCATTGTCCCTAGCGCATGCACCGCTTCGGACTCAGGTGCATTCGGCCGTTGCAATAGAAAACAATCAGGCCCACTGTATCCTTTGCCGTTCCTCCCCTGTAAAAGGAGTTCGGTTTGATGCGCTCGCAGAATCGCCATACCACGATGACCGGTGTGAATCGCAGGTACAACGGCAATCGACGGTAACCCGGTCCAATCACGAACGTCCTCGGCGGTCTGGATGCGGTCCTCGATTCGGTCTTTCACGAAGGCCAAGGCCACGCCGCCTATGAATGCCACTAAGCCCCCGGCCAGAACGTTGAGGACACGATGTGGACGGGTGGGACGGTCAAGTACGCGAGCTTGGTTCACTATATGGATGTTACTGGACTTGGATGACGCAGAGATTCCGGCTTCCTTGATCTTGGCGTAGAGGGCGTTGTAAAGGTCCCGATCAGCTTGCGCCTGCTTTTTTAATACGTTGTACTCTGCCAGTGTTGCTAGATCTTTGGTTGCTCCCTTCACCTCCCTACTCAGCAATTCCTCCCGCGCTTTTGCAGCCTGATAGCTGGTCCAAAGCTCGGAAACGATCGCCGCGTGCTGCGCCTCGATCTGGCCTTGCAGCTCATTCACCTGGTTTTGCAGTTTGCGGACTTCCGCGTGGTTCGGCCCGTAAATCACTCGCGATTGAGCCAACTGCGCCTGCGCTTCCGCGAGCCTCTGTATGAGCGCCTGGACAACGAGATTATCGCGGACCTGCGGCAGCGAATCGGGGCTACTGGCCGGTTTCAAGAACGCCTCGAACCGAATCCGGTCCGATTCCGCCTGCACCAGCTGCCTATTAAGTTCGCCTATTTTTTCGGCGTATGTGTTGGAATTGGAATCCACATCAGCGATGCCGGTCTTTGTACCAAAGTCAGTGAGCGCGCGTGTTGCCGCTTCCGTCTTGTCGCCGATGTCGTCAAGCTGATGCGAAAGCCAGACCGAAGATTCTTGAATGGCTTCGTTCCGCGCCTCGAAGTTCCTCTCCACTAGGAGCTTCATGAGGGTATTGACGACCTCCGCTGAAAGGCGTGGCTCGTGAGTGGCAAATGCTACGCCCACCAGGCGGCTTGAGGGGTCGCGACGGATCGAAAGTCGCGATTCGAAGCCACGAACCGCTGCATTTTCTCGGAACATAAGTTGGTAGGAGCCATCGCCGGTCGCATACTGCTTCGGAATCTTACCTGTGATCTCCGGATTGGTATCCAGATGGAGTGCCCGAATTGTCGCGAGCGCAAGGTCATCCGTTTGAAGCTTCTGCGCCTCGGTGGTGATGTATTCCGAATCGATCAGTCCCGCGCCAGCCGCGTCCAAAGTAAAGACCTCCGCGCCGGGGGGATCAATCTGCAATCGGCCTTCGGACTCATAAACAGGTTTCATCACAAATGTCGCAACGGTGGTTAGCGCGATTACGATGGCGGCGAACAGCGCTGACCAGCGCCACTGTTTCGAGATGACCGCCAAGGCGCGTTGCCAGTCGCTGGCCGCGTGCCTGCGAGAAACAAAGGAGTTTCCGTTCCGCACATCACGCGGTATCAGCAGGTGTGTGCGGGGAATCTGAGTGTTTGTCTTCGCCCGGATGACCCTTCGCGCTCTCTCACTGTCCCCAGCTTCTGCCGATCGCACCCCTAGCACGACGTCCCTTTCATTCCTTTCATTCATGGGTCACCTGACATTGTGTCGAAACAAGATCTAATCACTCCAGCGATTGTGCCCTTTGTCCGAGGAAACCATAACGAAAAGCTTGTAACCGGCTTGTTGGCAAGAAGAGTTGTTTTCTGGAAGATTTTTCGACCAATTCGCTCTCGGCCTGCGAGCAACTTACGAACAACGGCGCGTCAATTCGCTAATTGCGTGTCAGCCACATCGACCTCGAGCAGAATCGCGCTCCGAATAAGGTTAATTGAGACAAGAAGCCGCATCTTTCCTTTGCGACGAACAATTTTTCCCTGTAGCCCCGACAAAGGCCCCGATCTAATTCGCACCTGTTTGCCAGCCGTTAAGAACGGATACGGTTCTGCCTTACAGACGGCCAACGATGACCGCAGCCGTTCGATTTCGTCGTCAGGGAGAGCAGTCGCCATGCCGTTAAAGCTCACTAACCGGATGACTCCGGGCGATGCGAGGACCCGAATCCCATCCTTGATAGACATCTTCACGAATAAATACCCGGGGAAAAGAGGTAGTTCAACTTCGACTCTGCGGCGGTTCCAGCAGTGCATGGCCCGGTAGAGTGGCAAATAGTTTTCGACCTCTTGCTTGATCAGCCGCCCGGCGACCGCCTTTTCGTGTCGCGGTAATGTATAGGCCGCATACCAGCGTGGGCTCAGATCAACGTTCTTCATTGAGTCTGTTACTTGCATGGCTTCGCCTTTCTTAGCCGCACTGCGATATCCGGCTAAGACTCTTACACTCAGTTAGTTAACGGCGATTACTGTCTTGTAAGAGCCCGTGCTCGCGCATCGGTTGCTGAAAGTGCGAGGCCTTGCTGAATTCCATCAGACAGAGTTCTCCCTCCGGACCTACTTACCACTACCGTACGCGGAGATAGACGACAAAAGCTCACCACCACCGTAACACCCCGTCCGAACCTGGTCTGCCACTCTTGAGGGTCGGAATCTCGGTTCCGTCCCACGCACAGTTTCGGCCGACAGACATCAACCCGCCTCAAGCTTCTGGCTCCGTTTTGGACTGGAGAGCCAACCCTAGAGATTTCGAAAACGTGCGTCAGTGTGCTAGCGCACATAATTCAAGAAATTTTGATTTTGCGCACTCGGCTCTAGCGGGCGTGGTTCAGCGCGCAGACACTGATGTGAATAAATTCGTATAACTCTATTGCCGACCATCGATCCGAACAGCTCGGCAGCGTTTTTAAGTGACGAAAACGACCATGACTTCGGAACACAATCAGCGCGAGGTCATCATGGTGTTACAAGATATAGAGGAAACGCGTTACTTAATTGAGGAGCTGCTGAAAGGAAATGGCTATTCCGTGGAAATGGCGAGAAACGAAGAAGATGCCATCTTGAAAGCTCGATCCCGATTTCCCAACCTAATTCTACTGAGTTTAGGATTGAAACGCGAGCAACTCGTCGCGATCGCCCAGCGAATACGCGAACAAGCTGGCCTGGCTCAGGACGTCGCAGTTGTCATCTTTTGTGTTCCAACGATCCCAGAAGGCGCTGAGATCGAGATCAAAGAAAGCGTTTATCTGACCCGGCCCGACAACTTCGACCAACTTAGAAACTTTCTCCGTCGGCTTCTCCACAAGCGCTTCCCTCTCTTCTGAACCCGTTTTTTTGATGTGTACCGATCAGACGATACTGATCGTCTTCAACGATCCGATAACATTCGCAGACAATCCCCTCTAAACCTTTCCGATCGAGGATCTTGATACGGCCTCGGGAGTAATGGATTAGACCTACGTCTTGCAGATGTCCGGCAGCTATCGTTACGCTCTCCCTTCGTCCGCCCAACATATTGGCAATGTTCTCTTGCGTCATCATTATTTCGGACCGGTTCACTCGGTCATGACACAATAGCAGCCATCGGCAAAGACGCTGGCTCACGGGATGCAGACGGTTGCAGACGGCCGTCTGTGAAATTTGTGTAATGAGTGCCTGCGTATAACGCAGCAAAGTGTGTTGGAGCACACCACCGCGCGCAAATTCCGCCTGAAGTACTCTTGCGGATATTTTTAGAGCATCCCCGCCGATCTGCACAACGGCCCGATGGGGAGCGCTCTCACCTCCGAGAAACGAAGCGATTCCCACAACGCCATCGTTTCCTGCGAGGGCCATTTCAGCGGTCGACCCATCTTGCATTGTGTAGAGCCATGACACGACAGAGGTGGTAGGAAAATATACGTACTCCAGTGGGTTTCCGGACTCATAAACCACTTGACCTAGCGCGAACTGTTTCACACTGGGATTAAGTCGCGCATATTCCTCAACCGAAAGAGCACACAAAAGATGGTTTCCAATCGAGCTTTGCCTTACCGCAGACGCGAACATCAATGAGCTCCAATTCCGGCGCCACCGCCCAGGTTTTACTTGCTAGTGACTTTCGGGACTCAAAAGCCAAGCGAGTTACACCCGCCGACATGGGCTTGCTAACTCTACTTGCGGGCTTTCTCGTCATTCCTCAATTCTGGTCAGGATGGAAACAAGCTCTCATCGTCGCCACGCCAGGGTCCGTGAGTAAATTGAAAGAAGATAGACCCGAATGGACGTTCGGGAATTGATCTTCTAGAACCGAAAATCCAACCTGGCGAGCGCGTCAGGTACAGGCGGACTCCTCATGCTCTTTTGAGCTCTCCGAGGGAACGAACTCCCATTGGATGAAACGACCGCCGAAACCCGGACAAGCGGCAGCTCGCCTTCTTCCAGTGGCTCTGACGAGCGATAGGTTTCTCGAGTAAGTATGAATCCGCGCATGCGACCCTCAGTGCTGTTGCTCCTCGGCGTTTTCGTCTGGGCCACCGCGCAGGACGGCACTCTCATAACTAACCGCAAACCCGCGGTGCACCGGATCGGCCGGGACCCTTTCGACTCGTACAACGCGTGCTTTGACGCGCACCCGGAGTGGGGCTTTTCGTTCTTCAATCGGCGGCAGTGCGAACTCGATGCGGACGGGAACCTGTTCGGTAGGACCAACGGCCGCATATATAAAAGCGCCGCTGCTGCTCATATCTCGTGTAATCCCTTCGGACCTCTGCTGGATTCCACCCTCGTCTTCCCATACGAACGTGGCGGTTGCCACTATTGCGTATCGAAATACCTTTCGTTGCTCCACTACGACGCTCCTACTCGGAGTGCAAGCCATGTGGCGGCGCTGAAAGACATTCGTCATAGTGCGCAATTACCGGCGACACGTTGCACACTACGCGTACGAGTACCGCCGAGCAAGAGAACGAAAGTCATCGGGACGCGTGGTCCTGCGCTCACGAGAATTTCGGACGATTATCTGCAGACCTTTCAGGCGTATCCGATGATGGAGAATTCTTACTCCCAGCGTGGGAGAATTCTTACTCTTTCACCGGGTCCTTAGTCCTTAGCCATTACCCCCTTGACAGGGCGGCGCAATTGCGTTATCCCAAAGAAGTCTTCATCATTGCCTGCACACCAGCCATCCGTCGATCAGAAAGTCGAGACCCTTCCTTGGGCCGTTCTACTCAGGTGCCACGCATAGTCCTTGGGGACGCTACCCCTATGCAATGCGAACTTTTGTCGAATGCCCTAAAAAAGGACCGCGAGTTTCACGTCCTTGCGACGGCTGCTGATTCCAAGCAACTCTTTCGTTGCATCAATGAACTCGAACCCAGCATCGCCGTCCTTAGTGTTGACTTGCAAGACGGCCCCCGCACAGGCTTGGGTGTCCTGGCCGAGACTCATGCTAAGTGTCGGCGTACACAATGCGTCGTCCTGCTGGATCGATCCGATCGCAACTTGGTGGTCGCTGCCTTCCGGAGTGGTGCGCGTGGTGTCTTCTTTCGGGCTCAACCCATCGAGCAACTTCGCAAGTGCATTCGGATTGTTCACCAAGGACAGATCTGGGCGGATACCAGGGAAATGAATTACATCCTTGAGGCATTTGCCCGCGTTGGGCCATTGCATTTATTTGACCGGGATCGAAAGTCCGTGCTGACGCATCGCGAGGAGGAAGTGGCTCGCCTTGTGGCTGAAGGCCTTACTAATCGGGAGATCGCGGGAAAATTGCATCTGAGCGAACACACGGTAAAGAACTACATTTTCAGCATTTTTGAAAAGACAGGCGTCTCGAATAGGGTGGGCCTGGTGCTTTATGCATTCAGCCAGCAGGAGGCCGCCCAAATGCACAGCGCCTAAGGGCTGACTGCGGTCTACGGTTTTCCCGGATCCTCTTCTCGGACATGAAGTGCCTGATAGGTGCACACACGACAAGATGTGCCTCTAAATAACTTGTGTTTCTGAATGGTTCGGAAAATTTTGCAAAAAGAAGCAGGACGACACCGAAGCCGCTCGCCGTATGACTTGCTGAACCTTTCGTTAACGAGAGGAATCGCTGCGGGATCGCAGGCACACTTCCGCCATCCAGCAATCACCTCATAGCAAGCATTCACCGCAGAACGGACGGTTCATGCTGACCGAGCCTTTCCCCGTCGGTAGGCAGCGACGCGCGAGACCATTCTTGCGAACCACTGGAAGCGAACCCCTATTCGCGAAGACCTGGCAGTGCGGCGCAATAGATCTTCGAATTCTTTTTTGCTATACACTCTCGAGCCCGTATGAGATTTGCTGGACAACGGCATTGCGGACCTCCGGATACTTAGCCTTGTGTTGCTTCACGTCCGGTTGGAAGGAGGAAGGTGAAGTGCGGCAGCCACATTAGACTTGCGTACACGGCTTGTCAATCGAATTTCCGGAGCTGTGTCGAACCTCGTTAGAAATGTCCGCTTGTTTAGCTCATTAGCATAGGTTGATGGATTTGGGGTGACCGGGGTGGGCCCTGGACGTCTAGTCTGGAACGAACGAAGTGTTCGTTGCCGAGTTGAGAAAAAGTCCGGCGCCGTCAGAACGGCGAAAAGCGGCAATTGATCCTAATACCGAGTACCCCGCTAAGCTTGTTACTTTATGAGGGTACGTCGTAAGTTGCTATTGACTCTTCGCCGCTTCACTGGTTGGGACCCTTCCAGGTCGGAAGTTAACGGTAAGACTGATGGCAGTGTCTAACCATGCCGCGGATGATTCTGTCCGAGTATTTCTGCTTATCGAGAACCGCCTCCTTGGCGAGACACTTGTTCGCCTTTTTCGAGAGCGGCCTGATTTTTGCTTGATTGGGCGATGCAACAGCCGCGGGCACGGGCGCGGTTGACGTCCGAGATCTACAGTATGACGTCCTTCTGCTGGATCATCTGCGGATAGTGTCGCTCCTTAGCGTCCAATTCCTCGACGGGGCCACCAGTGGCGTTTTCCATGACAAGTGGCGCAGAGCGTAATCAGATTTTGCATCACATCCCCGCCAAGCTGGCTCCTAGGCCTCATGTGATGAACTTGCAAGTCCTTCATGGCGCCGCAGTCTTGGCACCGCCAGCCGTCTCGTTCCAGCGCTTGGTTTCTGACAACGGTGTATTCTTCCGACCTTAGTTTGAGTCTTGGTTGCTTCTGGCGTAGGCGCATCGAATATCGTTGGATCCCTGAAGTCTATGAATCAGGTTGTTCCTGGTGGGCGCCTGCGAGAAAATCCGCGCAGATCATCTCTAGGCAGTAACCGCGAGACTTGTCGGTTCCCAGCATCAGGCCGGCGGTCTCAAGGGCCTTTTCCACCACGGGCAGTTGGCTCTTATAAAGTTTGAAGTAGACGATCTCCCAAGGCTCCGTTTCTTTGCCCGTCAGATGCCGTTCCACCTCTCCTTTAAATCCCTCCTTCGGTAGTTCCTTGGCTTTGTGCAACCAGGTTGCACAATCGAATCTTTCCCCATCTTTTCTCGCAACCTTGACCAACTCAGTGGCTTTGCTCCAACCCACCTCGCGCAGTTGTGCTTCGGGATCCGCGTCAGATTTTCATGAATGGCCATCAAGTAGTAGGCTTTCCGTCGCGAGTCAGGGAAACGTTTTGTCAGGAATTCGTCAAAGGACTTCAGTCTCTCCAATCTCCAGTACTGCTTCGATCTGACCTCGCACAGGTATTCCCCGAGCTCAACAAATCGCGCGTCCTTCTCTTGTTCCTTAGTCTTCTCCCAACTCAAGATCTCGTCGATCTTGCCGAGGATGAACACCGCGCGCCGGCGATTCAGTTCGGGTGTCACGGCCGTCCGCCCGTCAGTCCACAAGCTCGTCAAGCCAATCAAGGTCGCTCGCTCCCGGCTTAGGGATGAGTTTCGCCGCTACTAACTGCTCGTTGTTCAGGCAGAGTCCCAGGTGGGAACAACTGACGCATCCATTTTGAGGAAACCGAATACCACTATGCGAATTGAAGTGACCTGCCTCGATCTGCTTGGTGGTGGTCTCTACCAGTCGGCCAAATTCTTGCCGCTGTTCCTCAGAGATTGTTGCTCTCAAATATTGAATTTCGGGAGCATGCTTCCGCACAAAAACGACCAGTGCCACCTCCGGAATGCCAGTGATCCACGAATAGCAAATCAGTTGCGGATCGAGTGAAAGTAAACCTTCCGGGCCTTCTGGGTAACGACTCGTCGTAGTTTTCCAGTCAATCAGACAGCGCACGCCGTCTATCTCACCGATCGCATCGAGATAGGCAACAAATTCGCCGCCTCCAGCCAGGGTTCGAAGAAATTTGATCTGGAGATCCTTGCGTGGGTCGTGGACGCGAACCCGATCGTCCTGCGCAAACCTTTGAAGCAAATGTATACCCTGATGAACGAACCGATCCCAGGTCTCTCCCTTTTTGAATTCGAAGGGAACATCCCGGTAGGTGTCCCATTCCCTGAATAGCGCCGCGCTACAATCCTCTTCGCGAAAGTAAGCTCCGAGAGCATTCTCAAAACAGCGGCCAAAAGCCATAGCTGCCCGAGTTTCCTTTTCCCGCCAGCCATCAAGGTAGCGGTACCGATAGCTACGAGGGCAGCGCAGATGTTGACTGATTTGAGTGTGACTATTGTAGTGCTCCCCGCTAAAACTGGACAGCTCATCTAGGTAGAATCAGGGCCTCCAAAACAGGAGGCAACATGGGCAGGAAACCACGCGTAGATCGATCCCCGGAAGAGAAGTGGCAGATCGTGCAGGAAGGGTTGAAGAGCGGGAACGTTTCTGAAACTTGTCGGAG
>WNFJ01316588.1_pt1 | contig 27111 bp, 28 predicted proteins | sample 5400461 | NCBI WGS metagenome assembly WNFJ01 (sample SAMN13153349, study PRJNA577476) | soil metagenome | isolation source: 115 cm saprolite on Douglas fir-dominated hillslope | place: USA:California | collected 2013-09-17
AATCCGAAAACGGTCAGCTCCCGGTTAAGCAAATGTTTGGATCGCTTGCTCGTTATCGCCGAAGAAATTTTTCCACCGGACAATCGTTTGCCGTCTAATTTATAGAAGCATGGCGTCGGAACCAAAGAAACCCATTGAACAAATGCTCGAAGCGCTGGCAAAAGCGCGTCGCGCAGAATTTGGTGACGACCCCAAAATGCCGAATCCGATGCGAGCGCGCCTGCATGAGGAGATCGCGCGAGCTGGAGCGACGGAAGACGAAAGGGTCGAGTCAGGAACGTCATGGGTAACAAGGTTCTGGCCACGAGTAACAGTGGCGGCGGCACTGGCAACGTTGATCGTGCTCATCCCAGCGATTTGGTGGAACCGAACACACCCTCTTGCCGAGTCCGACGACCTTGCCCTTCGTGACAGCACTGCTGGAGCAGCCGATGGACTAAACCCCGCAGCGGCGTCCGAGGATACTCTCGCGAAAGCTCCGGCGGTGAGCGCCACCGAACCAACAGTGAATCTGGCGGATAACAGTCAAATCAAGATCGAACCCGCGGCGACGCCGGCCTCTGAGGCGGAAGCATTAAAGTCGTCAACTCGCTTTGCACAAGGGCGCGGTGCGACCGAGTCGCCAAGTCAGGTAACGAAAGGTTTCATCGATAAGGAGATTGCCGGGGCGAAAATCCAGGCGGCACCTGCGGCTGCACCTGCAGCCGGCCGGGATTTAAAAGCCGAATCAGACAGAAAAGCGGGAGCCGCTCCACCGGTCGCGCAACCGTCATCAGCCGGCAGCCTCGGAACCAAGCGGCAATTTTCCCAAGAATCGGCTTTTCAATCTTTTCGCAACAATGCGCAGGTAAGCCGAGCTGCGAATGTCTTGAACACGTTTCAAGTTCAGCAACAGGGGAGCGAAATTCGCGTGCTCGATGCCGACGGCTCGACGTACACAGGTAAAATCGAGCAATTAGCGAAGAGCGCGGAGCTCGACTCACGCATCACTGCGCGACGCGACGCCGCGAAGCAGACGCGAAGGTACGCTGCCAAGGCCGCCGGCGAAAGCGAATCGGCCGCTCCTCAATCGTACTTCCGCGCGACCGGATACAACGTCAGCCTGAAAAAGACGCTCGTGTTCGAGGGCAATTACGCGGCGCCGCCGGCGCAACAGCCAGCTATGGCGGCGTCTAACGACAGAGAGCGAGCGGAGCAAAGCCGCGACCGGGCACGTATCGTGGGAACGGTGCGCGTGAATGGGGAAGCGCCGGTAGAGGTGGATGCGATAGCAGAGACACCGCAGGCGGCCGCAACGAAGAAGGATGAGAAGTGAACAGTCGGCGAACGGTGCAGGCTGGGAAGCCTGCACGACCGGTCAGGCTGGAAGCCTAAGTTACTACTCATACCGGAGCGCTTCGATGGGGTCGAGCGCGGCGGCTTTGCGCGCGGGATAAAATCCGAAGAAAACGCCAACGGCTGCGCTGAACAAGAATGCAATAGCAATCGACCCGATCGAAATCAGCGTGGGCCAATGCGCATAAACCGACAAGACACTGGACGCGCCGATGCCGCAGATGATTCCGATGATGCCGCCGACGGAGCTCAGCGTCACAGCTTCAATTAGAAACTGCGTGAGAATATCGTTGCCGCGCGCGCCCACCGCCATGCGCACACCGATTTCGCGCGTTCGCTCGGTCACGCTGACGAGCATAATGTTCATGATTCCGATTCCGCCGACCAGCAGCGATACGCCTGCAATTGCGCCCAACAAAACGGTCATGACCTGTGAAGTTGCGGTAGCGGTTTCGGCGATTTCCTGTTGCGTGCGCACGGTAAAATCGTCATCGCGACCGGGGCGAATATTGTGCCGTTGTCGCAGCAACGAGATAATTTGCTGTTGCGCCGGTGCGATCTGACTCTGATCGCCGACTTGCACATTGATGTTGCGTAAGGTGGTGCCGCCGATCACACGTTTCATCGCGCTGGTGTACGGCATGACAACGATGTCGTCTTGATCCACGCCTTGCGGGCTCAAGCCTTTCGGGGTGAGCACGCCGGTGATCGTAAAGGGCACATTCTTGATCCGCAAAATCTGGCCGATCGGATTTTCGTTGCCATAAATCTGCGTCGCAGTCGTGCGGCCAATGACGCAAACCTTATTCGCGCTGCGCACGTCCTGAGCCGTAAACGGCGCGCCGTCTGCCAACGGCCACTGGCGAATATCGAAATAATCTGCCGACTCCCCGAAAAGCCGAGTAAACCAATTTTGATTTCCAGCAGCGACTTGAGTGGTCGAGACAACTTCTTCGCTGACCCCGATTACACCCGGCACTTCACGCCGGATCGCTTCAGCGTCTTCGATCTTCAACGTGCCGGCGCCGCCCCAGCCGGTCCGAATACCGCTTGAAGTGGTACTGCCGGAAAAAACCAAAATCACGTTTTCTCCGAGACTGGCAATCTGCGCTTCAACCTGTGCCTTCGCGCCGTTGCCGATCCCGACCATGGCAATGACCGCGCCGACGCCGATGATGATACCCAGAGCGGTGAGCACGGAACGCATCTTGTTTCGGCGCAACGCTCGGTACGCGACGTGAAATGTAGGTCCGATTCGCATCTATTTGTTAAATCATTGCCTCCTTTGCCAAGGCTACGGCGGCCAGGGAAGCGTTAAATTGGTAAAGCGGATGATTGTTGGAGCTGCGTTGCTGCGTTTGCGCGTTGTGCGACCGCACGATCCTCCAGGATCAACCCGTCGCGCATCACTACGTTGCGCTGCGCATAAGTGGCAATGTCCTGCTCGTGCGTGACCATGATAATCGTAATTCCGCGCTCGTTGAGCTGTTGAAAAATTGCCATGATTTCGATGCTTGTGCGGCTGTCGAGATTGCCGGTCGGCTCATCCGCAAGCAGGATCTCGGGCTCATTAATCAGCGCCCGCGCTATGGCCACGCGTTGTTGCTGGCCACCATGTTGCTGGCCACCAGACAGCTGGCTCGGGTGATGGTCCTCGCGCCCGGCAAGTCCCACCGATGCGAGTACGCGATCGGCTCTTTCGCGAAGCTGCGCATGCGACAAGCGGTGTGCGCCATAAATCAGCGGCAATTCAGCGTTCTCGCACGCGGATGTGCGCGGCAGGAGATTAAAATTCTGAAAGACAAATCCGATTTTGCGATTGCGGATGTCGGCGAGCTGATCGCGGTCCAATCCAGAAACATCGGCGTCATCCAGGAAATAGCTGCCGGAACTCGGCCGGTCGAGACAGCCCAGGATATTCATCAGCGTCGATTTTCCGGAACCACTTGCGCCCATGAGCGCTACGAATTCGCCGCGTTTGATTTCGAGCGACACACCGCGAACAGCGGGCACTTCCATTTCGCCGGTACGATAGACTTTGTGCACGTCGACGAGTCTGACTGGCGCGCCGTTCTTCATGTGCCTCTATTGCATCGCAAATGTTGTAGCCGCGTCTCTGTGAGACGCGCCTGCCGTGGAGAGCGAACCTATCAGCACCGCGCTTCGCACGGCGAAGCGGGTACAGCGGCGCTCGGGCGAGAGCACGAGTTCTCGTTTTGGCAGCATTACGGGAACCGGCGTCCCCCACCGGAAAATGGATTCGCTGGCGGAGATGACGCCGGGGATTTGGAGGCCAGCTCGGCGGTAATAACGCGATCGCCTTCCTTCAATCCTTCGATTACTTCAGTCATCACGCCGTCGCTGATTCCTGTTTTAATCTGCACCGGTTGCGGTCGGCCACCGGACAAAACGTAGACTGTACGCTCGCTCGTTTGCTGCTCGCGTCCGGCGCCGCCTCGGGCGCGCGCCGGCCCGGGCGATCTCGCTCTTATTTCGCCAGGTGTTGCTTCCGCCGGCCGATATCGCAGCGCCGCGTTTTTGATCTGCAGCACGTTGTCTTTGTGCGCGATAATGATTGAAACGTTGGCTGTCATTCCGGGCTTCAATTTCAAATCAGGATTGCTTACGCCAATCACCGTGTCGTAGGTCACCACATTTTGCACCGTGATTGGCGCGTTTCGCACTTGCACGACCTTGCCGTGAAACGTGCGCATCGGGAAGGCGTCCACCGTGAAATCGACATCCTGGCCCACCTCCAGAACGCCCACGTCCGCCTCCGCCACATTCGAGTCGATCTGCATTTTGGTCAGGTCATTGGCGATTTGGAAAATGATCGGCGCCTGCAAGCTGGCTGCGACCGTCTGGCCAACATCGACATTGCGCGAGATTACGACGCCATCGATCGGCGAGGTGATGGTGCAGTGGTCAAGATCCGCTTTCGCTTTGTCGAGCGCGCCTTGTTTGATTTTTACGTTGGCTTCGGCTTGATGGAGAGTTGCCATGGCCTGATCGAGGTCCGCCTGAGAGGAGGTTTTTCTCGCGAAGAGGTCCTGCATACGTTTGGCATTCAATTTTGCGAGCTCGAGCGCAGCTTGTGCGCTGGCCAGATCGCCCTCGGTCTGAGTGACCGTTGCCTGAAAGAGCGCGGGATCGATTTGCGCGACCACCTGGCCGGCTTTGACCTGAGAATTAAAATCGACAAACAACTTTGCGATATTCCCCGAGACCTGGCTGCCGACCTGCACGTTCACGACGGGATTGAGCGTCCCCGTTGCGGTTACTGCCTGGGTAATTGGGCTGCGCGTGACAGTTGCGCTCTGATAATTTGCACCGCCGCCGTTGCGGCATTGGCGTACCACGGAGGCGACAATAAGCAGCACGACGATGAGGGCGATCCACGGCAAAAAACGTTTCATTCAAGTGGCGGTTGACTGCGCCTATAACTAAGAGACAGGAAGAAGCGGTGCGGCGTTATATCGAAATCTACTCCATCATGCTGCGCAACTCGCTCATTCGCGAGCTGAGTTTCAAGGCCAATTTTCTGCTCTGGATGATCGTCGAAGTGCTGTGGTTCTGCGGACAAATCGTTTTTTTCAGCATCATCTTCAGCAATGTGGATCGGATTGGTGACTGGACAAAATGGGAGGTGGTGCTGCTGGTAGGCACCCACCAGATGATCGCGCAACTTTTCCAGGCGTTCTTTTTCGTCAACGTCGCAAACATTCCAGAGCTGGTGCGCACGGGAAAATTGGACTCCGTTCTGGTTTTGCCAATCGACAGCCAGTTCGCTGTCTCCACGAAACAGTTCGGGCTCGATAGCATTGTCAACGCGGCGCTTGGAGGCGCGGTGGTTTGCATATCGTTGTCGCGCTTGGGAGTTGTGCCGAGTCCAACAGCCATCCTGCTTTACGTGACCGCCCTCGGATTTGGGATTGCGGTGCATTACTCTATCATGCTTGGCCTGGCGGCGGTGAGCTTCTGGATCATACGCGCCCAAGGACTGGTTTATGGTTATTTTAATTTTCTGAATATCGCGCGTTATCCAGACGCGATTTTCCCACGACTATTCCGCCTGATCTTTGGCTGGATTATCCCGGTGGTGATCATTGCGAACATCCCCGCGCGGCTGCTGATCAAATCGCTTGGGCAACCGCTTCCGTTGATGCTTCATCTGGTTGTCGCATCGACCGTTGTGTTTTGGTTGTCCCGTGTCTTTTGGAAATTTGCTCTGCGGCATTACTCCAGCGCCAGCTCGTAAGCTGTAGCCGACTCGCTCTGCCGAGGGGGGATGACTTCCTCCGACATACGGCGACGCAGCGCTGTGGCTAGAGTCGCAAACTCTTTGCTTGCGCGTTTGGAGAAATGTTCTTAATTAAGCGTCCATTTCTCCGGCGCCAGGCGATTAGAGGGCGCTTACACCTATGGCAAAACGAACGAAGAAGAAGAGTTCTGCAAAGAAATTAGCTGCGCGGAAGCCGCGATCGGCGCGCAAAATTCACGCCAAGAAGGCGTCACGGCGAGCGGACTCGAAAAGTAGCGCGCGTGGAAGGAACGCCGCGCGACGTTCGGTGAAATCCAAACTAAAGAGCACCGACTCACCTGCGATTCTGCTGGGTTTGAACCATCGCGAAAAGAAGCTGGATCCGTTCACCCGCAAGCAAAAACAAAAGCTTCTCGAGCTTCGCGATGCGATGGTGGATTCGATGGCCGGTGTGGCCCAGGGCACGCTTCGTTCCCGCGCTGAAGGCAGCGAAGCTTCGGCATTTGGCATGCACCAGGCCGATGCTGGGTCCGACGCGTACGATCGCGATTTTGCGTTGAGCTTGCTTTCGCAGGAGCAGGACGCGCTTTACGAAATCGACGAAGCGCTCAAGCGCATCGAATTGGGGACCTACGGAAAGTGCGAAATGTCTGGCAAATCCATCCCGCATGCGCGACTCGAAGCAATTCCCTTCGCGCGTTTCACGGTTGAATGCCAATCACAACTCGAAAAACAAAGTAGAGCGTCCCGGGTCCGTCAATCGGTGACCTCGTTGTTTGGATTGACTGACGAGGAAGGCGGCGAAACCGAGGAAGAGGAAGCCACGCCAACCGAAGTGAAGGAGTAACACGAATGGCGCAGGAAATTGTGACTCTTGAATGCACTGAAGCGAAAGCTCTGGGGAAACCCGCCTCGCGTTACATGACGAGCCGAAATAAGAAAAGTCCGCGCACGCCGAACCGCCTGGAGAAAAAGAAGTACAATCCGTTTTTGCGGCGACACACTTTGCACCGCGAAACCAAGTAGCCATCGATGCAGCCAAAAACGCCAAAACGCCGTTCCGCATTCCGTCGCGCCAATCGACCCATGCCACGGCGTCGGATCGATATCGCGCTCGAAGCGATCGATTACAAGAATCCCGATCTCCTGAAAAAATTCGTCAGTGAAAGCGGCAAGATCCTTCCTCGCCGCATGACCGGCATGCCTGCATACATGCACCGCAAAATCACGCGCGAGATCAAGCGCAGCCGCTCGGTGCTGTTGATGAAATAATTGCCGCCGGTTTCCTGTAGCCGCGTCTCTGTGAGACGCGTCTTGCGTGCATCGCAAACACCTTATTGATGCGCTTCGCACAGCGAAGCGGCTACAAACTTTTCGTCTTCTCGCCTTGCTCGATCAGCTTCCAGAACTCACGCGTCTCGCCGAGTTGCGCGTCTTCAGAAACGGGCAGTTTGCTGCGGAAAAGGAAATCGCGAAACGTGTTCTTATGTAACACACGGTGGACCTTTATGCCTTCGTCGGCCTTAGCGAAATAAATCCGGTAATCTTTCGCGCGGTAGCGATACAATTTTTTTCCATCGCGCTCGATCACTCCAAATCGTTCCGAATCGAGGTGCTCCAGGTCCTCAGGCAAGATTTGAAACTCAGTGAGTAACTCGAGCTGCAATCTCTTTGGCAGCGCCGAGATCTCAGCTGCGCTCAGCTCGTTAAAGATGATTTGGAACATGGAGAAACGCGGATCCCAAACTGTTAAAACGTTGTGACGTCAAAACGTTACCGCATCGATTATGGCAAACAACCCTCACCGGCGACTTCATCGTCCGCCTCTCAGCGCTCCACCCGGTCGCGATCCGAACCCGATGATTGAGGTGAGGGTCGCGTTAGACATAAACGCGCCGCACCCGCGCGCCAATCCGGGTAACGATCTCCCACGGAATTGTGCCGGCCTTTTCAGCGAGTTCCGCGCAGGAAATTTCCTCGTTTCCATCGCATCCCATGAGAACAACTTCGTCGCCCACTTGCACACCGTCGATGTTGGTTACATCGATCACCATCAGATCCATTGTTACTCTACCAAGAAGTGGGCAACGCTTTCCGCGCACCAACATGGCGGCGCCACGATTCGAAAGCTGCCACGGGAAGCCATCAGCGTAACCAGCCGACAAAGTTGCGACCCGCATTTCGCGCGGAGTAATGAAGGTGCGGCCGTAGCTGACGGAGCTCCCTTTGGGGATGTCGCGCACCAGAGCAATGCGCGTCTTCCATGTCATCGCTGGCTTGAGCAGGTTCTGAAACTCCGGAAGTGGCGAAATGCCGTAAAGCACGATGCCGGCGCGTACGATATCGAATGTCTGCGCATTGTGCGCTAGTGTGCCTGCGCTTTGAAGGACGTGCGCCTTGTAAGTGCCGGGAAATTCAACGCGAATCTGCTCAAGGATGTTTTGGAATCGTACAAGCTGGTCGCGCGTGTATTGCTCGTCTTCGTTAGACACCGGCATATGAGTCGAGATGCTGTGAATGTTGATATTCGGCAACGCTGCCACCTTTTTGAAAACCTCCAGCGCTTGATCTTCCACTACGCCCATTCGCCCCATTCCAGTGTCGATTTTGAAATTGATTGCCACCGGTCCAAACCGATTGAACGCTTCCGCTTCTTCGAGACTGGAGATCGTTGGAACAAATCCGTGCTCGGCGATCACTGATCTCTCCTCTGGAGTTGCCGGGCCAAGAATGACGACGGGATGGGAAAGCGATTCGCGCAGCGCGAGCGCCTCTTGCAGATTTGCGACGCCAAATAACTGTGCGTCATCCGCCAGGGTCTGCGCCACGCCGAGCAGTCCGTGGCCATAAGCGTTCGCTTTCACTACCGCGAGCATCTCGGCGGAGCCGGTTCGTTCCCGCACGACCCTTGCATTGTGCCGCAGCGCGCTTCGATCGATTTCAGCCCAGCAACGATAGGTTTCTTTCATTCTCCTGTTCTCACCTTCGGTATGGTGATGTGCGGCTCGCGCAAATAAATCGGCTCAAGCGGTGGCAAAAAAAAGCTGCGATGCGGCTCTCGCGCAACTCTGGCCAGCACGAGAGCCGAGGGATAGCGAACCACGGCGCGCTCAAATTGCGAAAGCGACTCTGAAGAGAAGATCGGAATCATTGGCTCGACGGATTCTAATTTGGCTTGTAACTCCGATTGAGAAAAAAGCGTGAGGCCTTCTACTAATTCGTGATCGCGGATGCGTGCGAAGAAAAATGATTTCCCGCGGGCATCCCCAATGGCGCAGTATTCGCGCGCATCCAATTCAATGGCGCAGATCGAAGGAAAACCGATCAGGCGCGCGCCGAAAGAGAGTTGCAACCCGATCGCGGCCGAAATCGCAATGCGCGTACCGGCATACGAACCAGGGCCAAGTCCGACGATAATGGTTTCGGGCACGCCAAATTGCTTCGTCGCTGCATTGAGATTCTGGAAGAGGGATGCAGAGTTTTTCCTGTCGTTGGCCCATTCATGCGCAGCTTCGACCTCTCCGTCGAGCCAGGCGAGAGCGCCGCGCGCCGTGGAAAGTTCAAGCGCGAGAATCTTCATTGAAAAGTAATCGCGCGCTGAGTTTCCGATTTTATCTCAAAGAAGATCCAGCGTGCTTGTTCGGGAACAAATTCAGGGAAGCGATCAGCCCATTCGATCACGGAGATACCATCGCCAAAAAAGTAATCATCGAAGCCAAGTCGCGAGAGGGCTTGTGGATTTTCAACGCGAAAAAGATCGAAATGGTAAACAGGCAGTCGGCCTCCTCGATATTCGTGGAGGATGGTGAATGTGGGGCTTGTTACATCCGCACTGCTGCCCAACCCGGCGACGACACCTTTGACGAACAACGTTTTACCGCTCCCCAAGTCTCCTTTGAGAGCCAAAACCGATCCGATACCGATATTCTCCGCAACTTGCCGTCCGATTGCTTCGGTTTCAGCTGGACTGTTGGAAATGAGCGTAGCCACCTCTCAATTGCGAATTTCCGATTGCGGATTGCAGAGTGAGCGAACCAACATGTGTCAGCGGCAGTTTTGGAAATCTACGGCTCCACTTTTTTTGCAACCTTATGCTCTCGCGCCGCGGAACAGCGAATAACAATTCGTAATCTTCACCTTTCGAAATTGCATCATTGATTTTTGCGCCGCGACTAAGCGGCAGATTCTCGGTCTCGATTTTGAATCCGACTTTGCTGGCGCGCGCCAAACGGGGTAGGTCGGCCCCGAGTCCGTCGCTCAAATCCATCATAGCGTGGATCGAGAAATTTTTCGTAAGCCATCGCGACTCCATAAGCCGTGGAATAAATCGCAAATGTTTTCGCTTCAATGCGGCGCCTAGCCGTCCGGTAACAAACAGATCGTCGCCCGGCTTCCCGCCACCACGCGACACCCAACGATCTCGTTCAACAAATCCTATGACGCCTACCGAAATGGCAATCGGGCCTGGCGTGCTACTGGTTTCGCCGCCGACTATGCTCACTTGAAACCGGTTCGCAGCCCTGCGCAGACCTTGATAAAGCTGTTTCACCCATGCCACGTCGATCCTTTCGGAGAGGATCAGAGTAACCAGAGCATACTGAGGCACAGCGGACGTTGCCGCAAAATCGCTCAACGGCCGCATCATTGCTTTCCATCCAACATCAGGCGCATTTGTTCCTCGTAAAAAATGTACAGCTTCGACAACACAATCGGTCTTGAGCACGAGAAGCCTGCCGCTATCGAGCGTTTCCACTACAGCGCAGTCATCACCGGGTCCTGCGACAACCGCTTTCCCGACCGAAAGACGTGGCACGAGCTCATTGAGCAGCCGGTCTTCGCCGAGATCACGGAGTTTCATGGAGAAAAAATCTCTGGAAATGCAAGGGCGGTCAGAGTGATTGAATTGAAAAGCGAATGCATGGTCATCGCGACAAGAATGGAACCGCTCCACTCGTAGGCAAGCGCGAAACAACTTCCCAAAACGAATAACGGCACAAACGAAGGAAAGTGTGCGTGCGCTGCGGCGAACAGCACCGCGCTCAATATCACGCCAAGCAGGCCACCGAAATAGCGCTTGATTACATTGTAGAGGAAAAATCGAAAAATAAACTCCTCAATTACTGGTGCGACTGCCACCGCGAAAACGATGATAATGATTCGCTGGTCGATTGTGCGCGACCCACTAAAAAATTCGACAATGTTCTGCTTACTTGAACCGCCCCCGAATAGCCGCTGAGTAATGATGTCAGACCATAAGATTAATGGATAAGCAAAGAACAACAGGATTGCTCCAGTGCTAAGCGCTCGAATAAAGGTGATTCTGGAAAACCCGCCCAACGACGCCAGGTCAAAGCCACGAAGCTGGAGGAAAGTCACGATGGCAAGGACCACGAAAATCATGAGAAGGAAATTTCCCAGAAGATTGGGCGCGCTGAAATCGTTCGATGGCCGCGAAATCGATAAACCGATGTTCAGCAAGAGAAACAAGATCAACACGGCAGCGAGTATCGCTTCAGGCAGCCCGAAGGTTCGTGCCGGTGCATCGACCCCCACAGGGTTCGACGTTCGCGCGCTGATCTGGTGAATCAGCGAAAAATAGACATAAGCGCTAACAAGAACGTAAAGAAGGGAAAGGAGCCCGAAGGCAAGGCTCGAGGCAGCTCCTGATGCCGCTAACAGGCTGGCGGATGGCATCAGACCCCGCCGCTATGGAGCGTAATAGCTTGGCAGGAAATACGCGCGCCCCGTTTCCAGTTGCGGAACGAGCTGCTTCGGAAGCTGCAGTTCGATTTTTGATTCGGATTCTCCAAATATTCGAAGAAATCGGCTTAGACTGAAAGGCGGACCGTACTTCACCACTTTGGCGTCCGGCGCGTTGCCTAATTCTTTTGCTTTACGGAAGGCATCGTCCAACTCGCCAAGGCCATCGATTAGCTTGTGCTCAAATGCTTCCTGGCCGGACAAAATCCTGCCATCAGCAATGGTATTGCGCAGAAGATCAGCCGGAAGGTTTCGCTCTTTGGCGACGATGCCGAGAAATTTGTCGTAGGTTTTCATGATGAAGTTCTGCACGAGATCGCGCTCTTCCGGCGTGATTGGCCGGGCACCATTCAGCATGTCCTTGAATTTGCCGCTTTTGAAAACCACGGAAGCAAGTCCAACCTTATTGAACAACTGCTCATAATTCAGCGTTTGGATGATCACTCCAATACTGCCTGTGATAGTCGTCTCGTTTGCCATTAAAAATCTACCGCCGCAGGAGACGTAATAGCCACCGGACGCTGCCAGCGAATCCATATAGACGACCACCGGTTTCCTCGCGCGCGTCTTGACCACCGCACTGTAGATCTCATCGGAAGCAGTCACTTCTCCGCCGGGAGAATCAATCTCCAGCACGATCGCTTTTACCCGGCTATCGTCGCGGGCCTGTTGCAGCGCCGCACGCATATCGTCAACCATTGAATCGCTCACGTTGCCCGGGATCGACGTACTGATCAGCCCGCGCATGGTGATGACAGCGATTTTGTCCAGGCTCACGCGCGTGCCTCTTTGGAGCAGGATCTCGCGAAACCGTGGGATCGGTTCGGCTTCCCGGATACCTCCGATGCGCTGAAACGCGGCAATCATCAGCACGAAGTTCACGAACAGACTGGCGCAAAGCGCGACAAACAAAAAGATACTGAGACAACCGAGTTTGCGATTTCCCGCCATGACAGAGCGAAACTGGCGGAGAACCGCCGCGCGCACAAGAGGTTTTGTGGAGGAACTGCGACTGCTGGTCAGCGGTTCAAGTTAAAACGCTCGGTAAGAACTGTGATGCTGTAATGTCCGCTTTCCCCAGCGGATGGTTGGCGATGCAATGCTCCCGGTGCGCCGAGGAGAACGCACGCTACAGTCCTCGAGCTTTCCTAGAGTGTTTTCAAATATTCCAACAGCTCCTGCGGTCGACGGAATCCCTGATAGATCTGGCGCACGCCCACCCACATGCCCCAGAAGAGTAGGATCAGGTTACGCGATGGTGATGACGATCGAGTCGATGGTGACCGGGGATAAGTCCATTGGCTTACCGCTGGGCGTTTACGTGGAAAATCTCATCGGTACATGTCCCCAAGCCAAGGATCCAGTTTGAGATCCTCGTCGCACCCCCGCAACGGGTGCCGCTCGCGATCCAGTATCCGACCTGTGTCCCATGGCTCGAAGGCGTTTGTCACGTTGGCCAGTCCAGTCTGGCCAAGCCCAGGAAAGTTGCGTAGCAGAACCGTCTTCAAATTCGAACTGTCGATCCAATCCAACCCTTCCCGCGTGTAGGTTTCCTCGTTGTAGCTGGTCGTGTAAAAGCGGTCTGCTTGCAGCCGCCGGGTTGCATTGAGGATGAAGATTTGAAACATCGTCTCGCCGAAGCCAAAGTGATCAGGTCGATGTCCTTCGGATAACGTGCCGATCAGGAGGTCCAGTGTCTCGACGTCCTCGGGCTTGTCGCCATAAACCTCCTTGAGCTTTTTCACTTGGTCATTCTCATCGGTCAGGTCGTGAAATGATTGGATTGGATTCAACCCCAACTGTCGCCGGAACTCATTGTATCTGGGAACTCCCCGCTCACGCGCGCGCAGGATATCGACTGCCCCCATGTCGAACAGCGGATTGCCCGGGATGCTCAACTCCTGCATAAAGCGCGGGTAGTTATTCAGTACGAGCGCCCCAGGGTGCTGCGTGCCAAAAGAATAAAGGATGTTGGTAATGCCGAACTTGCCGGTCAATTTTTTGGAGCCCGCCTGGCGCGAAGCCGAAAACGGGATATCCTCGGCTACGTCGCCTGCAATCTCCCGAATTTGAAGCGACTCGGGTAACAGCGAGTGCAGGCGGTAAACCTCGGTGAACTCTTCTGTCAGTCCATACGGCTGACCGTGTTTATCGATTCGGTTTCCCACCACGCCGCCCAGTTCAGGGTTGTTGATATTAATCTCCGCAAGGGTTTTACGGTCCTTGCCGGTTTGAAAGAGGTTGGTGAGAATGCCAAACCAGTTTGCATTCAACGCCGCGTTGAGGCCGGGGTTTGGGAGGATGGCCGGGGTCCATTCCACCGTATGGATTTTGGCCATGACCACCGCGTTGATCAGACGCGCCACATTGAAAAGCCGGCTATCATTCCATTGCGGGTAAGAAATCTTCATTCGGTCACAAATCGAATTGTGCTCATGTACGAACACCGTGTGGAGGATCGTCATTCCCACCCACCAATTTCGATGGAACCCAGTGTCCTCGACCCCATTTATGCCGATGGGCAAGGTGCCGTCCTCATTCAGCCGCATCTTGCCATCGACGAAGCTGCGCAGCCGGTTTTGCGTCTCCTGATCGCTGCCGTAGATCTGGGATCCATCCCACCAATGCGTCACTTCGTTGATGAAGGTGATCGGGGTTTCCTCCCGGCCCGGTGTAAAGGTGGGGTCCGGCTGCGTCTTGCCCACGAACATATTTTCCTGGCGATACTTGAGCCGCGCCGGATCATCTTCGGCGAGTGGAATTTCATGCACGTCGAGGTAGAGAATTTCTCCGTGATTGATCCAATCCTCGTTTTCGAATTGAATCCAGGCAGCGGCCAACATATTGAGGAATGGGACCTCCTTCATTTTCTCCCCGCGTGTCAGCAGTTTGCGGCTGATTTCCCGAGGATTCGGCGTCAATAGTGTCTTGCCCGTCTCCGGCCGGATGGCATCCGCGTTGACATTTCGAAGAAAGCGCGTGCCCGCAGCGCCCTCCTTCGGGTTCTCCAGATTATTCCAGGTTCCATCCGCAGTCCGGAAATAAGTTACCCCAGGAGGAGGTTTCTGGCCCGGTTTTTGAAACCCAACGAGAGTTCCTCCGGGATAAGTATTTTTAAGATTCTTCTTATTAAGCTGTTCACGCATATAGGCGAGTGTCAGAATGCCCAGAGTCGTCGAACGCCGATACCAATTCGTCCATACCCTGTCTCTATACCCAGCGATCGCGCCCCACAGGTGGGTCGTGCCATTCATTGTGGCGGTCATCACTTTTCCCAATGCGTTTCCGATTTTCCGTCGCGCTCGTTGAGCCCAAATCTCATGCTTTGGCCTCAGAAGACTCAACGACGGATCAATCGCCGGGCTCGCGGGTTCAAGCAGCTTCGCACGATCGAAGTAATAGATTTCCGGCACGTGCACATTGACTTCGGCGGTTGCGTTCACACGAGATTTCCCAAGCATGTCACGCCAGTCGGCATGGTCCGGACTGACTTTCAAGGCAGCTTCGTAGTAGTGCGCCGCCTGTTCATACTCCTCGCGCAGGTAGTGGGCGAGCCCCATCAGAGCCTGGCTCTCACCAGTTGGATCGGTAAGAGCCGGTTCTTGCAAGGCTTGAACGGCGCCATCGTAGTTCCTTTGCCCAAGGCAACAAAGACCTTCGTCACGCGATACTATCACATCCGGTTTTTCTTGTTTATAAGTCTCCATGGGATCTAGTTTGGATTTGGTTCAAGTTCTTTTTAGCGAGCAGTGCGAGCCGTTACGAGGAAAATATTGAAATCATGGGTCATAATGCGTGGAACCGATACCGCCGTCCATCGGCTTGAAAATGTCGGCAGTGATTTGCGGGAAGTCGGCTGTTGTTTTTCCTGCCGCCTTCGCTTCGTCGATTAGCTTGTTTTTCTTGCAGCCGGTAAAGGCGAGCAACACGCATCCGATAACGCAGGATCCGACTCAGGCGAGACGGAGAAGATCGCCCGTGGCTGGCAGCAGTACCCTCACCGGGCCATCAGTGATACGTCTCTCGTAAATTGTGTGGCAAGAAAATTCTTAACTCACGTTGCCTAGAAAATATCGAACAAGCGCTGACCGACCGCGAGGAGACCGACGGCGGCACCGGGAAAAAGAACCGCGCGAATGAAAGGCTGGTCAGTCAATGGCGCGAACGCGCCCGTCTTGAGATCGCGGATTTCGGCGATGAGCTGGTCGAACATCTGCCGTTTGGCTTCGACCTCCCGGCCCAATAGGCGAAACCACCGCAGATCATTGAGGGCAGTTTCACGCAATTGTTCGGCGGCGCGTCTGAGCAAAATGGCGCTGCCGAGCACCCAAGCGGCAGTGATGGCAAAGATCAGGACTAGACTGGCCGGCCAGGTCCAATTATCGAAAAACGAAGAGCGAGCGACAACCAGCAGGGTGAGGACGAGCAGCGGGTACCAGATCAGCGGTGCTACCGCTTGTGTCCGTCGTGCGACAAAAAAAATCTCGTGATAAGCAGAAAGCTCCTTTTCGGTCAGGGGTGGACTTAAGTGAGATCGGTCAACTACACCGCGGCCCCATTTGGTTACTTCTCGGCCAAACATGCGGATGAAATTGCTGTTCAACTGAATGGCATCGACTACGTAAAACGAGAGAAGCAGCAGACCAACCCCAGCGAGATAAAAGACAATCTTATCGATCCGAAACGCCGGATGACCGCGTGCGGGCGGCGGGGGTTGAGGAAACAAGTGCAAAATCGTGAACGCGAAAATGGAAAACAACGCAAAGAGAATCGCAATTCGGATGAATCGCGGCCAAAATTTGTTCCGGCAAAGATAAGCGTGCCACGCCTCTTCGGCGGAAAATCGCGAAGTTCGCGCAGGCTCCTTCATCTGCCACTGTTCGAATCCAATTCCAAGATCTCGCCAGCGAAATCGCGTGAACGGTAGTGGATCAAAAGAAAATTCTGCCTCAATCCTCTTTGCATTAGCACGGAGATCGAAACCCGCTTTAAACATGAAGAAGATCGCGAGCATGAATGCGATCAGACGCAGCATTTCGGTTGGCCAGATGCTGATCCCGGAGAAAAAGGCCAACGGTTCTTTGGCTACGGTTGCAAACTCATCGAGTTTCGTCAGATAATAGCTCGCCGCTGGGCTGCCGAGTTTGTGTTGGACGATGTCAACGTCCTTATATTGCGCGAACATCGCCACCGAAAAAACGATGAGCGGCACGCCGCAGACCAACCAAAAAGTCGTACTAACGAGCGCGCGTCTTAGACGCTGAACGGCGGTACCCCCTCCGCGCAAGGTACGTCTGGCGATGCTGAGACTAATCCAGGCAGCCATGGCCAAGATTGCCAGCGCGATGACAATGAGTTTCCAGATGACACCTGGTGCAAACAACCAATCCCGAAACCATGTCTTCTTCGAAACGGAAAGATCTGTGTACTCAAGGTACCACGGCTCACTTAGATCATAGGCTCCGTGCCGGCTGATCTCGAAAATCCGGGGCTGCCACGAAAGATAATTGGCCACATTCTCATCCATTTTTTCGGTGGCGACCAGCGTGCCGACATACATGGAGGTCTGATTGTTATCGCGAAACGGCGGGATGTGCTGCTGGCTGTAGGTTTCCGGCAATGCGCTGCCAAACGGCGAGGCGATAACCAGATTGCGTGTGTCATCCCAATCGTCGCGTCGCTCAAAATGCGCGTCGTAGTTGTTAGTAAAAAAAATAGCATCGGGAAACTGCGGACGCAGCGCGCGCAGAATCATCAACTTGTCATAAATATCCGAACCTAGCAGACCGATCGCGCGAATTCCGGAACGGTCCTCCCGCTGCCAGCGCGCGTTGTCGTCTTTGAGCTGGCGCGCCAGACGCCGCAGGTAATCCGATTGATTCAACCCCTCCGTTGCCTCGCTCGCGACGGTGTTCTGGCCAAGTTGAGTTTTTTGCTCTTGCTCGCGTTGATTGTCTTTGCCGGAGTCGCCTGGTAACCGACCGTCAATTCCCCGAAGATAATGATAGGAATGAATCCAGTTGTTTGGATGCTCCGTGATTTCATTGGCACTCTGTGCGGAGGCCTCAGTCTCGAAGGTCGTGCTCAAGGATCGTCCATAAGGCGTGTCCCATTCGCTGAGAATCACAATGTGAGACAGTGGAGAAATGGGGCGACGATCCGGCGTCATTCGGACTACGGCGTAGATTTCACGTCGCGCTAACTCCGCGATCAATTCACGCAAAACCCAGTCGTCTGGCGCGATCGTGCGAACAAAGTGCAGCCCGTCACGAGGGCCGGGTGGCGTGAATGCTTCAAGAAGCGTCTCTGGTACGGATTTGTTTGCAGAAGGCGCGGGGAGATGTTCACCATCTGCCACAGAGAGAAGCGTAAGATCGGAGGCGGTCGCCCGAGGCGAAATTATCCGGACCCCATCCAGTGCTTTTTGTATCGCTACGGAAGCCTGGTCATCGAGCCGCGTTAAGCGGTACCAGGACGCTTCGCGAACCATGTTCTGCAAGCCGGTGGAATTTGCCGGACCGATCAAACTGACGTCGATTTTATCGCGGATGTCTTCCGGCGCGAGCTGATCGATCAACGCGGCCAAGCAGCGCAATGGGTTGAGGTTGAAATTTGCCGCGGGCAACCAGACTACGACAACCCGCTTGGTGCCTGTGGGACAAACCTTTTCTGGATCGGCTATTGCTTCACATTCTTCCCACGGAAGTAGCAAGGCACCGGGAATAGGCGGCAAGGATGTTTCTGCCACCGCCGGCGGCCAGGTGGCAGTGACGTATCCGATATGCTCGCCATCGATCGGAACAAAGCCGCTCTCACTCAACCCCTCGAGCACAGCCTGGCGTGCGCGCAACCTAGACTCGGCTTGTTCGCTGTACGGTCCGGCATCGAGCATCACCGCAAGCAATAGAACAGGAACAGGCGCAGTCTTTGAAAATGTCTCGACGCGTTGGTGAAGCAACCCGGTCAGCGCGCTGATGTCGTGCACGTTGCTGGCGCCATCCTTACCGTGTTCTCCCTCGATGCTACCATCTGGTAATGACTTTTGCTTTTGCGCGACGCCAATCGGGTCTTGCCATAAGCGCGCGTCTACATCCTGCGCAGCAATTACGGGAGCAGTCTTTTCGCTCGGAACTGACGGGCGTTCGCTCACGAGTGGCTTGTACTGCGCGATGACTCCTGCGAGAACCGCCATGAGCGGTAACAGCGTCCCCCAAGGTAGGTCAAATTTTGGTTTGTTGTTATCTGCCATGATCGCTTCCGCCCGCAGTGAGTTGCGGGCAACCGGCGGTCGTTATACCAGCTCCTCGCGCTTCATCGACTGGTTCGTTCTTTGGGCAGCAGGCCAAAGCCACAAGCGCATATGTACGAACCCAACTTCCGACTCGTGCGAGAGGGAGAAGACCGCCCATGCCTGGCAGCAACACCTTCAACGAGCCGTCATTGATACCTTCTTCGTCAGCTCTATGGCAAGAAAATTCTAGTCAAGGAACGACGGCTTCCCAGCCCCGAAAGCTTTCGGGGCTGGCCAAGCCGTCATTCCTTGAGTCATTCGACGAATTCCAGTTCAATTGGAACGTCGAGATAGCCTTTGTCGTGCGCGGCACTCAGAAATTTTCGGATGGCTGCGCGTCCAGTCTCACCGTAATCGCGAGTAAATTCATTCACGTACATGCCGATGAATTTACCGGTGAGGTTTCTGCCCATGTCGCGGGCGTAGGGGAGCGAATGACAAAGCGCCTCGTCAGGATGCGCTAGGCCGTAATCGATACTTTCGCGAATAATTTCGCTAAGATCGTGGCGGACTGGTGGGGGGATATCTTTGCGGACGACATTACCGCCAAGAGGCAACGGCAAGGCAGTTTCTCGTTTCCACCACTCTCCGAGGTCCACAATTTTCTCGAAACCGGATTGCGCATACGTGAGTTGCCCCTCGTGAATGATTAAACCGGCATCCGCGCGACCGCTTCTGACTGCGTCAAAAATTTTATCGAACGGGACGACAACGTAATCAAACTTTCCAAGAAAAAGCTGCAGTGCCAGAAACGCGCTTGTCATCTCGCCTGGCACGGCGATCACACAACTGCGCAACGATCGGCGAGTGGCTTCGTAACCGTTTGAAGCGTTGCCCCCTTCGCCAAGGCTTCGGCGGCCAGGGAAGCGTTGGAGCGTTGAAGCGTCCGGTGTTTGGTGTTCAATGTTCGATGTTGGCTGTTGGGCGCCTGCTCGCGATTCATCGGACTTGGGCCTTGAATGTTTTTTGACAACGATTGGTCCGTATCCGTCGCCCATGCTCGCCCCGGACGGCAGCAGTGCATAATTCGTGGCCACGTACGCATACGCGTGAATCGAGATCGCAGAAATATGCAGCTCGCCGCGCCGGGCTCGCTCGTTCAGCGTCTGAATATCTTCCAGGCGATGGTCGAAGCGGTAACCGCGGAGATCGATTTTATTCTCCGCCATTGCATAAAACATGAACGCGTCATCCGGATCGGGTGAATGACCCAGGGTAAAGACTTTGGTGCTGTCCCTTTTCATTTGTTCCGATGCTTACTCATCATTCGCCTGCCACGCCGCCTGCTCGCAAACAACTTTCGGAGTAGCCTCGACGAAGGGCGGATAATTCGTTCTGATCCTTCATCATTTGCACTGTCGGGTCCCGTCAACAAGAGACATATCGGCGATGAAGGCGATGCGAAGACGCATCGCACTCCCAAAGTAATCGCCGATTATGGCCGGTATCGTAAAGTGAAACTGGATATCGTGCTCGAGGTCGCCTTCAATTCAATTCAATTCAGCCTAGCACGCGTCACGCCACCGGACTCGCGTTGCGTTTTTCTAAGAATCAAGGCAATCCAGCGTGACAAGAATGTTGATTGCGTCGACACCCTGCAGTACGCTCGCAGTTTCGCCAAGCGCGATGCGCAAATTCATCGGTCAATTTTGGCCGAGGCGCGTAAGTAGCGGCTCGGACTTACTGCGGCGTCGGCGACGGAGTTGGGGAAGTAGCATCTGCCGCCGGAGATGCTGCCGACCCAGCTCTCATTCCTTGTAATTCTTCCAGCCTACGCTGTCTTTGGTCCAATAGCTGTTGCATTGTCCTGTCTCTTTGAGCTTGCACCTGCGAGCCGTTGGGAATCAGGCTTTGAACCTCGGGGGGAAGCTCTTTCATTTTCCGTTCTTTTTCAACTTTCATCTGCGCGGGATCCATCTGCGCGGGATTCATCTGCGCGCCCTGAACCTCAGGAGGACGAGGTTGTTGTATGCGCCTGTCTCTTTCAGCTTTGAGCTGCGCGGCATCAGGAATCGTCCGGGCGTTCGCTGTGGCTTTTCCCTTTTCGGGCAACGCTCGCTCCCTTTCATTTAACACTGTTTCTCTTAAAGCTAATTCTTTCTCTCTTTCATCTAACGCGTTCTGGCGTGCGTCCAGCTCCGCTTTCCGTTGAGCAAGTTGTGGTTCAGCGGCTGAATCTTGTTTTTGGCAGGAGCAAATCATCGCGAAAGCGATCAGCATCGAAGGGACAAAGATTTTTTTCATATCAGGCGTAAACCCTAATTGGTCTTCCGTAATTCGGAAGAAGCAAACGGAAGGCCAACGGCTAGTCAAACGAAACTTAACGCTGGAAGCGAATCCGGTATCGCCTGGGGTGGCTGGGGCTTGTTCTTGCCACAAAGCTGATCCTGTTGTGTTCGCGAGGGCCTGCCATCACCTTGCGCGGAGAGCCGGAGCGTTGTTTAGCTTCCTCGATCGACATCGATTCCACGTCTCGCTAAGCAATCTTGACGCCGTATTTGGCGATTGGCGCTCTGCCCGTAAACGGCGCGAAATCGCCAGGGAATCATTTCAACACTTCCCTCGGACGATTGTGGCCGCCTCGCTGTCCCGAGGCGCGCGAGGCGGCACCACACTTCTAAGCCACGGCGACATAGCCTCGTGGTTACAACCCGTGGCAACGCGACAGGGCCCATGCTATGCGGGGAACGGAGTTGTAGAGGCGTTTGTATCAAACGCCTGTGGCCGAAACGGTAAAGGCGTTCGCCTCGCGGCGAACGCCTTTACAAATTCGCCTCGGTGCTTTGACGCACCAGGGCACTCTACATCGCAGCCTTAAGGTTTGTTCGCGACTACTTGGGGCGTCGATCTGACCATCTCAAGCTGGGCGCTCACTTTTTGGATTTGGGCGGCCTGCTCTTTGAGCTGGGCTGTGAGAGTCTCTATTTGTTTCTGTTGCCGCGCGACCATCGCCCCAGCAACCGATGCCCTTGTCGCCGCGCCTTGGAGAACCTCTATTTGTTCTTGTTGCTGCGCGACCGTTGCTTGCAACTCGTCAACTTTGTCATTCAGCTTGGCTTGGTGCTGGGGGCCCGTGGAGCGTTGGGGGCGCGCGGCAGGTTGCGGTGCGCCACGTTTCACAGGTGCGCTACGAGAAGGTACGCTTTGAGGGTGGTTGTTGCTCGGGCCAAAATCAAAGCCAAGGTGGTCGTTTGTAAGGTCTATAGTAACTTGAACAATGGTGGCGCCGTTAACAGGCTGCAAGTTATTGAAGATACCACCGATGAAGCACTCTGCGGACCCGAACCCGTCAATCGAGATGTCGCCGATGCGGATCGTATTGGTTTCGTCGGCGACGGTGGTACCAACGAATTGGCCCACGTAAGTGTTACTGTCGCCAGCGACCAAGTTTGGTCCTGCCCCTGCACCCACGACTGTGTTCTGACCGCCATCAACGTTATTGAACATCGCCCCAGCGCCAACTGCCGTGTTGAAGTTGGCCAAACCGGCTGCATCCGAGTCATTAAACGCGAGCGCTTCATCACCAATGGCGGTGTTATCAGCGGCGATAGTATTGAAGAAAAGCGCGGACTCGCCAAAAGCGTTGTTGCTGAATCCATCAACGTTACCCCAGAGCGCAAAGGCGCCGACAGCGTCGTTGAATTCGGCAGTCGCGGGGGAGGTTCCGGCCGAGTCATTAAAGAACAGCGCGTTAGAACCGACTGCGGTGTTGAGCCCCCCATCGTGGTTATTAAAGAGCGACCAAAACCCGACGGCGGTGTTGTCTTCGGCAGTGGCGGGCGCGGTTGCGGTGAAGTCATTAAAGATCAATGCGTCGGTTCCGACGGCCGTGTTCCTGCTGGCAACGATGTTGAGCAACATCGCTCCAGTACCAGCTGCGGTATTGGAAGTCCCGTCGTTGAGGTCTAGCGTTCCCGCGCCGACGCCGGTATTGAAAGAGGCGTCCGTCAGGAACCCTAGCGAGAACCACCCAAGCCCAGTGTTGAACCCGCCGGTGGTTAGACTGTTAAGGGAGTTGAACCCCTCGCTGGTGTTGCTGTTTATTAACTCGTCCGCACGCATTTGCGGCGAAAACGCAAAGCACACCAAAATGAGTGGGATGAGAAGGAACCCGCGCCGTAATGGCAGCGAGCGAGCCGGATCTCGTCCGCATGAGACTAACGTTTTAAGATGAATCAGTGGATACATTGAATATGTTCTTTCTCTTTCCCGGTGGTGTTTATTTGGTTTCTTTGGGTCACTGGGCTCCGAACAGACAAAGAACCTACCGGGTAAAAATCCTTTCTCTGTTTTGGAGCCATTCCGCGTTGATACCAAATTTCAGCCTTTAGTGTCAATACTTTTTTTAAATTCTTTTTCAGGGGGGAGAGGCAGCGCCCTGCTAAGCGTCTGATGTGTTCTGGGCGGATTGCTGTTTGCCTTGATAAAGTTGTTCCGGTAGCCTCAGACGCATGGCACGTTCTGGTCTCGGTAAAGGTCTTGGCGCGCTGATTGGCACGCCTTCCATCCCTGCGAGCACCGACGTCGCCGAGTCGGGCGAGAGAGTGCACCAAATTAGCCTGGCAAGTATTGTCCCGAGCACGTTGCAGCCGCGGAAGGATTTTGGACGCGAAGCTTTGCAGGAACTGATCGATTCGATTCGGCAGCACAGCATCATTCAACCACTCATCGTGCGCCTCGCCACGGCGAGTCCGTCCGGTGGCGGACAGGTCGGTGCGCGATTTGAACTTATCGCAGGTGAGCGCCGGTGGCGCGCGGCACAGGAAATCGGCCTTGCGACCGTTCCCGCGATCGTTCGCACCGCGAGTGACCTGGAAGTCCTCGAGTTATCGTTGATCGAAAATTTGCAGCGCGCGGACCTGAACCCAATCGAAGAAGCTCAGGGCTACGCCAGGTTAGCGAATGAATTTGGAATGCGGCAGGAGGACATCGCCCTCAAAGTAGGACGTAGCCGGGCGGCAGTCGCAAACGCGCTGCGGCTTTTGGATCTGCATCCTCAGGTGCAAGTCTGGCTAACTCAGAATTTGCTTTCAGTCGGTCACGCAAAAGTGCTGCTGGCACTAAAAGCTCCCGAGGAACAATTGTTGGCTGCGGAAACAGTTTTGCGTCGCAATGCAACGGTGCGTTCCACGGAGCGGCTGGTCGCCCGGCAGCTCGGGATCGGACGGTCACGGCGAAGATCTCGACGTGTGGCGACCGAATTGCGCATCGAGAGCACGGCAGTGGAAGACTTGCAGAATCGGCTACAACAACATCTGGCGACGCACGTCACAATTCACCACCGAGACAAACGCGGACGGATTGAAATTGAGTACTATGGAACGGACGATCTCCAGCGCATCGTTGCTGCCCTCGGGCTGCCAGAGCAGGAATAATGGAGTAGTGGGGCAATGGAGTAATGTCTTTGCGAAATTCACCACTCCAAAACTCCAAAACTCCATCACTCATGCTTGCGTTGGTGTTGATCGTTTGCGCGTGCCAATCACGCGCGGCGGAGCCGAAAGCATGGGAGGAATTCTCCGGCGAGAAAGCCTTTGCTGATGTTCAACGGCTCGTTGATTTCGGGCCACGCCCCGCTGGATCCAAGGCTCTCGAAAAATCCAGAGATTACATTGAGGATCAACTTCGTCGCTCCGGCTGGCAGGTAACGCGTCAAGCATTCAGTGACAACACTCCGCGGGGCAAGATGCAGTTCATAAATTTGATTGCCCAATTTCCGGGGCAGGGGAAGGCGTCGCCCCCGTCGTTTTTGTTATGCTCGCATTATGACACAAAAATGTTTGATGCCATTCGCTTTGTCGGAGCCAACGACGGCGGCTCCAGTACGGGCCTGCTTCTAGAATTAGCCCGGGTAATCGGACAGCATCCAGATCTGGCTAGGAAAATTGAGCTCGTATTTTTTGATGGCGAAGAAGCCTTCGAGCAGTTCTCTGATACGGATGGTTTGTACGGAAGTCGCTATTTCGCCAGGGAACTTCAAAGCGGCGGCACGAAACAATTTCGCGGCGGGATTCTATTCGATATGGTTGGCGACCGGTCTCTCGGCATCACGCTTCCCTCAGATTCGCCTGCTGAGATGGCGCGCGGTATTTTTGCCGCGTCGGAGGCACTTAAGTTGCGCAGTTACTTCACTTACCTGGACCGGGGAATGACAGATGATCACACACCGCTAAATGCCATCGGGATTCCGACAATCGACGTCATTGATTTTGACTTTCCCTGGTGGCACACAGCCGATGACACAATCGACAAGATCAGCGCGCAGAGTCTCCAGACCGTCGGGTCCGTCGCCTTATATTATCTCTGTGAATTCGCGCTTAAATAAAACGCAGCCCGCACAAAGTGCACGTCGTCACAAGCTCTGCCTGTGCATTATGAATTTCGGCATTGCCTGTTACGATGTTTCTCGGCAGTCTGCTCGTGAATTCCGCTTCAATGGAGCGCCTCGCATCTATGTCCCATCCAACGCATAAGAACATTGGGGTGATCGGCCTTGGGATCATCGGTCGCGCAGTGGCCGAGAATCTTCGCCGCAAAGGATTTCCCGTCTTCGTTTGGAACCGATCGCCGCGGCCTGTTCCAAATTTTGTCGGTTCACTCGGAGAACTGGCAGGACTTTGCAATTACATCCAGATATTTGTCTCTGATGACGAAGCTCTATTGCAGACTGTCGAGCAGCTAAACGAAAGCCTTACGCCACGTCATCTCGTCCTGGCACATTCAACGGTCGCTCCCGACTCGATGCGCGCAGCGGCCGAAATTGTAGAACGTCGTGGAGCGCGGTTTGTCGAGGCGTCATTTACTGGGAGCAAGCCCGCAGCGGAGAAGGGCGAACTTATTTATTATGTTGGCGGGACCGAGAAGGCAGTAAAGGAAGCGCGTCCCACTCTTGAGGCCAGCAGCAAAGAGATCATCTATATCGGACCTGTCGGCCAGGCGAGCGCAATCAAGATTGCAACGAACATGATCACTGCTGCAAGCGTGCAGGCCTCGGCAGAAGCACTGGCGCTGGTGCAAGCCTTGGGCTTGCCGTTGGAAAAATTTGTCGAAGCGATGCGCGCCAATGCCAGTTATTCCGGCACTTTGGCGCTGAAACTCCCGAAAATGCTCGAGCGGGATTTCGAGCCGCAATTTTCTGTCAAACACATGCTGAAAGACATGCAGATCGCCAGTCAGATTGCTTTGTCGCATTATTTGGACTTGGGGGTTACCGCCGCAGCGCGCGACCAACTGCTTGAGCAAATGCAGTGGGGTCACGGAGACGATGATTATTCGTCCGCTGTGCGTAAATATTTGCACGAGCCCGCGCCAGCATTTTACGAGGAGGCGCGAACGGAAGAACAGCGTGAGCAAGCGAGTACCGGTGAACCGACTATTGAGTCAGCAGAATCCGAAGTCGAAAAGCTCGAACCCGAAAAGACGGCTGTCACGGGTTCGCCGCAGCCCTTACTGGCTTTCGGCACGGCAGGTACCGCAGCGGCTGAGACGAGCACACGATTGCGCCGTGGCTTTCTCAAACAGTTGTTGAGCCGGTTCTCGTCTGGACAAGGATGACGCAGCAGCCGTCCCAAGCCGGGCAGGCGATCGATCTCTCCGCGCGCGCAAAGTTTCGGATTACCGGGACGGATCGGTTTCGATTTCTCAACGGGCAAATCACAAACGATTTGCGCAAGGCGAGCGAAGCAGTTGCGATCGAGGCGTGCATTCTCAATGCAAAAGGCAAAATCGAGGCCCACATTTTCGTTGCTGCACTGGGCGACTCCTTTCTGGTGGATACTGAGCCGGATCTTCGAGAAAAACTCCGTGCCCGACTGGAGCGGTACGTAATCGCCGACGACGTCGAAATTGAAGACGTCAGCGACCAATTCTCGCTGTTTCACGTTCTGTCCGAAGAATCGCCAAGTGTAGAAGATGGCCAGATTGTTTCTGTGCGCCGATTGGCTAAGCGAGGTTGGGACATATGGATCGATGCCCAGCGTCATGATGCTGTGTGGCAACAATTGTCCTCGCAATTTGGGTTTCTCGATTCTGCTGCTTCGGAGGTGATGCGAATCGAGCAAGGTATTCCTCGCTCGGGCTCCGAGTTAACGGAGGATATTATTCCCATTGAAGCCAATCTGGAACAACGCACGATCGATTACCAAAAAGGTTGCTACATTGGCCAGGAAGTGATCTCGCGAATGAAGATGTCAGGCCAAACGAACAAACGATTGTGCGGGCTGATTTCGCTGGATGATATCCCGCTTCAGCAGGGAATGAAGCTTGCCGGTCGTTCAACGCCGGTGAGAGAAGTCGGCTGGATTACGAGCGCAACGCGTAGCGAACGACTGGGAAAAGAAATCGGGCTTGGTTATGTGAAACGCGGCTTCAACAGCGTCGGCACCAAGTTAGATGCGCTCGTACCGGCAGATTCCGGTACGCAAAAGCCCAACGCAATCTCAGTCGAAGTGGTTCCGCTTCGGTT
>WNFJ01358670.1_pt3 | contig 27074 bp, 30 predicted proteins | sample 5400461 | NCBI WGS metagenome assembly WNFJ01 (sample SAMN13153349, study PRJNA577476) | soil metagenome | isolation source: 115 cm saprolite on Douglas fir-dominated hillslope | place: USA:California | collected 2013-09-17
TCTGTCTCCCGTCGGCGTCTTCTTTTCAGGCGTTGCCTTCATCGCCATAGCCGTGACACTATTTCTCCAAGGAAGGCAGCTTAAGCATCAGCAGGAGGAACTCAATATTACACAGGAAGAACAGAAGCGAAACAGCGAGGTCGTCCTGCGCCAGTTGCACAATGACCTGATCAAGATGGCAATCGACGATCCTGACTTACTCGCTGTATGGCCCCCAATGGCTCCGGGAGTCGCCGAAACCAAGCGCGACCATTACTGTAACCTTATTCTGAACATGCAAAAGGTCGCCTACGAGACGCACACGATCGAATTGGCCGAGCTGCGCGGAGCGCTGGACTACCTGATGCGCAGCCGTGACGTCTACTCGTTTTGGGCCAGGGCCCGAGCCGCACGTATTGAAGTGACGGGCGGGGATGAGGCCGAGGATTTCTTTACATCCGAAGCTGACAGAGCATATTCGGTTGCCCAGCCACCCAAGCCGCAGCATGCGGCCTCGATCTTCAAAGATGCACTGGCGCGGTGGCTCGCGGAGCGCAGGTCGCAACGCCGCACGTGACCGCTGAGATGCGCTGAGAGCGGTCCGTGTGCGCTGGTGCAGGTCCGGCTATGGGTCCGCGCTTCTGGGTGCGTCTGAGGCGAGCAGAGCGCTTGACAGACGCTCGCCGGTCGTGAAATGATTCGCGGCCCGTCATGGCTGACTGGTTTCGCCTCCTGGCGTGAGGCGACGCCAACCGCTATGACGGAGTGTAGCGGACGATCGTGCATCGTCCGTCCACTGCCTCGCGCGCGCCTGCACGCGTAGGGCACATGTTCGTCTTGGACCTCCGGACGTGGACGAACACACAAGGTAACCAGACTGGTGACGAGACCCACCGAGAGGAGGCGATACCACCGAGTCAGCCGGAAGGGGGGTGATACCCCACGGCACCACCCGCCCGTGACAGTTCAACCGAGGAGGTGACCGCCCTTCGGCGGAATCCGGAACACGACGCCCGCGCTACGCGCATACCACCTGGACAGGGTGACAAGCAAGTTCAAGATGGTGATCAGCGCGGAGAACGCGGAAGTGCTCGCCGGCTTGCTGGGCAGCGATAGCGGCGACGAGGAAGGCGCGGCATAAAAGCCAAAGAAAGAGCCTCCGGCAGGAAACCGCCGGAGGCTCTTTCACGCGGAGAGATCGTGTTAGCCTAGCTCGTTTTCCTCGATCTCGATGCGCCCGTAGTCGATCGTGTCGGGGTGCGCCACTTTGTCGTGCGGGCCGATGATGACCGCGCTGAACAGGAACCGCAGGGCGCTGTTTTTCCGTCCGTCCGTGAGTTTCCACCACTTGGCTTGCGCGTTCGGGCCGATCAGGTCGGCTATCGATTCGGCGGACTTTACCGCGACGATGGTCTTTTTCTCGTTCTCGCGTATGCGCGCCTGGATCTCGCGACGGTCCTTGCGGTATTCGTCCGTGGAGATCTCTTTGCTCCGCCACATGTCGTGGAGTTCCCGTATCTGCTGCTCATCAGCGGTGATTTCGCGTTCCGCCGCTTCGACACTGGCGCTCCGTGAACGGCGCGGGTTAACCGCCAGTCCGGTCAGCAGCTTAATGGCCGCATCCTCGACGAATTTTTCCAGCGGTCCGGCGAGCATGGTTCGCGCGCACCGGTAGCCGTCCTGGCGGTTGGCGCGCGAGCACCGGTAAAGCTTCCCGCTGCATCCGGCCATCGCGGTGCCGCAGCTGCCGCAGATGACCAGGCCGCGCAGGATGTAGGCGCGCGGCTGGCGGTTGCTGGCGCGCTTCTTTTGCGCCGCGATGCTGCGGAAGGTCAGCAGCTCTTGCGCGAAGTCCCAGGCCGGGCGGCTGATGATCGCTGGCCATTTCCCGACGGCTACCTCTTGGCCGTTGTGCCAACAGATACCGGCGACGTGCTTGTTCCGCAACTGCCGGCGCACCGTCGCCTCGGTCCACGCCTTCCCTTTGGCCGTCGTGATTCCCCTGCGGTTAAGATCTACCGATATCGTGTACGGCGTTTCACCTTTGCTGAACCGCTCGAATATCTCGCGCACGACAACAGCCTCAGCCGGGATGATCTTCATTCCGTTAGGCGTGTAGCCGTACGCGCGTGCGCCGTTCGCAAACCCGCTTTCGGCGCGCTCTTGCTTCTGGTCTTTCATCCGCCGTGACGTGTCGTCAGACGAACGGCAGGCATGGGCTATCTCGATGCGCAGCGCATACCGGTCATCCGCGTCTTGCAGGTCACGGCGATTCACGCGGCCATAAAGCATGATCCCGTATTCGTCGGATATCGACAGCAGTTCTTCTAAGTCGAACGGCTGGCGCATCAGCCGATCGGGATGATAGCAGACGATATGCTTAATCTCGCCACGCCGCGCGGCCGTGATTAGCTCGTCCCATCCTGGGCGTTTCCGGTTCCGCTGCCACGCGGAAGCACCGTTGTCGATGAAAATGTTCTTTGCGTCTACCGATAGACCGAGTTTTGCGGAGTCATCCAGCGCCAGACGCTTTTGCCGGTTAACGGTAATCTGCTGCTTGTCGCCTTTGATCGACTTCCGGCAGTAGATGGCCGTATGGCCGGCATACGGGACAGTCGCCATGGTCGGGGTTCCTCGGCTCGTGCGAGCCCTGCTCAGGGTGGTGGTGTTGTGGCTGGTCATACCCCGGATACTACGAACGACACATGATATCGAGCAGCAGCATGAACGTGCCGAGGCACACCGCGACCAGCGTCCACCACTTGTTCCCGCGCTGGCCTGCGGCCTCGCCGCCACCGGCGGCCTGGCCGCGGCGGCGCTGGCCCGGCCCGGACAGCTCAGCGTGGGCTTCGGTCACGAAGCCTCCCCAGGGCTGGATGGGTGGCTTGCCTGTCGTCCCTGCCTGCTATGTTCGCAGGCCGGACTGGGAGGGGCCGCGGCGGCTGAGGCGTTCCACGGCCCGGCTGACATCCTCCGGCGACAAGATCCCGGCCAGCCGGCCGTCGGCGAACACCAGCGCCCGCCCCTCCGAGCACGCGCTCATCCGCGGCAGCACGTCGGCGACGGACTCGTCCGGGGTGGCGCGGGCGACCTCGGACAGCGGGCACGCGGCGTCCCGCAGGGTGGTACTGCCCCGCTCGGCCGCGGGCACCTGGCTGATCCGGTTCACCGTCACCAGGCCCACCGTCTCGCCGTCCGCCACCACCGGGAAGGCGGAGTGGCGGTGCCACGGCAGATAGTCGTCGAGGAACCACGCGACGGTGGCCGACGCCGGCACGGTCACCGGGTCCGGGGTCATGATCTGGCCGACCGGTACGCCGCGCAGCGACGCCTGGAGCATGGCCTGCTGGCCTTCCGCGGTGGCCGCGCCGATGAGGAACCAGCCGAGCAACGCGGACCACAGCCAGCTGTAGTCGCGCCGTCCCAGGGCAAGCAGCAAACCCACCGCCACCAAGGCCCACCCGAACACCTGCCCCGACCGGGCCGACCAGGCGGCGGCCTTGAGCCGGTCGCCGGTGATGCGCCACAGGACGGCCCGCAGCAGCCGCCCCCCGTCGAGCGGCGCGGCGGGGATCGCGTTGAACACCGCGAGCACCACGTTGATGAAGCCGAGCCAGGCCAGCGCGGCCACCACCACGCCCGCGGCGCCGGACGCGTGCACCAGCCACGCCGCGAGCACGAACACCCCGCCCAGAATCAGGCTCACCAGCGGCCCGACCCCCGCGACGCGCACCTCGGCCCCCGGATCGGGCACCTCGCCCTGCAGCCGGGACACGCCGCCGAACAGCCACAGCGTGATGCCCTCCACCGCCAGGCCGTTGCGCCGCGCCACCAGCGCGTGCGCAAGCTCGTGCGCGAGCAGCGAGCCGAGGTAGGCCACCGCGGTCACCGCGGCGGCAACGATGTACTCCGCGCGCGGGTATCCGGGCGCGGCGGCGGGGAACTGCCCGGCCGCCAGGCCGTAGGTCAGCAGCGCGACGATGAAGAGCACGCTCCAGTTCACGCCGATACGGATGCCGGCGATCCGGCCCAGGCTGAAGCTCTCGCGCATAACGCCTCACCACCGCCGAGTGCTGGCCCCGGGGGACGGCCCCGGACCCCGATGGATGTGTCCATCTGAGTGTGCCGTGCCTGCGGCCGCCCAGCTAGTGAGCGGCCGCACCGCGACGGCGGCCCGAATCCGCGACGGCGGCCGGAGCCGCGACGGCGGCCCGAATCCGCGACGGCGGCCGGAGCCGCGACGGCGGCCCGGATCCGCGACGGCGGGAGCGTAGCAGGCGGGAAGATTGTCTGACTATAGTCAGACAATGGACGCTGCCCTGGTCGACCAGGTACGAAGGTTCAACCGGACCGTCACCCAGCGCGTCGGCGCCCTTGACGACAAGTTCCTGGCCCGCGCCAGGCCGCTCGGGCAGGCGCGCCTGCTGTGGGAGATCGGCGCGGACGGCAGCCAGGTACGCGAGTTGCGGTCGCGGCTCGACCTGGACTCCGGGTACCTGAGCCGGCTGCTGCGAGCGCTCGAGGCCGACGGGCTCGTCGTGGTCGACGCGGATCCGGCCGACGGGCGGGTCCGTACGGCGCGGCTGACCCCGGCCGGCCTGGCCGAGCGCGCCGAGCTTGACCGGCGCGCCGACGAGCTGGCCGCCGCGATCCTGCACACGCTCAGCGGCCAGCAGCGCGGCCGCCTCGCGGCGGCCATGGCCGAGGTCGAGCGGCTGCTCACCGCGTCGATGGTCCACATCGCCGCCACCGACCCGCGCCACCGCCGCGCCCGCCACTGCGTGCAGGCCTACTTCGACGAGCTCGCGGACCGCTTCGAGGGCGGCTTCGACCCCGCGCGCAGCCTGCCCGCCGATGACGAGGAGCTCACGGCACCGGCGGGCCTGCTGCTGGTCGCGACGCTGCACGGCGCCCCGGTCGGCTGCGGCGGGCTGAGGTATCACGGCGGCGCGCCCGCGGAGGTCAAACGCATGTGGGTCGCGCCGGCCGTTCGCGGGCTTGGGCTTGGCCGGCGGCTCCTGGCCGAGCTTGAGGCCGCGGCGGCGGCCCACGGCGCGCGCACGTTGCGCCTGGAAACCAACCGCACTCTCACCGAAGCCATCGGCCTGTACCGCGCGACCGGATACCGCGAGGTGGCCGCCTTCAACGAGGAGCCCTACGCCCACCACTGGTTCGAAAAGACCCTCGGCTAACGCGAGCTGTCCCGCGGCAGCAGGGTGAAGCTGCCACCCGAAACCGGGGTGACCGCGCGGAAGTCACGTTCGTCGAACGTCAGCAGCCGCCTCGTGCGGAAACGGTGAGCCAGAATCACCACCGAGAGGTCGGCCCGCCCGAGATCAAGGTCGGTGTACTGCTCGTCGAGCCTGGCCACTGTCCCGTGCTCGTCCGCGGTCAATCCCTCAACCCGGAACCGGCCCGCCGCGACGTCCCGCAGGAACGCACGGGCCGCCCGTGCGCTGCCGCGCCGGCGGATGAGATGGTCGACCTCCGCGGACACCGGCGCGGGCACGACCAGGTCCCCGCTTTCTGCCCGCAACACGTCACCGACCGCGCCGTGCAGCCGGTCGCGGGAATCCCCGAGAGCGACGAGCGGCGCGGCGTCGACGATCAGGGTCACGTACCGAACCCGGCGAGGAGATCCTCCTCCGGCACATCCGCGACCGACGAGCCGTCCCCCGCCCAGGCGCCCTCGAGCGCGAACTCCCGCGGAGCCGTGCGTGCCTGCTCGTACGCCGACAGTGCCGCCCGCGGCCCTGTTCAGCGCAGGTACGGGGCGGACAGCGTGTAGGTCCCTGGCTGGCGTGCGGTGAGGCTGGTCCAGGCACCGCGGCGGGCCAGCGCGGCGGATCCGGTGCTGCGCAGCAGCGGCGACCAGCGCACCCGCACGACGGTGGTGCCGGCCCGGCTCATGCGCAGGGTGATCTCGGCTGGTGTAGTGCGTGTGACCGTCGCGGGCGGGCTGGCCAGCGGATCCGCGCCTGCCACCTGGTAAAGCTGCCAGCAGGTGTTGTGCCATACCGGCACGAGCCAGGGCTGGCCCTGGCGCACAATGGCGGCTTCACCGGCGGCCGCGAAGTCCGGGCTTGCGGCCGAGATGGCGACGTACCGCACCGCGTTGTACCGCAGCCAGCCGTAGTACGCGTCGGGGGTGAGCGTGCCGTCGTAGAACAGCGGGTTGCGCTCGACGTCGACCTGCCGCTCCCACCCGCGCGCCAGCGCAACCGTGGACGCAAGTTCCTGCGACTCCCAGTGGCCGTACTGCGGCACCGCTTCCACCCGCGCGGTGTCCGCGCGCAGGGCCTGAAGCTCGCGCACCAGGTCCGCGGTCTGCGGGCCGTAGGCTGGTGCGCTGCCGTGTGCGAGATCGGCGGCCGGCTGGGCCACCTGCCACCCCGCGGCCGCGGTCAGCCCGGCCGCGAGCAGCCAGCGGTGCCGTCCGCTGCCCAGCCCGGCCAGCAGCGGGCCGGTGAACAGCTCACCCAGCCGCCCGACGTTGGAGCCGACCGAGGTCGGCAGCGCCCAGGTAACGATCACGGCGAGACCATAGATGACCGCGCCGATCCGCACCATCCGCCACCGGCGCGGCACGAGCAGCAGCACGCCCGCACTGGCGAGCAGCGGCGGCAGCCACGCCCGTACGCCGATCGGTTGCACGCCGCCGTCGGAAAACACCGCCATGGCGCCGAGCGGCAGGCCCGCACCCACACCGACGGCCAGGCCCTCCCGCCAGCGGCCGGTCACCGCGAACACGGCGGCCACGACCCCGAGGAAGAGGGCAGCGACCGGGCTGAGCAGGCAGGTGAGCAACGCGAGGCCCGCGGTGGCGAGCAGCCGGGCCCAGCCTCGCGGGCGGCTGCCGCCTGCGACCACGACGCAGCCCACGGCAGCCGCCAGCCCCACGGTGAAGGCGGCACGCCCGGCCGACAGCTCCGTCCACAGGGCCGCGGCAGCCCACAGCGCCGCCGCGCGTGGCCGGGGCACCTGATGCCGTACGAGCAGCAACGCCAGCGCCGCGGCGGTGACCACCGCCGCGGCCGCCATCGCCAAGCGGGTGCCGGCCGCCGCGAGCAGATAGGGCGCTAGGAGCGAATAGCCGGCTGGATGGATACCGCCATACCAGCTGAACAGATAGGCCGACCCAGGGTGGCTCCGCGCCCAGTCAGCGCGGGCGAGCGCGGCGGACAGGTCGGTGCCGACCCGGGGAAAGACGGTGACCCAGACGACCGCGCCTGCCGCCGTCGCCAGCCCGCTGACAACGGCCGGGTGGCGGCAGATCCGCCGCCAGCCTCCCGGGCCGGCGCCCAGCCTGGCGGCCCGCCCGCTGCTCAGCCCGGCGCCCCGGCCGTTGCCCAGCCCGGCGCCCGGCTCGGCGCCGGGCTCGGCGCGCAGGGCGCCGGTCCTGGTCAGGACCGCTGCTCCGGCATCCCTGGGCGCCTGGGCCCGGCCGTGGATGTTCTGGCCGGGGACGCCTGGGCCGGTGGTGTCGTGGCGCGCGGCGCGAGCCGGCGGAACGCCGCCTGGGTGGGTGGTGTCGTGGCGCGCTGCGCGAGCCGGCGGAACGCCGCCTGGGTGGGTGAGCCCGGTGCGGCGCAGTAGGTGATCAGCCGCAGGAACGCCGCCAGATCATCGCGGTTCAGCATGTCGCCGCCTCCGTCCCGGTCCTGCCTCGCGCCTGACCGGCCTGGTTATGCTTCCAGCTTGCCGCACCCGGCCAGGCTGGGTGGTACTCCCGGTCCCAGCCTCAGCGGGGCTCTACCGTGGGGCCACCTGTGGACGACGGACGGTGACGGGTCCTGCGGCGTGCTGCCTTTGGTAACAGCGGCAGACGCCAGCCCTGTGCCGCGGGCGGCCGGGTCAGAGGCTGTCCCGCCGGCGGCTGAGGAAGGACCGCTCCGCGCGGTTCGCGGTGCGCGCGATGGCCGCGTCGTACGCGGCCGTGGCGTCGTCGCGCCGGCCGAGCCGGCGCAGCAGGTCCGCGCGGGTCGAGTGGTACAGGTGGTAGCCATCGAGGTCGAGCTTGTCGATGAGTTCGAGCGCGGCGGCGGGACCGTGCACCTGGGCCACGGCGACGCAGCGGTTGAGCGCCACGACGGGGGTCGGCGCCACCGCGATCAGCTGGTCGTAGAGCGCGATGATCTGCGCCCAGTCTGTTTCCGCGGCGGTGGCCGCGTCGCTGTGCACGGCGTTGATCGCAGCCTGAAGCTGGTAGGGCCCTGGGTGGTTGCGGCGCAAGCATGCCCGCACGAGATCCTGGCCCTCGGCGATCATCGCGTGGTCCCACGTGCCGCGGTCCTGGTCGGCGAGCAGGACGAGCGAGCCGTCGGGCCCCGTGCGGGCGTGGCGGCGGGCCTCGGTCAGGAGCAACAGGGCCAGCAGGCCCACGACCTCGGGCTCGTCGGGCATCAGTTCGGCAAGCAGCCGCGCGAGGCGGATGGCCTCCGCGCACAGTTCGGAACGGACCAGGTCGTCGCCTGACGAGGCCGTGTATCCCTCGTTGAAGACGAGGTAGACGACCGCGAGCACGAGGGGGAGCCGGTCGGGCAACTCCGCGTCGCGCGGCACGCGGTAGGGGATGCCCGCGGCGCGGATCTTCCGCTTGGCCCGGACGAGACGTTGGGCGATGGTCGCTTCCGGCAGGAGAAAGGCCCGGGCGATCTCAGGCGTCTGGAGCCCGGCGATGAGCCGGAGCGTGAGAGCAAGCTGCGCCTCGGCGGCCAGCGCCGGGTGACAGCAGGTGAAGATCAGCCGCAGCCGGTCATCTTGCACGGGTCCTACCTCCGGTGGACCGATGTCCGCGGACAGCAGGGCCGCTTGTGTCTCGCGGCTGAACCGGGACGACTCCCTGCGCAGACGATCCCGTGCCTTGTTGCGGGCCGTGGTGACGATCCAGCCTCCGGGGTTGGGCGGCACCCCCGTGGCCGGCCAGCGCTCGGCAGCCACGGCAAAGGCCTCCTGGACCGCCTCTTCCGCGAGGTCGATATCGCCGAAGAGGCGGACCAGGGTGGCGACCGCACGTCCCGAGCTCTCCCGGTAGGCCCGCTCGATGGCGGCGGCGTCCGAGCTCGGCACGATCTACTCCGGGATCTCCTGGAACGGCCGGACCTCCACCGGCCTGCCGCAGGCGGCGGACCCCTTGGCCGCCCATTCGAGCGCGGCGTCCAGGTCGGGGGCGGTGATGACCCAGAAACCGCCCAGGTGCTCCTTGGTCTCCGCGAACGGCCCGTCGGTGGTGACCACCTGGCCACCCTGGGCCCGGACGACGGTGGCCGTGGCGGACGGGTGCAGGCCGCCGGCGAACACCCAGGCTCCGGCTGATTGGAGATCGGCGTTGTAGGCGTCGACCGCCTTGTACATCTGCTGAATCTCCGTCTGCGGGGGGACGGGCTCTCCTTCGACGTCGTGCACCGCGAGCAGGTACTGCTTCATGCCGGTTCCTCCTTTTCTCTGGCCGGCTCTTCCGGCCTCTTCATCTGTGTTCACGAACAGGAACCGCCGGAATCGACACCCGGCCGAAGATATTCGCCGTGGCCGGATCCGGTGCCCTAAGAACCTATGCCGAGGCCCGGACCTGGCCGGGCCCTTCATCTGCGGCGGGAGCATGGGGGAGCGAGGTATCACGCGCGCCGTGCGGTGCTCTTTAGGTCTAGAGGCCCGCGGGGATGCGAAGGCACGGCAAGACCGCAACGACGGTGCGGCGCTGTAGGGCCTGGTAAGGGGATGCCGATGCGGTCCGTTCCGCGGTGGCCTCGGCGCCGGGCCTGCCTGGATGCCGACCAGGCCGTGACCGTGCTCTACGACACGCACTACCGCGCTCTCTTCCGGCTGGCCGCGCTCTTGGTGAGCGACGCGGCGATCGCCGAGGAAGTGGTCCAGGACGCGTTCGTCACCATGCACCGCGCATGGCGGCTGCTGCGCGACGGCGATGAGGCGCTGTCATACCTGAAACGAACGGTGGTCAGCCATTCGCGTTCCCGCCGCCACGCTCACAACGATCTCCCCGGCCGGCAGCCGGTGCGGCAGGCAGCGGAACAGGCCACCGGTCCAGAACCCGGCCCGCTGGCCGCGCTTCGCGCCCTTCCGGCCCGGCAGCGCGAAGCCCTGGTCCTGCGGTACTACGCGGACTTCCCCGAGACCCAGATCGCCTCTGTGATGGGGATCAGCACACGCGCGGTGAGCGGCCACATCGCTCGCGGCATGTCCGCTCTGCAGGCCGCCTCCTAACTCAGCTAGCCCGGGCGCTCCTCAATGGGCAGGCCAAGCGCCCGAAGCAGCTCGCCCAGGCTGGCGAACCTGGCGTTACCGGGGAGCGAGGACACAAGGTCAAGCAGCCGCTGCTCCGCCTGGTGCGCCGCCAGGGTCTCGAGCAGATGCGCCCGGGTCGCGGGGAACGCGGTCCGGTCCAGGTGACGGGCCAGGTCGCTGCGCAGCTCGATGGTCTCCCAGTCCTCGCCTGCCGGGGTTCCGCCCGGCCGGCCCGCAAGTACCCAGGTCGCCTCCGGCTCGTCCTCTCCGGGCGGCTCGGGCTCCAGCCATTCCTCGGCCCGGGTTGCCCGGTTCGCCTCCAACTCGCTGCGGACCTCGCGCTTGAGCGCGTCATCCTCCCGCGGCCCGTGCTTTCCGCCGGCCTGTTCGCTCATTGGCATGCCTCGCTTAAGCGGGTGGCCCGGGCGCCGTGGTCCGGGAACTGATGTGGCTATCCGTCGGCCTTGCCCGCCGGCGGTACAGGGAAACTTCTCGGCCGTCAGGAACAGAGCAGGCCGCTGGCGTGGTGCGCGCGGAACCCGGCCACCTGAGGCCATCTGCTCCACCTGATCCACCGCCCCGGGCAGCACGAAAACTGCCGCGGCACAGCTGACCATGGCGCCACGGAGGCCACGCCGACACGGTGGGCGGGCGTGAACTAGGCTGCGATTGTGGCGATCACAAGCTACGAGGCGATGGGATGGCTCCGGACCGCGGTCGGCATCGCGCTCATCGTGGCGCCGGCGGCGCCGATGCGATTGTCCGGCCAGCAGGAGCCAACCGGCGCCGACGTGCTGCTGATGCGGACAATCGGCATCAGAGACCTCGTTCTTGGCCTGGGCACCGTTGCCGCGGCAAGATCGAACGACGCGCGGGACGCCCGCCGCTGGACCACAACAGCACTGGCGAGTGATTCGCTCGACACCGCTGCCAGCCTTGCGAGCTTCCGCTCGATCGGGAAGCGGGACTCCGTGACCGCGGCCGTATTGGCGCTCGTCTTCGTCTGCGGAGACCTTGCCGCACGCCGGCGTGTTCCTGCCGCGCCCGAGCCGGGCTGAGGTCAAGTCTCGTGATCCGCTGGCCGTCCACGCAATCCGGTCATCCGATACCGACATGGGGTGCAGCATGAACGGCGATCTCACACCGGCGCCCGCGGACCTGGCCACGCTCGACGAACTGCGTGAGCTGGGCCAGCAGTTGCGGGTCGATTCGGTCCGGGCGAGCACGTCGGCTGGGTCGGGGCATCCGACCTCGAGCATGTCGGCCGCTGACGTGCTGGCCGTGCTGGTCAGCCGTCATCTGCGTTACGACTGGTCCAACCCCGGCGAGGCTGGCAATGATCACCTGATCTTCTCCAAGGGACACGCGTCGCCGCTGCTGTACTCCGTCTTCAAGGCGGTCGGCGCCATTTCGGACGAGGAGCTGATGACCGGCTACCGGCGCCTCGGGTCACGGCTCGAGGGCCACCCGACACCGATTCTTCCGTGGGTGGACGTGGCGACCGGCTCGCTCGGCCAGGGACTGCCCGACGGGGTCGGGGTGGCGCTGGCCGGCAAGTATCTCGACAAGCTGCCCTACCGGGTCTGGGTGCTGTGCGGTGACAGCGAGATGGCCGAGGGCTCGATGTGGGAGGCGCTGGACAAGGCGTCCTATTACCACCTGTCGAATCTGATCGCGATCGTCGACGTCAACCGCCTCGGCCAGCGCGGGCCGACGGAGCTGTCCTGGGACCTCGACGCCTACGCCCGCCGGGCCGGGTCGTTCGGCGCGAGAGTCCTGCAGGTCGACGGGCACGACGTCGCAGCCATCGACGCGGCCCTGTCCGACGCCGGCCGCGGGCGCGGTGACCAGCCCGCCGTGATCCTGGCCCGCACGGAGAAGGGCCGCGGGTTCAGCGAAGTGCAGGACAGGGAGAACTGGCACGGCAAGCCCTTTCCTGCCGAGATGGCGCAGCGGGCGATCGTCGAGCTTGGTGGTGAGCGGAACCTGCGGGTGCGCGGCGCGCGGCCCGATCCGTCAGGGCGGCCGGAGCGGCCCGTGCGGGGCGACGCCGCGGTGACCATGCCCGTCTACAAGGTCGGCGCCAAGGTGGCGACGAGGAAGGCCTATGGTGCGGCGCTGACGGCCCTTGGCGCCAGGCTCGACGTGGTCGGGATGGACGGTGAGGTCAGCAACTCCACCTACGCCGACGAGTTCGCGCAGGCCTACCCCGAGCGGTACTTCGAGATGTTCATCGCCGAGCAGCAGATGGTCGCCGCGGCCGTCGGCGTCAGCGTGCGGGGTTACGTGCCTTTCGCGTCCACGTTCGCGGCCTTCCTGACCCGCGCGCACGATTTCATCAGGATGGCGGCCATCTCCCAGGCCGATATTTGTCTCGTCGGCTCCCACGCCGGTGTCGAGATCGGCGCCGACGGGCCGTCACAGATGGCGCTCGAAGATCTCGCGATGATGCGAGCCGTGCACGGGTCCACCGTCTTGTACCCGAGCGACGCCACGAGCGCCGCCGCCCTCGTCGCGGCGATGGCCGACCGGCCCGGCATCAAATACATGCGGACCACGCGCGGCGCCTATCCGGTTCTCTATCCGGCCGGCGAACAATTCCCGGTCGGCGGCTCCAAGGTGCTGAGAGAAACAGCACAGGACCAGGTCACCCTCGTCGGGGCCGGCGTCACCCTGCACAACTGCCTCGCCGCCGCCGACGCGCTCGGCGACGAGGGCATCTCGGCGCGGGTCGTCGACCTCTACTGCGTCAAGCCAGCCGACGCCGCCACGCTCACCGCCGCGGCCCGCCAGACCGGCCGGCTCGTCCTGGTCGAGGACCATCATCGCGAGGGCGGGCTCGGCGAGGCCGTCCTCGAGACCCTGGCCGGCGGCGGGCTCAGCGGAACCGCGGTGGCGCACCTGGCAGTGACCGACATGCCCGGCTCGGGGACCACAGAAGAACTGCTTGCCGCGGCAGGGCTGTCCGCCGCCGACATCGCCGCGGCGGCACGCACGCTGATCAAAGCCGGCTGAACCGCGCCCGCCTCCGCAAGAGCAAACGATCAGGATCCCGAACGGCTGCGCAGGTGGCGCCGGTACCGGCGCAGCGGGTTCCGGGGGTGGCGCGCGATCGCCTGCGGACATACCTGCCGTTGCCTGCTACCATGCAGAACATGGTAGCTGGTATCGCCGTAGAGCAGATCGCGCAGATGCGCCGCGGGCTGCTCCCCTACTGCGTGCTGGCCCTCCTGCGCGATGCCCAGCGGTACGGGTTCGAACTGGTGCGTACCCTCGGCGGAATCGACGGCATGGTGACGGGCGAAGGCACGATCTACCCCCTGCTCGCCCGGCTGCGCCGTCAGGGCCTGGTGGAGACGACCTGGCAAGAGTCCACCGCCGGGCCGCCCAGGCGGTACTACCGGCTCACCCCGGCCGGGCGCCATGCCCTTGGTGAGTTCACCGCCGAATGGAACCGGTTGCGCGGGAGCGTCGACCGGCTCATGGCGGCCCCGAGAGAGGAACTTCCCGATGGATGACGCCGACCGGATGATCCGCGACTACCTGCGGCGCCTGCGGGTCACCTGCCGGTCCTTGCCGCGCACATCCCGCGACGAGCTGATCGCCGAGGTGACCGCGCACATCGAGGAGGCCAGGGCCGCGGGCGAAGCGGCCGATGAGGTGGGTGTGCGCAACCTGCTCGCCCGGCTCGGGGAACCCGATGACGTCGCGGCTGCGGCAGGCGCCGGCCCGGCCGACGTGCGTTACCGCCGCGTTGGGGGGATGGAAATCGCCGCCGTCATCCTGCTCCTGATCGGTGGCATCGTCGTTCCCTTTGCCGGCTGGATCGTGGGGGCGGTGCTGTTGTGGGCGTCACCGCGCTGGCGGTGGGGCGACAAGCTGATCGGCACCCTCGTCTGGCCCGGTGGCCTGCTCGCGCCGATCACACTGATCGGACTCGCCAGCCTGACCGCCGTGCACGGGACTTCGTGCGTGGGCAGCCCCGTGCCGGCCACGGCCGCCGGCGCATCGCACATCTCCGCCACACCGTCCTGCACGGCCACCGGTTCCGCCGGGCCGCCAGGCTGGGCAATCGCCGTGCTGGCCGCCCTCGTCGTGCTCGCGCCATTCTGCGTGGCCGCCTGGCTGGTCCACCGAGCCCGCCGCGCCCAGCCGCTTCCCGCCTGACGCAGGGTGACCCCGAGGGCGATGATCCGCGCCCAGCCGCCGCGGCTGATCATGGATCGAAACAGAAAGGCGGCGGCTCCCGGTAAGCCGGGAGCCGCCGCTCACCACGTGATCAGCAGCAGGTGCCGCCCGCCGCACCTGCCGTCTGACTCGCCGCGCCCGCCGCCTGGCCAGCCGCACCCGCCGCGCCCGCCGCCTGGCCAGCCGCACCCGCCGCGCCCGCCGTCTGGCCAGCCGCACCCGCCGCGCCCGCCGCCTGGCCAGCCGCACCCGCCGCACCCGCCGTCTGACCCGCCGCATCCAGCCGACTCGCCGCGCCCGCCGCGGCCGCTATCTGACTCGCCTCGTCCGTATCGCCCGCCTCGCCCGCCGTCTGACCCGCCGCATCCAGCCGACTCACCGCGCCCGCCGCGGCCGCTATCTGACTCGCCTCGTCCGCCGTATCGCCCGCCTCGCCCGCCATCTGACCCGCCGCGTCCGGCGGGCAGCAGGCCGGGTCGCCGGTGTCGGCGAGTGTGGCGGCGTCGGCCTTGACCACGTAGACCTCCCAGGGCTCGTGGCCTGGGCCGTGCACCCAGACCTTGTCCTGGAGGGCGTAGCAGCAGGTGGTGTTCTCCTGTACCGCGGTGGCCAGGCCCTCGCCCGCCAGCCGCTGCGCGGCGGCGCCGACCTGGCCGGCGGTCTCGACCTCGACGCCGAGGTGGTCAAGGAAGGTGGCGTCGCCGGGCTCGCCTTCGAGCAGGACGAGCTTGAGCGGCGGCTCGGCGACGGCGAAGTTGGCGTAGCCCGGCCGCTGTTTTGCGGGCGCCGTGCCGAACAGCTTGGTGTAGAAGCCGATCGAGGCCTGCAGGTCGGGGACGCGCAGGGCGAGCTGGACGCGGGACATCACGTTCTCCTCCCAGACACCGATTAGATGGATGTCGAAACAAGCCGAGTTTGCGCCTTGATTCGTTATCTGTCAAATTAGATGTATGACAAATCAGGGTCTGCTGCCCGTCGTCAGCGCCGGGTGCTGCGCGCCGCTGGTGACCGCGCCGGTCAGCCAGGCGGAGGCGGCCGGGCTGGCGCGGGCGTTCAAGGCGCTGGCCGACCCGGTCCGGCTGCGCCTGCTGTCGCTGATCGGCGCCCACGCGGGCGGGCGGGACGCCACTCAGGGGGTGTGCGTCTGCGAGCTGACCGGGGCGTTCGAGGTCACCGCGCCGACGATCTCGCATCATCTCAAGGTGCTGCGGGAGGCCGGGCTGATCGCCTCCGAGCGGCGCGGGACCTGGGTCTACTACTGGATCGTCCCGGCGGCGCTTGAGCGCCTGGCCTTCCTGCTCGCGCCACGCAGCGCCGCCGAAATTGCGCCCCGCGTGAACGATCTGCCACCCGATGCCGTAAGCGAGCTGCCACCCCATGCCGGCGTCGCGCGTATGCCCGGGCAACGACCAGCGAACCAAACCGCGGCAGGCAGCGCGCTCGCGGCAGCCAGGCTCGGCCGGAGGCGGCCATGACCCCCGCGCCGCCGCGAGAACCCCAACGGGCCATCGATCTTGCCATGCGGCCGCTCTCATGGTCTGGGAGTGATCGTGTCCGGTATCCCTGAGGTGCTGTTCGTCTGCGTCCACAACGCCGGCCGTTCGCAGATGGCCGCCGCCCTGCTTGACCACCACGCCGGGGGCCGCGTCCGGGTCCGCTCCGCGGGGTCGGCCCCGGCCAGCGAGGTCAACCCCGCTGTCGCCGCGGCCATGGCCGAGATCGGGCTCGACCTGTCCACGGCGTTCCCCCAACCGCTCACCGGCGACGCGGTGCGGGCCGCGGACGTGGTCATCACCATGGGCTGCGGCGACGCCTGCCCCATCTACCCCGGCCAGCGCTACCTCGACTGGGACCTGCCCGACCCCGCAGGCAAACCCATCGGTGCGATACGCCCCATCCGCGACGAGATCGACCGGCGCGTACGCGAACTCCTGGCCGAACTGGTATCCGCCCTGCCCTGACCCGCCAGCCACCGCATCCGGTATCAGATCCGCCTGAATGCCACGCATAAAGGAGCGACGCCGATGACAGGCAACCCCGCAAGCACCCAGGCCGTCACCCCGGCGGATCCTGAATCCATCGTGGACCGCTACTCCGGCCTGGCCCGCCTCGCCATGGCTGGCGGCACACCGCTCGACTGCGACCCCGCCGCCTTCACCGCAGGCGGGTTCGGCGCCGCCGCCTACGGCGGCACCGAGGCACCCGAAGCCGCGCTGCGCGCCAGCCTCGGCTGCGGCAACCCCCTGGCCGTCGCCGCTCTGGAGCCCGGCGAGACCGTCCTTGACCTCGGCTCGGGCGGCGGCCTCGACGTCCTGCTGTCCGCCCGCCGGGTAGCACCCGGCGGCACCGCCTACGGCGTGGACGCCAGCCCCGACATGCTCACCCTGGCCCGCGCCAACGCCGCCCGCGCCGGCCTCATCAACGCCGAGTTCCTCCAGGGCCACATCGAAGACGTCCCGCTGCCCGACGCCTCGGTCGATGTGATCATCTCCAACTGCGTCGTCAACCTGTCCAGCGACAAGGCGCGCACGCTGGCCGAGGCGTTCCGCGTCCTGCGGCCCGGTGGGCGCCTCGGCATCAGCGACGTCATCGCGGACGAGGGCCTCGACCCGGGTCAGCGCGCCGCCGCGCAGCAGCAGGCCGGCTGCACCAACGGCACCCTCACGGCCGCCGGGTACACGCACATCCTCACGGCGGCCGGCTTCGCCGGCATCCGCATCACAGAAACCAGCGACACAGGCGGTGGCCTGCACTCAGCGATCATCCAGGCCGCCAAGCCCGGCCCGCCCGGCTAGCTGCGGAGCCCGGCTAGCCCGCGGAGCCCGGCCAGTTATGTTCGGCCGGAATGTGGCACGCCCGCGGCAGCCGTCAAGGCTGTGCTGCCCCGGGGGACGACTCCCGGGAACCCCCGTACCGAAGGACGCCGCATCCGCGGCAGCCGTTCAGGCTCTGCTCCCCCGGGGGGCGACCCCCGGGGGCGACCCCCGGGACCCCCGGGACCCCCGCGCCGAAGGACGCCGCATCCGCGGCAGCCGTTCAGGATAATCTTCCAAAACGGCTGCCGCTGTGGTGTCACCCGACCGCAAGGGCAAGACGGCGCGTGCTTTGGCCGTCAGGCCGGCTGGGAATGGATCAAGCAATTGTGCAGAAGGGAGCGAGTAATGGAGCCGCAGGTAAGCTATCCGGTCCAGTTCTCGGTTGACTACCCCGACCGGCCGCTCGACCGGCTGACGACGTTTTTCCGTCTCTTCGTGACGATCCCGATCGGGATCGTGCTTGGCGCGGTGTCCGGCGGCACCTGGCAGTGGACGTATCCGAATGGCACCACGGCGGTGGTCACCAGCGCGGGCGGCCTGCTGTTTTTCGGCCCGCTGCTCATGATCTTGTTCCGGCGTAAGTACCCGCGGTGGTGGTTCGACTGGAATCTCGAGCTGCAGCGGTTCGGCAACCGCGTCTGGACCTACCTGGCCCTGATGGGTGACCGCTACCCGTCCACCGACGACCACCAGTCGGTCCACCTGGACTACCCGTATCCGGACGCGGAACGCGACCTCAACCGCTGGCTCCCCATCGTGAAGTGGTTTCTGGCCATCCCGCACATCATCGTGCTGATCTTCCTCGACATCGGCGCGCTCGTGGTCGTGATCGTGGTGTGGTTCACCATCTTGTTCACCGGCCGGTACCCCAAAGGCATGTTCGACTTCGTCGAGGGGGTCATCCGCTGGCACAACCGGGTGATCGCCTACGCGTTCACCCTCGTCACCGACAGGTACCCGCCGTTCCGGCTGGCGCCCTGAGCCGCAGGAATCCGTTCGTGGCCCGATCGCTGACCGCGCGTGGCCTGGCCGCGTGTGGGCTGGTCGCGCGTGGGCTGGTCGCGCGTGGCCTGGCCGTGTTTGGCCTCGCCGTGCTTGGCCTGGCCGCGGGCGGATGCGCGACCGGACCCGCGGCTCCCGCCGCGTCCGTCACCGCCGGGGCGGCCCGGCCCGCCCACTGGCAGCCATTCCGCCACGTCCCTGGTGTCGTGGACCTTGCCCCGCCGCGCGCCGGCGGGGCACTCACGGTCGCCGCCGCTGGCCACCTGTTCCTGCTCGCCGCGCCGGGTCGCCTGGTCGCGTTCGCGCGCGGCGCTGGCGGCTATGCGACCGCGACCGGCCCCGAACCCTACATCGCGCTGGCGACCGGCGCTCCGGTCACCGCGGCGAGTTGCCCATTCGGCGCCGACAGCACCTACGCACTCGAGCCGGCCACCGCCCCGGGGGTGATCAGCATCGACCGGCGGGGGCAGGCGCACCGTTTCGCCAGCCTGCCGGGTACCCGGCCGAACGGGATCGTGTTCGACGGCGTGGGCCGGTTCGGCCACCGCCTGCTCGTCACCGCGTCGGCCGCTGGCGGCGCCGCCGTCTTCGCCATCGACTGCGCGGGGCAGGTCACCACGATCACCTCGCACGCGCCGAGGGCCGAGGGCGGGATCGCGGTCGCGCCACCGTCGTTCGGCGCCTTCGGCGGCGACCTGATCACACCCGACGAGATCACCGGGCGCATCTGGGCGATCGGCCCGGACGGGCAGGCCCGGCTGGTCGCCCGCTCACACCTGCCCAGCGGTGGCGACATCGGGTCCGAAAGCGCGGGCTTCGTCCCCGCGGGTTTCGGGCCTGACTGGGCGGCGTACGTGGCCGACCGCCGGGTACCAGGCAACCGTCATCCCGGGACCGACAGCATCCTGCGCCTGCCCGGGGCCGAGCTGACCGCGGCCGGCGCCGGCCCTGGCGCACTCGTCGTCGCCAGCGAGGGCGGTGCCCAGACCGTGGCCATCGCCTGCGCCGCCACCTGCACGGTCCGGCACATCGCCGACGGGCCAGCGCCGTCCCACGTGGAGGGGCACATCGTCTTCGCGCCGTCGGCCACAAGCACCGCGCCCTGACCTGCCGGGCCCTGTCGACGGGCGGGCGGCCAAGTCGCTGGGGTGGCCTTCGGGCGCGGCCGATCTGTGGCACGCTCGAAACCAGGAGGCCGTATCGTCGGCCTGCGGCGACGGGAGGTGGCCGGGTGGTGACGAACCGGGGATTCCCGCAGCTGCGGCAGGTGGTGTTGGACTGCACCGACGCGCGTGCGCTCGCGGAGTTCTACCGTCGGCTGCTTGGCTTTGTGTACCGGCCAGGGGACGAGCCTCCACCCGCCGGCCAGCCGGACCCGATGGGGCAGGACTGGCTGGTGCTGCAGGACCCCGCCGGCTCTCCCCGGGTCGCCTTCCAGCAGGTGGCGAAGCTGCCGGAGGCGACGTGGCCGGAGGGCCCGGTCCCGCAGCAGCTGCACCTGGATCTGACCGTATCGACGGCGCACGACCTCGACGCACAGCACGAGCGGGCCTTGGCGCTCGGTGCCCGGCTGCTCTACGACCGCTCCGACGATCCGGAGGAGCCGCTCCGCGTCTACGCCGACCCCGCCGGGCACCCCTTCTGCATCTTCGTGGTCGAGTCGGCGGCGGTCTGAGCCCTATCGGCGCTGAGCACTGTCGGCGCTGGGCGCTACCCGGCGCTGGGCGCACCGGCATTGAGCGCACCGGCGCTGGGCGCGGGCACAGGTTCACCGGGCGGTGTGAACGCAGCTACCAGGGTCGCCGCGATGACCCGGGCGGCGTCGGCCGAGTCCAGCCGGCCGGAGGCGCAGTCTTCTGCCGCGGCGTGCATCACGCCGTAGCAGGTGCTGATCAGCCACCGCGCGGGCAGGTCGGTGCGGAACGCCCCGGCGCGCCGCCCGCGCTCGATTAGCGCTTGCACGCGGCGCAGGATCCGGTCGTGGCGGCTGCGGATGCGGTCGGCCGGCAACTCGCGCTGGGCGGCAGGCAGCAATGACCGGAAGTGGTCCACATGTTCCCAGGACGAGGCCACCAGCCGGGTCAACGCGGCGCGCGGGTCACCGGTCGTGTCCGTCGCGTCGAGCGCCGCGTCGGCCCGCTCGACGGTGCGCGCGAGAACGGCGTCGATCAGGTCGGCGCGGGACTTGAAGTGGCCGTAGAGCGTCACCCGGCCGACCCCGGCGGCCTGGGCGATGTCGCCGACGCTTGCGTCCGGGTCGCGGGCCAGGCATCGGAGCGCGGCGTCCAGGATCGCGGCGACGTTGCGCCGGGCGTCCGCGCGCAGCTCACGGGCTGGCGGCTCCGCTGGTTGCGCTGGCTCACGTCCCGTTGTGGCCGACATCACGCCTCTATCTAATACATGGCTGTACGAGTTATGCTAGCGTTCTAACTCGTACAGACGAGTCCATGTTAGCAGAGTTGTGCCACCGGCGGCACACCTCTTATCCCGAACGGCGGTGCTGAGTGGCACCTGCCGCGTCACGTGGCACAGCCGTTCAGGTTGGCCCGCATCGACCGCTGATCGCCAGGGTCCGGCTCTGCGCCGCGTCACCCTCACCGACGGCCGCCACGGCTTGACCTACATCTGGGCCGGCCCCACCCACGCGCAGCCGCACGACTGGGAAATCGGCACCTTCGAACGCGACCACCTAACCGACTTCCTGGAACTCTGCGCTACGTGGCGGCGGCGGTATGTGGAGTAACCACTGGCGTTGCCGTACCCGGTCCGGCACGCGCGGCGGTATCACCCGCCCGCGGGGGTGCCCCCGGTCAGCTCCGGGGGCCGCGGTGAGCCCGGGCCGATCTCGGCCTTGAGCGCGGCAAGCTCCTTGTCCACCTCGGCGGCCGCGCCGGCTTCGTCGAGCTCCTTCTGGATGTCGTCGGTGTCTCCCCCGACGTCTTCGAGCACTCCGGACTGGAGCAGTTCGTCGACCGCGCCGGCGCGGGCCTGCATCGTGGCGATCTTGTCCTGGGCCCGCTGAAGCGCCGCTCCCGAGTCGCCAAAGGTCGCCGAGATCCCGGCGGCGCTCTCGCCCACGGCGCTCTCGGCCTGTGCCGCGGTGTACTGCGCCTTCAGCACTTCCTTCTGCGTGCGGAAGTTGTTCACCCGCTTCTGCAAGGCGTCGAGGGTCTGCCCGAGCTTGTATTCCTGCTCGGTGAGCTGTTCGCGCTGCGGGTCCATCGCCGCGATCTGGCCCTGCGCGGCGGCCTTGCGGGACAGCGCCTCTTTCGCCAGGTCCTCGTTGCCCTGGGACAGCGCCGCCCTGGCCTGGTCCTGCAGGTGGTCCACCGAGTGCTGTAGCTGCTGCTCCTGCAGCTCGATCTGCTTGCGCGACGCGGCGATGGCCACCAGCCCCCGGCGGACCTGGGTGATCTGATCGAGCATCTGCTCGTAGGACAGATCGAGCATCTCGTCAGGCTTCTCGGCGGCGTCGAGCACCTTGTTGGCCTTGGCCTGGACAATCTCGTGAGCCCGCTGGAAGAGGGTCATGCCCGTCTGCTCCTCGTCGATGGCCGGCGGAGCCGATTCCGCTGCCGAGCCGGCGCCGGACCGGTGCCGGCGCTGATACCGGCACGGATACTCCAGAGGCTACCGCCGGGGGCGCGGTCCGGGTGATCAGGCATCGCAGCTCGTTACGGAGCGTGGTACACCAATCTATTTGTGGCTGGGCTATCCGGCGCTGCTATTTGTGGCTGGGCTATCCGGCGCTGCTACTTGTGGCTGGGCTATCCGGCGCTGCTACTTGTGGCTGGGCTATCCGGCGCTGGTTTCGATTCGCTGCAGGATCCGCTCGGACGCCGTGCGCAGCTGGCCCAGCTCGGCCGGGCTGAGCGCGTCGATCACAAGCGCGCGGACCTTCGCCACATGGGCGGGTGCGCTGGCGGTGAGGAGGCGCAGCCCGGCCTGGGTCAAGATCGCGTTGGTGTACCTGCCGTCGGTGGGGTCGGGCTCGCGCCGGACGAGGTTACGCCGCTCCAGGCGCTTGACCAGGTGCGACAGCCGGGACAGCGAAGCGTTCGTGACCTCGGCGAGCTCGCTCATCCGCATCGTGTGGCCGGGGGTTTCCGACAGCCTGGCCAGGGTGTGGTACTCGGTGAAGCTGAGCCTGGCATCGTGCTGCAGCTGGCACTCCAGCGCCCAGCGCAGCTTGTGCATTGCCGCGTTGAACGCCCGCCAGGCGTCCTGCTGCTCGTCGTCCAGCCAGCGGGGCTGATCCGCCGACGTCGTCTGCGCGCGGCTACCGGGCACGTTGCCGACGTTATCACTTCACTTGACGGTTCAAGTCAGAACGCCTACCTTTGACTTGAATCTTCAAGTCAAAAGGCAGGCCGCCGGCGCTTGCCGAAACAGCGCTGTCCCTACGAAGGAGACCAGCAATGACCACGATCGGTGTATCTGATCGCTTCACCACGCTGCCTGATGACCAGACGCTCGCGGCGACCGTCGTTGCGCTCGAAGAACACGGATTCAGCGTCGACGTCGTCGATGGCCTCGACGCGGCGCGCGCCGCCGTCCTCACCCGTATCCCGCACGGCTCCTCGGTGATGACCAACCCGTCGGTGACACTGGCCGAGACCGGGATCGCGGACGCGATCAACGACGGCGGGCCGTACGAGTCGGCGCGCAACAAGATGTTCGCGCTCGACTTCGCGACCCAGGCGCAGGAGATGAAGGCGATCGGCGGCCAGCCCGACTACGCCCTGGGCAGCGTCCACGCGGTCACCCGCGACGGAACTCTCGTCATCGCCTCGGCCTCGGGCAGCCAGCTCGCCTCCTACGCCTGGGGCGCCGCCAACGTCATCTTCGTCGTCGGCACGCAGAAGCTCGTCCCCGACCTGGCCGCGGCACACGAGCGGATCTATCAGCACAGCCTGCCGCTCGAGGACGCCCGCGCGCAGGCCGCCTACGGGCAGCACAGTTCCGTCGGGAAGGTTCTCGAGATCCACCAGGAGCTGCCCGGCCGCATCCACGTCGTGCTGATCAAGCAGCCGGTCGGATTCTGACCGGCCCAGCCCAGCCAGGTTCCCGCCCAGCCCGGCCAGGTTCGCCGCCCAGCCCGGCCAGGTTCGCCGCCCAGCCAGCGGACTGCTGGCGGCGAACCTGGCCGGATGAGCGCTCGTGAAGCATGTGACGTATGATGGTGGTGGTGTTGCTGGAGCGAGTTCACGGGGGGCTACTCATGCGAGTCATGGCCAGGATCAGCATTCCCGCCGAGTCAGGAAACCGGGCGATCAACGACGGCACCCTGGGTGCTGTCATGCAGCGCGCCGCCGAGCGCTGGAAGCCGGAAGGGATGTACTTCACGACGTTCGACGGGCGCCGGACCGCGTACATGGTGTTCGACCTTCCCGATGCGTCCGGCATACCGCCGTTCGCGGAGCCGTTCTTCATGGAACTGAACGCCGACGTCGAGCTTGCGCCGGTGATGAACGGTGACGATCTAAAGAAAGGACTCGCACAGCTCGGCTGACGTGGCGCCCGGCCTGGATGGCTGATCCGCGTCGGGCACGGGGGAACAAACGAGCCGCTGGCCCGTGTTCCGCTGGCATGCCTCTTACCGGTGCTTACGAACCAAGCGCGGCGTCATGGTCCCGCGACCAGGTTGACCTCTATGAGCGCTCCGGCGGCACAGAGGGAACACACTTGAACGGCAAGCCGGTGATCATCTTGACGTCGGTGGGCGCGAAGACCGGGAAGCTGCGTAAGACTCCCCTGATGCGCGTCGAACACGACGGCGAGTATGCGGTCGTCGCGTCGCTGGGCGGCGCGCCCAGACACCCGGTCTGGTACTACAACCTGACCGCGAACCCGCATGTGGAACTCCAGGATGGCCCGGTCAAGAAGGACTACCGGGCCGAGGAGGTTTCCGGCGAGCAGCGCGCGATCTGGTGGGAGCGAGCGATAGCGGCCTGGCCGGATTACGCCGCGTATCAGGAGAAGACCACCAGGATCATTCCGGTGTTCGTGCTCACACCGATGGGTGCGTGACGCGAACCTGATCCGGCCCTGCCTGGCCGAGCCGGCCACCAGGATCTTTCCGTCCAGGCCGGCCGCGGCCAGGATGACGGTGCGGGGAGCGCGCCCCCTGCCACCGGCGCGCACCGGGTGACCGCCGCCGGGGCGTAATCCGCATAAACAACACTTTGCCCGTTCCGGGACGTCCAGCTCCTAGGCTGGGCGTCATGCCGCACCCGCAAGCCGCGCATCACCCGGTCCGCGCGGACGCCACCGCCACATCGCGGCGTGACGACGTTCGAGCGGCGGGCGCCGCGGCGCCCGCCCGGGCGCGCCTGCTCCGCGCGGTGGGAGGCGGATCGCGGCGGGCGGCGGGCGTGCTGCGGCGGCACCGGCTGTTCGCCGGCCTCCTCGCCATGGCGGCCGCGCTGCGGATCGTCGTGCTTGTTGCCTACCAGCCGGCTCTTATCTTCCCTGACACCGTTTACTACATGCAGTTCGCACTGCACCCCTCGGTGCCTGGGAACGTGCGCACCACCGGCTACTCGCTGCTGCTCGCCCCGGTGGTGCGGCTGCACGAGCTGAGCGTGGTGCCGATCGCCCAGCACCTGATGGGCCTGGCGACCGGTGTGCTGATTTACGCCCTGCTCCTGTGCTGGGGCGGCCGGCGCGGCTGGTGCGTGGCGGCCGCCGTCCCTGTTCTGTTCGACCCCTTGCAGCTCGACCTCGAACAGTACGTGCTGACCGATGTGGTGTTCGTGTTCCTCGCTGTGGCCGCGCTCGCCGCGCTGGCCTGGCATGCGGGGCGCGACGGGCCCCGGACATCCGCGGTCATCATCGCGGGCCTGGCGATCGCGGCCGCGACCCTGGTCCGCGTCGATGGCGCGGTACTGGCGGTGGCCGCGATCGTGTACGTGCTGATCACCGTGCGCCCGCGGCGGTTGCTGCTCATCCGCGGCGGGGCACTGGCCGCGGCGGTCGCGCTGCCGCTGGCCGGCTACATGGGCTGGTACCACGCGACCCGCGGGCCGTGGTCGGTGACCAGTTACTCGGGGCACTTTCTTTACGGGCGGGTGGCGCCGTTCGCGGACTGCAACGGCCTGGCCCTGCCCAGCTACGAGCGGGCGCTCTGCCCCTACGGCCCGCCCTCGCGCCGCGACCAGAACTTCTACATGTGGTCGTCGAAATCGCCGCAGTGGCGCTACCGGCCACCCGCGGGCATGAACGTCGACACCGTGATCAGCGACTTCGCCCGCCGGGTGATCGAGCACCAGCCGCTCACCTACGCCAAGGTGGTCGCCACCGACTTCGGCTACGGGTTCGCTCCCGTGCGCGGCCTCGGCCCGGAGCGCTACGACGAGAGCTACCTGCGCTTCGGCACGTCGTTCCCGTATACCGACGTGCCTGAGGTCAGCTATGTGCTCAAGCCGTTCGGGTTGACCCGGCCCTATGTTCAGCCGCAGCTAGCGCGCTTCCTGCGCGGATACGGCGCGGCGTACACACCCGGCCCGCTGCTGGCGGGCGCGCTCGCGATCGGGCTCGCGGGCGCGCTCGGCATCCGGCGGGCCCGGCGCTCCCCGCTGCGCCCGGTGTGCTTCCTGTTCACCGCGGCCCCACTGCTCGTACTGCTGCCACCCGCGGCATTATCAAGCTTCGACTGGCGCTACCAGCTGCCGCAGCTCGCCCTCGCGCCGGTCGCAGGCGTGCTCGGGATCACCGCCCTGCGCCGGCGCGGGCGGAGTGAGGACGCACCGGTGGTCGTTGCCGGCCCGGTGGCCGCGGCGGACGGGCCCGGGCTGGGGCATGTCCCGCACCCTAGCAGCAGAACGGTGTGATGTATGGACCGCCGATCACCTGCTCGGTGGTCTTGATCGCGACGGCGCCAGCAGTGACTTGAGTGTTGAGCCAGTCCAGCACGGACTGCATGTTTGCAGGCGTGATCGAGTACGCGTCGCAGCCTGAGCAAATGTGGTGGAAGGTCAGCTGCACCCAGCCGCCGCCGTGCTGTTCGGCCGCGGTGACGTAGCCCTCGATGGTGGACACCGACGTGCCCTGTTTGGGGTCGGGGGGCGTCCGTGTCGCGTCCGGGTCGGCGGGTGGGATCGTCTCGGCGAACACGTTCTTGTCGTTGACCCCGGTGACGGTGCGGCCGCTGTTGTCGCCGCAGTACTGGACGACCTGCGTTTCCACCGTGGAGTCATAGTCGCCGTAGGGATAGGCGAGTGACTGCGGCTGAAAGCCGTGGCTGGCGAGATTCACCCGGTCCTGGCAGACCTGGTACCTGGCGCCGGCGAGTTTCAGCTTCTTGAGGTCGACGTGGTCGACGGTATGACTGGCGATCTCATTGCCGGCCTGGTTCAGCGTGGTGAGCTGTCCCCAGGTCAGTTTCGCGGCGGTCCCAACGGTGCCGCTGTTGACGTAGAAGGTGGCAGGGAAGCCGTGGTTGTCGAGCGGGGCGAGCCACTGGTTCACATCGGCGTTGCCGTCGTCGAACTGGATGGTGACCACGGTTAAGGGCGTGGCGTGAGCGATCGCCGGAAAAGCGGACACGCAGCCGGCTGCCAAAGCCAAAGATGCCACTGCTCGCAACCGCCGTCCGCGAATTCTCTTCCGCGTGGCCATGGATCATTCCTTCCGTGAGCCCGAGATCTGCCGTGCGAAGGGCAAGCAGGGGTGACCGCACCGGCGCCGGGCCCGCGCCAGGGCCGCTGGCTGCGTCTGGATCTACCTGCCGCAAGGCGGTCCGCACGTTCTTTGTTAGGAATCTTTCCTAACAAGCACATGCTGTCAAGCGCCCGCGGGCGGTCACATGTATCGGCGGAATGATCAGCGGATCAGCCAGTTTGCCTC
>WNFJ01268684.1_pt1 | contig 27007 bp, 26 predicted proteins | sample 5400461 | NCBI WGS metagenome assembly WNFJ01 (sample SAMN13153349, study PRJNA577476) | soil metagenome | isolation source: 115 cm saprolite on Douglas fir-dominated hillslope | place: USA:California | collected 2013-09-17
GTCAAACGCCAGGCTCGACTTCCCCGACCCCGACAGCCCCGTGAACACGATCAGCGCATCACGCGGCAGGTCCAGCGACACGTCCTTCAGGTTGTGCTCACGCGCACCACGCACGATAAGACGATCAGCCACTTGTGCTCAGTTCTCCGGTCTGGACGGCGGTCTCTGGGGACTTACAGGCCGCGTCGCCATGTTATCCGGGGGGTCTGACAAAACGAGGTGCTTCGACGGGAGCGCAGGAGCCGCCACGCGCTGGCCAACGTCGTGGCGGCCGGTCGCATTCCAGGAGGAACTTCTGGGCCGCGGGCGGCGACCTGGAGGGTGAAGCGGCATGGGAGGTGGCTGGGTCTCGCAGGCGAGCGAGAGACACGACAGTGAGCGAGGATGGCGGGGAAGGCGGCGACGGACGACCGGGCGGGGAGGGTGAGGAGGAGCGGTGGCCTGCCTGCCAGGCGGCGGGCGGCCGGGACACGCTGCTACCTAAGCTGCCGATGTGGATGTGAGCGACCGCCAGACCGGGCCCACCTCCCGGCCGTTATGGATCTGGCAAACCGGAGATGGAGCGAGCATGACCTACACGGGCGACATCAGCGTCGGCGGGCCGGCCGACACCAGGGAGCTTCCTGGCCTCACCATCACCAAGGTGGCCGTCGGCCCCCTGGACAACAACGCCTACCTGCTGCGGTGCACGGGCACCGGAGAGCTGCTGCTCATCGACGCCGCGAACGAGGCCGACACGCTGCTCGGGCTCATCGGCGGCACCCCGCTGGCCAGGATCGTCACCACCCACCAGCACTGGGATCACTGGGCAGCGCTGCAGGCCGTCCAGCAGGCCACCGGCGCGAAGACCACCGCGCATCCCGACGACGCGGGCGCACTGCCGATCACGGTCACCGAGCGGGTCCGCCACGGCGACACGATCAGCGTGGGCGAGGCCGACCTCTCCGTCATCCACCTGCGCGGTCACACACCGGGCAGCATCGCACTCTGCTATGACGCGGGCGGCCGGCTCGCCGACGGGCCGCACCTGTTCACCGGCGACTCCCTGTTTCCCGGCGGGCCCGGCAACACCGAGCACGACCCCAGGCGGTTCGGCCAGCTCATGGACGACCTCGAGGAACGCGTGTTCGGCCAGCTGCCGGACGGCACCTGGATCTACCCTGGCCACGGCAAGGACACCGCGCTCGGCGTGGAGCGCCCGCACGTGGCCGAATGGCGCGCCCGAGGCTGGTGACGACCCGCCCGTCGCACTTAGCCCTGGGTCCGCACGGCGTCCATGATCCTGGTGGCTCGGGCACGGATGTCGCACTCCGGCCACCACGATCATGAGCCGGCATAACCTGCCGCCATGAGATCTCAGTGTGATGTCGTCGTCGTGGGTGCAGGCCTGCTCGGCCTGGCCAGCGCGCGCGCCCTGGCCCGGCGCGGCCGCGAGGTCATCGTGCTGGAGCAGGCGGAGATCGGCCATGAGGCAAGCGGGTCGAAGGGCAGCTGCCGGGTCTTCCGGCTCGGCTACGACGACCCCGGGTACGTCGGCCTGGCCATGCGCGCCCGCGAGCCCTGGGCCGAGCTGGAGGACGAGTGCGGCCGACAACTGCTCCAGCCGACGCCGCATCTGGATTTCGGGCCCGGGCTGGGCGCGGTCCGCCGGGCGATGCAGCGGGCGGGCGCCCCGTGTGAGCTGCTGCCGGCCGCCGAGGCGGCGGCCAGATTCCCCGAGATAGCCATCGGCGGCCCGGTCCTGCTGGAGCCGGAGTCCTGCGTGATCAGCGCGGACGTGGCACTGCGCGCCCTGGCGGCCGCGGTCCCGGAGGTACGCACCGGCGTTACCGTCACCGGCATCGGGGACGATGGCCGCCGGGTGACGATCCGAACCGGCTCCGGCTCCGTCACCGCCCGGGCCGCGATCGTCTGCGCCGGGCCCTGGACGAGCAGGCTGCTCGCCACCACCGGGATCACGGTGCCATCGGCGGCCACCCTGGAGCAGGTCGGCTATCTGGCGCCGGACGCTGAGCCGGCACCGGCGATGCCGATCTTTATCTGCTACGGCGCTGAGGTCCCCTACGGCCTGCCCGTCCCCGGCTCGCCGCTGTACAAGATCGGCTTCCACCACGGCGGCCGGCCGGGAGATCCGGGCCGCCAGGACCAGCGCCCCGACCCGGGCCTGAGCGCGCAGCTGGCCGGGCTGGCGCGCCGGTACCTGCCCGGCTTCGGCCCGGATCTGGTGCGCAGCGAGCGCTGCGTCTATGACAACAGCCCGGATGAGGATTTCATCGTGGACCGGGTCGGCCGCATCGTGATCGGCAGCGGAACGTCCGGGCACGGGTTCAAGTTCGGGCCGCTGCTCGGCGAGTGGCTCGCGGATCTGGCCGCCGGCCACGGCGATGACCCCCTGGCGCGGCGCTTCTCGCTGGGCCGGCTCAGCATGCCGTGCCCACCTGACGCGGGCCCGGCCTAACGCCGGAGCTCAGCGCGTCAGGTCCGCGTACACGATCACGTTGCTGAGGTAGTGGCCGGTCGCGAAGTTGAACTCGCCGCCGCAGGTGATCAGCCGCAGCTGAGCATTCGGCGCCGGCCCGTACACCGCTTGCGTGGGAAACTCGGCCTTCGGGTACGAGTGCACCGCGGTCACCCGGAAGACGGCCAGCGAGCCGTCGGCTCGCCGGACGTAGACCAGGCGGCCCGGACGCAGCAGGCGCAGCCGGAAGAACACCCCCGGCCCGCTCAGCGAGTCAATGTGGCCGACGATCACGGCAGCGCCGATCGCACCAGGACGCGAGCTCCCCGTGTACCAGCCGGCCACGGAGGCCTTCGCGGGGACCTGCAGGGCGCCGGACGAGGTGAGCCCGAGGCGCACGAGCCCGGAGCGGACGCCGATGGACGGGATGATGACGCCGGTTGGGCTGGCCACCTGTTGCAGGGTCGGCTGCGGCGCCGCCGCCTGACGGCCCAGAGGCACCGGGACCAGCGCCGGCTTACCCGCCGGCACGGCCGGGCGGCCGGTCCGGCTGGCTAGCGCCAGGCCGGTCACGCCGACGCCGGCCACTATGACGCCGGCGATCAGCGCGATCGCGGCGCCCGGCCGGCGCACCACGCGCAGGGGCGAGATGTGCCGGCCGGACCGCGTCGTCAGGTCACCGGGCATGCAGGGCCGGGCGGCGGCGGCGGCGCAGGCGCAGGACCCCGCCGGCGGCGATGAGGAGTCCGCCGGCGGCGGCGCCAAGCCACAGCAGCAGCGAGGCGCCCGGGCGCGCCGCCGTCCCGCCGAAGCCCGTTGCGGCAGCACCCGACGGCAAGACCTTGCTCCCGGCGGAGTCCACCAGCGCCGCGATCTTGAGCTGGCCCGGGTCGTCCAGGACCACGAGGGTGTAGATGGTGTCGGCGGCCAGCGTGATCTGGCTGGTCCCGTGCGAAGTCGCGCCGACCGCGCGGACCGTCAGGAATCCTGGCCTCACCGCCTTGTAAGGGGTCACCGTGGTGAAGCTGAGGCCGCGCCCGAGTACTGTCCTGCCTACGGACACGGTCACCGAGTTATTGTGCATCGACGCCTGGATGACCCGCACGAGCGCCCTATGGCGCGTCACCGCCAGGCTGCTGGCGATCACCTGAAGCCGCAGGCCCGCCAGCGGCCCCAGGCCCGCGACCGTGTAGGCATGACCGCTGAGCACGTCGATGGTCGTGGACAGGACCGGCTTGGATGCCGGGGCGGCGCCTGCGGCCCGCATGGCGACGGTGTACTCGCCGCTGGCTACCTGCTCGTACTGCGACACGTCACCGTAGCCGACGTGATGCAGCACGACCAGCGCGCTGGCGTTGCCGAAGGAGTACAGGTAGACGTCCACGGGCGGGGTGTTCGTCGACAGGTGCGCAAGCCTCAGGTAGCCGGGTCCGGCGGCCGCCGACGCGGCGGTCGCGCCGAGCCCCATCACCCCGGCCAGGCCGAGCGCCAGCGCGCAGGTGCTTACCAGCCTGGCCGGCCATACCGCATTTCGTGACAATTTCATGTGGTCCCCCTCCTATATGGTTCCGGGCTGCTCGCTACCTGCTCAGCAGTCCAGGCGGGCTTGGTGCGTCAAAGACGATCTGCACGACCTGCTGGCCGTCGGCCAGGCGCGTCAGCGTGGTGCTGGCCAGGTAGGGCGGCTGCTGCGCGCGCAAGAGCGCGAGGACGGACTGCAGGTATCCGCTCTTGTCCCCGGGCGCGCTCGCGATCTCGACCGCGCGAAGCGGCACGCCTGCGCTGGCGCCAGGCCCGGAATCGCCGAAGGAGACGATGCGCACCATGCCCTGGTGGGACAGTGTCCCGATGGTGATCAGCAGCCGAGTGTCGATCTGGCCGGCGGCCAGCTGCTGCCGCGCGGCCGGCGGTGCGGTGACCCGGGAGTTGCCCACCAGCAGGCGCCCGACGTGCTGCCGGGAGGCCTGGTCGGCCCGGAGCGCGGCGAGATACGCGGCCGCGCCTCCCGCCGCGTACACGCGGATGTCGATCTGCGCCGAACCGGATCCGAAGCTGGCGATGGCCGTCGGCGCGTAGACGCTCGTCAGGCGGCCGCCGAACTGACTGCGCACCGCGGCTGTCGATATCACCACCGCCGAGCCCAGCGGATCGCCGCTTCCCGGTCCCAGCGTCACGAGGTCCCCGGCGGGAAAGCCCCTGGCCTCGAGGGCGGCGCACATCGCGGGATCACACGACACCACGGTGCTGTGGCTGACCTGAGCCGCGACCCACGCGGCCGCGCTTTGCCTGGCGGCCGCCGCGGCCTGCACGGAGGCCAGGCCGGCCGGACCAGAAGCGGCCCCGCCGCTGCCGCTGCGCTCTGCATGTCCGCTGGCGGACTGCCGGATCAGCGCGACGGTCAGCCCGCCCGCCGCGAACACCACAAGGATCGCCAGGAGCGTGCCGAGAACGCGATGGCGCAGCGGACGCCGTGCCAGCCAGAGCCGAACGGTGGTGCCGAGGACCTTGGTCCAGGACGGCTCGACACCGGAATCCGGCCGTGCAACCACGGGCCCGGCCGTCCGCCTCTCAACCCGCGAGTCTGGCCCGGGCACCACCGCCCCGCTGATCCGTCCGTCCTCAGAAAGCTGACGTGGAACCACAGGTCCGGTGACCGGCCCGGCATCCGATTCGCGCCGCGAATCAGGTCCGGCAGTCCCCGGGCGACCCGATTCAGGCCCCAGATCCGCGGATTCCGTTATGCGTTCGGGGCCCGGGCCGGTATGGACTGGCTCAGGCACACGCGCCGCGTCCACCCGCAGACTCCGGGTTTCGGGCCCTGGCAACCGCGGAACCGCAGGTCCCAGGGTCCGCTGGGGCACTCCGTTCCCCGGCATCGAGCGGCTGCTGCCCGGGATCCGCCGTGGCAATGGGCTCGCAGGCGCGGGGCGTGAGCCCCGCCCGCCGGGCGCCGGGGTGGCCGACGCCGGGCTGGCGGGCGCCGGGCTGGCGGGCGCCGGGCTGGCCGCGGGCTCCGCCCTGCCGCGAGACGCCGGCCTCGCGAACGGCAGAGCCCGGCCTTTCTTGCCCATGCGCAACTACCCCCCGGGCATGCGCGCGAGTGCGCTGCCCCAGTAGGACATCTGAGCACATTCGGTGGCGCCGTCTCAGCCAAAATACTGGATTGTTACCTGATGCTAGGGAATGTCAAGGACCATGCCTTCTGCATATTGATGTATGCAACGTGCCGCCCGTGATCGCCCCATTTCAGGAGTACCGGGGCGAGAACGCTCCACCACCATTGATCCCGGTCACGCGACACAGACCGCGGATGCCAGCCTGCCGTAGACGGCAAGGGCCGCATCGACGGCGGCAGACTCCGACGGCAGCGCCCCGGCCCGCGCCGCCGCCGCGGCGCCGAGCGCGCCGGCCAGCGTTCGGTCATCGAGCACGGACAAGACGGCGGAGGCCAGCCGGTCCGGGTCATCCGGCGGGACAAGCACCGCCGCGTCCTCGCCCGTAAGCTCGGGAATCCCGCCGACACGGGAAGCGACGAGCGGCCGGGCGGCTTGCAGTGCCTCCTGCACGATGAGCGGCTGGCCCTCCCAGCGGCTCGGCACCGCGACGACGTCGGCCGCCTCGAGCAGCGCCGCGATGTCGGCCCGCGGGCCAAGGAACCTTACGTCGCCGCCGGCGGCCCGCGAGCGCACGGCAAGCTGGGCGGCCATCGGGCCGTCTCCCGCGATCACCAGCAGCGGCGCCGGGTCACGCTCCCGCAAGGTGACCATGGCCTCGAGCAGCACGTCGAAGCCCTTCTGCGGGGCGAGCCTGCCGACCGCGAGCACGATCGGACGTCCCGCGCCGCCCATGTCGGCTCGCGCCTTCGCGACGGCCTCGGGCGACGGGCAGGCCCTGCGCGGTGCCGGGACCACGGCCAGCGCGACCTCGCGCGCGCCGGCCCGGCGCATCCGGTCGGCCAGGTCGGCCGACACGCAGAGCACCGCGTCCGCCCGCTGCGCGATGAGCCGCTCCAGGGCCCGGTAGACAGCCCCGGACATGACTGCGGACGGAGCCGCGTTATGCACGGTGACCAGCATCGCGGGTCGCTGCCTACCGGGCGCCCGGGCCAGTGCGAGGGCGGTGACCGCGCCTGCCCTCAGGCCGTGCGCGTGCACGACGGCGGGCGCACAGCGCGCGAGCATACGTCGCAGCCGCAGCAGCGCCGCCGCGTCTCGGGCCGGCCGCGGCCGGTCGGCGATGTCCAGGGTGGTGAAGGCGACGGCCGGGAACACGCTCCGGGTCACTGCCGGGCCGAACACGCTGACCGCCAGGCCTCGCGCCGTGCAGCCCTCGGCCAGCATCGCCGCATGACGGCCGGTCCCGCCCGCCGTCGTACCGATCACGTAGGCGATCCGGGATGGGGTCACGGCAGGGCCCTGCGCCTGGCCCTGGCCACTACGGCCCTCAGGTCTCCGCCGTCGACGGCGTAGGCAAAGACCCCGAACGCGATGACCGCGCAGCAGCACGCAAGCAGGGCCACGCAGGCGTTCAGGAACAACCCGGTGACTGGCACGGCCGCGGACATCGCCGCGCCCGCCGCCGCGCCCGCTGCCGCGCCCGCCAGCCCGGCCAGCGCCGCCCGCGCGGTGCCCCGCAGCGCTCCGCCACCCCTGGCCCGCCGGACCGCCACGAGCAGGGCGATGCCCGAAGCGGCCATGCCCACGGTATTGCCGAGGCCGAGCACCGGCACCACCGAGCGGGCGGTGACCAGCCCGACCGCGATGATGTCCGCAGCGATCACTATCAGCCAGCCGCCCGCTATGGCGGCCGCCGCGGACCGGTTCCTCCCGTCCGCGAGTAGCACCCGGGACAGGCAAGCGACCAGGCCGTACCCGACCAGCCCCGGGGCGAACGCGGCCAGCGCCAGGGCGAGGTGAGTGGCCTGGCCCGAGTGCGAGGCGAACAGGCGGGCCGCCGGCACGGCCGCGCCCGCGAGCAGCGCGGCGCCAAGCCAGGACACGAGCAGCACGCCGCGGGTCGAGGCTGCGGAGGTCGCGTCGAACCCGGCACTGCGGGCAGACAGCACCGGGAACGCGCTGACGGCGATCGGGATCGCGAGCACGGCGTACGGGACGAGGAACATCTGCCAGGCGTAGTTGTACAGGACCACCGCACCGTTCCCGCCGTGGCCGTTGGCCAGCCGCGTCACCACCACAGCCGACGCGTCCTGGGCGATCAGCGCCACGATCCCGACCACGGCCAGGCTCCCGGCCCGGCGGGCGACGCCGTCGGGAAACCTGAGCGCCGGCCGCAGCCGCAGGCGGAAGGCGGGCACCGCCGCAGTCAGCACCAGCGCCGCGACGCCCGCGGTGGTGCCCACCGACAGCGTCAGCTCGGCCGAGAGCGGCAGGCCGACGAGGTGGGCGGTGTGCGTGCCGCCGAGCGGCACGAACGCCAGGTAGGCGGCGATGACCACGAGGCTGGACAGCACCGGCGCGAGCGCCGGAGCGGTGAACCTGCGGTGGGCCTGCAGGATGCCGTAGAGCACCACGGCCAGGCCGTAGAGCAGGATCTGCGGGGCGAATACTTCAAGCATGCGCGAGCCGACCGAGACGGCCTCGAATCTCGAGCAGCCCTGCAGGCGCGGTATGAGGAGCGAGATCACCGGGTGCGCCGCCAGCGCCAGGATCGCGCTGGCCGGGGCCAGCAGCACGACCGTCCAGGTCAGCAGCGCGGAGGAGATCTGGCTGGTGGCGCGCGCGGCCTCCGGGTCCGTGCCGGACCGGTCCGCGGGGCCCGCCAGGACCGGCACCATGATGCTGGCCAGGGCACCGCCGAGCACGATGTCGTAGATGATGTTCGGCACCTGGTTAGCTGTCATGTAGGCGGAGCCGAGGCAGGAGTTGCCCACCGTGTGCGCGAACGCGAGCTGGCGCCCGAACCCGATGACCCTCGCCGCCGCGGTGAGCGCCCCGATGAGCACAGCGGCGCGGCCGATGCTCCTGGTCACCTGCTGCGGGCGGCTCGGCTCCGGGTGCTGCTCGGTCGCCGGGGCGGCGGGACCGGTCACTTCGGAGCTGCGGCCGCCGACGTCGGCGCCCAGGCCGGCGCCGCCGCGCCGTGCGCCTCGCTGACGTCGCCGACCTCGCTCGCCAGCTGAGCCGCGGGCCGGCGGCCGAGCATGTCGAGCCAGTGCAGTGGCGGGGTTCGCTCGATCAGCCGGGTGAAGCTCACGACCTCGCTGGCCGCGGTCAGCCCGACGATCGCCGCCAGGACGGCGACTCTCGCCTTCCGCGGCAGGGTCGCAGCGGCCCCCGCGCCGAGCATGGCACCGAGCGCGTTGGCCCCCGCGTCGCCCAGCATCGCCCGCTCGCCGAGGTCCTCGGGCAGCATGGCCAGCGCGGCGCCTACCGGCGCGGCGGCCGCCAGCGTGCCCGCGGGCGAGACGACGGCGAGCACTGTGCCCGCGGCCAGCGTTACCTTGATGGCCCGCCCGGGTCGGAGGTCGAACAGGTTCAGCAGGTTCGCGCCGCCGGCGGCCAGGCCGGCGTTGACGACCAGGTCCGTCACGGAGCCGGTGCGGGCGCTGATTCCGCCGAGCAGCGTGCCTGCCGCCAGCCCGGTAGCGCCGATTCCGGCTATCTTCACGGCACCGGTGGTGACCTCGCCGCGGGCGAGCGCCCCCAGGTGGCCGCGGAACCCGTGCCGGGCGCCGCTGCCCCTCAGGTCGTCGTAGCCACCGAACAGGGCAGCCCCGGCTCCGGCCACCGCGAGCACCGCGGCCGCGGCCGCGGCGCTCGCGGGGCCCTCCAGCAGGGTCACCGGCTCACCGCGATGATTGGTCCTGGTCCAGGTCTGCAGGCCGCCGGGCGGGTACCGGTTCAGCGCGGCATAGGCGGCCCGCGCCGTGACCGCAGCCAGCCCGCCGGTCAGCAGCGCCGCACCGGTCCGGAGCAGGCGCCGGCTCACCCGCCGCTCTTGTTCTTGGCGGGCGGTCTGGTCGGCGTGGGCGTCGCGGTCGGGGTGGGCGCCGGGCTCGGGGCCGCTCCAGGCGGGACACCGTACGCGCCTGCCTTGGGCCCGGTCAGCGCGAGGTTGAGGGCCTGGGCGACAAAGATCTGGCCGACTTCGGTGTCCGCGTTGTTCACGCTGGATAGCTGGACCCCGGTACTGCCGTTGATCAGCTCATCGACCGCGCTACCTGGCCCAGAACCAAGAATCGACCCGGCCAGGACGACGCCGTGGCTCGACGCCTTGAGCTGCGCGGCCAGCGAGATCAGGGCCAGGTTGAGGGGGTCAGAGGCCGAGGCGGGGGGAGACGCGGGGATGATCACGACGGCGAGGGTGGCCTGCGACGGCACCGCGGACCCGCCCGCGAAGCTCATCTGCAGGAATCGCTGCGCCGCGAACCCGTCGATTATCGGCTTGGCCTGCTGGGCCGGCAGGTCGCCGACCTTGGTGACCAGCGCGGCGGCGAGCACCTGCGCGGCCTCCTGCTGGCCGGCGATCTGGGTGTTCCCGTCAGGCTGCCCGGACTGGATACCCGGGGTGACGCCCGGGGGGGCGACGTGCTGGGCCAGAGTCTCAAGGTTTTTCTCTGTACTGGCGCTGGTGTCGAAGAATGCGGGCTGCAGCTCCGCCTGGCCGGTGACCTTAGCTCCCGCCTGCTGCAGGGCGGTGGTGACGCCGCTGATGGTCGTGGGGTCCGAGTTCGGCGCGGTGACGAGCACGACCCGCTGGCCAGCGAGCAGGTTGTTCAGCACGAGGGGTGCGGCGGCCTTGGCGGCCGCCTCGTCGCTGCTGACCTGGTGCTCGAGGCCCGTAATTAGTGTCTGTTGCGCGTTGATCTGGTGTTGCTCGCGGCGCGACAGGCTGTCGAGGCCTTGCAGGGTCTTCGGCTTGAGCGCTGTCGCGCCGACAACGATGCCGACCGCCAGCGCGAGGAACACGGCGACGATCGAGACCAGGTGATAGCGGAAATCGATCATGAGAACAGTCCACTCAGCCACGTGCCGAGGAATCGGAGAAAGATCTGGCCCGCAGGCAGGACCGCTATGGCTACCACAACGGTTATGGCGGCGGCCAGTACGAGCGGGATGATGGCCGTGGCTGAGATCCGGCTCTTGTAGAGCCGGCTCACCCCCTTGGCGTCAACGATCTTGTCGTCGACCCTGAGACGGGTCAGGAACGTGCTCGCCATCCCCGCCCGGCCCTTGTCCAGGAACTCTACCGCCGTGTGGTGCATACCGACCGCGACGATCAGGCTGGCGCCCATCTCGTCGGCGATCAGCAGGGCGATGTCCTCACTGGTTCCCGCGGCCGGGCACAGCACCGGGTCGAGCCCTAGCGCCTGGACCCGCGGCAGGCCCGGCGCGCGCCCGTCGGGGTAGGCATGCACGACGACCTCTGCACCGCAGGTCAGCGCCCCGTCTGACACCGAGTCCATGTCGCCGACAATCAGGTCCGGCCGGTAGCCGGCCTCGAGCAGGGCATCGGCGCCCCCGTCGACTCCCACCAGGGCCGGCTTGCGTTCCCGGATGTAGGAGCGTAGCGCGGCAATGTCCTCGCGGTGGTGGTAACCCCGGAGCACGACCAGCACGTCTCTGCCGTCCAGCTTCGTCCGCAGCGCCGGGAGCCCGATCCCGTCGATGAGCAGCGGATACTCGTGCTTGATGTACTCCAGAGTGTTCGTGGCGAACGCCTCGATCTCGGCGGCCACGTTGGCCTTGGCCTCCGCCATCGCCGACGCCACCGACCTGGCGTCCTGCAGCCTGCCCTTGGCCACGACCTGATCGCCGACATAGAGGGCGTCGCCGTCCAGCCGGACGCGCTGCCCTTCCTGCACCCGGTCGAAGACCTCGGGGCCCACGTCGTCGATCAGCGGGATGCCCGCCTCGAGCAGAAGCCGTGGTCCGCGGTTGGGGTACCGGCCGCTGATGCTTTGCGCGGCGTTGACGACCGCGGCCACGTGGCGGCCGATCAGCGCGTCGGCGCCGGTCAGGTCCAGGTCAAGGTGATCGATGATGGCGATGTCACCGGGGCACAGCCGGGTGGCGAGGTTCTTGGTCCTGCGGTCCAGGCGAGCCGTCGCCGTCACACCGGGTAGGTCATCGGACGCTTCCCGGCGGTTCCTGGATGTCCTGCGAGGCCGTGCGATCATCGCAGAGTCAGTTTGCCAGATCCGCCGTCTGCTGCCGTCAGCCCCCGGCCCGCTCGGCCGCAGCGGCCGCGAGCAGCTCCTCCGCGTGTGCCCGGCCGAACTCGGAGTCCTCCAGGCCAGCCAGCATCCGGGACAGCTCCCTGACCCGGCCGGCCTGGTCGAGCCGGGTGATCCCGCTCCTGGTGACCGAGCCGTCGTCGGCCTTTTCCAGCACCAGGTGGGTGTCGGCGAAAGCCGCCACCTGCGGCAGGTGCGTGACCACGATGACCTGCGCCAGCCTGGCCAGGCGAGCCAGCCTGCGCCCGACCTCCACCGCGGCCTTGCCGCCCACGCCGGCGTCCACCTCATCGAAGACGAAGGTCGGCACAGGATCCGCACCGGCGAAGACGACCTCGATAGCCAGCATGACCCGCGACAGCTCGCCGCCGGAAGCCCCCTTGTGCAGCGGGAGCGCGGGCGCACCCGGGTGCGCCGACAGCCTGATCTCGATCTCGTCAGCGCCATGCGGTCCAGGTTCGCGCAGCGGCGTCAGCGCGACCGTGAGCCGGGCGTGCGGCATCGCGAGCGCGGTGAGCTCGGCGGTGACGTCGGCCGCGAACCGGTCGGCGGCCTCCTTCCTGGCCGCGCTGAGCTGACCGGCCAGCTGCCCGACTTCCGCGGCCAGGGCGGTCTCCTCCTCAGCCAGGCCGGCGATCCGGTCATCGTCGCCCTCAAGCTCGGCGAGCCGCGCGCCCGCCCGCTTGGCCCAGGCGAGCACGGCCGTCACGCCGCTGGCGGCCTCGCCGCCCGCCCCCCCGGAGCCCCCGCCGGGCACCCCGGCCGTCCCGCCGAACTGCCGGATCAGGCGGCCTAGCTCCGCCCGGCGCTCCTGCACGGTGGCCAGCCTGGCCGGGTCCGCCTCGACCGACTGCGCGTAGGACGCGAGGTCAGCCGCGACGTCGGAGACCAGGTAGGCCGCCTCCGAGACCCTGGTCCCGAGGGCGGCCAGGGCGGTGTCGTGATGGGCGGCGGCCTCCAGCGCCTGGCGCGCGACCCCGAGCAGGGTAACCGCGTCCGTCGCGTCGTAGTTGCCGCTGGAGGGGTCTCCCAGCAGCGCCTCGTGCGCGGTCGTGGCCGCGGCGTGCAATGCGTCCGCGTGCGACAGCCGCTGCTCCTCAGCGAGCAGCTCGATGTCCTCGCCGTCGACAGGCTGGACCCGCTCGATCTCGGCCAGGCCGCGCCGGAGTTCCTCCGCCTCCCGCTCCCGCTCGCGGGCCCGGGAGATCAGCTCGTCGAGCTCGGCGCGGACGTCACGGTGCCGCTGGTAGGCCCGCTGGTATCGGGCCAGCAGCGACGCGAGATCGGCTCCCGCGAAGCGGTCAAGCGCCTCGCGCTGCCGGCCAGGCTTGAGCAGCTGCTGCTGATCGGCCTGCCCGTGCACGGCTACCAGGTCATCGGCCAGGTAGGTCAGCAGGGATACCGGGACGGACCGGCCGCCCGCGTAGGCCCGCGAGCGCCCCTCGGCCGACACCGACCGGCTCAGGATCAGCGCGCCGCCCTCGTCATCGAGGTCGCCGCCGGCCTCGTTCACCTGGCGGGCCACCCGGCCGTCGGCCTCGACACTCAGCCGGCCCTCCACGCTCGCGCGATCGGCGCCAGGCCGCACTCGCGCGGGATCGGCCCGTCCGCCGAACAGCAGGCCCAGGCCCGAGACGACCATCGTCTTGCCCGCCCCAGTCTCGCCGGTCACCACGTTGAAGCCCGGCGACAGCTCGAGCACGGCCTCGTCGATCACCCCGAGGCCGGTGATACGGACCTCCTCAAGCATCGCCGCCCGGCTCCTCGTCTCGCTGACGCGCTGCCGGGGATCGCTCGCGCACGACAACATCGTCGTGCTCCGAGCGCCGTCGGTCACCCCGGCCCCGCCAGCCTGCCACGGGAAGGCCGAACTTCGCGACAAGCCGGTCGGTAAACGGCGCGCCGATCTCGGTTCCGTAGGCGCCCGCGCCGACGCTTCGCAGCCTGGCGAGCAGCACCGGCTGGCCGCCGCGCTGCACCTCGACCCGCGCGCCCGGATCCAGGTCGACCCTACGGCGTCCGTCGCACCACAGAACGGCCCCAGGCGTCTCACCGTGGCCCGAGCCGGCGGCGCCTATCACCTCCGCCGCGAGCACCGACCGCGGCGAGACGACCATGGGCCCGGCGAAGAGGGCGTGCGCGCTGATCGGCACCAGCAGCAGCGCCTCGACTTCCGGCCAGACCACGGGGCCGCCGGCGGAGAACGCGTACGCGGTGGATCCGGTCGGGGTCGCGAACACGACTCCGTCGCATCCCCACCGCGACAGCGGGCGCCCGTCCACCTCAAGCACCACGTCGAGCATCCGCTCCCGCGCGGCCTTCTCCACGGTTGCCTCGTTCAGGGCCCAGGTCGTTGCGGTCACGTCTCCGTTGCTCCGGACGGTCACGTCGATCGTCATCCGGCGCTCGGTCACGTACCAGCCCTCGACGACCTGGTCGACCGCCTCGGCCAGGTCCTCCGGCTCAGCCTCGGCAAGGAAGCCCACGTGGCCGAGATTGACCCCCAGCAACGGCACCTCCGCAGGCCGCGCCAGCTCGGCACCACGCAGCAGGGTGCCGTCGCCGCCGATCACCAGCACCATCTCTGAGCCGTCCGCGGCCTGGGACGAGACCGGCACGACGTCGGCGCCGGCCGCGCCCAGGTCCGCCGCCTCGGGCGCCAGAACCCGCACGGCCACCCCCGCAGCGGTCAGCCGGTCCACGACGATGCGGGCGATGCGCACGGCCGAGGGCCGCCCGGTGTGGGCGACAAGGAGCATCGTCCGGTTCAACTTCACCTCGGTCCTTCCGTGATCGCCCGCTGCAAGGCAGCGTGGTCAAGCGGCGGCGCTGCGCGGCGCAGCCACAGGAAATACTCCACGTTCCCGGACGGTCCCGGGAGCGGGCTGGCCACGATGCCCTGGACGCCCAGGCCGACCTCCAGCGCCGCAGCCGCGACCGCGGCCACCGCCGCAGCCCGCTGCTCCGGATCCCGGACCACGCCCCCGGGTCCCACCTTGCCCTTGCCCACCTCGAACTGCGGCTTCACGAGCAGCAGGAAATCAGCGTCCGCCGCGGCGCTTGCCGCCAGCGCGGGGAGCACCAGCACCAGCGAGATGAACGACAGGTCGGCCGTGACCAGGCCGGGAGCCGGGGCCACCTGCTCCGGGGTGAGCTGGCGCACGTTGACGCGGTCCAGCACCGTAACCCTCGGATCGCCGCGCAGCGCCCAGGCCAGCTGGCCGTACCCGACGTCGACGGCCACGACCTGCGCCGCCCCGGCCCGGAGCAGGACGTCGGTGAAGCCGCCCGTCGACGCGCCGGCATCGAGGCAGCGCCGTCCGGCGACGACCAGGGCGGGAAAGGCGGCGAGCGCGCCTTCCAGCTTGCGGCCACCGCGAGAGGCGTAATCCGCGCCTGGCCCGGCGTTCTCGACCGTGATCGCCGCGTCCTGGCCGACCTGAGTGGCCGCCTTGCCGGCCGTCAGGCCGGCCACCGCCACGCGCCCCGCCGCGATCAGGTCCCCGGCCTGCTCGCGTGACCGGGCCAGCCCCCTGCGCACGAGCTCGGTGTCCAGCCGCGTCCTCCTTGCCATGGATTGCCAGCAGTCCAGTTATCGGCCTGGTCGGTTCGCTGTGCCAACGGCGTGCCCGGCCTCCCGCGGCTGACCGTTGTCCAGCTCGCCGAGCACATCCCTCAGCCGACGGTGCACGTCCTCGAAGACCGCGCGGTGCTCGGTCACCGGCAGCCCCTCCAGCTCATCAAGCCTGGCCAGCGCGGCGTCGACCCTGGGCTCGCCCGTCACCGGCCGCTGCTCGTCCGCCAGGGCCCCCGCGCGATCCACAGACGCCGGGCTGGCCGTATCCTCCGCCGCCTCGCTCGCAGTCTCCTCCGCCGTGCCGGGGGGCCACAGGCCACCTTCATCGGTCTGGCGCTCCATCAGCTATCACTCTCCTCGCGCCGGCCCGCGACACGCCGGCGCTTGCTCTGCTCTTGCTTGGAACGCTACCGTCCGGAGGCGCCAGGACGGCGCACCTGAAGGTGTCGAGCTGATGCCGAGTTGGCCCCGACCGACCTGCAGGCAGCAGCGAGGACGGAGAATGACCTTGAAAGCGAGGTGATGATGGCGACCGCGGAAGACTGCCGTAAGGCCCTGGAACGCCTCTTGGCCCGCATCTCGGGCATGGATGCGGACCATCGTGCCGCCAACCTGGTGGACCGGACGCTTAGCTGCCGGATCCCTGATGTCGGGGTGACGTTCCTGACCCGGCTCAGGCCCGATGGCGCGGACCCGGTGCGGGAGGCCGGCGACGGAGACAAGCCCGCCCAGGTCCGGTTCACCGCGAACAGTGATGTTGTCGTGTCCATCAGCGACGACCCGGGAAGCTTCGCGCGGGCCTGGCTGACCGGCCGTCTGAAGGTCCAGGGCAACGTGTTCGACCTGCTGCGCCTCAGGAAGCTGATGTAGGGAAGGGCGCATGCCCGAGGGCGATACGGTCTGGCGCGCGGCACGCCGACTCGACGAGGCACTGGCCGGACGGGTGCTCACGCGCAGTGATTTCCGGGTGCCGCGGTTCGCGACGACCGACCTGACCGGGCGCGCGGTGACCGAGAACGTGTCCCGAGGGAAGCACCTGCTCACCAGGGTCGACGGCGGGCTGACGGTCCACACGCACCTGCGCATGGACGGGTCCTGGCGGATCCGCCCGGCCAGCGGCTACCTGCCTCGTGATCACCGGATCAGGCTCGTGCTCGGCAACGACAGCCGCCAGGCGCTCGGATACCAGCTTGGCATTGTCGAGGTCCTGCCGACCGAGAACGAGGCACGCGTCGTCGGTCATCTCGGCCCGGACCTGCTCGGACCCGGCTGGAACGCGGCCGAGGCGGTGCGCCGCCTCCGGGCGGACCCGGACCAGCCGGTTGGAGAGGCACTGCTGGATCAGCGGAACCTGGCCGGAATCGGCAATTTGTACAAGTCTGAGGTGCTGTTCCTGCGCGGGCTCGGGCCATGGCGGCCGGTGGGCGGCATCAATGACCTAGATGCGCTCGTCGAGCTAGCCCGCAAGTTGCTGGACGCCAACAAGGACCGGGTCGGCCAGATCACTACCGGAAACCCGGCTCGCGGCCAGGAAACGTGGGTCTACGGCAGGCCAGGCCGGCCGTGCCGCCGCTGCGGCACCGCGATCCGCGCCACCCGGCATGCCGGGCCGCGCGCCGATCCACAGGACCGCATTACCTTCTGGTGCCCGCGCTGCCAGTTGTTACGCATTTCCCGCCATGAACACGGGCGTCACCTACATTGAACGTGGTTCCGCGCCGCAAGGGCCGAGCGGAATCCGCCTCAGCAGCCCGTCGCATCTCTGCCATCCGGCTGCGGATCCTGTCCAGGCCATCTTCCCCAACCACGACCGACTCCGCCGCCGCATGCAGCGACCGGCGCAGGAACTGTCCAAACTCACGGTCCCGTTGCATCATCCGCCCACACCCCGGCCATTACCGCGCTTGACTCCACCACACCCGAGATGAAGTTAAGAGCTTGTCAAGAGCACCTCAAGAGCCTCCTGAAGCTTGCTGATTCCTTGCGGGAGACGGGGCGGCGTGCCCGGGCTGATGCCCGGGCACGCCGCCCCGGCTGAGACCGCAGGCGCGCCGTGCTATGCGTCGCGGTTGCGGAACAGGACTAGGCCGGCGGCCAGCGCGACCGCAGCGTAGCCGCAGAACAGCGCGAACCCGGTCCACGGGCTGAACATGCTGGTCCCGGACTGGTTCTCCCAGATCGCGCCGCCCGCGTTGAACGGGATCCACTTGTCGATGTGCACGGCCCAGTTGCTGGGCAGGAACCCGCTCAAGACAAAGAGCACGAACAGCACGCCGATCGAGGCCGTGATGGCCCCCGCCGTGTGCCGCAGCACGGCGCCCAGGCCGAACGAGAGCAGGCCGCAGACGGCGAGGAACAGGCCGCCGCCGATCACCGCGCGCAGCACCCCTGGCTGGCCGATCGTCGAGTTGATGTGCTGGCTGGACAGGATGGCCTGCCCGACGAAGTAGCTGGCGAAGGACGTGACCAGCCCGACAATCAGCGCTATCGCGCCGAATACCACGGCCTTGGCCGCGAGCGAGACGCCGCGCCGCGGCATCACCGACAGCGACGCCCTGATCATGCCGGTTGAGTACTCGGACGTGATCGTGAGCGCGCCGAGCACCGCGATAACCAGCTGGCCGAGGATCAGCCCGAACAGGCTGGTCTCGGTGGCCTGCGAGATGTCGCGGGCCCGTTCGAGTGCCTGGCCGCCCGGGGGTATCTGACTGAAGTTCTGCACCCGGCCGAAGGCGAATAGCGCGCCGATCCCGATCGTGATCACGACCACCGCGATCAGCGACCAGTAGGTAGAACGGACCGAGCGGATCTTCGTCAGCTCCGAGCGGAGCGCGCCGCCGAATCCCGCCCGCCCCCGCGCGGCGGGCAGGGCGGCGCGGGTGCTGACCGGGACGGTTGTCGTCGCCATCTCAGGCCACCCTTCCTGCGCTGGCGGGCTGGAGCTCCGGCTCAACCGGCACGCCGGCGTGGAACTGGACGCTGGACGCGGTCAGCTCCATGAACGCCTGCTCGAGAGACGCCTGAGCGGGCGCCAGCTCGTGCAGCCGCACCGAGTTCTCGAACGCCAGGTCCCCGACCTGGCTGACGCCCAGGCCCTGCACGACCATCAGCCCGTCGCCGTCCTCGTGCACCGTGCCCCCGGCCGTGGCCACCACCTTGGACAGCGCCGCCGGCTGCGGGGTGCGCACCCGGACCGACTGCCGGGAGTTAGCCGCGATGAACTCCGGCACCGTGCAGTCCGCAATGAGCCTGCCGCGGCCGATCACCAGGAGATGGTCCGCGGTGTTCTCCATCTCCGACATCAGGTGGCTGGACACGAAAATGGTGCGCCCTTCGGCGGCGAGCGCCTTCATCAGGTTGCGGATCCACAGGATGCCCTCGGGATCCAGGCCGTTCACCGGCTCGTCGAACATCAGGATGCCCGGGTCGCCGAGTAGCGCGGCGGCGATTCCGAGGCGCTGGCCCATGCCCAGGGAGAAGCCCTTGGACCGCTTGCGCGCGACCTCGCTGAGGCCGACCAGCGCGAGCACCTGGTCCACCCGCCACCGGGGCAGGTTGTTGGTCTCGGCCAGGCACAGCAGGTGGTTGTAGGCGCTGCGCCCGCCGTGCACCGCCTTCGCGTCCAGCAGCGCGCCGACCTCGCGCATGGGGTAGGCCAGCTCCGCGAAGGGCCTGCCGTTGACCGTGACGGTGCCGCTGGTCGGGTGGTCCAGGCCGAGGATCAGCCGCATGCTGGTGGTCTTGCCTGCCCCGTTCGGCCCTAGGAAGCCGGTTATCTTTCCCGGCTCGACGCTGAACGACAGGTCGTCGACGGCCAGCGTGTCGCCGTATCGCTTGGTGAGGCCCCTTGCCTCGATCATGTCCTCATTCCTTCCTGCCGGCCACGAAGGAGTGCCTGGCCGGCCCCATCAGTCTCGCCGGATGCCCGCCGATCCCGCGTCGGCCACAGTGCTGATCCTGATGCGACCGCAGGGGGACATTCCTGATGCGACCGCGGGGGGACGTCAGGCCCGCGGGCCTAGCCCCGGAAGGGGAGACGGGCGATGGCGGACCGCACGCTGTCGCCTGTCACCGGGCCCGCGGACCACGCAGCGGCGCACAGTGCCCGCAGGCCGTCGATGGCCGCGCCCCCGCCCGCGAGCTCAAGGCGGGCGGGGCGGTCGGGGCCGTCGCCGCCCGGCTGACCGTCGGCACGGGGCAGGCGATCCGGACTTTCCATAACGGTCGTCAGCCGGGCGGTCCAGCCGCCGCACCGGAACTGGTCCGCGGCCACGGCTATCGCGGGGTGCGGCTCGTTCAGGCCGGTCAGGTCGGGCGCCAGGTAGGTGGGCCGGCGGTGTCGAGGTGCGAGCACGGCCTCGGCGGGCCGGGTGACCCCGGTAAGCACAAGCATGCTGTCCGCCCCGACCCGCACGGCCCCTTCAATGTCGGTGTCTAGCCGGTCCCCCACCACCAGCGGCCGCCTCGCGCCCGCCCGCGCCACCGCCTCGGAGTGCAGCGGCGGCTCCGGCTTGCCGGCCACGACCGGCTTCTGGCCCGTCGCCGTGACGATGACCTGCACCAGGGACCCGTTGCCCGGCTGAATGCCCCGCCCCGTCGGGAGCGTCGCGTCGACGTTGGAGGCCACGTACCAGGCGGGGTAGCCGACATCCGGCGCGTAGCCCTGCACGACGGCGGCGGGCCGGTCAGCGGCCGTCGACACGGGGCGCAGTCCGCGCTCGCGGAGCGCGATCCGTAGTCCGATGCCGCCCACCACCAGCACCGGCGCTCCCGCCGGGAGACGGTCGGCGATCAGGTGCGCCGCCGCCTGCGCCGAGGTCACCACCTCGGCCGGGGTCGCCGGGACGCCGAGGCCAGTGAGCTGTGCAGCGATGGCGGACGGCGAGCGGGAGGCGTTGTTCGTCACGAACGCGAGCCGCATCCCCCGGCGCCTGGCCTCGGCCAGGGCCTCCGGGGCGCCGGGCACCGCGGCCCGGCTCAGGTAGACGACCCCGTCGAGGTCAAGCAGCGCGACGTCGTAGACCTCGCTGGGCGGCCGCTCGCTGGGACGGGGCATGTCGGCCCGGCCACCGGCCCGGGCCAGGGCGGGCTCAGTCACTCCCGTGACCGCTCTGCTCGTCGGGGTCTTCGCCCTGGTCCCCGGCCCGGGCCCGCAGCGTGGCGCGCACGCCGCGCAGCGCGTCAGCGTAGTGCGTCAGGTCCGGCCGCATCGCGGCCGCCAGGGCTAGGTGCTCCGCCGCGGCCCTGGGATCCCCGGTCCTGGCCAGCGCCAGGCCCAGGCCAAACTGGGCATAGTCGTCGCTCGGGCTCGCCTCCACGATGCGGCGGAAGTTGCCGGCCGCGGCCGCGTACCGCCGGGCGTCGAACTGCGCCCGGGCCAGGGCCTCGAGGACGCTGCGGGACTGCGGCTCCGCTGCCGCGGCCCGCTCGAGCAGCTGCGCGGCGGCGGCCGCGCTGCCTCGCCTCAGGAGGTCCAGCCCGCGCCGGTACAGGTCATAGGTGTCCGCGGAGCTTGCTCCGCGGCGGGGGGTTGAAGGGGGGTCGTCCCCCCTAGGGCCAACACTGTCTTGACCCGGTGCCGCCGGGTCGCCGGCCCGGATATTCACCTCCGTATCTGGTGCATCCCTGGCAAACCGGGCGGGTTCTTGCGCTCGACGGGAATCCCGGCCGTCAGCTGGTCCTTCTGACATGTGTGCAGATCCTTCCGTCCGGCCACGGGCCAGCAGCACCGGAGCAGGCCGCCCTTGAGCTGGCGCCGTTTCGCGGAGTCCGTTACGCGCGGGACCGGGTAAGCGGGCTCGCCGAGGTCACCTCTCCACCGTACGACGTGATCGCCCACGACATAGAGGACCAGCTGATGGCGGCGGACCCGCACAACGTGGTCCGGCTGATCCTGCCGCGGCATGCTCCCGGGCACGGGGGCGACGTCTACGACGACGCCGCCCGCACCCTGCGCCGGTGGCAGGACGAGCGGATCCTCGTGCCGGATCGCGAGCCGGTCCTGTACGTCTACGAGCAGGGGGCCGCGGACCGGGGGCCGGACGCGCAGGTCGCCCAGCGCGGCCTGATTGGCGCCCTGAGACTCCTCCCGCTGGGAGTCGGCGTCATCCGGCCGCATGAGAACGTCGCGCCCGGACCGGTGGCCGGCCGGCTCGCGCTGATGGAGGCTACCCAGGCCAACCTGGAGCCCATCTTCCTGCTGTATGACGGGAGCGACCGCGGTGCGGCGGCCCGCATCGTCGAGGAGGCGGCCGCCCGGGAGCCGCTGCTCGACATCGTGACCCGTGACGGGGTACGGCACCGCCTCTGGGCGGTCACCGATCCCGGCGAGCTGGCCGCGATCGCCGCCGACCTGGGGCCGCGGAACGCGCTGATCGCCGACGGGCATCACCGGTACGCCGCGTACCTCGGGCTGCGGGCCCGGCGGCGGCACGCCGGTAACGGGCCGGGGCCGTGGGACTACGGGCTGGCGCTGCTTGTGGACGCCTCGGCCTACCCGCCGGACATCGGCGCGATCCACCGGGTCATCCCGGGACTCACCCCGGCCAGGGCCGCGGAGCTGGCCAAGGGCGCCTTCACCGTCAGGAAGCTGCCCGGCGGAACGCGCGGGCTGCACGCCGCTCTGCACGACCTCGCGGACGCGAGCCACCAGAACGCGGGCGACCGGGACGGAAGCAGGCAGGCTGCCAGCGGCCATAGCGCAAGCGGGCGGGACGCAGCGTTCCTCGTCGCGGGCGGCGGCGACGTGTACCTGCTCACCGACCCCGACCCGCTGCAGCTCGAGGCCGCGATGCCGCCCGGCCGCTCGTCCCTCTGGCGCGCCCTGGCCGCCTCGGTCCTGCAGGAGCTGCTGATGGGGCGCATCTGGGGGATCAGCGACGACGACCAGGACGTCCGCTTCGTCCACCATGACGCCACGGAGGCGGTCAGGGAAGCCGACGAGATCGGCGGAACCGCGGTGATCTGCCCGGCGATGTCGACCTGGGACGTCTACGCGGTCGCCGCTGCGGGTGAGCGAGTTCCGCGCAAGTCCACCTCATTCGGCCCGAAGCCGCGGACGGGACTGGTGCTCCGGACGTTCGCTGAGAGCTGAACAGCGCGCCGTGACCCGCTACGTTCCGTTGCGCATATAGAGCTGCAGCGGCGCCCAGGGCCCGCTCACGCTGGTGAAGTTCTGCCGGAAATAAGCCCTGAGCTGAGGCGTCCAGGCGATCCGGTAGGTGTTGTACCGGGTGAGCAGGACGTAGCGCGCGGTGCCGAACGCCTGCCGCCACACCGCCGCCACGGCTGGCACGGTGCCCGCCGTCACGGCTGAGCGGCCCTGGCCGAGGGCGTAGCTCGTGCCGGTGCCGTCGACCACGACCGGGCAGCCCGGCGCGGAGGAGGTGAACCGGTCCGCTGAGATGAGCAGTGACACCTGGTCGGTGACCACGCAGGACCCAGGCGGGATGACCCGGTCGATGGCCGTCAAGGCGCCGGCGTACGTGGGGGTCCGGCTGTCCTCGGCCGATCCCGCGGCGACCGGGAGTACCAGCATGACCAGGCCGGCCACCGGGACCGCGAGCCGCCGCAGCCGGGCGGCTCGGGCTGCCCGGGAGGCCCAGGCAGTGGTCGGCGGCCACCCGTCCAGAAGCCGGGCGGCGGGCAGCACGAGCGCCATGGCCAGGAACGGCGCCAGGAACGCCGGGTAGTGGTAGTAGAAGTCGACCGGGACCAGGAACGCCACGACGATTCCCGCGGCGGTCGCCACGGCGAACCATTCCAGGGGCGGCGGCCCGTGGCGGGTCACCCGCCACGCGGCGATCAGCGTTCCCGCGATTGCGGCGGCGACCGCGACGGCCACGACCAGCAGCACGACCAGCCCCGGCTGCCACGCGGTCACCCCGGTCAGGTACTGCAGCCGGAACGCCAGCGGGGTTCGCGTGCCGGTCCGGACGAGCTGGGCGACGACGACGCTCTGGTAGAAGCGCCCGGGCGCGAGGACGGCGAACGGGAGCACCGGGATCAGGAAGCCGGCCGCGACCCCGGCCAGGAAGCGGGCGGAGTTCCTCACCCGGGGCAGGCAGCCCGCCGCGATCACGACTGCCGGGATGACCGCCCATACCTTGATCGCCCCGGCGAAGCCGAGGGCCGCGCCGCCCCAGGCCACCCTCGGGCCGCTGGTGGCCAGGCGGTCACCGTCGAACACCGCCACCGCCCCGGCCAGGCAGAACGCCGTCAGCCACGGTTCCAGCAGGACCGTGTGCGCGGCCTGCACGCTGCCCGGGTAGATCGCGATGATGCCGCAGGTGAGCAGCGTGGCGAGGACGCCGCGATGCCGGACGAGCAGCCCGCTGAACAGCACCGCCGCGGCCCCGGCTAGGGCCGTGAGGATCCGGCCTGCCGCGATCGCCCCGGCCGTGCCCGTCAGGTGGGACAGCAGCGCGGCCGGCACCATCAGCAGGGTGATCCCCGGCGGCTGAACGGTGACGAAGTCGCGGTAAGGCAGGACCCCGTGGATCAGGCGGAGGGCACTGCCGAAGTCGGTGCCGTCGTCGTAGTCACCCACCCCCAGCAGGTGGCCGGGTCGGGCGAGCTGGTAGCCGCGGAGCGCGAGCGCGAGCAGCGTGGTCGCCGCGATGACGCCGCCCACCCGGCTGAGGGACAACGGAAGCCGCCGGAACACGGCCGCGGCGCTGCGTGCGGAGGCGGCGACCGGCCGCACCGTCGTTCCGCTCACAGTTGCTACTTCCCGCAGGCGTCGGGTGACATCAGGGCGGTGATCCCGGGGTGCGTCCGCCAGGGACGTGCAGATCGCCACCAGATACTACAGCTCCTATGCACTGAGCAGAGGTGAGTCCTGCCTGGTGGGTGGCGGCGAGCGGTCTTCCGTCACCTGGTTGCCCGGGGGTGCCCGGTTGGCCGTCGGGGTCTTGCGCCGCGGATACGGCGGCCCGTGGGCCGTGCGGGTTCCGGGTTTCCTTGCTCGCGGCTCGGTCAGGCCAGCGGGTGCAGCTGGCGTGGGCCGCACGGCGGAGTCGGTAGCTCTCTGTCGGCGATCCTCTGGTCGCGTCCAGTCACACCCTTCCCGTCGCCGTGCTCGCTGGCCGAGCTCGCGCCTGCCGATGACCAGGGCCGCCGCGTGGTGGCCGGTGGCGTTCGGCGAGGCTTCTTTGAGGGCGGCGAGCCAGTGCTGCGCGCCCCAGATGCTTCCGGTCGGGATGGGCCGGCTAGAACTGCGCTTTGAGCGCCTCGATCTCGCGCGCCCTCTCCTGCAGCTGCGCGTAGGCCGGGCGTTCGCGGATGCGGGCCAGGGCCCAGCGCACGGCCTCGGCGCGATTGGCCGCGATGCCCGCCGTGATCAGCGTGTCCACGGTCTCCAGGTCCGCGGGCGCGAGCCGGGCTATCACCGCGCCCGCCGCCTCAGCCTCGCTCACCCCGGGCTCTGCGCATCTCCTGGATGGCCGGGGCCTGCCGAACCGTTGGCCGACGCCGGGCTCTCGCTATCGTCCTGCCCCCCGGGTTCCTCCGGGTCGGCCAGATAGTCGAACACCACCGGATCCAGTTCCTCGAACCGCTCCGCGGCATCGGTCTGGCCGTCGACGTCCGCGGCGGCGGCCCTGCCGAACCAGTCCCGGGCCTCGTCCTCACGTCCGGCGTCCAGGACCGCATCGGCGTAGGCGTAGTACAGCCGTGCCGATTCGGGCCCGGTGCGGGGGCGGGTCAGCTCGGGCACCTGCAGCGCCGCCACGGCCGCGTCGGGCAGACCCTGGTCCCGCCGGATCCCTGACTCGACGATTCGCAGCTCGATCGCGGTGGCCCGGTCGACGGCCCGCGACTCGGGGCCAGTGACCAGCTCAAGCGCCCGATCCAGCCGGCCGAGCGCGCGCTCGGAGTCCGCCATCAGCGGCAGGTAGCTTGTCCGGCCGGTCAGCCGCCTTGCCGCCCGCAACTCGGTCAGCGCGTCGGCCCATTCGCCGGCCTGGTACGCGGCGATCCCGGAGGTCTCGCGCACGACGCCGACCCGGGCGGCGAGGCGGCGCGCGGCCTGCGCATGCTGGTAGGCCTGGACGGGGTCTGGTTCGAGGCTCGCGGCGACGAGCCGACGAGCCACGGCGTCGGCGAGGTCGCCGGGCAGGGTCCTGAGCTCCGCGCGCGCCTCCGGGTCCAACTGGTCCGCGGTGATGCTGTCCGGGATCGCAGGCGCCCCGTCACCAGCCGCGCGCGGGCCGGGCCGCGGCGGACGGGAAGGGCGCTCACCGACCGTCCCGGAACTCCGCCCGCCCTGCGCTCCCCCGGACCCAGAACGCGGCCGGCCTGGCGCCCCCCCGGACCTCAACGCTCCACCGGACCCGGACCGCGGCCGGTCTGGCGCTCGACCGGACCCGGACCGCGGCCGGTCTGGTGGCCCCTCGGACCCTCGTACACCTCCGGACCCGGACCGCGGCCGGTCCGTCGCTCCCGCGGACGCTGGCGCTCTCCGCGGACCGGACCCCGGCCTGCCCGTCGCTCCGCCAGCCCGCGTCCCGCCACGTGCACCCGCGCCCGCCCCGGGCTGGGCTGGGCCGTCCCGGCGCGCCGGCCGCTGCGGGTCACGTCGTCGGCCGACCGCGCCGTCGGAACCGGGCTGCCGTCCTGGCCGGTCCCCGCGGGCAGCCCCGCCGCCCCATGACTCGTCCCGCGGCCGAGCCGGGCCTTCCGCAATCTCGTCCGGCTTGCCTCGGCGCCCCGTGCCAGTGAGTCCCCTGCCCGTGCGCCCGCTGTCCGCGGGCTCCGGGCGCGTGCGCCCGCTCCCGGTGCGCCCGCTTCGCGCCCGTGTGGCACCCGAGCGCGAGCTTCCCGCGCGCGCAGCACTCCTGTCCGCGCCCTTGCGAGTTCCGCGCTGATCACCGCTCCCGGCGGCATCGCCCCGGCCGGGGCGGGCATCCGTGCGGCCGCCACCGCCCGCCCCGCCGCTCCTGCGCGGGCGGGGGCTGGTCTCGCCGGGACGCGAGCGGGCGCCGCTGCCGCTCGCCGACCGGGAGCCGCCGGGGCTGGATCCCCGGTTCGCCGATCGGGAGATGGTGCCATCGCCTGACCGGGAGCCGTCACTGCCTGAGCGGCCGCCGCTGCCGCCGCCGACCGGGCGAGCGCCTCGCCGCGCCGGGCCTGAGCCGCCGCCAGCCCGGCCCGTGCCAGTCTGGTCCCTGCCAGTCTGGTCCCTGCCGGCCCGGCCGCTGCTCCCGCGGTTCCCGCCGCCCGACCCGGGCGCGCGGTCACCCTTGTCGGGCCGGCCGGCCGAACCGCCGTCCCAACGCCCGCGCCCGTTCCCGGCCACCGCCAACCTCCCAGCCCACCCAACCCTGCGCGCAGGTATGCCAGCAACACGCCTGCAGACGCGCTGAGGGCCGCTACCAGCACGGTAGCGGCCCTCAGCGCGAAGATGTCCGGCGGCGTCCTACTCTCCCACGCGGTCCCCCACGCAGTACCATCGGCGCTGAAGGGCTTAACTTCCGGGTTCGGAATGGGACCGGGTGTTTCCCCTTCGCCATGGCCGCCGAAACTCTATGGAGATGTCAGCTCCTACAGTCACCCGGATATGGCATCCAGGCGACAGAGGCCGACCGTACCTCGGGAACCGCACAGTGGACGCATGCACCCTGCCGGGCCAGGGGGATGAACCCCCCGGAACCACCGCAGAAGAGTAGAAGCCAAGCCGCTCGGCCTATTAGTACCGGTCAGCTACACACGTTGCCGTGCTTCCACCTCCGGCCTATCAACCCAGTCGTCTAGCTGGGGGCCTTACCGGGTTAACCCC
>WNFJ01719736.1_pt1 | contig 27003 bp, 13 predicted proteins | sample 5400461 | NCBI WGS metagenome assembly WNFJ01 (sample SAMN13153349, study PRJNA577476) | soil metagenome | isolation source: 115 cm saprolite on Douglas fir-dominated hillslope | place: USA:California | collected 2013-09-17
GGCACCATCACTGCCAGTACAACGAGCGGGGGGAACTGGCTAAAGGCCAACGGACTCCTGACCTACAACTGGACGGCACCCGAGACGGTAAGCGTTACGGCAGACCCGACCGGTCTCCAGCCGGGGACTTATCCGGGATCTCTGACCTTGACGGCGTCGGGCGCGACAAACTCGCCAGTGACCGTGCCGACGACGATGACGATATTGGACAAGCTCCAGATCACGACTCCAGCAAACCTAGCGGATGCGATTTCTGGGCAGGCATACAACGTGCAACTGCAGGCAAGTGGCGGCACCGGTTTGACCTGGAAATTGGAATCGGGGTTGTTGCCGGACGGTTTGTCGCTGAGCAGTAGCGGTGTCATCAGTGGCACGCCGGGAGCGATCTCAGGCAGCACGATGCGTAACGCAAACATTAGCGTGACCGATTCGAACTCGCGTTTTATCTTCAAGAGCTTCACCATCGTGTGGCGTCAGGGAATCATAATCCAGACACCAGCCAACGGAAATCCTTCATGGGTGGTCGGATCTCCGGTGAGCCAGTTTCCGAGCGACAACTTTACCGTTTCGGGAGGCACGCCGCCCTACCAGTGGTCGGCCACAGGTCTGCCGACAGGAGTCATGATGAACGCCTCGACCGGAATCCTGAGTGGGATACCGACGCAGGGCGGCAGTTTCCCGGCGACAATCACGGTAAAAGATTCGACAGGGCTGACAGGCACGCTCCCGTTCACCTTCACAGTGACGGTGACGCCATTAAAAATCACCAACGGCGGCGGCCAATCTCCGGCGGTTCCGCCGACCGGTACAGTGGGAGTGGCCTATCCGAACTTCTTCTTTAACGCAGTTGGTGGTAGCCAGACGGGCTTTGTATGGACCGTGACGGGAGGACCGCTACCGAGTGGAATGATCACGGGGCCGCCCTCCGGATGCACGCCGCCAGGATGCAATCTGATGTTGAGCGGGACGCCAACTCAGTCGGGAACTTTCAACTTCACAGTGAAGGTGACCGATTCATTGAATAACACTGCGAGCCAGCCGGTGACGCTCATCATTAACACGGGGACGCCGCCACAGATCACATCTACCACGCTGACCCGCGCCACCGTGGGCCAAGGCTACACCTTCACTTTCGCGGCCACGGGTGGAACGGGCGCACTCACATGGTCGCTAGTGGGGGCGTCGCCTGATCCGTCGCTACAACTCTCCGGCGCCGGAGTGCTCAGCGGGACCAGTTCGGTGGCCAATGACTGCACCACTGGGCCGGGCTTCTTCCTTCCGCCGCAGTATCCAGCTCCGATCACGTTCCAAGTGAAAGTTACGGATGCGGCCAATCAGTCGAGCAACAAGTCGTTCTGTCTGCCGGCCTACTATCCGGCACCGCAGGTGACAAGCCTGTCGCCAGCGAGCGTTACGGTGGACGGTCAATCTAAGACGATCAATGTCATTGGAACGAACTTCCGCAGTGACGCAATCATTTCCCTTTCATCTGGGCTCCTACCCACCACGTTCGTGAACAATAGCACGCTGTCGTTCTCGCTGGCACCATCCGCGACGGCGGCCTTCAATATCGTTCCCACGGGGTCGGGGGTAGACGAAGGGTCCTATCCGATTAGGGTGATTCAAGGCTATTCCGATATAAGCAATCAAGACAAGACGTTCTCGATCTACCTTCCACCGCCGACGGTGATGACTGTGCAGGCCGTGCTGAACAACAGCTCACAGCCGTGCAAGCCCAATTTGTTATGCCAGTTGGTGGTGAACGGAAGTGGCTTGGTGTTCGCCACGAAATATCTGATCACGCAGACCAACACCTCCCTGATCCGGGCACAAAACCCGAGCACGCCGATTCCATGGAATACGATTACCACGAGTTCGTTCCCAGCTTCGGCGGGCACATTCACTCTGCATGTGACCAACCCCAACCAGGCAAATGGCGGCAGCGCCAGCGTCGATGCCACATTTTTACGATCAGTCCGTAAAGCCGCATGATGTCGTTGGCATCGGCCCCGACGGCAAACAGAAGAAGTAGGTGCGGCGCCCACCACCTACCTCCCACCACCTATTTGAAATACGGATCGGGCTCCGGAATCGCCGCACCGTCCTTGCGCGGCGAGGAACCCGCATAATTCACCTTCGTCGCCGAGTCGTGCAGCACTGCCTGGCCGCCGCCCATGTAACCGGAGAATTCGCCCATCACCCGCAGGTCGTGACCGCGCTTGGTCAGTTCGTCGCGGACCGCTTCGGGTACTCTCGATTCGATCATCAGGTTGCATCCTCCGAGCGACGGCTTGGTGAACCGCGGAGCTTCGAGTGCGTATTGGATGTTCATTTTGTGATCCGCGACGTTCGAAACAAACTGGGCCTGGGCTTGCGCCTGGTTCATCCCGCGCATGATTCCGAACCCGATGTGCTGCGAGCCGCGTTCCATGAAGCCGGGAATGATGGTATGGAACGGACGCTTCCGGGGAGCGAGCGCGTTGGGATGGCTCGGGTCGAACACGAATGCGCCGCCCCGGTCGTGCAGCATGAATCCCATGCCTTCCACCGCAATGCCGGAACCGAAGATGTCGGAGATGCTCTGAATCCAGGAGACGATGTTGCCGTCTTTGTCGACCACGCTCAAGTACGTCGTGTTGCCGTGCCCGTTTTCCGGCTTTCCCGGCGCCACGTCGCAGTTCGCTTTCTGCGGATCGATCAGCGCCGCGCGTTCGCGGGCATACGGCTTCGATAGCAGGCCTGCGATGGGAACGACGGCGATTCGCGGATCGGCGATGTAGCGCTTCAAGTCCTGCGTGGCGAGTTTCTGCGCCTCAATCTTCACGTGGAATGCATCCGCGCCCGTCTGCTCGTAGTCGCCGATGGGAAAGTTTTCCATGATGTTGAGCATCTCCAGCGTTCCGATGCCCTGGCCGTTCGGCGGCAGTTCGTAAACCTTCCAGTCGCGGTATTCGGTGGAGATCGGCTGCACCCATTCCGACTGATATTCGCGCAGATCGTCAGCGGTCATCGTGCCACCGTAATGCTGGGAGGTTTTGAGTAACGCTTCGCCGATCGGCCCGCTATAAAACGCCCGAGCGCCCAACTCGGCGATCAGCCGGAGGGCGTGCGCGAGTTGCGGGTTACGGAAAATCTCGCCCACTTTGGGCGCGCTCCCGTTCGGCAGATAAATTGCCTTGGCATTGTCGTCGGATGTCAGCTTGGAACTGGAGTAGTCCCAATCCCACTGGATCAGCTCGGTGACCGGAAATCCGTTTTCGGCATAGTAAATCGCCGGCTTGAACAGATCGCGCCAAGGCAGTTTTCCGAAGCGCTTGTGGAGTTTTTCCCAGCCATCCACGCAGCCCGGCACCGTAACGGTGTGGATGCCGCTGAGGGGAAGCGAGGTGGCGCCCTGCTTCTTGAGGAAATCGATGCTCAGACCTTTCGGCGCCCAGCCGCTGGCGTTGATGCCGGTGAGCTTGCCTGTTTTGGCGTCCCAGATCAGGGCGAAAAGATCGCCGCCGGGTCCGTTCATCATCGGCTCAACCAGCGCGAGGACAGCGTTGGCGGCGATGGCGGCATCGACCGCCGAACCGCCGCGCGCCAGAATCTGCGCGCCGGCCTGCGATGCGAGTGGCTGCGCCGTAGCGACGATGCCGCGCTTGGAGATCACCATGGACCGGGCTTGCGACCGGTCCTGGGCCGTCGCGAGTGCGGGGAACGACATGAGCAGCAACCAACCTTGCAGCTTCAGCACGAGCAATCTATTTTACAGGAAATCACAGCGACTCCTCTGAACGTTGGGCTCGTGCTCGTGGCGCCCACGGACTTTTCCTGAAACGCGCCGCCTTCAAATTTCACATATCCAGTGCAAGGTCCACATTCAAGTGGACCGCAAGGAGAAATAACTCAATGTTGTCAAAGACAATTGCACTTACTGGAACGCTGCCGAAGATAAAGGCCGAGGACGCCCGGCGGCTGTCGGTTTATGTGGTTCGCGGCTCGACGATTGTGGCCTCCGCTCCGGCGGATGGCGACGGAAAATTCCGGATCGCGCTGCCGCGGCATGAGGCGGCGCTGGAGAGCCGCTATGCACTGGAGGTACTGGTTGCGCCGAGCGGCATGAAGAAAGCGGTGGAGCATCTGCCGGGCGTGCAGCGCGTGCGGCTGAATCGGCAGGACGTGCTGAAAGCGGAGGGCGACGTTGCGGTTTCCGTCAAAGACATTTCGCTGTCCAAGGAGAGACTCGCAATCTGGTGGCGCTGGTGTTACGAATACTGCGTCAGCGGAACCGTGGTGGGTCCGGACGGTTGCCCGGTGCCCGGCGCCGACGTGACCGTCTACAACGTGGGATTCGGCTTCCCCGGCTATACCAAAACGGCGGAGGCAACCGTAACAGCCGATGAGAACGGGTTCTTCACCGCCTGTTTCACCTGGTGCACTTGTCCCATCTGCCTGCTGTGCTGGCCCTGCTGGCCCATCTGGTGGGAATGTTACCCGTGGTGGTGGGAGCTGGACATTCTGCACGTGATTGAGACGCTGGAGCGGAATCCGATCGGACCGATTGGACCTGGTCCGGTGGAAAGCCTGCAGAACGCCACAGCGTTGGGCCGGCCGGAGGCGAAAGAACTGATCCGCGGCCAAGGCTTCGCGGCAGTACGAAAGGCCGGAGTGGTGCACGCGCCGGATGCGAACCGGACCGCGCTAATCAAGCGCAAGCTGTCGAACCCGGCGATCCGGTCGATCTTCCCGTACTGGTGGTGGTGCTGCAACCTTCCGAACATCCTGTTCAGCGCAACGCAAGGCCCGCGTGTAATTGTGGACGAAAACCCGGGCACGGATACGCGCTGGTGCCTGGCGAACAACAGCAACGTCACGCTGGTGGCGAACGACCTGGCGATCTCGCATTGCCCCGGCGACCCGCCGCCCGATGAAGGCTTTGCTTGGACGCGCGTGGGCAATATCACGGTGGACAAGATTCACCAGGGATACGCCGATGGCGCTCCCGGCAGCGATACCAGCGACTTGGCATTCGGCGGAACGCTGGATATTTACGGCGGCTTCGCGGGCGGCTCAGGCGTTTCCTACTATCAAGTGGACGCGGGGCAATGGACCGGCGATCCGGCTCGCGGCGGTGTGGCGCCGGGCGGCAGCGCGCCCATAACCGCCGACCTGTACAACCACGTGTTCATTTACGATGCGGTCTTCAATCTGACGTTCGCAGGCGACATCAAGATGGGACCCTTCAGCAACGCGGGACTCAACAACCTGTACGCGACGCAGGAAGCGCGTCAGGGCGCGCCGGTGCTGCCGGCGTTTCCGCCCGTGCCTGGCGGCGGTCACGTCTTTTGGGCCTTCGAAGGCTTGAAGGTTTCCACCAAATCGCCGAACCTGATTGGGCTGGCTTCAACCGGCGCGGTGGATCTCACCATGAGCGGTTATGACGGCGCTTTCAACCCGGTTGCGCTATTGGGCAATGCGCCGCTCACGCTGACCATCGATAATCTGCCGCTCACGAATGTGACACTGAATCCGCTGGGCGCTTATCGAGCCGATGGTTCGGCCGCAACGTTGGTCGGGACCGGTGACTGCCCGGCGTACGACATCGGCCCGCTCGGCTTTGTTACGGTGGACGCCGTGGTGAGCGATTCGAATGGCCACGTCTGGGCGTATGAAGTAGACGCCGAATGGGGCCATGGACACACGGCGCCCGTTACGCCCACGCGCGGGTACAGCCAGAATCCGGCCACGTTTACGGCGGGAGTGCCGGGAGCGCCAGGGCTGCCGGGAACGTTGGGAGCTTACCAAGCGCCCAACACAGGGCAGAAGTCCTTCGGAGGCGGCGAAGATTACCTTCGCTTCTATCCGACGGTCGACTGCTGCTATGAATTCCGTATTCGCGCCGGCAAGCGGGTGACGGACGGTTATGGTTATCCGTCGCTGGGCGATTACGACTTCAGGACCATTTCCCTGAAGGTTTCGTCGTAGTTGAATGCGGGCCGGGCGCGTGTGAACCATGCGCCCGGCTTGGATCAGCCCACGGGAGCACCCTGAAAGCTGGCTTGCCCCTTTTCATGGATCGCTCGAAGAATTTGGTTTCATATTCAGTTGGCCGCTCCTAAGAACGCTTAGAACGTGACAGAATGAGGATTCAAGGGCGAAGCGGAAAACGGTGGATAATCAATTCTTCGAGCGGCCAATTCTGAATTCTCCCTACGAGTATCCAACCCGATACTGGGAGCTCGATGAACACGGCCAGCCGACCCAGCAGATCATCGAGAGCCGCCGCCGAGCCGAATTCATCACGCCCATTCCCAAGCCTCGGAAGCGCAAGAGTGCGGCTGAACAGCAGCAGATAGTTTTCGATGAAGGCAAGGGCCTGTCTTCCGAGAAACAACAGTACGACCCGACTTCGGCGGTCATCAACGAGCTCCGCCACTACGTGGATCAATGGCGCGGCTTTCAAAACCCCAACGACTGGAAAGTCACGCCCGATACGCAACGCCTCCTACAGCACTGGCGGCAACATAAATTCAACGACATTCGACCCTTCTTTTGTCAGATTGAAGCGGTCGAGACCGCGATTTGGTTGACTGAAGTTGCTCCACAACTCGGGAAAAACGGCAAGCGGTTTCTGGAACACCTCGCCGATGCCAACAACAGCGCTAACCCGGAGTTGATGCGCCTCGCTCTGAAACTGGCCACCGGCGCAGGCAAGACCACCGTCATGGCCATGATCATCGCCTGGCAGACGATCAACGCCGTCCGCCAGCCCGGCAGCAGCCGATTCACGCGCGGCTTTCTGGTCGTGACACCCGGGCTGACGATCCGCGACCGGCTTCGCGTTCTCCAGCCCAACGACCCGGACAGCTACTACAAGGATCGCGAGTTGGTTCCCAGCGATATGCTGTCTGAACTCGATCGCGCCAAGATCGTCATCACCAATTACCACGCCTTCAAACTGCGTGAGCGCGTCGAGCTTTCCAAGGGAGGGCGATCTTTGCTGCAGGGCCGAGGAGAAGAGTTGAACACGCTGGAAACGGAAGGGCAAATGATCCAGCGAGTGATGCCGAGCCTGATGGGACTGAAAAACATCCTGGTGCTCAATGATGAGGCGCATCACTGCTACCGCGCGAGACCCGAAGTGGATGAGGTGAGCGTTCTGAAAGGCGATGACAAAGAGGAAGCCAAGAGAAATAACGAAGCGGCGCGGCTTTGGATTTCCGGCCTCGAAGTCGTAAAGCGCAAACTCGGCATTACTCGGGTGATCGACCTCTCCGCGACGCCGTTCTTCCTCCGTGGCTCGGGCTACGGCGAAGGAACCCTCTTCCATTGGACGATGAGCGACTTCTCTCTGATGGATGCAATTGAATGCGGAATCGTCAAGCTACCCCGTGTGCCGGTCGCCGACAACATACCTGGTGGCGAGATGCCCAAGTTCCGCAACCTCTGGGAACATATTCGTACCAAGATGCCAAAAAAAGGGCGCGGCAAAGCCGAGACATTAGATCCGCTCAGCCTGCCTACCACCCTGATAACCGCGCTGGATGCCCTCTACGGACACTATGAGAAAACTTACAACGAATGGACCAAGCACGGGGTCCGCGTGCCTCCCTGCTTCATTGTGGTCTGCCAAAACACCTCCATATCCAAGTTGGTCTACGACTACATCTCGGGCTTTCATCGGCCGAACGAAGACGGAACGACAACGCTGGAGAACGGGCGCCTGGCTCTATTCCAGAATTTTGACGAGCACGGCAACCCGCTCGCCCGGCCCCGAACTCTACTGATCGACAGCGAAGAAATCGAATCGGGAGACGCGCTGGACCCTAATTTTCGCGCCATGGCTTCCGACGAGATCGAACGCTTTCGCCGCGAAATCATCGAGCGGACCGGCGACCGACATCAGGCCGAAAATATCACCGATCAGGAACTGCTCCGGGAAGTCATGAACACCGTGGGCAAAAAAGACCGGCTCGGCGATTCGGTCCGGTGCGTCGTCTCGGTTTCCATGCTCACGGAAGGCTGGGACGCCAACACGGTCACCCATGTTCTCGGCGTGCGGGCTTTCGGCACACAGCTACTCTGTGAACAGGTGATTGGCCGGGCGCTTCGCCGCCAGTCCTACGAGCTCAACGAAGACAACAAATTCAACGTCGAGTACGCCGACATCTTGGGGATACCATTCGATTTCACTGCGAAACCGGTCATCGCCCCAGTGCAGCCGCCTCGCGAAACGATCCAGGTGAAAGCCGTCCGCCCTGACCGCGACTCGCTCGAAATCCGCTTCCCGCGCGTCGCCGGCTACCGGGTGGAATTGCCCGAGGAACGCCTCACCGCAAAGTTCAACGACGATTCTGTCCTGGAGCTGACCCCCGATCTGGTCGGTCCTTCGATTACAAAGAATGAAGGCATTATTGGCGAGGGTGTCGAACTAAGCCTGGAACACCTGGGCGACCTGCGGCGGTCCACGCTGCTGTTCCACTTGACCAAGCGCCTGGTGTACACGAAGTGGCGCGACGCGGGCCAAGATCCCAAGCTCCACCTGTTCGGGCAGCTCAAACGCATCACCAAGCAGTGGCTCGATACTTGCCTGGTGTGCAAGGGCGGCACTTACCCAGCTCAGCTCATGTATCAGGAATTGGCCGACATGGCCTGCGAACGGATCACTGCGGCCATAACGCGCTCTATGTTGGATACGCGGCCGATCAAGGCCGTCCTCGATCCCTACAACCCTACCGGTTCCACCATGCACGTGAAGTTCAACACCTCACGGACGGATCGCTGGCAGACCGACGCGCGCCGGTGTCACATAAACTGGGTGATCCTGGATAGCGACTGGGAGGCCGAGTTCTGCCGCGTGGCCGAGTCCCACCCCCGCGTGAAGGCATACGTCAAGAATCACAACCTCGGGCTGGAAGTGCCCTACCGCTATGGCTCCGAAACGCGAAAGTATCTTCCAGACTTCATCGTGCTGGTGGATGATGGACATGGTGAGAATGACCTTCTGCACTTGATCGTCGAAATCAAGGGCTACCGGCGCGAAGACGCCAAAGAGAAGAAGGCGGCCACGGAAACTTACTGGGTGCCGGGCGTGAACAACAACGGCCAGTATGGCCGCTGGGCATTCGCCGAGTTCACGGACGCCTACCAAATCCAGGCCGACTTCAAAGCCAAGGTCGAATCTGAATTCAACAAAATGATCGAATCCGTCTCCGCACAGGCAACCACGGCGTAAGGCTCCGCATGGCGAACAAAACACAGAAACCAGAGAAAAAGAAGACCGTCGCAACACTTACTCATGAGGAGGCTTCGAGAAAGAACATTCCTACGGCCGAATTCCAGTCCGTGATGCACAAGAAGGAGGAGACTCCCGTCCGTGTGGCCTATGAGCGCCGGAACCGCGACCTGGACCCGCAACTGGTCTGGCGCGGCAAGGACGAGCAGGACTGGTCCGACCTGGTGACGCATGCGCCACCGATCTACATTCAGGAGAAGGTCCACCCCAAGGTTCTGATCGACGACCTCCTGCGACGAAGCGCTGCTGACCGGAAGGCCACAGAGGATCAAATCGACCTATTCGCCGACTTCAACGGCGTGCCTGATGGGAACGCCAAGACCGAGTTCTACCAGCACGACGCGAACTGGAGTAACCGCATGATCCTTGGCGACAGCCTGCAAGTGATGGCGTCGCTGGCGGAGAGAGAGGGGTTGCGAGGACAGGTCCAGTGCATCTACATTGATCCGCCGTATGGCATCAAATTCAACAGCAACTTCCAGTGGTCCACCACGAGCCGCGACGTGAAGGACGGCCGGGCAGACCACATCACCCGCGAACCCGAACAGGTCAAAGCGTTCCGCGACACCTGGCGCGAAGGCGTACATAGCTACCTCACTTACCTCCGCGACCGCCTCACGGTCACCCGCGATCTCCTCACCGATTCCGGCTCTATCTTCGTGCAGATCGGCGATGAAAATGTTCACCGCGTCCGGACGGTGATGGATGAGGTGTTTGGCGACGAGAATTTTTGCGGCCTAATCCAGTTTCAGAAAACAACCGGTGCCGGAAGTCCATCTCTCGGGACAGACGTTCTGGCTTCAGTCGCAGATTACCTTCTGTGGTATGCCAAATCAAAGGAACGGGTGAAATACAGGCAGCTCTACGCATTGAAGGATTTAGGTGAGGAGGGCACTACGCAGTATGTTAATGCCAGATCGGAGGAGCAGAGTATTGATCGGCGGCTGACGAAGGATGAGTTGGATAAGCCGAACGCAATCTCATCGGATTGGCGGGTTTTCGCCTCAAGCGACTTGCGCAGCCAAACTGCAGGTGCCACGACGATATTTCCGATACTGCTGAACGGAGAATCCTTTCGTCCTTCGCAGGGCGGCTGGAAAACTAACCGTGCAGGAATGACCAGATTGACTCAGGCCACGAGAGTCAAACCCATCGGAAACACATTGATGTATAGGCGGTATTTCGATGATTTCCCCGTGTCGCCCTTAAATAATCTGTGGCGGGACGTGATGATGACCGGATTCACCGAGGACAAGGTATACGTAGTCCAGACATCCACAAAGGTGGTCCAGAGATGCATCATGATGGCCACCGACCCCGGCGACCTCGTGCTCGATCCCACATGCGGCTCCGGCACCACCGCATACGCGGCCGAAGAGTGGGGCCGCCGGTGGATCACCATCGACACCTCACGCGTCGCACTCGCGCTGGCGCGCGCCCGCATAATGGGCGCTCGCTATCAGTACTACCTGCTCGCAGATAGCAAGGACGGCCAACAAAAGGAAGCCAAAGTCACGCACTCGGTTCCCTCTGAGGCGCTCACACACGGCGACATCCGCCATGGGTTTGTCTATGAGCGGGTGCCGCACATCACGCTCAAGTCCATCGCCAACAATTCGGAAATCGATGTAATTTGGGAGAAGTTTCAGCAGAAGCTCGGACCGCTGCGTGAGCAGATCAATGCATCCCTCAAGCAAAAGTGGGAGGAATGGGAAATCCCTCGCGAGGCCGACGACAAATGGCCGGGGTCGGCAAAGAAGCTGCACGCCGAGTGGTGGCAGCAGCGCATCGCCCGTCAGAAGGAGATCGACGCCTCCATCGCCGCCAAGGCCGACTTCGAATATCTCTACGACAAGCCCTACGACGACAAACGCAAGGTACGGGTCGCTGGACCGTTCACTGTCGAGAGCCTCTCCCCGCACCGCGTGCTGGCGGTGGATGAGAACGACGAGCTGATTGACGGCGCTTCGAAATCCAAGAACGGTGACGAGCAGGGATTTGTCCAAATGATCGTGGAAAACCTCAAGACCGCCGGAGTCCAGCAGGCGCACAAAGAAGACAAGATCGCGTTCTCCTCCATCACTCCGTGGCCGGGATATCTGGTCAGCGCCGAAGGAAGGTATATCGAGGGCTCCGCTGGTGCGGAGAAACGTGCCGCGATCTTCATTGGTCCGGAGTTCGGCACAGTCTCCCGTCCCGATCTGGTGGAAGCTGCGCGCGAGGCGGGCGATGCCGGGTTCGACGTGCTGATCGCCTGCGCCTTCAACTACGATGCGCGCTCGGCGGAATTCGACAAGTTGGGCCGCATCCCAGTGCTGAAGGCGCGCATGAACGCCGACCTGCACATGGCCGACGATCTGAAGAACACCGGTAAGGGCAACCTGTTCGTCATCTTTGGCGAGCCGGACATCGACATCCTGAGCGCCGCCAACGGGCAGATCCAGGTCAAGGTCAACGGCGTGGACGTGTTTCACCCCAACACCGGCGAGGTCCGCAGCGACGGAGCCGAGGGCATCGCCTGCTGGTTCATCGACACCGACTACAACGAGGAGAGCTTCTTTGTCCGGCACGCCTATTTTCTGGGCGCGAACGATCCGTACAAAGCGCTCAAAACCACGCTGAAGGCCGAGATCAACGAAGAAGCCTGGGCCACGCTGAACAGCGATACCTCCCGCCCGTTCGATAAACCGAAATCCGGGCGGATCGCGGTAAAGGTGATCAACCATCTGGGCGATGAAGTGATGAAGGTGTTCCGGGTAGATTGATGCGGAGCAACAGCGCTACGGAGGAAACTCGGAACGACACGCGATGAACGGGAGTGCGTGGCAGCCTCGGACGATCCTTCGGTTCGTTCAGTCCATCCCGACCAGCACTAATGTCGTCCGCGTGGACACCGACGCAGGCGAAGGGTTTCTGAAGGCGATGGGCAATCCGGAAGGATCTAATGTGCTGGCCTGCGAACTGGTGGGAACTCTATTGGCACGGTGGCTTGGGCTCCCGACGCTGCGACACGCCCTCGTATCGGTGACTCCCGACGATGAGATTCCCCTTGCTGGTGGAGGGTTGGCCGCTCCAGGTCCGGCTTTCATCACGAAGGCGGAGAATGGATTTCCTTGGGGCGGCGATGAAGAAGCGCTGCGGCGCATCAGTAATCCTCACGACATTTCGCGGCTAGTGGTACTCGACACGTGGATTCGAAATTGCGACCGTTATCGGCCTGAGCCAAACCTCCGGGTGAACGTGGACAATGTGTTCCTCGTATGGCAGACAGGACTCGAACGAGGGCTCGTCCTGAAAGCCATCGATCAGACCCACGCTTTCACCTGCGGACGCGAGCTAACCGCCCGGATCAGCCACTTGGACGCGATTTCGGACACCACGGTCTTCGGTTGCTTTCCGGAGTTCGAGTCTTTCCTCGATCGGGAACATGTACGAGCCGCTACTCTCCGTCTTGCGCAAATGGACGGAGCACAGGCTCGTGAGTTCGTTGCGAGAGTACCGGCTGAGTGGCAGGTCGACGCTCCAGTGCGGGATGCTTGGTGTAGGCTCATTGCAGAGCGGGCGGCGTTCGTGGCCGCTCACATGGCTTCGTGGCTTTGGCCGTAAAGATGCAAAGGCAAATGTTCGATGAACGATAAACAGGAGTTGTGAAACATGAGTTCGACGAAGGGCTATTACTCGATTATTCAATATTGCCCAGACCCGTCCAGGTTGGAGGCGGTAAACATCGGAGTGGCGCTGTTCTGCCCTGAGCTTCGATTCTTGCGAGCCAGGTTCGGGCGTAGACGGACCAGCGTCAGCCAGCTCTTTGGCAAACAGGATTGGGAGTTCGTCAGCCTGCAACAGTCCGCGATCGAGGCGAGACTGGCTCGTGAGGAGCGGGCGTTCGATAAGCTGGAAGACCTGGAGGCATACATATCGCGCCGGGCGAACGCCCTGACGATGACGAGTCCGCGTCCGGTGAAGGTGGAGAATCCCGAGTTGGAGTTGGAGCACCTGCTTCGCCGTTTGGTGGGCTCGCAGGTCGAAGCCGCCGAGCGGGCGGAGCGCATATCAAAAGAACTGGGAAATCTTCTCCAGAGCGCTGGGGTTGCGGACCATCTGCAGAGGAACGTGACCGTTCGCCCGCCCATGCTCCCCAAACCTGTAAAGGCGCCTTTCGCCTACAGAAATGGGAGGTTGAACCTCATAGAGCCAATTCAGTTCGAAGGCCTGACAGCGTCGGCGATATTCAGCAGGGCGAGTGTCCACGCGGTCGAAGGCGAGTTCCTTGCGGAATACACAGACCCTAAGTTTGGAAAGTTGGGCTTAGTGATAGTCGCGAAGTTCGCACCGGAGCAGAAGCAGGAGCAAAGAACAGCGCAGACCGTGTTTGAGAAGCATAGCGTTCCGATGTATACCTTCGGGAAGTTGGAACCGCTGATTGAGGACATCAGGCAGCATTCACGCTAGGCGATCAGCGTCCAGATGGAATTTCGCATTGCTGACACATTTACCGACAGCCTAGCCAAGCTCACGGGCGACGAGCAGAAGGCTGTCAAGACGGCGGCATTCGATCTCCAGTTGAACCCGGCGCATCCGAGCCTGCAATTCCACAAACTCGACAAGGCGAAGGATCGACGATTTTGGTCGATTCGAGTGTCGAGCGACGTCCGTCTGATCGTGCATCGCACCGAGTCCAGCCTGCTGCTGTGCTACGTCGGTCACCACGACAACGCTTATCATTGGGCCGAACGTCGGAAGCTCGAAACCCACCCCAAGACTGGCGCCGCGCAATTCGTCGAAGTTCGGGAGACTGTGCAGGAGATCGCGATTCCCAAATACGTTGAGGTGGCGCAACCTGCTATCGCGAGGCCACTTTTGTTTGATCGCATCTCCGAAGGCGAGCTGCTGGGGTACGGTGTACCGGCCGAATGGATGGCCGATGTACGCCGCGCCAATGAGGACACGTTGCTGGAACTGGCGGATCACTTGCCGAGCGAAGCTGCGGAGGCGTTGTTGGATCTGGCCACTGGCGTCGCGCCAAAGGTCGCCAGACCCGTAGCCGCTGACGCCGATCCGTTCGCGCATCCGGACGCTCAACGCCGCTTCCGCGTGATGGCTAATGTAGAGGAGCTGGAACGTGCGCTCGACTACCCGTGGGACAAATGGACGATTTTCCTGCATCCTGCGCAGCGCACTTTGGTTGAGCGCGATTACAGCGGCCCAGCGCGGGTGGCGGGTTCGGCGGGCACGGGAAAAACCATCGTTGCTTTACATCGAGCGGTTTACTTGGTTCGGGCGAACCCGGATGCCAGAGTGCTACTTACGACTTTCTCCGACACACTGGCGAATGCGCTTAGGACAAAACTCCGGCAGCTCATCAGCAACGAACCTCGGCTTTGGGAACGGCTTGAGGTTCATTCGATGAACGCGATCGGGCGACGGCTCTACGAGGTGAACTTTGGCCGTCCGAAGATCGCATCCAGTGAAACGATACGAGAGCTTCTGGAAGAGGCCGCTCGGACCGTGGAGGGGAACAAGTTCTCGCTGCACTTCCTGCTGACGGAATGGGAACAGGTAGTTGACGCTTGGCAGTTGGAATGCTGGGAATCCTACCGAGACGTCATGCGCTTGGGGCGTAAAACACGGCTGAACGAAGCTCATCGGGTTATGCTCTGGGCGATATTCGAGCGTGTGCGGTCCGATCTCAAGACACGAGGTCTGGTCACATACCCGGACGTGTTCAGCCGGGTAGCGTCCAAACTTCGAGAGAGTGCGCATCCGCCGTTTGAATTCGCGGTTGTAGATGAGGCCCAGGATGTCAGCGTGGCTCAGCTACGATTTCTTGCGGCGCTCGGAGCCGCGCGGCCGAATAGCCTGTTCTTTGCGGGTGACCTGGGCCAACGGATCTTTCAGCAGCCATTCTCCTGGAAAGCTCTCGGCGTGGATGTTCGGGGGCGATCGTCTACACTACGGATCAACTACCGGACATCACACCAGATCAGAACGCAAGCCGATCGCTTGTTGGGCCCTGAAGTGTCCGATGTGGACGGTAATACGGAAGAACGCAAGGGCACGATCTCCACTTTCAACGGTCCATCGCCAGAGATCATGGTTCTGGATACTCGCCAGGAAGAAATCAAGGCCGTCAGCGAGTGGCTGGCGGAACGGACGAAGGAGGGCATCGTGCCTCACGAGATCGGCGTCTTCGTCCGCTCAGCGGCCGAGCTGGATCGTGCTCGTGCGGCGGTCGAGGATGCAAAGCTCCCCTACAAGGTGCTCGATGACAACGTTGAGACAGTCAGTGGCTTTGCTTCGATCAGCACGATGCATCTTGCCAAGGGCCTTGAGTTCCGAACCGTGGTTGTGCTGGCTTGCGATGATGAAGTAATTCCGCTGCAGGCGCGGATCGAAACAGTTGCCGACGACTCGGATCTCGAAGAGGTATACAACACGGAACGCCACCTGCTATACGTGGCCTGCACGCGAGCACGCGACCACCTGCTGGTGACGAGCGTTGAGCCTGCATCTGAGTTCTTGGATGACCTGCGGAAGTGAGAGCCTTCTCGATGGATCTAGCGGAGCGAACGCGCAAGCGCATCAACCGGCGGCTGATGCCGTTTCTGTTCATCCTTTATATTGTTGCGTTCCTGGATCGCATCAACGTGAGTTTCGCCGGGCTCGACATGACGCGCGAGCTGGGCTTTTCGAACGAAGTTTTTGGGTTCGGCGCGGGGATCTTCTTCGTCGGATACGTGCTGCTGGAGATTCCCGGGACGCTGTTGGTGGAATTGTGGAGCGCGCGCAAATGGATCGCGCGCATCATGATCTCGTGGGGCTTCGTGGCCGCGCTCACGGGACTCGTTCACACGGCCAACCAATTCTACTGGGCGCGCTTCTTGCTGGGCGTGGCGGAAGCCGGATTCTTTCCGGGCGTGATCGTTTATCTGACGCATTGGTATCGCAATCAGGATCGCGCACGAGCCATCGGCATGTTCATGTCGGCCATTCCGATCTCGCAGATCGTGGGCGCTCCGGTTTCGGGCTTGCTCATGAAGATTCACTGGCTGGGTTATTCCGGGTGGCGCTGGCTGCTCATCCTGGAAGGACTGCCGGCCGTGGTGCTCGGCTTTGTAACTTTGTTCTATTTGACCGATCGTCCCGAGCAGGCGCGCTGGCTCGCCGACGACGAGCGCGATTGGATTGTGGGCGAGCTGCGGCGGGAGCAGGAGGCCAAGCAGCGGGTTCTGAAGCTGAGCGTGTGGCGCGCTTTCTATCATCGCGACGTGCTGCTGCTGACCGCGGTCTATTTTCTCGGGGCGACGGCACAGTACGGGTTCGGGCTGTGGCTGCCCAAGATCATTCAGAAGCTGTCGGGGTTCAGTTCGTTCGAGGTGTCGATGATCTCGGCGATACCGTATCTGGCGTCGTGGCCGGCGATGCTGTTCATCGGGTGGAATGCGGATCGGACTGGGGCGCGGCGCGGTCATGCGGCGATTTGCTACCTGGCCTGCGGGCTTGGATTGGCGGGCACGCTGGTGACCGGCAGCAGCGTCGCGCTGGGGAGCATGATGTTTTCGCTCGCCGCGATGGGCGTCAACGGGCGTCTGCCGGCCTTCTGGGCGCTGCCGACTTCGATCCTGGGCGGGGCGACGGCGGCCGCGTGCGTGGGGGCGATCAATTGCATCGGCAATCTGGGGGGATTCGTGGGGCCGTATGTGCTGGGGTTCTTGAGTGCGCATAGCGGCGGGAGTTATGCAAGTGGCGTGCTGTTCCTGGCGGGTACGGCGTGGGTGGGGGCGATGCTGTTGCTGCTGGTTCAGCGCCGGGCCGAAAATGGTGATTGAGTGCACTGTCCCCGATACTTTGTTATGATGGCCGCGAATGAACGCGAATGAACGCAAATAAGAAACTACTGGGAGGGACTATGGCTAAGTTGATGGGTTCGCTTGCCGTGATTGTGCTGGCGGCTAGCTTGATTGGTCAAGAGGCGAAGAAGGCGGCGGCGCCGGCGAAGCACTCGTCGGGCGCTGTGCTGCATCCGGAAATGACGGTGGCTTCCGATGCCGGGACTTACGATAAGCCGGCCGGAACCATGGGCGACAAGCCCTCCGACCCGTGGAGCGCAACCACTATCGGCGCGGCGGTGGATAAGAAGACGCAGCCGGGCAAAGTGGTCACGGTGACGGGCGAGGTCATCGACCTATCGTGCTATCTGCAGGTGGGCAAGCACGGGGAGAAACACAAATCCTGCGGAGAGAAGTGCCTCAACAGCGGACAGCCGATCGGGCTGCTCACCAAGGCCGGCGCGGTTTACCTGCTGATGGATGAAGAACACGATCCGCGGCGCGACGGCCAGACCACGCTGCGCAAGGCCGCGCTGGACAATTTCGCCAAGATCATGGAAGTGACCGGGACGGAGACTTCGTTCGGCGGGTACAAGGCGATTTACGTTCAGGGTTATGTGAAGAAGTAGGAAGCATTGCATTTGAAACTTACGCCAGCCTTGTTGCTATTGGGCCTGATGTGGGCGGATACACCGCCCAAGGCCACCATCCCGGCGCCGCTGGGATTGCTTCCGGTGGTGTGGCCGAGCGACAATCCATACACGCCGGAGAAGGCGGAGCTGGGGCGCCTGCTTTACTTCGACGTGCGCCTTTCGGCGGACAACACGATATCCTGCGCCACCTGCCATTCGCCGAAGTACGCGTTTACGGACTCGATGCCGGTATCGACCGGGATTCGGGGGCAACGTGGCAATCGCAGCGCGCCGACAATCATCAATCGGGCTTACAGCCTGGCGCAGTTTTGGGATGGGCGCGCGGCGACGCTCGAGGAACAGGCCAAAGGCCCGATGGCGAATTCGATCGAGATGGGGAATACGCACGAAGTGATCGTCGACAAACTGAAGGGCATTGCGGGATACCGTGTGCTGTTCGCGAAAGTGTTCGGGACGGAGGATTTCACGATCGACCATGCCGCGAAAGCGATCGCGACGTTCGAGCGGACGGTGCTTTCCGGCAACTCGGCGTACGACCGCTATAAAGCCGGCGATAAGAAAGCCATGACGCAGGCGCAGGTTCGCGGCATGAACGTTTTCTTCAAGAAGGCGAAGTGCGACAAGTGCCACGACGGCCAGAATTTCACGACCAACGATTATCACAACCTGGGCGTGGGCGCGGACAAACCGGATGCGGACGTGGGACGCTTTGCGGTGACGAAAGATCCGAAGGATTGGGGCGCGTTCAAGACGCCGACTTTGCGCGACATCGCGGAGACGCCGCCGTACATGCACGACGGGAGTGTGAAGACGCTGCGCGAGGTGGTGGATTTTTACGACAAGGGCGGCACGTTGAACAAGAACCTGGATAAGGACGTCAAGCCGCTGAAACTTACGGTGGACGAACGCAACGATCTGGTGGAGTTCCTGCGCGCGTTGAGCGGGCAGGGCTGGCAGAATATCAAAGCACCCGAAAAATTCCCTGAATGAAAACCTGGATTGCGGCCCTTGGCTTCGCGGCCGTTCTCTTGACTGCGTGCAACCGCCCGCAGGCACGGAAAGTTGTGGCCGTGATTCCCAAGGGCAACGCCGATATTTTCTGGCAGTCCGTGCATGCGGGCGCGGTGAAGGCGGGGCGCGAGGCCGGCGTGGATGTGATCTGGAACGGTCCGGCGACGGAAACCGATTACACGGTTCAGCTTCAGATCGTGGATGCAATGCTCAACCGCCGCGTAGATGCGATCGCGCTGGCTCCCATCGACCGGCAGGCGATGGTGAGCGTGGTGGAACGCGCGGCGGACCGCAAGGTACCGATGGTCATATTCGATTCGGGCGTCGATACGCAGCGGTTCGTATCGCAGGTGGCCACGGACAACTACAAGGCGGGCCAGATCGCGGCGGAGAGGATGGGCAAGATCCTGGAGGGCAAAGGCAACGTGGTGATTGTTGCGGTGAAGCCGGGCGCGGCGTCCACCGAGGCGCGCGAGAAGGGATTTGAAGACACGGTCCACCAGAAATTTCCGGGCATCCGGATTCTGGACAAGCGGTACGGGCAAGCGGTGGTGGCGCAGTCGCTCACGGTGGCGGAGAATATGCTGACCGCGCATCCGGATCTGGACGGGATGTTTTCGTCCAACGAGTCGAGCACGATTGGGGCGGCGCAGGCGCTGCGGGACCGGCGCGGCAAGGTGAAGCTGGTGGGTTTCGATTGGAGTCCGACGCTGCTGGACGACCTGAAATCGGGTTTGGTGGATTCTCTGGTGATTCAGGATCCGTTTCAGATGGGATATCGGGCGGTGATGACGGCGGTGAAACATCTGCGGGGCGAGCAGGTGACCAAGATCATGGATCTGGAGCCGAGATTGATCAGTTTGGAGAATTTGAACGATCCGGAGGTGCAGACGCAGTTGCATCCGGATTTGCAGAAGTATTTGGAGTAGGCGGTGGCGCTCCCTGCCGGTCGCGGCTCAGTTTCAGCCGATGCAACTGGCGGACAAGGGGAACCCCGCTGACAGACTCCGGTCCGTCTACGATCAAGATGAGTTCCGGTTCCGCAGTTGCCGGCCGCAGAACGAGTTCGCGCCGGTCGAGCGCAAGCTCGAAGAAGTACAAGACAGGCGCGCCATCTGGCCGGGTGAGATGGAAGGTTTTCTGGTCCACGCTTAGCGGATTGATCTCACCATCGAAAAGGATCCGAACGATAGCGCCAGCATAGACAGCGCTTTTGATCGGGGACTCCGTCAATGCAGCGGCCCAGTGGAGAGGGAATTCGGTGTGAGCGTCAATCACCAAGTGATAGAGACGGCCGGAGTGTAGCGGCTCATCGGGCAAAATACGGAGCCAATCTCTGCCGCGCAATTCCAGGCGCGACGGGATGCGCTCGAACCCGCTTCGTATGTATGGCGCCGGGCGGTAGAGATCCAGCGGCGCATCGAACCGGACATCGATAGCAGCGGCTGAGGCGGAAAGGGAGATCGCAGCAGGTTCGGCGAGGGCCGCATCTTTGATGACGGTGAACGATGAACTGAAAGGGTCCAGCAGTTGGCCGTTTACATCTTCCGCAGGCAGCCGCACGACCACCGTGACAACCGCCCCCTTGCGGAACTGAAGATCGGGTTTGAACTCTACACCGTGGGCATCGGGTGATGGGGCGATCGATCCCGTGATGGGAATGCCATCGGCGGTCGCATGCAAACCGAGGCCCACCGATACCAGATCCATTGCGTGCGTGAATTGCAACTGGATGGCAGAATCCACGGGAACGTTGATGGCGCCGGGGGGAGGGGTGACGGACTTGACCTTGGGCAGATTGCTTTCGTCGGCGGAGAGAGTATGCAGCAGGTAGGAGACCGGCGTGATGGAATTACCCGCGAGATCGGTGAGATCGGAAGTGACAGCGATAGTAATGTCGGAGTCGGGTGTCAAGGTCGGGGAAGACAAGACTGTGCGGCCATCCTGGGCTATGTACCATACCGCGTTGGGGCCGCCGATTACTCGGATCGCATTTGGAGTAAGGATCACGGGCTTGGAGAATCGCAGAACCAGGTTTGTGCCAAAGGCGGGAATGGTGGAGTCCGCCGCGGGGAACATGTATTCGAGGACAGGCGGAGTGGTGTCGCGCACCGGAGTTATCGTATAGACGAGGGAAACGGAAGCACTGGTCCCCGCGGCATCGCGAGCAAATCCCCTCACAAAGACCTGGGGACCGCCGGTGAATGGCACGCTGGGTTGAATCACCACATCGTTGCCGTCGAGGCGAGTACTTATGAACGGATTAGCGTAGCCGAAGCCAACGGTGGCCGTGATGGAGAGCGCGGAACCTAAGGTCACAGGCTTGTTGAAGGTGAGGCGGATCGGAGCATCGGGCGGCACTCCCACGGCCCCGTTGGCCGGTGTTGACGACAGCAGCCGAAGGCCAGTGATGGTATCGCCTGGGGAAGTGACAGTGAACGTGGACGCTGTTTCGGGAACGGCGTTGGCGAATGCGTCGACTGCTCCGCGCAACTCAATGCGGTAGGTTGCCCCCGGTTGGAGGGAGCGGAGCAGATTAAGGGTCACTGCGCTTCCCTCCACGATGACTCGACCCGGGATGGGGACGCCGTCGCGCAGGAGGCGGAAGCTGTCGCCGCCTAAGGTGAGTTCCACGGGCTTGGTAAAGAAAGCCTGGATCAGCGGACTGATACTCACGTCCTTAGCGCCAGCGGGGGGATCGATGCCGCGGAGTTGAGCGGCGCTGTCCGGCGGCCCGACTGTGAAATCGGTCCCCGCGCTGGCGCTGTTGCCGGCCAGGTCGGCCACCGACCACGCGACCGCGTAGTGCATTCCGTCAGCGAGCGGGAATTTGGGTGTGAGAGTGACCAGCCGGTCCGCGTCATCGAGCGAAACCATGGAGTCGATGAAGGCATTGTTGGGAGCCCGGAGAGTTACGCTCACGCTGAGCGGATTCAATGGCTTATTAAAGCGGATGCGGACCACAACGGACGCCGGAACCGGAGATAACCCAGTGGAAGGCCAGATGGTGGCGGTTGGGCTCAGCAGATCGGCATCGGAAGCCGTGAAGAAGCCGAAATAGTAGGGGGCGTCGCTAGCGCCAGTGACGGTAACATCGATTCGGCTGGAGGCTGCGAGAGGACGCACCGGAATAACATTGATGGTTTGTCCATCCCCGTCGATGCGCAGCGTGGCCTCGAGTGGGTTTCCGTTTTCGGCGAGGGTCGCGACGACTCCGCTGAAGAACGTCAGATTGGCGCTGGATCGGATCTGGATGGTGGCGTTCACGGGAACACCCGAGGCATCGGGGCGCGGGCTGGTACCAGTTATGTTAGCGGGAGCGGAGACGCCGGAACCGACCTGGAACGTGGAACTGAGCCCGCTATTCGGTGTGGAGACTGTATTTCCGGCAAAATCCTGGACCGGCCCCGCCGAGGCGGAGACGGTAGCTCCGATAGCCAGGGGCGCGCGGGGGCGGAGGAAGACGGTACTCAAATCATCGCTGAAGCCCAATGTGGCGGGGATGGCGTTGTTCGAAATCGGGAGGGTGGATTGCCCGTAAGCGAGCGCGAAGCGCAGTGGCGCAGTGTCTGGCGCAATGGGTTTATCAAAGGAGAAAGACACTACCGCATCCGGGCTGGCGTTATAACCGGAAGGTTGAATCCGCAGCAGCGAAGGCGGCGTAGTATCGATGCCGGAGCCCGTACGGAAGGTCCAGGTGCGATCCGGAACCGGGATGCCGGCAAGATTCTCGAAGCCGCTGAGCACGACTGCGTAGGTAGTTGCCGCTTGGAGAAATGTGAATGGCTGCACAGAGAGCGACTGCGCGGTAGTCCAAGTAAAACTCGTCGGCACTTCGACGCCATTGGCTAGCATCTTGACGCCGCCTGGCATGCCCAATACGCTCACCGGCTCGGAAAAGAGAATGCCGATGCCGGAATTTTGGGCCACGTCGCCGGCCACCGGGCCAGCTGCTGTCACTGCAGGATTGGGCGATGCGGAAAAGTTCCCGGTCGTGAAAAATGAATTCGTTTTCAAGTTCGGGCCGCCGTCGAAATTGAATGTGTAGCCGGTTTCGGCAACCAATGGAATGGGCAGTGTAAAGCGCAGCACGCGCGGACGAACTCTGGCAAACGGGAGGTTCAACTGCTGTTGTTGGGACTTGCCGAAAGTTGCTCTGGCGGTTTGCAGGAAGGAGTCGGGCACGTCCTGGTTGAACTGAAGGTCGATTACGCCATTGAGCGGAAAGGGGTAGGGAATGCTGGAGCCGCTGATGGCGAGGGGGCCGGATCCCGATCCGACGTTCCGGTATCCCACAAGGAAGCTGGTGTTGAGAGTGATGGGCAGGCCCGCGGCATCGTGCGCGGGAGCGAAGAGGGCAACTGATACGGTGACGCCGTCGCGGAATGGTGCTGTCGGGATGAATGCGAAGCCGCGAGAATCGGCGGTCCATTCGAAGCGTCCAGCGACCGGACCATCGGAGGAAAAGACGAGCAGGTTCTGCTCGACGGAAGCGCGATCCAGGGGTGCGCTCCAGAGGGTCGTAATGGCGGAGTCGACGGGGGCATTTACGGATTGGTTGTAGGGATACTGCTTGATAACGTGAGCTGCGCCGTTGAGCGGCTTGTTACTGGTGCGCACGGTGGTGCGGAAGGGGATGAGGCTGTTCCCGGAGAAATCGGTGATGCCGGCGGTTGCCATCAACGTGACGATAGCGCCGGGCGAAGCGCTGAATTCAAGAGCGACCCGAGTGTTTGAGATAAAAATGACCTTCAGGGGGATCGTAGTGATCCCATCGCGGAAGGCGGCGAAATTGGCGGGCATTTGAAAAATGCCGGGAAGGGTGGCGGTCAGCGAACCAGGAGTGACCGGTTTAGAGAAGGCAAGTTCAACGTGGGCCGCCGAGTAGAGAACGATTTCGCCGTCGCGGGGTGAGACGGACGAGACGAACGGTGGAGTGGTATCCGTCTGCGCGCCGGCGACTAAGAAGGACGCTCTGAACGCGGGAGCGACGGCGGCGGCGAGATCCGTCACGCTGAAAATGCTCACCGAGACGAAGCCATTCGCCATCGGGTACCGGGGCTGGAAACTGACAACCGCTCCGCTCACGCTGTAGTAACCGGCGACGGACCCATTCGAGTCGGTGATGCCGGGGGCGAAATTGCCATGAAGGCTGACGGGGTCGACGGGGTGGCTGAACGTGATCGTGATGCGGGAGGATGGGCTGACTCCGATGGCCCCGGCCGGCGGATCGATGCTTAATACCTTGAACGGGTCGGCATACGTGCCGGATGCCCGGGTGGTGAAGGATCCCGAGTAAGGCGCGACGGGATTACCCGCGAAGTCGCTCAAGCCGGATGCCGCAACCGTGTAAGTGGTCGAGAATTGGAGCGGAGCCCGGGGTTTGAAGTTGACGATGGCGCCAGTGAAATCGATGGAGAGATCGCCATCAACGGGCGCGCCGTTCGCGCCAAGCGTCAGTGCTCCGGGAGCGCCCGCGAGATCTATGGGCCGGCTGAATGCCAACCGGATGGCCGCGTTGATGGGAACATCCAAAGTCCCATCGGGCGGAGAGGCGGCCAGCAGCTGCGCCGAAGTCGGATCGGCGCTGGCGCCAAGCGTGACAAGGAACGAAAACGCAGTCAGCTTGCCCAAGGTACGGTCGAACGGAACCGTAACGAAAACCGAATAGTTTCCAGGCGGCACTTGCGCCGCATTGACGGTCAGGCTGCGATGGTCATCGGAGAGGGCAAGAGTGGCGGGGTAGGTATCGCCCTGGACATAGTTGGCGTAGCTCTGGAGCATGACAGAGCCGGCTGCGATGAAGGGCGGATCGACGGGTTTGCTGAAGAGGATGTGCAGCGGCAGGGAGATCGGCGTATTGGCAGGCGGCGTGAATCTCAGGCTCTGGGTCTGCGTATCGGGCAGGAATCCGGTTTGAAAGGAGAAGGCGATTGGCGCCGGAAGGATGACGCCAGTGCGATCTATGATCCCCGCGATGCTGACCGCGATCTGCTGGTTTGAGGGAAGGAGCAGGGCGGTCTTGATCTGGATAACGCGGTCGTTTGCGACGGTTACAGTGAATTTCACCGGGCCGGAGGGGCTAGTTACGCTGATTCCCGCATCATAAGGGAGATCCGCGATGGGTTTATCGAACACGACGTAGATTCCGGTGTTGATGGCCACGCCGGTTTCGGAATCGGCGGGCACAGTGCCCACGATTTTGGGGCCGCTTTTGTCCGGGTGCAGGAAGGTGTTGAACAGGATGGGCGGAACGGGGACGAGCAGGTTGCCGGAGCGATCCTTCAGTACGGCCGCATTGAGGTCGAGGCGATAGGCAACTCCGGGGCTCAGGGAGAGATAGTTGAACGTCACAACGGCGGTCGCCCCGTCAGGGCTCAACTTAGTGAATGCGTAGCTGGTGTGATATCCGTTCGTTAGATCGTAAAGAGTGAATGAGTTTTGCGTGTTAAGCGAGTCAAGGTCCATGGGCTTGCTGAAAACAAGCTTGATCTGGGTAAAGGGGCTGACGCCATCCTGTCCCTGCGCAGGCGTGGAGGAGAGCAGTTGGGGCGGAGCAGTGTCGGCGAGCGCGGCGAAAGCGAGGAGCAGAGCAAGCGCCAGCGGTTTCATCGTACCGTCACCGGATCGCGAGACTCGTGAGGCAGTTTGCGGCCCCAGCGGTCTTCGATGCCGTCGAGCACGACCCGCACAGCTTGCGTCGTTGGAAGGACCAGCAGCCATTCGCGGCCGTCGGTGGAGAAACGGGCGGAGGCTCGAACGGCGGAGCCATCCGCGGCCAGCAGCTTGAGCCCGTCGGCGGAGATGGCGCTCACGGGGCCGGTGAAGCGGATGCGGACGGCGAGCGGGCTTGGATCATTCAGGTATTCAATGGACTCAATGCGAACCTCAGGGGCGCTTGGGTCGACCCGGAAGCTGAACTCGCGCGGGTCGTTGGGGAGACCTTCAGCGGAACGTAGGTTCGGGCCGGCGGTGAGCACATATTGCTCGCCGATGCGCAGCGGCTCGGCGGGCTGGAACCGGATAGCGCGACTGCCGCGCAGCACGGCTGTTCCAGGGATTCGCGTCTGACCGGCTCGCAGCCATACGTTTTCTTCGCTAACGGTGGAGGGGTCGAGCTCGCCATCGAAGGCGAGATCGAGGGAAGCGCCGGGCGTCACGGCGTCGCCAAAGCCAGCGAGGGAAGCCGACATTCTCCGCGGCTCGGAGGTCGGGCCGGCAGTTCCGGCTACGGTGAAAAACGCCTGATAGCGCTGATAAAGCGCAGCGCCATCGGGGTCCATCGCGGTGGTGAGGACGAAGACGTCGATTCGCGATCCGGCCTGGTACGGGACATTCGGAGTGAACTGCACGGAGTGGTTGGAATCGAGCATCTGCAACTGGCCCAGGATCTCGTCGCCATCCTGGGTGATACGCACGGATGCGAGGACGGAATCGGGATCCATAGCCTTGTTGAACTGGATCTTGATCGGCGTGTTGGGGGCTACATTCGTCGCGTAGCCATTCGGCGAGACCGAGATGACCGAGGGAGGCCCGGTCTCGGCGGTCTTGAGGGTGGGGTATTGGAAGGAGAAGGGCGTGATCGAATTGCCGACGTCGTCATGGATGCCACTTGTGCCGATGATGGTGAGGACGCTGTCTGGGGAGACGGAGAACACTGTTATGCCAATGATGTGGGACGACTGGCTGTAGAACAAGCTGACCGATGCGGTTTGAGAGCCGTTGAAAGCCTGCAGCGCTTGGCCACTTAATAAGATTGGCTTGGAAAACACCAGCGTAAACGTGTTGTTTATTGGCGATATGGGCGTGCCGGGAGCGGGCGTGATCGAGATCAGGGCAGGCGGCGTGCTGTCGGGGCGCACGGCGGTGGTGAATCTGAAGGTATAGTCTTTGTCCAGAATTGTGCCGCTAGCGTCATGGAAGTAGCCGCCGAAGAATTGGCGGGAGATAGTGACAGCGATAGTGGCGGCAGAAGGCCAAGGCTCGGTAGGGGTAAACGTCAGGGTGGAACCATCTACCGAAGTGCGACCGTATATCGGCAGGAAAGGCGAAGAGCTAATTTGAATCGGCGCCAACGCAGGATCGAGCAGTTTGCTGAAGGTTAGAACAATCGGCGAATCGTTGGCGACGCCTACGCTGCCATCGGCGGGCTGCATGGACGTAACGCGGAAGGGCGCGCGATCGGCGGCGGCGGACTGGCTCGTGGTGAATGTTGCGGATGCGGGCGCGA